>ERZ1034680.924-NODE-924-length-12478-cov-34.872092_pt1 | contig 12478 bp, 14 predicted proteins | sample MGYA00520639_ERZ1034680 | MGnify/ENA primary metagenome ERZ1034680 (study PRJEB33766, sample SAMN09781760) | gut metagenome | biome: gut microbiome | host: Homo sapiens | place: Madagascar | study: EMG produced TPA metagenomics assembly of the PRJNA485056 data...
AATCTGCCCTTCACTTGTCTCGTATATACGGTTTGCTATTTCTGCCATATCGTTTCCTTTTTTTAATGGTGCAAAAATACAAAAAATCAGCGATATGCGTAACATACCACTGACTAAATTAACTTTTTTTATGTAGAAAACTTTGCAAATATTTTCCACATTCACTTATTTTTATTCACTCTTAGCTGTCTGTGGTACTCACGGCTCTTGCGTTGTTGTTCTTCCTTATGAATGGCATAATATCGACGTTTGTGTTTTTGAGATGAAAACTGTTTTTCTGTAGCAAATAATTATAAAAAACACTTTTTATGCGACCAAACATAAACTTTTTCGGTTTATGTTTGGTCATTTCAATTAAATTCATTATTTTTGGGCGCAAATTCGTACTTTACGTGCGATGATGCTAATAGCCCTACGCCGAAGTCACTTGAAAGAGTGTCGGTTGGTAGAGGGCAAACATAAGAAAAGCGTTATTGGCGCTTGGTTTTCTGGCATCTTGAAACTTCGAACACTTCATGGTCAGCTAAGAAACCTCGCAACGGTGATGCCTATGGGTATGTAATATACGTACCTTTCATAAGTCAGCTCCCAAAAGAGCTGACTCTATGGGAGTGTATCTATACATATCGGCGTGGGGTCTCGTTGCTCGTTTCGGCTGACGGGTAAGTTCGAAGACCTCAAGATGTGAAGCGAGCGACAATGGGCTTCACGCTTTTTTTGTGCTTAGACTAGCACTTAACTATTAACAATAACAGTCCGAATGGAGCCATAGGATATAAACTTGATGTCTGGCTCTATGGGCAACAAAATAAGACATAACAGCAAAGCTTTTACGACGTGCGAGTAAAATCGTGCAGTCGTAAAAGCTTTGTTGTTTTTTTTGTTTTACAACATACAGTCTGACTTAAACAAAAGAAAGGAAATGAAAAGTACTAACAAGGACAACATTATTGAGACTATCGAAGAGTACATTAGTAGCTCACCGATACGCCCTATAATTATATGGTTTCATTCAAATCCAGACATTGACAACGCAAGACGTGCTATTAGTGAGATGAATGGTTGTGCGACTTGCGGACAAGCACTTTACGTAGATAAGGCAGGGGCTATCCAAACACTCACTCCATCTGGAGATGAAGAACATTTCATCATTCCTGGAGCATACAACGAGAGCACTAAGTTCTTCTTGTTCCACCGCTATGAGGAACAGTTAAGAGGAGAATATCTTAAATATGCTCTAGACTTAATGTATGAGACCAAGCTTCCTGTGGTATATCTCGCCAACGACTATTCTAAGGAGGAAGAGCCACAAGCTAATGTCTCGGCGTTTGAGGAATGGGAGTGTTCTGACTGATAAAATAAAAATTTTTCAGTTGTACATAACAATGACATTAATATTTAAACAATAATATAAAATATAACTATGGGACTATTTGATAAATTTAAGAAAGTTGCTAAGGAATCAATGCAAGCAACAGGAATAGCCGATGTCTTACAAAAACAGGCAGACGATGTAAGACTTGCTATGAAATATGGTGTTACCGCAACTCCAAAGAATTTGGAAATAGCTAGAGAGAAAGAGGCTGCAGAACGTAAAGCCAAGGAAGAAGCAGAACGCAGAGCACAAGAAGAAGCAGAACGTAAAGCTATTGAGGAGGCTGAACGCAGAAAACGTGAAGAAGCTGAACTAAGAGCGCAGAAGGAAGCTGAACGCAAAGCTAGAGAAGAGGCAGAGCGTAAGGCTAAGGAAGATGCCGCATTAGAAGATGTCAGATTGGAAGAAGCGCGTTTGGCACAGATTGAAGCCAACAGACAGCGTCAAGCAGAGTTGGATAGAAAGGAGTTTGAGGATGCCAAGCGCAAAGCACAGATGGAGGCAGAACTGCGTGCCATGAAAGAGGCAGAGGAAAAGGCACAAGCAAAAGCACACCAACAGAAACTTGCAAAAGAACAGGAAGAGAAGCAAAATGTTCTCGCTCCTATCAAGGATTATGTGGAAAAAGCCGAAAATGGTGATGGTCAAGCTGCATGCCAGATTGGTCTGTGGTTCCAACATGGACAAAAGGGACTTCCACAAGACATAGAGCAAGCAAAGTATTGGTATCAACAGGCAATGGTATTGGGAAATCAGAATGCTGCAACTTTTCTGAACATACTCGTTGGAAACGAGCAGGAAAAAGTCAAGGCTTCTCAAAAGCAAGAGGCTTTAAAGGCTCAGGAAGAGGAAGATAACCGTTTGCGCCTAAAGTATGACACCGAGGACGAATTTCTTGCAAATGAAAAGAATGATGCAGAAGCTGCCAATAGAATTGCTACTTCGTTGATAGATAAGTTTGGTACCATCTCTGACGATCCAAGTATCAGCGAATTAGAAAGATTAATAGGATATTGCGACCAATGCATAAAGTATCTTAAGATTGTAAAAATTTACGGTAAGAAATCAGATTCTCACATACAGGAAAACATAATAGGAATGGTTCAAATCCACAAAAAGAGATATGAGGATTGGATTGAAATGATCAAAGGGTACAAGGAAAAGCGTATGGAAGCTTTACGAGAAGCAGAAAGAGCTGAACGCGAGGAGGAAAGAGAGCGTATGGAGGCTAAGCAAAAAGAGGAATCTATGGTCAAAGTACGTTTCGATTGGATACGCCATTACAATGATAGTGAGTATACAAGCAAGCAATATGATACAAAAAAAATGCCTAGAGAGGAATATCACGCACTTATCCAAGCGACTCCAGAATACTTAGAAAATTATGTCAAGAGCAACTTCGACAGTAGCTATTACAATAGTTATCCTACCAATGTCTCTATGACAACAGCGTAACAACATAATAACTATAAAATGATTATGAACAAGAAAATCATGGTAATTACGGCCTTTTCTCTGATTTTATCAGTAGGAAATGTACAAGCTCAGAACAACAACATGACTCCTGAGCAAATGGCACAGATGATGCAGATGATGCAAATGATGCAGAAGATGCAAGGTAACAACAACGCTACAGACGATGGCTACAGCGAGGAACTCAAACAAAGTCGCATTGAGAAACGACAGTTTGAAGACTCTGAAAAATTGCGTTCCGTCGGCAAGGCAGAGTCTCGAGACGAAATGATGGCAAGAGACATGGCAGAGCAAAATGCTCGTGCTCAAATGCAACGCCAAATTGAGACATTCACTAAAGATGCACTTGAGAGATACCGCAAGCAAAGTCAAATGAACGATGCAGAGAAGTTTATGGCTAACGACGAGCAACTCAGCAAGACTGTTGCCAAAGGTATCTTAACTGGCTGTAAAGTGATTGACCAAGCCAAGTACTATAACAAGAATGCCAAGAAATATAAGTATGAAGTTCTTGTTGAGTATGATAAGGCAGGCGTTATGTCACTCCTAGAGCAGCAGGATGCAGAGATTATGAAGAATAAAGCTATGTTCGAGAAACAGATGCAAGAAGTCTTCGATGAATATGACATGGAGAAGACTGGCGAAACTGCGGGTATGAAGAAGCAGAAAGCGCAAGATGCCATAGACAATGCCAACAAAGATGCCGAGCACAGACGCGCCATTGAAGCTGAGCAACAAAGAGCAGACAATGAGCAAAAGGCAATGGACAAGAACTATGAATACAACTTGCAAAGCCAGAAACAGTTCCAAGATACAGTAAAAGACTTGTCTAAGGAAAAGACAAAGAGAGAGACTATCAGAAATAACAACAAGAATCAGAACATAAAATATTAAAGCAATGAAAAGATTTCTTTTAGCATTGATTCTGATGGTAGGATTTATTCCTCTTGCAACTCATGCACAAATACTGGATGAGAAGCAAGAGGAACAACTGACAAACACTATTAGACGAGACTATATGAAGACACAAGCAGAAGGTGTCAAAGTCTATAAACTTTCAAAGAAAAAACATATACTCTCAGTATGTGTGATTGTCAATTCCAACCAAAACATATCCCAACAGAACAGAGTTGGACAAATGAAAGCTGCCAGACTTGCCTCTGAATTTCTAAATGGTGCTATGAATAAGTCTGTTTCGGTATATGAAACTAATTCCGAGACTTCTTCTGACTTCTCTAAAAAACAAGAAGACAACACCAATTCTATGAATTCAGGGATTGGTTCTGAGCAAAATCGCAACTTGAACGAAACAGAAAAAGAAAGTAGTTCCGAAACGTTCTCAGACAAAATCGTTCAGTCGGCGATACATGCTGCCGCAGGTAAAGGTATGGAAAAGCTATCTACATTCCGTGGACCAGACGATGAGAAAGTCTTTGTATATTACCTGCCATTAGAGCAATAAGAAACAATTGACATTATTGTAAATTATATATGATCATGCACAGACATTTTTTCAGACTCATTGTTCTATTGATATTATGCACTGTTTACTGTACAATATCTAATGCGCAAGTATTCAAAAAAATAAATGTTACACAAACAGGTTATGGTCAAACAGCCAGTTCAGCACTCATCAATGCAAAAACAGGAGCTGTTCGATACGCCATTGGCTCATTACTTAAGAGCGACACAGAACTTGCCAATGACTCTATAGCATTAGACAAGATTATCGCGCAAACAAATGGTGCCATAAAGGACTTCAAGATAAAGGAACAATATCAAGAAGATTCCACATTCGTTGTTGTTATTGACGCTTTAGTCTATGTCAACACAATGACCTTGAAAAAGCAAGACAAAAGCAATATAGTCGTAAAGTCTAAGTTTAAGAAAAAGTAAATGATTATGAGAAAATTATCATTGATTTTGCTGTTTACATTAATCAGCACATTAAGTCTCTTTGCTAAAGCAAAGGTATTGATTGTTAGCGGAACAGGAGCTACAGAAAATGAAGCCATAGAAAATGCCATTAGCGAAGCTATGACACATGGCTACATGTCTTTCATCAACTCTAAAGAAGAGACAAAGGATGAAGACATCCAAACATCAGAAGAAGTTACTAGCTTTAATCCAGACATTAAATTGACTGGCTATAACCTATTGTCTTCAGAAAAGACAAACAATGGCTATAATGTAAAAGTTGAAGTACAATTCAAAAAGACTCCATTCTTAGCACAGACATATGGCAAAATGTTTTCTACCGCAGGTAAAATGTTTGCACAGTCTATAGGAATTTCGACCAAAGAAAAGCAGAAGACTCCACAAGAAGAAGTTTTGGAACGTATTCGCACAAAAAATGAATTAGCTGTACATGAAGCCCTTAAAAATGCTTTAGCTTTGCGATTGGATAACTTGTTTGACTACAAGGTAAAGGTCGGCGAAGGTGCTAATGGAAAAGTGCCAGTAGAAATATCCGTCATTCAAAACAAGAACACAAAGGCGTTCTGTAGATTATTATATCAGACTCTTTACTTCTCTTCACATTCAGCATTTAACTTTGATGTAAAAGATGGAGCCATTGTACATGACGGTTATGCATTTCCATACGCTAAGGGTATGGCTTTACACTTTTACAATGATGATGCCAAGACATTTGGGGAGGTCATCAAGACTTATCTTACTGCTGGCATCTTTGGTTTCAAGATAAAAGATGACTTAGGGCACGAGTTCTATTTTACTGTAAACAAAGAAACTCAATTACAGAATCATGGGAACATCGCCCTTACAAACTATTCTATCCCTGCCGGTTTTGACAATACTCCTAAAAATGTTTCTGAGTCTTATCAATCACCTGGTGGCTTAGGTATGTTTGGAGTAAAGACAAAGCCATACTATAATGGTCCAGTAAAAGCATTTGGAGGAAATGACGGACTACCTAACCAGGTTGGACTAGCAGGTACAACTTTCGTTATGAACAGTATCGCATCAGCCAAGTTACAGTCAAGTACTTTATATGAAATCAACTTGGAGTTGAGTTATTCGCCTGAAGATTATCAAAAGCTACAAGGGAATTTCTCAGTTGAAACATTCACACCAGAAGTTAAATTCTAAAATAATACCATAATGATATGCCACAATATTACCATAACATCCATTTGGGAATATTGTGGCATTATTTCATAGGAACATTATGAAACAATCTTTACTTATACTCTTGCTTACCCTTTCCACTTTATGGTGCAAAGCTCAGATGGTTACATTAGTCTGTAATGGTGAAGGGGCGACAAAGGATGAAGCTACTCTTAACGCACTACGCAGTGCCTTGGAACAAACTTATGGTACTTTTGTTTCTTCAGACACTAAGGTCGTCAATGATGAACTAGTAAATGATGAAATCGTCAATTTAGGAAGAGGCTATGTACAGCAGTATAAAGAACTCGCTTATTACGACAGAGGAAGTACAAAAACCGTGACAGTCCAAGCAACTGTGTCAGCAAGTCAACTTACTGCACTGGCAAGAAACAAGGGAACTTCACACGAACTTGCAGGCAATCACTTTACGATGAATATAAAGATTGCGCAACTGCGTTTGCAGAATGCACTTAAAGCGACAGAACAACTACAAAGTCTGTTGATAGACACCTATGGACATAAGCTATATGATTATGAGGTAGTTTTAGGAAAGCCTTTATACGATAAGGGAAGAGCACTACTTGATGTAACAGTATATTGCAAGACTAATGCCAACACGGTAGCGTTCTACAAAGCATATCAACGCACCATGTTCTCTGTGAAGGGTAGTATCGGTAGTTTGCCTGTCGAAACATACGATCGTAATGACGAAAATATAAATATGATTAAAGCCTGTGTGCAATTTTATGAAAAGCTCCCAAAAATGTTTTGTTATAACTTTAAGTTGACAGACAATTTGGGCAACAAAGTAGAATCAGAACTCGTCAAAGCTTACTCAAAGTCATCTGTAGGACAAATGGTCGCTGGAGATTTCATTTCTGGCTTTGATATGTATCCGATACTAAAGGCTACAGGTATAGGAATAGAAAAGACACCGATTGAAAGAGTTCAAAAAGACAGAAAAGGTATTAAACCTGTCAACATACTCATGTTCAGCAACAAGTTCAGATGGCACGACGAATCACACCTTCACAGCGCAATCATTCCGTACATGTCGACCTTGCCAGAAACGAAACTACCTCCGATAGGAGAAGTTCATGGCACCTTTCGTTTCACACTGGTATATAAGCTAAGTCAAATAGCAAATATCACCAAAATAGATGTCACACCAGATGAATAACATTATTAATCATGACAACAACACTAACAAAAGAAGATCAGGCAATGATCAAGGAAGCCAAAAGAAACAAGGTTTCCGGACCAATCTACAGCGAGGACGGACTTCGCTTGTTGAAAGTACTCGGCAATCCAGAGTACCTTGAAGTGAAAGACGGTGTGAAGGCTATCTGCAATGAAGCCTTCATGGGACTTGACAATCTTCATGATGTGGTATTACCAGCATCAGTTATCGACTTGGGCACAAGAGCTTTCGCAAGCTGCATAAAGCTCTTCAAGATAACTATGCCTGGAATAGAATTCATCGGAACAGAGAGTTTCGCTCATTGTGAAAGTTTGAAAGAAATTTCCTTACCTGAGACTTTAGGTAAAATTTGGGAAGGTGCCTTTGCTGACTGCAAAGCTTTGGAAGAGATAAATATTCCAAGTCACCTGAAGATTATCGACAAGTCTGCGTTCAGAAATTCCGGACTGAAAAGTCTCAACATCGTGATAAGCGAAGACTGTAAATGCTGGATTTATGACAGATCCTTTGCAAGTTGCAAGCATCTGGAGTCTGTATATCTAAACAAGAATGTGAAGATTCTGGAGCGAATGGCGTTTGCCAGCTGCACTTCACTAAAGACGATTGAGTTTGAGAATCCGTCATTGACAGGTTCTATTGGTGAAATAAACGCAACGATGCTTGTCGGCTGCACGTCTCTCAAAAATATTGTCGTGCCGAAAAACAAGTACAACAAATACCCAGACTTCAACATACAAGCCTATGAGTCTGCTCAGTTTGAGACTCGCGACTTCAATAGTCTTATAACTCCAAAAGATTAGACAGGGATTTCAATACAAGAAAAAAAAACAACAAAAAAACTTAATATTATAGCTAATAAAACTGTAGAAAAAATAAGCCCAGATACATTCTGGGACGAAATAAATGCGATTAACAATAAGGCCAAAGATGCCGCAATCGACTTATTGAATAAACAAGGTGACAATAGATATATTGTCGTTATGGACTGGGAAGATTATTACACAGAATACTACACCGATCAAGCAGCCATATCTGTATCAGTATTTGGTGTAGGATTGAACGAAGACAATAACCTTTGCATTGCTGCCACAGTTGACAACCAAGGCTATGGTTGCAGCAAGAATGATTTCGAACAAGATTGGGTGGAGGTTTCCGAATTGTTCAGACCCTGCTATGCTTTGCTTTACGGATTCGTAGCCAATAATATCGACAAGGCAGTAACAAAGGATGAAGCCGATAGACTGGCAAAAAAATACTGGAATGGAGATGGACATGACTACGGCAAGTATGACTGGCAAGATGACTTTAAAAATGGTTTTGCTGAGGTTAAGCTTGACGGAAAGACAGGATTCATTAATGAAGACGGTGAAGAGGTCGTACCTTGTAAATACGATGGTGCTTGGAATTTCTCTGAAGGATTGGTAAGTGTTGAAACTGAAGGTTTATGGGGATTTGTCAACGAAAATGGAGACGAAATTGTACCTTGTAAATACAATATGGCATTTGGTTTCTCCGAGGGATTAGCTAGTGTAAAAACCGAAGACGGATGGGGCTTCATCAATAAAGCTGGTGAAGAAATAGTGCCTTGTAAATATGAAGATGTAAATAACTTCGAAGAGGGATTTGCAAGAGTCTTTTTAAATGAAAAGTATGGTTTTATCAACAAAACTGGAAATATAGTTGTACCGCTTAAATACGATTACGCTGTAAACTATTTCGAAAAAGGATATGTAAAGGTATGTCTTGACGAAAAATGGGGAGTTTGCAATGTAGAAGGAAAAGAAGTTATCCCTTGTAAGTACTATCGTATAGGCGCTTTTAAGGATGTTGGTAATCCAGAAGGCAAGTCGTTAGCTTTTGTCGAAACAAAAGACAAGGTTGGAGGTTTATATGACCTTGATGGCAATGAGTTACAGCCTTGCATCTACGACCAAGCAGAAGATTTCTGCGATGGTATGGCAAGAGTCATGATAGATGGCAAGTGGGGATACCTCGATGCTACAGGTGCATTGTCTATTCCTCTTCAATATGAAGATGCAGAAGACTTTGAGGATGGCACGGCAAGAGTGCAACAGAACGGTGAATGGATTACCATTGACAAAACTGGCAAGCAAGTCTCAGACTAAAGACTACTGACAGAGACTGCCGAAACGCTGTAAAGGGAGTAGGCAAAACTTCTAAAACCGAGCATTCAACAAAAATTCAGAAGTTTTACGATTTCTTTGCTGCCTTTATTTTCTTTTCTCAGAAAAAAGGGATACTTTTCGCGCGACAACATTTTGAAACATTAAGAAATATGGTGAACAAAAACGAAACAACAAACAGTGAAAAGAAGCCTATCATCAACAACGATAAGGCTTTGCGTCTTATCGACCTCATCCAGCAGGGCGAGTCTAATGCGGAGAACGACTTGGCAGAACTCGGTTCCGTTTTTATCAAGGCTGTGGCAAAGCAGTATGCCGGAAAGGGGCTCACAGCCGAAGAACTTATAGCTGCCAGCAGTCATGGTCTGATACGTGCCAGTCATAAGTTCGACAAGTCTCGTGGCTTTACCTTTGCAGCTTATGCCGTATGGTGGATGCGCGAAGCCATCTTGCAAGCTATTCACAAAAAGAAAATAACTAAAGAAGAAAGAATATGATACACAAAGATTTAGGCGACATCCGTGCGCTAACACTCATCAGAGTGGTTCTCGAAAGAACGGAAAACGAAGAGTTGAGAAATCAACTAGAGGAGTATCTTCAAACCAATGAAGAACTATGGTCGGATGTTCATCAGAAAGACTTCTACGGCTTTGCCACCACACTCGCAAAAGAGTGGATCGCAAGTCATCAATCATAAAGTTAAACTATATCTCAGACAATGAAAGAGATTAACGCAGAAATATATTTGAATGGAAATAATGACGGTACTACCGTCAAACTCTCTGACGAAGAAGCAGAGAATCTCCTTACGTTATGGAAAGAAGCCCAAGACACCATTCTCAAAGGCATGGAGGAAGAAGACTATTGGGAAAAGTTTGACCCTTGGTTAAAGGAAAAAGCTCCTAACCTCCATGAGAAGATAATGGATGCTTACTATCAGGAAACCAGCGAGCGATTGAGCATAGGAGGATGGGTAGAGAGTGATGAATTTATGTCAATAGGTCATGACATAGACGGGGCATATCTTGATTACGACAATGAAGTTGTTATCAACCAAATTTTTCCTCCATCAAAATAAAGGTCTAAACGAAAAGAAAATGAGAATATATCTGAAAGTAAAAAAAGGCAACGCCTATCACGTTACCAGCCTTTGGAGCAAGCACATTAAAGAGCAAATCTTGGAAACAACCGAAGAGGTAAGTCATCTTTGGATGTGGGAATCAGAGATATACCCAATATTTTATCAAGAGGATACACACAGCCACTTTGTTACGGTAAACAAAGAACGTTTCTTCTTTGAGTGCTTAATGTACGAGCTTTGCTTTGTTTGGGAATTAAACGATTTTGAAGGATACGAAGACGAGTACTTTGACCTTGCAAGTGAAAGAAATGTGTTTTTAGGTTGCCATAAGGTAGAACCGCCCAAAGAATATGTCTATATCGGTTCATACATACATGGACAAGAAGAGCCGCTTACTCTACCAGGACTTGTATTCGATCCCGAATACGCAGAAGACGGTGAAGTTTTGGCAGAATGTATGTTTACGAGTGACTTTGAAGACGAAAAACTGAAACGGGCATGGGCATATATGTCTAATGGAAACGATGAGGAATGTGAAAAGGATACTCCAGCTTTGTAGCATAGCCATGCTGGCATTATATATACTCTTCATGTTTGAACAAGTCTGACGATACAAGTCTCGATAAGAGCTATGGTAAGTCTGACTCTATCGAGACTTACCATACAATAGTCTCTGACGACAGTCTCGTGACAGCCATCTGGTATGACACCGGTGAAGGTGGAACAGCACCCGACATTGACTGTGTGGTAAAATTCGAATCAGAAGATGGCGAGCAGCATGAAGAGCATCGTCCTCTGCTGCGTCTCGCCCACCCAAAGGACGACTACAGCCACCATGAGGTACGAAAGATAGTAAGTATCGACGATGAATACGGCAGTCGCTCATACATATTCTTCCTATCTGCCAAGGTAGGAAGTAATGAGTATGCCCATGATATCGTTGCTTTCAAAATAAGTGGTGACAGTTTGAGACATTTGTATAACTATAAAATCGATTGACAAGACATGGAATCAGATTTAGCTATCTTTGCATCCCAAATGCATAATATAAAAGTACGCTACCACATTGTGGGAAAACAAGAAGAGTTGCAAGAGATATATGACCTCTATCAGACTTTCATACAGAAAGAACGCCCTGCTATGGAAGAAGACGAGGCCGATGATTGGGAAGGAAACATCATCTTAGCTCTTGGTGTGGACTATGGGACTTGCAATCTCTGTGGTAATATCAAGAAATGCGAACTTTCAGAAGGCTTTCTCTATATAGAAGCGGAAGAACTCGCATTGATTACTGACTTCCGCGTTCTTCTCAAAAATCGTTTCAAGGATTTGGAAATCTATTTCGCTACAGAAGATCCAGAAAACGAAACATATGTGACTAATGATGCAGATGGCAAGTATTTTCACGACCTGCCTGATGATCATTTCATAGCTCCATTAGATTATTGACGTATGGGACCAAAAACATTTCTAGCAGCTCTAATGTGCCTAATCATCGTAGCCCTCATGTGCTCACCCATTTTCCTCGTATGGCACGGTTTTACTATGGGTGGTTCAGTAATAGTCAGAATAGCATTTATCGTGATAGGGCTCATTCTATTGCGTTTATTCAAGCCAATTTCTAATCTTACTGGCAAGGACTACAAGATATTCTGATAGTTTCGACTATAAAGGCTACAAATTTGATCGAAGGTGGTATCACTCTGTTTAGCGTGATACCACCTTCTTTTGTTTGGCATTCATATCAGGAATGAAGCAGAAGCCAAGTTTGCTTACTACAGTCGCAAGGTTGTCTGGCAAGAATTCTGCATAAACTCGCTCTGTGACGCCTGTTGAAGCGTGACCTAACAATCTGCTTATCTCACTGATTTCAGCTCCGTGTGCAAGCGCTAAAACTGCCCAGGCGTGTCTTGATCATGGACGGCAAAAAGCCATATAGGAATTTCATGAGAAATTACCTATATGGCTTATTTCCATTATCTTATACTGATAATCGTAATCGATGAACGATTAATACTCGTCATCATTCCACAAGAAATCATCCTTGGAAGGATAATCAGGCCAGATGTCTTCGA
>ERZ1034680.933-NODE-933-length-12348-cov-5.451070_pt1 | contig 12348 bp, 11 predicted proteins | sample MGYA00520639_ERZ1034680 | MGnify/ENA primary metagenome ERZ1034680 (study PRJEB33766, sample SAMN09781760) | gut metagenome | biome: gut microbiome | host: Homo sapiens | place: Madagascar | study: EMG produced TPA metagenomics assembly of the PRJNA485056 data set...
GTGCAAACATATACTTTTCATATGCCATAATCATGCCATCAAAAGCCTGATACAGCAATGTGGTCACAATATTTGCAACAACAAACCAGTAGATAATGCGTGCTTCCATAAGTTGTGCCGCATTCAATGTTGCATATAGAGATCCTAGTTTTTGATATAAAAAGATGCCTATCCCGATTATCAGCCCCGCTAAGAGAAGCGTGATAGATAAAGCCATCGCAATAAAGTTTTGCTGCTCTTTTTCCTCTTTTTTTTCTCTATATATCGAAACGTACCGGGTCATCACGGTTCCTGTTCCAAAATTCATTAGAACAAGATAACCTGCAAAAGAAGCCACCATCTGATAGACGCCATATTCTGCTGCACCTAACGTATGAATGAGAAAAGGTCCCCAGAAAATATTAACCAATATGCTTAGGATGCTATTCACGTATGAGAATAAGACCGCTGTCTTCTTTTCAGATTTCATCTAAGGATGTCTTCTCCTTATCATTTATTATTTCATTTGTAACGCGCAATATCGTATCTTTATAGGATGGCAATTTGCTCGCATAAATTTTCCGAATTTGATTTTCATGCTCTACCAAGTATGTAAATGCCGAATTTAGATTTTCCCAATTCTGAAGTTTGTTATTATTTAGGACAAAATTTTCTGTGGTGCCAAACAAATCCGTTGCGATACCGTCCGCTTTTACGGAATATCCTAATGCGATTGCGGGAACCCCAGTTGAATATGCCGCAATGATAGAGTGCGTCCTAGCACCAATAAAGAACCGGCACTGAGAAATAATGTACTTTAGCTCTGTACAAGAAAGCTCCTTGCTAACAATAGCCACACGATTTTTTTTATCCTCTGATAAACTGTTGTAAAGGGCTGTAATGTAATAAGAATCATCCCTTCCATCCGTTCCCTGACCATACACATGTGGAACCAGGCAAACTTTATAGTCAGTAGTCTCCAAGAGATTCTGAAGCCATGTGCTTATTGCATCAAACGCTTTTTTTGTTTTCTCATCATCAGTTCCTGCTACAAGACCGCTGACATTAAGGCCAACTGTATTTTCTCTATCAAATTTCTGCGGTAAATTTGTCTTCTGCACAGGGAGATGAAAAGCCGGATCACATGATTTAAGGATTTTCCCGCTCGATATTCCTTTATTCAAAAGCGCACGATAAGATAGTTCCTCTCTTACAACAATATAGTCATACAAATTAAGATGATCAATCATCCTTTTTGTCATTGCAGAAGGTTCGATAGAAGCTGCCCACAAAACAGATTTCGCTCCAACTTTCTTTATATAGTCAAGACAAACCTCCAAATATTCTGGATATGTATAGCAATATGTGTCTCCGCCTATACAAAGTGCAACATCATTTTTATTTAGCTCCTTTAAAAAATCATTGAAAATCGTCCTCATACCAAGCTTACTGTTGTGAGTGATTTTTCTCATCACATAGTAAAAGATATGTTGCGGAACATTTTTCCACACGCCAGCTGGAACAATATCAACCATTTCATTCAAACGGAACCGCTGATCTTGTTCAATATTGCTGCTCGCCAGTATTTTATCCTGCTTACCACATACCGCATCTAAAATTTTACATGTAGACCGAACGATTGCTTCACAACCGTGGTTAACACTACCAGTATTCAAATATAAATAAATCGACATAATCTCACCCCAATTATTTGTTCACATCACAAACTATCGTCATACCATTTCTCCGCCAATATCTTAGCATCGCTACAGGGTCCATTATCGAACAGTTCACTTCCACATCCTTGCTTGCCCAATTGTTGTGCAAGATTCATCAATCGCTCCGATGCATTATCTGCATTCCATAGGCTGATGATACTCTTATAGGCATTTATGCCCAATTGTTTTCGATATTCATTATTTTTGAGCAATAGCTCAACTTTACTTTCAAATTGTTCTCGGTTTCCATTTTGATAAATCAAGCCGTTGTTTCCATCTCGAATTAAAAACGGTACAGATCCAATAGCGTGACTTGCCACTACCGCACAGCCACTGTTCATGGACTCATTCAGAACCGCTCCCCAGCCTTCATTGAAATCGCTCGTAAATAAATAAATGTCTGCCTTTTCCATATATTCCCGAACTTTCTCAGGCGACATTGCACCAAGCATCTCAACGCAATCAGAGAGATTCTTTTTTTCAATCATAGTCCGGAGCTGCTGCTCCATCTCACCGTTGCCGATAATACTCATTCTGAAGGAGTAGCCTTTCTCCTTTAGAGATGCTGCTAACTCGATTGAAACATCCGGATGTTTCCAGCCTATAAGCCTGCCGGCCCATAGGATTGAAACCCGGGGATGTTTCCATCCGGACGTAACCGATAGCTTTCTGCTCATTAGGTCATCGACATCATATTTTTTTGTGCGCGGAAAATAACCCCATTTATAGGTTCTCCCAATATAAGCCCCTGTTCGTGCATAATCCTGCGCCGCATATGCACTAGCACACAACAAGTACATATTGCGATATCTTCCACCTGTCAACCACAACTTAATTGCCTGAATCGGTATTCTATACCATGGAAGACCAGTTTTATACAAGCGTTCTGAATACCGAAACGTTATTTTGTTGGCTTTTAAACGCGGTTGGATTAGCTTAAAGTTGTTCCACCCAGAAAGCCCAAAGATTACAATATCTGCACTATTTATAAGATTCTCGGCAAACTGTCTTGTCGTATCACTTTCATAAATTTGTAGCACAAATGATGGGAGTACTTCTTTTCCCCACCCCATAGATTTGCGCTCATCAGACATTTTTTCTGTAGCGATAAACCAATATTCTCCACCCGTAAGTTCTGACATCTTCTCAGAAAATGGTGACTGATGGTGATTATAATAATTGGAAATGAAAACGACCTTCATTTTGTGGTATTCCTTTCCTGTAGTGCCACATACAAATCACAATATTTTTTGTATGCCAACTGCAAATCATATCGCTTTGCATAACTGCAGCAGTTCTTACTCAGGGTTTTCTTTGAATTTTTCATATTAAAAATAGCGTTTTTCAAAGCTACATAATCCTTATATGGCACAACTTTACCCGTACTTTCCGTTATACTCTCTGGGCTTCCACCTGTCTTATATGTAACAACAGGCGTTCCACACGCGAGTGCTTCCAAGTTGACCGTCGGAAAGTTATCTTCCCATGTGGGGTTCACAAAAATATCCGCCGCCGAGTAGATCTCAGCCAGTTCTTCCTGATTTTGCGTGCAGGCGATGGAAATAATTCTATCCGGTAAAGTCTTTGCTACAGTGTCCGACACACCTACCAATACAATTGCATATTCTTCCGGCAGATCCTCATCCAGCCGTTTGAAGTCATCCAGTCCCTTCTTCGGAGTCCAGTCAAATGCAACACCCAGAATGAGGATTTTATTCTCCAAACCATACTTTGCTCTGAAATCACTTGACCGCGGCTGGAATTTAGTAAGGTCGATGCCATTGTTGATGACCACCGTATTATAGTCCTTCAGGTAAGACTGCTTCACCAAGTCTGCCAGCCACTGCGAAGGTGTCACAATCGTCAAATTCGGCACACCTGTAAAACATTTCTTTTTATAGCGGTACTGAAATCGCGAATCATCAAGAAAACAGCCGGGATAGGATTTATACAGATCGCATTCATAACAGCCGGTTTTCCACTTTTCACATCCGATTGCCATAAAATGCGGACAGTGCCCTGTAAATGACCAGCAATCATGCAGTGTCCAGATGACAGGGATATTTTCCTTTTTCAGATAGTCAAATAACATTTTCCAGTTCAGATACCAGCCATGAAGATTATGCAGATGAATCACATCCGGCTTCACCTGCTTGATTTTCTTGATCAGCTTATAAGTTGCAAAATGAGAGTAGCAGCCATGTCGCCCGGTAAGTTTTGCAAGGATGATGTGCTCTGTTTTTCCGACCGCACCGCCAATTCTATAATATGTATCCGGAAACTGCTCGCCTCTGGATTTGGTAAAAGAAGCGGAGGTGTACGCTGTTCCGCCCATGGATTTTATAGCATCAGCAATTTGGAACATGATTCGACCGGTACTGCCATAGGGGACAGAGTTAATTTCAAAAACTATCATGTCATCTTCTCCCACTATATCCTAACTGAAGAATGTATAATATGGATCGTAGCCTGTCCCTGACAGCCAAACATAAGAATATAATACAAGTAAGGCCACAACCCCAATTCGCAGAAATCGCCCAGATTTTTCCGGCCATGTTCCAATTGCATTACTCGCCAAAAGAAGCATCGGCGTTGAAAAGAAATAGCATATTCGCGACATTTGATACACATTTAAGGTTGCAACTGATGAAATAATGTATAACCACATGGAATTAACCAAAACAATGTTATGACCGTCTTGAACATTAACTTGTCTGTTATAAATAGCAATTAAAACCAGTATGCATATTGCCCACTGAACTAAAAAGGCATTGATTGTCCCATGCCCCATCCCATACGAATAATTGGCGTACCTATATTTTTGAACCAGCTCGATTACTTTTCCAAGCGACAAAAGCGCGACAACTCCAATGCACACCATTTTTAGTCCATTTTTCAAATCAATACGTAACTGAAGCAATGGTAAGGCAAGCAACATAATTATTGAAGAAGTGTGAATTGTTGTTGCCAAAAGGACAAGGATTATATATCCTCTCTTGTCTCCGTCACCCAGTCGCCTCAATGCAGAAAAAACAATGGAGGCTGCAAATGCTTGTCGAATCATATTGAACGACTGAAAGTAGATTCCTGCATTCACAAACAGTAATGTGAACATCAAAAAATCATCACATTTTGACTTTTTAGCAATGATCATAATGACTGCAATGAAAACAATTGCTTCAATACACATAAAAACATTCGCGTCATGAGTAAAGATGCTAATTGCCTTATTAAATACTAAATATCCGCGTTCTGTATAAACCCGTTTTGTCACGATGTCTGAAAGAGATCGTTGAAGCGTTTCATAAAACAAAGACATATAATTTTTATGATCCGATGTGAATGGTCCCCGAAGCCCCATAAACAAAGCCACTGTAATAGCAGCCATTATCTGAATCACATCCTGAGCTGTACATAATTGTCGTTTTCCAACACAAATATGACAGTTTTCTGTTTCTTTGACTCTACTAAAAATCCATAGCCCAACAAGGACAACATTTAAACCTAAATAAGCTATCACTTTTTTCCCTCCCCCATTGCGGTATATCACTGTAATAGTGAGACCACTCTTTCTGCGACGGCCTCTTTCTCTTTCGTTTCAGCTAAATATCTCCAGACTTCTTGCTTTTTTCTTTCTTTCGCCTGTTCAGATTCGTTTAGTGCAAAGCATATAGCTTCGGAAAGCGAATAAGTTTCACACGAAGAGGGCACAATGAAGAAATCCTTATATATTTCTGGTATGCCATCCAACATATATGCAACCACTGCATTTCCGGTCATGAGATATTCGATATTCTTTGACGGGAAGGAATATTTTGTGTACTCGTCATCGTTCTGACGTGGATTTACAAGAACATCTGCATTCTGCAAAATCTCATTTGCTTTTTCAGCCGGAACCACACCATAGTAGTGAATGCGACTGTCTTTTTGGCACATTTCTTCTACATACGGCTTCAGTTCTCCTCCACCGCAGATGTGGAGCGAAGCCTCCGGATCGTCAATCATTTCAAATGCTTTAACCAATCGCTTTGCGCCAAATGCCTCGACAAGTTTTCCTGCGTAGGCAACTTTCTTGCCATGCTCCTTCTTTTCAGGTGGGAGATTCTTTACATCTGTTACGCCTTCCACTACAATGTACGGTCGATTTCCAACGTGCAACTTGTCGGCCATATATTTTGTCAGCAGCATAAACGAATCAACCTGAGCAATCAGTTTCTCCATCTTCTGAATGTCGATTTTCTTAAAGAAATCATAGATAGGATGCGCCTTCTTGCTCAGGTTCATATACTGTGGGAGATCCGGCACGACCATATGGATATGCACCGAATTGTCCAGCCCTTTACCATAGACGGCCGCCTCCAAAAATGGAGTATGCGGGCAATAAACAATGATTGCTTTCTTTTCTGACTTGGAATTTCTGATAAAGTCTTTGACACATTTCTTCAGCGCTACTGTTCTGCTGATGTTTCGATAGCCCCAGATGTTATTAAAATGGACATATTGTACATTTTCCGCACTCTCTCCAGCCTCAAAGCCTTTGAAAGTCTTATCCGTATAAGCCGTAGGCCACGGACCGATAAAAGGCGCTGAGACCACTTTCAGGTTGATATCCTGCGCTTTCAAGCCCGCGATCAATCTCTGTTGAAATGTATTTGCAGCATTTTCGACCCATGTTTTTGTTTTCTTCGATATCTCTTCCTGATACTTCGGTTCAAAGTATCCGCAAAGTAGCAATACGTCCATAATGTTCTCCTGGCAACTCACAAATAGTATTTCATCACGCCGTTTACTGCGTATCTCACAAACGCCCACGCACTTGTGGCAATATTCAACTTCAACGCCTTGCGGTATGTATTCCACCGTTCTTTGGCTGCATTCCCTTTTTTATTCGATCTTGACCCCGTGACCTGTCGATAGTGCATCAGCACTTTCTCATCACCGTTTGCAGTCGGGCAAACACGGAGCAGTTCCATCCACAAGACATAATCCTCATGATAGAACTCCGGATTAAAGGGATGTGCCTGCATCAGCTCAGTTTTGATAAAGCTGGTCGAGCAGCTGATGACGCTCGATGCCAGCATCTTATTGAAATTCGTCTGCTTCGGCACAATGAACGTTTTTTTGATTTCATTGTTCTGCTCATCGATAAAATCATACGAGCAGTAGACGATGTCTGCCCCTTTCTCCGCAATCGCAAGCTGGCGTTCCAGCTTGTCCGCAGTCCACAGGTCATCGTTATCCAGAAGCGCGATATATTTTCCCTTGGCCTCACGGATGCCGACATTCCGCGCATTGGCCACACCCGCATTTTTCTCCAAGGAAATCACTCTGATGCGACTATCGCTCTGCGCCTTCCGCTTGATAAGCTGCAAAGAATCATCTTTGGAGCAGTCATCCACGATAAGCAGCTCGAAATTTTGATATGTCTGAGACAACACACTGTCGATTGCCTGCTCCACAAAACGATGCCCGTTGTAATTGGGCATAACCACCGAGATAAGGACATCGTTTTTCATGCTGCCCTCCACTGTTCAACTTCATACAGCGAAGGACGCGAGAAAACAATAACCTCAAACTCCCTGTGGGGTGCTTCAGGTGTTACCCCCCCCCCCATGGAGAATTTCAAGTTCGCATATTTCATGACATTCTTAAACATATACCACGCCTCATAATAAGCTGCTTCAACCACGTTTAATCCGACATACCGATATGTATTCCAGTTCATCTTTGCGGCCTTGACCTTGTTGCCCGACTTCGATGATTTTGCTATCCGATAGATAAGCAGCGGCTCATTCACACCATAGGCCTTCCGACCTTCTTTGAGAATGCTGAGCCAAATCGCAAAGTCCTCGTGCATCCCATCGCCTACCGCATAATACTTCGCATACAACTCCTTGCGGACAAGCGCAGAGGAATTGGAAAGAACATTCTGCTTTAGCAGCTGACGATAGCTGACTTCTGCTGGAGCTGCCAAGTACCAATCGATTGGCTTGCCATCTGCATCCATAAAAGCAGAACCCGTGAACAGTAGATCAGCATTCGTTTTTTCTTGAAGCGCAATCTGCTTTTCCAGCTTTTCCGCTGCCCACGCATCATCGCTGTCCAAGATGGCGATCCACGCTCCCTTGGCCTCTTCCAACCCGTGCTTTCGGGTAAAGGAAACACCACTGTTTTTCTCATTCGAGATCAAACGCACACGACTGTCTTTCGCCGCAATGTTCTCAACCAGCCTCGCTGTTCCGTCTTTTGAGCAGTCATTAACAACAAGCAGCTCAAAGTTGGGATAGGTCTGATTCAGCACAGAGCTTATCGCTTGTTCAATCGTCTTTTCGGCATTGTAGGCTGCCATGATAATACTTATCAGCCCGAAATCCTCATGTTTCATCGCCCTGTGTCTCTCATTCCTCTCTCCCAAAAAAACAGCCCAGACTCAATCTCAAGGAGTCTGAGCCGTTCCTTTTATCTAAAGCTCTTATACTATTGTGCGCTTCACGCGCGTGTTATGTAGACTGCGGTGTGTACACCACAACTGCTATGCGCATAGGACTTTTTCTGCTCTGCGCCAGCCGCTCACCATTAGCTCACAGTCTTTCGTGCAATCCGGCATAAACTCGGTCTTACTGTAACAAACCCATCCGCCTACCAGCTTGCTCACACTCTCATGTGAGAATCTCACCGGCGCGGAGGCCTTTTCATCGCCTCTATCGGTGATTTTTACACCTTTGTTATGGAAAGACCTTTGTTTATTCCCGACTCCACAAATCCTCAAAATATACCGTAGTATCAATGGTTTTCTGCATTTTCTACGTTCATATCATCGCGGTGGACTCTGGCATAAACTCAACCTACTGTAACAATCATCTGTGAGCCTTATTTCCGGCTCATAGTCCCGCAACAGTAACCGCTTTGTTTATGCCTGACTCCACAGAGCCTCGAAATATGCCGTAGTACCAATGTTTTTTGGCTTTTTCTCATCTTTTCTGCTTTAGTGTACTCTGGTATAAACATCTCTTTACCGTAGCGTCTTTATGAGCAGTACACTCTTATCTTCAAGACCGATTTCAGTCTCAGATGATATTTTCATCGTCCTGCGAAACCCGCAGAATGATATTGTCATCGAAAGACCTATGTTTATGCCTGATGCCACATCAAGCGGATTTTTGCTTTATTTTTGTCCATATTGCCACAAAATCAAGCTGTATTCCCATTACTTTTTGCCACTCATAGCAGTGGTTTGACCCTCAGAAATCCCCTCGGTGCTTTCAGGCATAAACAGGATCTTCACCGTTGCAAACATAATCTTGAGATCTTCGACAATGCTGGGATGCGCTATGTACATCAAATCCATGACCAGCTTGTCGTAGGGGGTCGTGTTGTACTTGCCGTAAATTTGCGCGTAGCCGGTCAGACCCGCCTTTGCCTGTAAGCGCAGGGAGAACTCCGGCATTTCCTCGCAGTACTGGGCGGCAATTTCGGGGCGTTCGGGGCGGGGACCGACAATGCTCAATTCACCCTTAAGTATATTGAGAAGTTGTGGCAGTTCATCAATGCGGCAAGCGCGAATCACTCTTCCGACAGGTGTGATGCGGTCATCGTGTTCACCGCTGGACAAACGGGCTACACCGTCCTTTTCCGCGTCTACGCGCATACTGCGGAATTTCAAAATGCCAAACTCTTTGCCGTCCTTGGTCAAGCGAATCTGCTTATAAAACACCGGTCCGTGATCGGTTACTTTGATGGCAATCGCCGTGACAAGGAAGATTGGGCTGAGAACGACCAGTGCAACAGCCGAAATCACAATGTCCAGCAGACGCTTAATGAACAAATACTCCGGCTGCGGATGGTAGCGGCCTACCTTCAGCATCGGCAGGTGGAACATATGCATCGGATACGCGCCGGACATAATAGTGTCGCCAATGCGTGGGATAACAAAGATTCCGATATTGTTTTCCACGCAATATTTCAGAATCACATTGCGGTCATGGCTATGGATACCGCTCATAAATACCGTGCTGACGCCATCCAGCATAGCAAGATTCGCGATGCATTCATCTGCCGTGGCGGTAAGCACAACCTTGTACTTAGTGTCCAGCCCATACTTGCCAATCAGTTTTTCCATACCATGGCGGGTGTCGTAAATTACAGCCGTTGCCTGCGGCGGGAAAATCTTAAAATACGCATGGTGCGCGTTATATGCCCAGACAGCCGCCAAAACCACCTGCCCGATCAGCGCCGCAACGCCCGGTAAGATGTTGGGCAAATGCTTGCTCAGCAGCCAAATCACGATATACATAATGAAATCGCTGACCGCTGCCGCCAAGAACTGCGCGTAGACAATCTCGGAAATGCGCTGCATGGACATCAAAAAGGCATCGTATACGCGCCCAAAGATAACGAACAGCACAAAGAACAGTGCCACCACCAGATAATCGCCCTTTGCGTAAAATGGCGATGCAATGTGCTTTGCATAGTACAAATACCAGCACAGCGCAAACGGAACGGTCATCAAAACCGCATCCATGATTTTTATGATCCGCAAAATCAAATCGTGCTTAAACCTTGTCATGATTTCTCCTTAAACCTTACCCTACTTTTTCTGCCGGTTCCTCGTCCAGCAGTTTCCGCAATTTATCTATCTGTTCCGCATTCAGTTTCGGTGACTGCTTGCGCAGCAGTACCTTTTGCTCATACAGCCAGCGCCCCAGCCAGATACCCATGTTCCTGCAAATATCCATGCGCCAGTTCGTACCGATGCTGCCGCTTGGCAGACCTTTGCATTGCGCTCAAACAGCTGCACATCCATGGCGCCCTCCCTCCTCTTTTTAGTCGGCAGGGTATCCGCCATTTCGGTAATGGAGGATACCTCTAAGCTCAAATTTGCTATGACAGTTAATAGTATAATACCACAACAGTCGACAATTTTCAACGCATCCTGTCGCATTAATTTCTACTGCAACTGTTTTTCGGCATATTGCCCCAGACACACCACTTTGCTGTTGGTTTAGTTGTCAGTCATTGTATGCGGTTGGGGTACGTACCGCCCATTGGAGGTTTGAAAAGAAATCAAAATTTATTATGGCAAGACGCGGAGATACTATTTGAGCACCCCCCTTCACAATGCGGCGGTAAATTCAGAAATATGGATAATGAAGAAGCCCACCGGATCCCCCTTCCCTGCTGCTAAGAATCTCAGCAAGCTGAAAGGTGACCAAGTGAGCCACCTTGTATTTGAGCCTGATTCGAGTTGTCCTCTGCACCGCTGCATTACTGATCAGAACGAACGCAGATCACTGGCTGTTGGAAGTAAAAAATCTCAGAAACGAAAAAAGCCCACACAGGTGCAACCGCCATTGGAGGGAGCAGCCTGCATTGGCTGTGATTGAGTGTGTTTTACACACCTCTATTATAATACGGTGGGGAGTTCGTCAAAGTGAATCGTTTTTTCTCAGAAATCCGGGCATAGAAAAACCCGCTCACTATGTGGGTTGCACACAGTGGGCGGGTGAATTCTTTATTGCTTCTCAAACTTTTCAATCGAGCATGCATGAACCTTTGTCTTTTCATCATAGGTATTCAACATATTAAGTTTGAGATTTAACTGATAAAAACCAATAATGCTTAGCTGGCTGGGAAGCATCATAGATGCCAGCACAACTGCAAAAAGCATTTTTTTGCCCTTAAAACGGTATTTCGCAAAACCGAAAGCAGTCAATGCACCAAAATAACCTGTGAAAAAAGTAAAAGGGATGGTTACACACAGACTATTTAGGAAACCTCGCCAAATATTTACATGGCTTTGCATTGTTGTATAGTTTTCCAGCGTATTTTTACCGGGTAGCAGATTCAGTTTTGTCACAATGTCGAAACTGGAATGAGTTGCATTTACTACAACAAGGTAGAACGATACAATCGAAAGCATCAATAAGAAAATCAGAAAAGCATAGACAATAATGTTAGATACGATTTTCTGCGACCTATAAGAAGCCTTGCTTTTTTGACTTGTAATCATATTAGTCATCGTAAGCATCCTCCTTAACAGCCTCACAGTTCCTATCCGCTTTGGGCAGTTCAAACTCACGCGGTTTCTGCTGCTTTGCAGACGCAGCTGTTTTTGCCATCTGAGAAGAAACAGGGACGGGCGTCAGCTCATTCAGAAAGCGGACGGCGGAAACAACATCCACGCGCTCCACATTCGTCATGTAATCAAGCGCGCTCCTGCCGCCGATATTCTGCGAGAACCAGTGAAACAGATCCTTGCTCGGCGTAATCACGAGACTGCTGTGTGTTTTAGTGCAGTACTCATCGTCTGTCTTTCGGACAAGCTCACCGGGGTGGCAGGTGGTCAGATACTGCATAATCGTGACGCTGCGGGCATTTTCGATGTTCTTCTGATACTTACCCATAGGGCTACCTCCAAATTTGTAATAAAAAAAGCACCTTGCCCGGTACAGGTAAGGTGCAAAGGATACGGATATTCTCTTTTTCAGCTGGCTTTTATCACTTCAGCTGGCTGAAAGGGGGTGTGGGGGGAAACAAACGCAATAGCTTGCCCCGAAAAATGATACACTTTCCCCCTTAGCATATCAATTTTGTGCTAAGTCATGACCCCCGGCTAAGCCGGGGGCTTGTGTAAGCCCTAGAAGGGCATCGT
>ERZ1034680.935-NODE-935-length-12340-cov-19.758893_pt1 | contig 12340 bp, 10 predicted proteins | sample MGYA00520639_ERZ1034680 | MGnify/ENA primary metagenome ERZ1034680 (study PRJEB33766, sample SAMN09781760) | gut metagenome | biome: gut microbiome | host: Homo sapiens | place: Madagascar | study: EMG produced TPA metagenomics assembly of the PRJNA485056 data...
AAAAGATCGCCGCTGCCGTGGCAATGCTGCGGGAAAAGAACCCCACCGCCACCATCGTGACCACCGCATGGGATCACCTGACCGGTGAGCAGATCCTGAAGGCCATGTCCACCAAGGACGACTTCAAGGCAGAGCTGATCGCCATGGCGGCCAAGGCCAACGAGGAGCACGCCCACGAGGACGAGGAAGAAGAACATCATCACCACCACCATCACTACGATGAGAACGGCGTGTGCAGCTGCGGCCATCATCACGACCACGATGATGATGACGACGAGGATGATGACGTTTCTGATTCGGACGATGATATGTAGTAATGCTTAAATAGAGATGGCTATGAATGCAGAAAATCCTAATCAAAAGAAGACGGTGAGCCTCTTGGGACAACCCGAGAAGGCTCCCGGTGACAATCGAGTTTATGTCATCAAGCAGCGGGCCAAGGTTGGTCAGCTTTACAAGATGGTATGTCCTGAATGCGGTTTCAGCATGGTTAAGAAAGTCGCCACGGAAGGTCGCCAGCGTTGGGATTGTCCACAGTGTAAGGCGATTGTCGGTTTTGCGGCTGTCACTAACGCTCCCAAATCTGCAGCCAATTCACAGGATATTCCTCAGGCTGGGAAACCACAGGCGGAAAAGGCTCAGGTGGAGAAGGATAATCAGGAGAAGGCAAAGCAGAACCGAGAAAAACAGGAGAAAGAGGAGGCTCCGAGGAAGCCAACTACTAAACTGGACAAGAGTGCGCAGCAGGGGTTGGGCGAACTCGTTTGGGGAAGTTTCTTCTCTCGCAAGCATTTTGCCCTTCGTCCCGGTTCTATCTGGATTGGAAGAAAGGACCAACAGGAACCTTCCGAACTCCAGCTCAACGACGGTTATGCGAGCAGCCGCTCCGTGCTTCTTGATGTGATACCGAGCGATAAGGGCTGTCTGTTTAAGCTGACGGTCAAGCACGCAACCAATCCCGTGTATGTCAACAGTTCGGAAATCGCCGTCAACAATAGCGTCTATCTGAATTTTGATGATGTTATCATTATGGGAAAGACCAAACTTACATTTAAGAAACAAAAAAAGTCATGAATATCAAGTTGTCGCAGACCTATTCGTTCTGTCAGATAGGAGAGCGAAAAAATCAAGAGGATGCTCGCTATCCCGACAAGGATGTCATCAGCAGGCAACAACGCTTTTTTGTCGTCTGTGATGGCGTGGGTGGTAGCGAGAAGGGCGAGGTGGCAAGCTCTACGGTTTGCCGGTCGTTTGCAGACTCCTTGGAACATCTGGACTTGGAGGCCATGGATTTTGGTCAACAGGAATTTACGGAAGTCCTTGGCGATGCTTACGAGGCTCTCGATGCCCAAGCAAGTGGAGGCTCGCAAGACATGGGTACGACGATGACCTTCGTCTGTTTCCATCAGGGTGGGTGCATGATGGCGCACATCGGGGATAGCCGCATCTATCAAGTTCGCCCGGGGCAGGGCATCGTTTACCGTTCGGAAGACCATTCGTTGGTCAACTCCATGGTGCGTGCCGGTGTCATTTCTCCAGAACAGAGCATCGACCATCCGCAGAGCAATGTCATCACCCGATGTATGGAACCGAAAGATCCTGATAGAGACCGTTGCATGGCGACGGTAGTCTGCACGACGGATGTCCGACGGGGAGACTACTTCCTCTTGTGTACCGACGGCGTGTTGCATCAGGTAAAAGACGACCAGTTGGAAACGATCTTGCTGAGTGGAAAGAGCGACCAAGAGAAATGCGACCTGCTGGCTACGTTGTGCGAGACTTCCTCGGACAACAACACGGCGATATTGGTTCATGTGGCAAGTGTGGCTGGTAATGAACAGTCGGAAGACAGTTTTTGTGAGAGCAGCAGAACCCGTATTCTTGCTCGCAACAATTTCTCGACCGCCGAGGTCTCTCCGGTAGAACATTCTCCAGAAGGATTTTGGGGATGGCTCAAAAGAAAATTATTTTAGATCAAATAAATAGAGATTATGAAAATGAATTTAAGCGCAATATTGTTTTTGTCCTTGGCATTGTCTCCACTTTCTTCTGTGGAGGCTGCGAGTATCACGAACCTCTCCCTTGCTCCGAAGGTAAAGGCGAAGAAGGATAGTGTGGAAATCGTGAAGGAGAAGGCCAACAAGGGTGACGCTGTTGCCCAGAATCAGTTGGGTGTATGGTATTACACGGGCAAGAATGTGAAACAAGATTACAAGGTGGCTCTCGACTGGTGGGCGAAGAGTGCCAAGCAAAACAATCCCGATGGCATCGGCAACATGGCGATGTGCTACCAACTTGGCAACGGCATCAAGAAGGATTCCGTGATGGCGATGACGCTCTATAAGTCTGCCATCAAGAAGGGCAATGCCAGCATCATTCCTCAACATGAGAAAATCGTCAAGAACTCGGGCAGCGTGTTTAGTGCTCGTCTCTTGATGGACTGCTATCAGAATGGCATCGGCGTGAAGAGAGACTTGAAGAAGGTGGAGACCTATCAGGAGGTACTGGCAAAGTCCGGGGATGTAGATGCGCAGTTCGCTCTGGCATTGAGTTGCTTGAACAGCAAGCGTTCAGAAAAAGCTGCTAAGTACTTTGCGCTCGCAGCCAAGAAAGGCAAGAAGGAGGCAATCTATTATCAAGGCTTCCTCTTATTCAATGGCATGGGGGTGGAACAGGACAAGGCGAAGGGTCTTGCCTTGATGACACAGGCGGCTGAGAAGAACCTGCCTGCCGCACAATACCAGGTGGGGCGTGCCTATTATGAGGGCGACGGCGTGGCAAAGGATATCGCCAAGGCTCAGAAGTACTTGGGTGCGGCGGCTGGCAAGAACAAGAATGCCGCTTGGATGCTGGGCTTGTGTTATCTGAATGGTCAGACTCCTAATCTCTATCTTGCTACCCAATGGATTTCGGAGGCTGCCAAGGGACATGAGAAGGACATCAACGCCTTGTTGGCTGACTCCAAGCAAAAGATGTTCTACGATTATCTGGCAGGTCTGAAGAAGTTCTACCTGGACAAGGACTTCGAGGCTGCCATTAAACTCTTCAAGAGCGTGGAGAAGTTGGGTGGCGCGGAAGGCATCACCATGCAAGCTACTTCCATGGCGCACAAGGACAACAAGAAGCGTAACACCAAGAAGGCCGTGAGCCTCTATCAGAAGGCGATGGAGAAGGGGAGCGTTGCTGCTGCCTATTATCTGTCTTCGATGTATGAGACGGGCGAGGGCATGAAGACTGCCGACAAGGAACAGGCTCTCAAACTCCTGAAGAAAGCAGCCAATGGAGGCATTGCTTATGCGCAGGATAAACTGGGCGACAAATATTTCGCTGGTGAGGACGTGGCAAGAGATTACACCGAGGCTGCCAAGCTCTATCTTCAGGCTGAGGCTCAGAATCGTCTGACTTCTTCCGCAGCCAAGAACCTCATCTACTGCTACGAGCGTGGTTTCAAGGTGCTTCCCGACTTGGCTAATGCCAAGCAGAGAATCGAAGTTCTCAAGAAATACAAGCCAAGCAACAGTTTGATAGATCTCTTGAAATCATTGGAAGAGTAAAAGGAGAAATCAGCAGAGATAAAAGTTCCTAAAATGTGATTCTATGGATAAGAGTAAGACTTTACTTTCTAATAGTTCCACCTACAGCTTGAACACAGGCAAGGTGGAGTATCTCTTGAAGTCCGTCTTGGGAGGTGGTGGCTTCGGCATCACCTACTTGGCGGAACGCACGGTTTATGAGGGCGACATCCCACAGATCCACCGCTATACCATCAAGGAGTTTTTTATGGCAGACATCTGCAAGCGTAATGCGGACGGATATGTGCTGGTGGAGGATGCCGACTTGGCGAATTACCAAGAAAGCCGTGCTGACTTCCTCACCGAGGCGAATCGCTTGCATAACCTCCACCATGAGGGTATCGTGCCTGTCAACGAGGTGTTTGAAGCCAACAATACCGTCTATTATGTGATGCAATTCCTGGGAGAAGATACCTTGGATAAATATGTCAAGAAACAAGGTCAGCTTTCCGAATCTGAGGCGATGGGCATCACCCGGGAGGTAGCTGAGGCTCTCGACTATCTCCACGATCAGAACATGAATCATCTCGACGTGAAACCCGAGAACATCATGATGGTGAGGAAGGCGGACGGTACCCAGCATCCTGTGCTGATAGACTTCGGTTTGTCGCTCCACTTCAAGAAGAACGGTTCCGTGACCAACAAGAAAGCAGGTTTGGGTACATCGGACGGCTATTCTCCCTTGGAGCAATATGCGGGCATCAGCAAGTTCTCGCCTTCGGCAGATGTCTATGCGCTCGGTGCCACCTTATTATATATGTTGACGGGAAGGACTCCTGCAAAGGCGAGCGAGATGAGTCAGAAATACATCATCAACGCTTTGCCTGACAGTACATCGGAACGTTGCAGTAGTCTCATCATTGATGCGATGAAGAAGAATGCGGACGAGAGAATGGCAAGCATGGGGGGATTCATCAATACTTCATCGTATGGCAATTCCTATCAAGGCAATTCCCACCAGGGACAATCCTATCAAGCCAACAAGACCAAGAAGGTGACGAAGAAAATGTATGGTGATTCTCCAGACATCATGGACTGGGTGAAGAAGATTGGCATCGGCTTGGCTCTTGTAGTCGTCTTGTATCTCTCTTATCGAGTGATTCGATTTATCATCGTACATCCGAACACGAATCAGACAGAGCAAACCGACACGGATTCCACGCAAACCCAAAAGGACTCGACGGCGATCAAGCAACAAGAGGCGCAAGACAAGAAGAACGTGGAGGATGTGGAAAAGGAAAAATCCGATTCTAAAGCAGACAATAATACTATGAATGAGGAAATTATCCTTGATGAAAATGGAAACCAGGTCAAGCCAACGGTAAAGCATTCTTCCTCCTCTTACAATGAGGAAATTATCCTTGATGAAAATGGAAATCCAGTCAAGTCAACGGTAGCGCATTCTTCTTCCTCTTACTCGGGAACCTTGGACTTGGGATATGCCGTGTGGACAGGTAATATAAAGAATGGAAAGCCAGATGGATATGGAACCTTGCGATTCAAGCGTTCTCATCGTATTGAGGCGTTTGACCCAGACGGCAACGTGGCTGAGGCTGGTGACGTAGTAAATGGCTCATTTTCCAATGGACACATGGTACATGGAACTTGGATTAAAAGCAGTGGCGAGAAAGTGAAACTTCTAATTGGTCAATAAGATGAAAAGATTAATATCATGTTATATAGTGGGGTTGCTCCTCTTCGTGGGAGTGGGGCAAGCCTTTGCCTTGCAATACCAGACGGTCTTCTTGAAGAAGGCGGCGCTGAAGTTGGCGGTGGATTCTATCTTGGAGGCGAAGGCTGGCAAGGCGGTCTCGAAGTATTTCAACCATGATGGGCATCGCATCGTGGCACATTATGATGGCAACGGCATCGTGGACCATCTGGGTATCGCCCTCTTCTCTAAGGAGATGAAGAAGCAGCAACCCTCGCCCATCTATGGTTTCTTGGAGCGTGCTTATCTCGACCGTCTCTACAAGGTGTCGGAGAATGGGTTGTATTTGAACAACATCCAGTTTACCGTAGGCTCGTGGAACACCTTTGCCAAGGTAAATGAAAACACGCCTTGTGCTGTGAGCAACGGCATGGACAAGTTTTATACCGTGAAGTGGGAGGAGAAGGGCAAGACCGTTCTCTCCGTCGCCTTTCCTGCCAACTATGAGTATTTCGCCAATGACACACGCCGTAACTTGGAACAGCAGTTTGTCGAACTCCTCCAGGGCTTCAAGAATGGCAAGGAGGTGCAGTCAGAAAAGGTGGATATCAATACCCTGGGCAAGTTCAAGGGCAAGAACTTGTATGTCAAGAAAGGCAAGTCGTATGTGATTCCTTCCATTAGCTCGGATACCTATTATCAGATGGGTGAGATTCCGCAGGTGGAGGATGGAGACACCATCTATCGCCTGGCTTGCAATCCTGTGTTTGATAAGGAATTTCCGAAGGAGAGCTTTGCCAACCTCCTTATGGGCAAGGTGAAGGATATGTCTCTGAGTCTCGTCTTTGTCATGAGCAACCAGAAGGAGAAGAAATGCCAAGTGAAACTTACTGATTTTTTGTCTTATTGCCAGGGACAAGGCTGCAAAACCTTCTTTGGTTACGAGGGCGAGGAGAAGGGCGACCTCCTGGGAACGCTGGTGATGCACAACAAGGCATCGGGTTACGACCATGTCATCTATTTCTCTGCCACGAAGAAAATCTTGGAAGGGGAGAAGGCAAGTTTGGAAGGAAAGGTTTATCTCTACACACCATCTACCAATGTCAAGGACCTGTTCGCCGATGGCAAGTCGCAAAAGACGAACAGGAGGAAAATCGCAGTTAGCGTGAAGTAATCAGTGAAGTGATATAGAAACATGAAATTATCAGCGATATGAAAAAATTCTCTATTTTGTATATATTTCTGTCCATGGCTTTGGGCTTGTCCGCCCAGAGCGTGGAATTTTCGTTTAAGAGCGGCATCTATCAAACCTCTATCAAGCAGAGCATAGAGCGCAACATATCTTCTCTCTTGACGGCAATCAACCGTGCCAGCAATAGCAATGGCTCTCTGGATTTGTCTTCGGTCAACATGACGAGTAACGCCAAGTCGTCGCTCAATAATCTGTGGGAAAGTTTCCACTTCAAGTGCGACTACACCTCGTATTCCGAGAACTGTCTTACGGCGGTCAATGGCTATGAGGTGCGTGGTATCTCGGTGACCTTGACGAATACCGATGCAAGCTACAAGGGCGAGTTGAACAAGGAATTGACCATCAGCGTATCGAAAGACGGTTTGTTGACAGGTGCCCACATGGCGTTGAGCAACAATGTATATAACTACATCGTGAACAATGGCAAGGATGTCACCGATACACGCCGCCGCATGGAAATCTTGAAGTTTGTGGAGGATTTCAGAAGTTATTACGACGAGAAGGACTTGAATGCGTTGCGAAACGTGTATAGCGACGATGCCTTGATTATTACGGGCAAAGTCATCATGCGCAAGAACATGGGCAATGATCAGGCTTCGCTCAGACCCGAAATCGTGTATAGCCGACAGAACAAGGAGCAGTATCTCAACAACTTGGCTCGCACGTTCAGAAACAACAAGTACATCAAGGTCACCTTTGACAAAATCAAGGTGAAACGGCATCCAGCCAAGGATGGTTTCTATTGCGTAACCTTGCACCAAAACTGGCAGTCGAACAATTACAGTGACGATGGTTATATCTTCCTGCTCTGGCAGTTCCCGAAGAACGGTGGCAATCCTGTGATTCATGTGAGGACTTGGCAGCCAGAAATGATAGGTAACCAGAAACTGAAACCTGATGAGGTGTTTGATGAGAATGATTTCTTTATAACTACAACGGAGGAAGAGAGGAAGTAGATGAAAAGAATAGTATATCTCATATTTTGCTTGTTTCTATGTCTTGGTATATATTCCCAAGAGCTGAAGGTGAAATCTTTCACCTTGGCAAGCAATGACTTGGAGGCAAGGACCAATCCTGTTCTCGATAAGGAAGATAAGCCTTGTGCCTTGGTGAAAATTCCCATGGGTGATGAGATAGCCAATGTGGATGGTTTTGTCATTAGTATCAAAGACCATTATGGGGAGAAATGGGTGTATTTGACCAATGGCTCCAAAGAAATTGTGATTTTCCCGAAGCATGGCAAGTCGCTGAAGGTTTATTTCCCAGACTATGGCATCAATGGGGTCGTGGGAAAATGCACGTATGTGCTAGACTTGGTAAAAGCTACAGGTGGTGCAGAGTCTATTATGCAACAAAATCAATCGCTCATCATCCGATATACTCCTTCTACTGCCACAGTTCTTGTCGATAACAAGATTGTGCGAGGAAACAATGGAGTGGCTAAGACAACCTTGCCTGTCGGTCAGCATTCCTTTGTCGTTTTTTGTGATGGTTATGAGTCGGAAGAAGGCACGGTGAAGTTGAAGGCTTCCGCGCCGAGTAATCTGCAGATAACCTTGACGAAGGAAGCTGTAGCAGTTGGGAATGCAAGCTCTACAGCAGAGAAAGCGCAGACATCTGTTGGTCAATCCTCCACACAGAATCAAATAACTTCTGTTTCAACTCCAGCCTCGTCGAATAACTCGGGATATTCGTCTGGCTCTTCTTATCCATCATCTACAAGCAATACGATTTCTATCCCTGTGAAAGACGGTATCAATATTGAGATGGTGAAGGTGGAGGCTGGCACATTTATGATGGGAGCGACCTCGGAGATGAAGAAGCCTTTTTATAATGAGAAACCGATGCATCAAGTTACCTTGACCAATGATTATTACATGGGTAAATATGAGGTTACACAGGCTTTGTGGCAAGCGGTGATGAGTAAAAATCCTTCCTCTTTTAAAGGAGACAAGCTTCCTGTGGAAAATGTTAGTTGGATGGATTGCCTAGAGTTTATTTCTAAACTGAACAATATGACTGGTAGGAAGTTCCGCCTACCAACAGAGGCAGAATGGGAGTATGCCGCTCGTGGTGGCAAGAAGAGTCGCGGATATCAGTATAGTGGTAGTAGTAATATTTCGGATGTTGCTTGGTTTAAAGAAAAAAGTGTTGGTAAGACACACTCTGTAGGCTCAAAACAAATGAATGAGTTAGGTCTTTATGATATGTCAGGTAATGTTAGTGAATGGTGCTATGATTGTGATGATGGATATTCTAGCGATAATCAGATAAATCCAGTTGGTACAACAGGAGTACATCGAAGGATTCGAGGAGGTTCTTGGCGTTCTTCTGCTTGGGGATGTCGCTCGTCATACCGCACAGATGCAAGACAGAATTGGAGTTACTATGATTTGGGGCTTCGCTTGGTTCTCTCTGAGTAAAATTCAATATGAATAGTTTTTGTTGCTTATATTAAAATGTAGATTATGAGGTTTTTAGTATCTTTCATATTTGTATGGTTCACACTTTTGAGTGGTTTTGCTCAGAAACTCGCTATAGAGTCTTTCTCTCTTGCCGCTATGGACATCAGTGCCCAGACGCAGCAACGCAGGGACTTGAACGATGTGCCTTGCGCATTGGTCAAGGTGCAATTCGTGGGTGACATCCTTGATGTGGAAGGGAATGTCATCCAGCCATTGGCGAAGAAAAACTATGAGACATGGGTATATCTGACTCATGGCTCACGCCAAATGCAAGTGACTGCCAAGAATTATCTTCCTTTGATGATTAAGTTTGCTGATTATGGTGTGGAGAGTGTTGAGAAAAATCGAACTTATGTGTTGGTGCTGAGTCCAACAACTCCTTCTTATCCTTTGTCTGCTGATGTCATTACAATCCCTGTGAAGGATGGTATCAATATCGAAATGGTGAAGGTGGAGGCTGGCACATTTATGATGGGAGCAACTTCAGAGATACAAAATTCTTCAGATGATGAGAAGCCAGTGCATCAAGTAACTTTGACGAACGACTACTATATGGGCAAGTACGAGGTTACACAGGTATTATGGCAAACTGTAATGGGAAGCAATCCTTCTCATTTCGAAGGCAACAACCTTCCTGTTGAGCAGGTGAGCTGGGAAGATTGTCAAGAGTTTATAAATGAATTGAATAATATGACAGGCAGAAAGTTTCGCTTGCCGACCGAGGCAGAATGGGAATACGCTGCTCGTGGTGGTAAGAAGAGTAGAGGTTATCAGTATAGCGGTAGTAACAATCTCTCTGATGTGGCTTGGTATGATGAAAATTGTGGCAAGAAAACTCATCCTGTAGGTACAAAACGACCTAATGAGTTGGGAATCTATGATATGAGTGGAAATGTTTGGGAATGGTGTCAGGATTGGTATGGTTCTTATTCGAGTTCCGATCAGGCGAACCCCATAGGTGTAGTTAATGGGGCGGATCGAGTATATCGTGGTGGTAGCTGGTGCGATGAAGAAGGTGGTTGCAGTGTATCCTGCCGTCTCCCCGATATCCAAGACTCTGGCCACTATGACCTCGGATTTCGTTTGACCCTCTCAGAATAAAAATAAGGGTATTGAAAAAGCTTTCAAAAAATATAAAATCATGAAGCGTATATTATTTCTCTTAGTAGGCATAATGCTATGTTTAGGCACTTTTGCCCAAAAGCTCGTGGTAGAATCTTTCTCTCTTGCCGCTACGGACATAAGTGCCCAGACGCAGCAACGCAAGGACTTGAACGACGAGCCTTGCGCCTTGGTCAAGGTGCAGTTCGTGGGTGACATCCTTGATGTGGAAGGGAATGTCATCAAGCCTTTGGTGAAGAAAGGCAACGAGACTTGGGCTTACATGACCCATGGCTCGCTGCAGATGAAGGTGTTGACCAAGGATTACCTTCCTATTATGGTGGATTTCTCTAACTATGGCATCAGTCAGGTGGAGAAAAACAAGACGTATGTATTGGTATTGACCAAGCCTGCTAATGGTTCAGAGTCTGTTATTCAACAAAAACAATCGCTCGTCATCAGATATACCCCTTCTACCGCCACAGTCCTTGTGGATAACAAGATGGTGAGAGGGAGCAATGGAGTGGCTAAGACGACCTTGCCCGTCGGTCAGCATTCTTTTGTTGTAGCTTGCGATGGTTATGAGTCGGAAGAGGGAACGGTGAAGTTGAAGGCTTCCGCCCCGAGTAATCTGCAGATTACCTTGATGAAGGAATCTGTTGGTGCAGGAATTGCGAATCAACAGCAATCTGAAAATCAACAATTGTCAAATACGTATGTAGCTTCTTCATCGAATAATTCGTCTGGTACCCCTTCTGTTGCTTCGGGTAGCAATGCGATTTCCATCCCTGTGAAAGATGGAATCAGTATTGAGATGGTGAAAGTGGAGGCAGGAACGTTTATGATGGGCGCGACCTCAGAGATGAAAGATTCTTATGATGACCCTGATAGTGATGAGAAACCTGTGCATCAAGTGACTTTGACCAATGATTACTATATGGGTAAGTACGAGGTGACCCAGGCTTTATGGCAAGCTGTGATGGGGAGTAATCCATCTAACTTCAAGGGTGATAACCTTCCAGTAGAGAAAGTGAGTTGGAACGATTGCCAGGAGTTTATTTCCAAGTTAAATAGCTTGACAGGCAGAAAATTCCGCTTGCCAACCGAGGCAGAATGGGAGTATGCTGCACGTGGTGGCAAGAAGAGTCGTGGCTATCAGTATAGTGGCAGTTCAAACATCTCTGATGTTGTTTGGTATAAAGACAATAGTGCCAATAAGACACATCCTGTAGGTACGAAGCAAGCTAATGAGTTGGGGATTTATGACATGAGTGGTAACGTATGGGAATGGTGTTCGGATAGGTATGGTTCTTATTCAAGTTTCTCTCAGACGAATCCTACAGGTTCCTATAGTGGGTCGTTCCGTGTGCTCCGTGGTGGTGGCTGGGGCAGCTTTGCGTGGTTCTGCTGTTTGTCGTTTCGTCGCAACTTCGCTCCAGATTTCCGTCACTACGACCTCGGGCTTCGCCTGGCTCTCTCTGAGTAACGACATCTTTACAAAAAAAGACCATCTCGAAAGACATCGAATCAATCATCATCGGCGAAGCCGAATAAAATTATAACTATGCATCGTATATTATTTCTTATATTTAGCCTATTTCTAAGTCTTGGTACATTTGCACAAGAGCTGAAAGTGAAGTCTTTTACCTTGGCAAGCAATGACTTGTCTGCATCGGTGAATGAGGTGAAAGATCTCAATGGCGAGGCTTGCGCCTTGGTGAAAGTTCTATTGAACGATGAAATTGCCAAAGTGGAAGGAAATGTCATCAAGACAATTGATAATTACGCTGAGAAATGGGTGTATTTGTCTAATGGCACAAAGGAACTTCGGATCATTCCCAAACACAATAAACCGCTGAAAGTCTATTTTCCTGATTATGGAATAAATAATGTGATAAGTAAAGCGACCTATGTATTAGATTTGGAAGCGGTAGTCGTCAACAAACCAGTGGAGAATATCACCCATTACAATCTTGAAGCGCAGGACAAAATCAAAGTTGCCTCAGCCAATGGTGACTGGAAAACGATAGAGCAAATGGCTGCATCAGGTGAAAGTATGGCTTATTTCCCTTTGGCAAAGCATTATTTGGCTGTAAAGAAATATGACTTGGCGGACTCTTTCGCACAAAAAGCTTATTCTGCCAGAGTAGATATAGACAAGGCTAAGTTGCTCATCCAATATTTGGCAAAATTGGGGTATTATGATGACAAGGAAATTCCTGCGTGTCTGAAAAAATAATGATAACCACTGCTGTCCCGTTTAGAAATCGTCGGGGCTGAAAAGGCTAGGATATAGCCA
>ERZ1034680.938-NODE-938-length-12271-cov-5.925344_pt1 | contig 12271 bp, 11 predicted proteins | sample MGYA00520639_ERZ1034680 | MGnify/ENA primary metagenome ERZ1034680 (study PRJEB33766, sample SAMN09781760) | gut metagenome | biome: gut microbiome | host: Homo sapiens | place: Madagascar | study: EMG produced TPA metagenomics assembly of the PRJNA485056 data set...
CACCACCGCTGTTGCCGCCGTGGCTGCTGTTGCCGCTGCTGGCGCTGCCTGCGCTTTTGTTGCTCTTCGCAAGAACAACTAGCACACATACGGTTTCAACCGTAAGATTTGAGGACCCGTACTTGTGCGGGTCCTTTTTTTGACCGATTTACAGGGTGAGGGAATACCATGGCAGAGCAGCCGCAGGGCAAGCATATGAGCAGCAAACACATGGATGACTCGGATAAAAAGCGTCGCGCCACGATACTCAAGGGCGTTATCGCGGTACTGCTGCTGATCGCAGTCGCATGCGGCGGCTACGTGCTCTATATGAATCACCTGGAGCAGCAGCGTGCCCAGGAGATGAGCGCGACGGGCAAGCCCGCCACCAAGGTCGAATCGAAGGACAAAGAGCTGGCAGACAATCCCATTGACTTTGCCTCGCTTATCAAAGAAAACGCTGACATTTACGCCTGGCTCTACATTCCGGGTGCGGATATCAACACGCCCTTGCTTCAGAGTGCGACGGACGACCTGTTCTATCTGGACCATGACAAGGACGGCAAGTACGACCCGTATGGCACCGCGTTTAGCCAGATGGCCAACGCGCGCGACTTTAGCGATCCTGTCACGGTGATTTACGGTCATGTGAACGGCGGCGTATTCCACAACTTGCATAACTTTGAGGACGCGGACTTTTTTAACGAGAACACCGAGTTCTTTATCTACACGCCCGGCCATATCCTGACGTACAAGATTGTCTCGGCCTATCAGTATGATGACCGCCACATTCTTAATTCCTTTGACTTTACTGACGCCACGGCGCGCCAGAACTACTTTAATTCGGTCTGCAATCCCGATGCGCTGCTCAAAAATGTACGTGACGGCGTGACACTTGATGCAGATAGTAAGATTGTGCAGTTGAGCACCTGCATGCTCGATAGCTCGCAGGGCAACTCGCGCTATATTGTTAGCGGTGTGTTAACAAGCGACCAGGAGACAAAATAGTCATGAACCCCCGTGGCAAGCACTTTATCGATGCGGTGGATCCCGACGAAAATCAGGTAAACAATACCGAGCAGCCTACTCAGGATGCGGCGGAGCCTGTTGAGCCTCAATGGGAGGCCGAGACGGACTCGAAAGCTCAGCCTGACGAGAAGACCCAAGACAAAACTGGGGCTTCGGCCGAAGGTTCGTCAAAGGACGACGATGCTTCGGCCGAGTTTGCCGATGAAACGGAATGGCCTTCGCTTGATGAGGCGGCCCCGCACCGCCGTTGCCGCTCTAAGGAATCAATCAAGCGCATCAAGCGCCGCCGTCGCATTCGCGCGCTCGTGATCGTGCTGCTGGCAATCGCTGCGATAGCCGCCGCCGGCTGGGGTTTCGTAAACCACAGCGTGAACCAGGGCAAAAAGAAGATCGAGGAAAAGACCGAGAAGGTCATCAAAGCCAAGGGCGACACCATTACCTATAACGGCAAGAAGTATGCACTCAACAAGCATATGGCAACGGTCGCATTCATCGGTTTCGATAATCGTGCGACCGACGATGGCGCCAAAGAAGGTCAGTCGGATACCGTTATGGTTGTAGCGCTTAATACCGATACCGGCGAGGCCCGTGGCATCGTTATTCCGCGTGACAGCATGGTCGCCGTCGATACGTATGCGGGTGGTTCGTTTTCGGGCCAGGTGACCGAGCAGCTCTGCCTGCAGTTTGCCTATGGCACCGATGGAGATAGCTCCTCGGCGCTCACGGCGGCTGCCGCTTCGCGCGTACTCGACAATATTCCGGTCGACTATTACTACACGCTCAATATCGAGGGCGTGGCTCCCATTAACGACTCCATTGGCGGCGTGACGCTGGTACCCACGCAGAGCGTGCCGGGCACCTCGGTTGTCGAGGGCCAGGAGACCACGCTGTTTGGCAAGACGGCCGAAAAGTACGTGCAGTGGCGCGATACGACGAATCTGACGTCTTCGCTGGATCGTACGGCGCGCCAGGTGAGCTACGTGCAGGCGTTCGCATCGAAGGTGCTCAGCAGCGCCAAGGGCAACCCCGCCATACTCATTAACTTGTATCAGACCATGGGCGATTATACGTGGACGAACTTGGGGCTGGACGAGTTCAGCTATCTGGCGACCACGATGCTCGAGCACGGCCTGACTTCGTTTGATGCGGTGACACTTCAGGGCACCATGCAGCAGGGCGACACCTTCGCTGAGTTCTACCTAGACCAGGACAACGTAAAGCAAACAGTCGTCGATACCTTCTATCATCCCGTCGATTAATTACAGGATAAGATCGCTTAGATAATGTTGCGGTGGAATAGCTTTTGTTCGTGCTGGTTGAAGGCCGAACGGGGACTATTTCACCGCAACCTTTTTATGCGTAGAACGAAGATCTATGTAGGCAGGCGCCGTCGCAAAGATTCGGTAACAGAAATGCCGTTTGCGGAGTAATCAATTGACCGCCTCGTGACGCAAAGACTAAAATTAACACCATCTTTAGGTGTCTCCCAAGCCGTCGTGCAGGCAGCAGGGGTTCGCCTGCACGACGGCTTGGGATGTTGGCGCTGCTCCGGCATCCAGAGCTAGATGTTGGACGTCAATTGCGACGGAAAGGAAGGTGATGGGGATGCGTAGATCTGCATTGGGCCGCAAAACACTTACGGTGCTGGTTTCGACCTCAATGGTTGTATCGATGATGCCGACGGCGGCCTTGGCCGATGCCGTGGGTGTTGCTGATGCTTCGACGACCGAGCAATCCCAGGTCAAGGAAAGTGGCTCGGGGGGGGGGAGTGACTCCGAAAAGGTAGCCGACTCTGATTCGGCTGATAGCGGCGCCAGCGAGGGCGCTGCCAACGGGCAGACGACTACCGAACAGGGGTCGACTACTCAGACTGGCAATGATTCGCAGCAGGGGACTGAGTCCCAGGAGCCTGCGAGTCCGGATGTCGCCGAGGTGAGTGGCAAAAGCTATCCCAGCTTACAGGCCGCAATCGATGCCGCAACGCGTAATGCAACGGTGAAGTTGCTCGCTGACACGCACGAGAACGTTACCATTTCTGCAAATGCGATTAAGCTCGACCTGAACGGCCACACCCTTAACGGTAGTACGGTCAAAGCCAGCCCGGCGCTGACGATTAACAATACCAGGGTTACCGTCCAGGACTCCAGTGAGGCCCAAACGGGCACCATCATGCGTGAGGACACTGGAGAGAACTCGGGTGTTTCGTCCCATTACGTTATTGACGTTCAGGGCAGGAACGGTTTTCTGCTGTTCAACGGCGGCACCGTTAAGAATAACAGCGGTACGGCTAACGGTGCGAAGGGCTCGTCCCTTGTTCGCGTCGGCAACGACAGTGATAAAAAATCTCATCCGGTCGTGACCATTGCCGGTGGTACCTTTACGCAGGACAATTTCATCGCAATTAAAGTTGACTTTGGCACTCTTTATGTGAAGGGCGGCGCGATCAACTCCAAGAACAGCTATGCGGTTGAGAACTGGTTGAATGCCAACATTAAGGACAATGCAGTCATCAACGGCAATGTTTCGTCGTGGACGTACGCTGAAGGAAGTAATTCCAATCTGAACATCAGTGGAGGCACCGTCAACGGCAATGTTGAGTCGGTGACTTATGACGGCGCCGAAGGCAAGACGGCTAAGGTGTCCATCACGGGTGGCACCGTCAATGGCGCGCTGAGCGCGGGCAAATACAATTCGACCGAAATCAACGACCCCACAAAGGCCACCATTGAGGTCACGGGCGGTACGTTCAGCACTGATCCTTCCCGCTACCTGGGTGAAAGCTCCACTGCTACCCAAAACGAAGACGGCACGTACGGCGTAGCGAAGGCTTACCTTGCTCAGGTTGGCGAAGCCAGCTACTACACCATGGATGAGGCGTTCAAGGCTCAAACCACAAGTGGTGAAGCCATCACTTTGCTGCGCGACTACACTACGGGCAGCCCCTTCAGATCCGGAACTGTTGCTCGCGTGGTTGACCTGAACGGCCACACCTGGACCTGTACCGGAACTGACGCAAACTCCGCGGCATTTGAGATTAATAACCCCAACGCATCGCTCACGGTGAAGAACGGCAAGGTCGCAAGCTCGCAGCTCGTTGGTCTGATTCCGTCTGCCATGGGCGGCACCATCAAGTACGACAACTCCACCCTTACGTTCGATGGCGTTGAGGCCTCTACCACCGCCGCAAGCGGCATCGAGACGAACGGCAACAACACGAACGACACTGTTGTCCTGAAGAACAGCACGCTCAACGTTCCCAACGGCTTCGGCATTTACTTCCCCAGCAGCGGAACGCTGACCATCGACAACTCCACGATCAACGCGAAGACGATGGGTGTACAGGTGTGCTCGGGCAGCCTGAACGTCAACGCCGGTAGCAAGATTACTGTGTCGGGCGATCCGGTCGTCAAGGCCGAGGACGACGGAGCCATCCAGGACGGCGCGGCGATTTCCATCGTCAACCGCTCCGGCTACAAGGGCCTCGGCAAGGTCGACATCGCCGGCGGCACCTTCACGGCGAAGGGCGACAACGCAGCAATTAAGGCCTACACCTGGGACTCCTCGACCAAGCAGGAGTCGACTTTCGACAACTCCACTAAGACGGTCGCCGTTTCCGGCGGTACGTTCTCGTCTGCGGTTGCTTCCGATTTGTGCGCTGAAGGCGCCGCACCTGTCAAGAATACCGACGGCACGTATAGTGTTGCCTCTGGTGTAGCGTCTGTTGCTGGTAAGGGATATGGCAGCCTTGCTGATGCTATCGCAGCGGCAAATGATGACGAAACCGTCACGCTGCTGGCGGATGTGACGGAAAACATCACCATTGCTGCGAACAAGAAGATCACGCTTGACCTGAACGGCCACGCCATCAACGGAGGCACGGGCAACGCGAAAGCGGCTATTCTGAACAAGGGCAACGTGACCATCACCGATACGAGTGCCGACAAGACCGGCACCATCAAGCGCGACGATCAGGGAACCAGCGGTGAGACCAGCTATTACGTTATTGACAACAACGGCACGATGGTCATTGACCAGGCGAACGTCGTGAACAATTCCGGTGCCAAGGGCTCTTCTTTGATCCGCAATGGCGGCGTGGATACTGTGTCGTCACTCACCATCAACGGTGGTACGTTCGAGCAGCAGAACTTCATTGCTGTTAAGAACGACGGCAATGGCGAGCTCACCATCAACGGCGGCACACTGACCAGCGGGCAGTCCGTTGTTCAGAACTGGAACAAGGCTCAGATTCTGGGCGGCAACCTGACGGGCATCATTTGGACCGACTCCTGGACCGAAGCGGGCACGGTTGGCGAAACCGTCATCGGCGGCGACGCTCACTTCACCGGCAGAATCTACATGGATGTCACGAGCTCCAATCCTTCGACTCTGAAGATCGAGGGCGGCTCGCTTAATGTTACTAAGTGGACGGTGACCAGCGCTGCAGCCGAGGTGAATTCCTCTATCGCGGTTTCCGGCGGTACGTTCACCACTGAGGTCCCTGCTGACTACTGCGCTGATGGCTTCGCCCCTTCGAAAACTACTGATGCGTCGGGCAATGTGACTTATAGCGTTGCTTCTGGATTGGTGAATTTCTGGGGCGGCTCTCTTCGTATGGATAAGTATGAGAACGCTGACGGTACCTTTACTACCGATGAGGCGGATTTGCGTTTCGGCTTCAACTTCGATTTGCCCGAGGGGGCCAGGCGAACGGCTTTTGGTTTTGACTGGGGAACCAGCAAGAGCAAGCTTGACCGTCACGTTAGCGGTATAAACGTTCGCGACGCTAAGACTCAGCCGCTTAAAACTGATCCTGAAGGTGTGAGCGGTACGATTTCAAATCTAGTCGTTACGAACATCCCCAAGGGCAGCTTCGGCACTGTGATCTATGCACAGATGTGGGTTACATATGAGCTTAACGGGGTTAGCTACACCATCCATACCGATGTTCAGAGTCGCTCGGTTTCCGATATCGCAACCAAGATTAAGGCTGCGGGTGACGCCGGCAAGATCTCGAAGGATTCCAAAGAATATAAATACGCTTCTGCTCTTTTAGAGCTAGGCGAAGATTAGAAAGGAAAGTTGTTTAATGTCTCAGCAGTATGTGGATCCAGAGCTCCAGGTAATTGAGTTTGCCGGGGAGGACGTCGTTCGGACAAGCGATCCGGCAGATAACACTAGCCCGTTTGGGCCGCAGGGGGATCTGGCAAATCCCGACAACCTGAACTAACGCTATGGGCAAGGCTGAATATAGCGTGCCTGCCATCGAAATCTTACTGTTTTCGGATGAGGTCAAAAACGGAATTGAAGGCAGTCAGGAATGGACGGGTTGGTACGATCTGGAAAACCCAGACCAGCCGACGGTTTAGCATCACATGAGGGGCGGGCGCTTTGGCGCCCGCCTTGGTTTGATGACCCTGAACTGATTAAGGGGTTGCTTAAATGGATTCAAAAAAACGCAAGGTGGCCTGTGTCTTAAGTGCGTTGCTAATCGTGACGGTAGTCGCGTTTCTCGCTATCTTTGTTTTTCCAAACGCACGGGACGATGCGAAGTCTTCGAATTCCTCGGATTCGGCTGTCGTGGTAGACAAAGACGCAGCATCATCTAGCAAAACGGAAAAATCAAAGCCTGCCACGCCTTCTGTGAATGAGCTGAAGGAAGAGTCTGGCCCCGCTGAGTCTACGGAGGTTATGCCGATAACTGGCGGCGGCAAGGACGATGGCTCTGCCGACAATGTCGTCGATGCCGGCAATCTATCAAATGATCCTGCGGACAATAATTCCAAGGATAACCAGGGAACCAACGAAAATACGGGCGGCTCGGAGTCAAAGCCCTCGGAAGAGGGAAATTGGACTGGCTATTATTAGCCAGCCGAGCCTTAAGTCCATGTTGCAAGGCCGCCTCCGTGGCCTTCGCTGTTTCTAAGTGATTGCAGGTATGGGGGAAGGACTGTCGTGCTTAGCGAAAATTTGTCACCAAGCAACGAGTTTTTCTGCATACGTGTGGCTGATCTTGTGGTCCGTATCCGACCTATTCATAGGGAGCTGATCCGCTTTTGCTCGGGCTACGTTGTGGATGACGTCGAGGATGCTGATATCGAGATTCTCGTTAAACAGTCGGACATAGACGCTGAGCGTAATGTGGCTGTCGAGGGCGTGAACTGGACTGATGCATATCTAGAGACGCTCGTCGTTCAGCGCGCGATTGCGGACGTATTGCCCGCCCGTAGGCGATTGTTGATGCACGGAGCGGTTGTTGAGTTTAACGGTCTGGGCTATCTGTTTACAGCACCAAGTGGAACGGGCAAATCGACGCACGTTCGCTTGTGGCGACAGTACCTTGGCAAGGGCGTGCATGTTGTGAATGGAGACAAGCCCTTCATTTACGTTCCGGACGAGACCGCCGTGCCTCCAGTTGCCTATGGAACTCCGTGGTGTGGCAAGGAGGGCTGGCAGCAGAACTCTTCGGTGCCCCTTGCGGGTATTGTGCTCTTGTCCAGAAGTGATCCAGGTATGTCGACTGTGCGACGTGTGGATGCGGCACCGAATCTCGACAAACTTTTGAGGCAGGTGTACTTCCCCTCGGACGTATTGTCATCAACCCTAACGCTCGAGTTGCTGGATAGCGTTTTGGGGCGCGTGCCGGTCTACGAACTTGCATGTGACATGTCTGAGGACGCCGTGCGCGTGAGCTTTGAGGGCTTGACCGGAGGCGTGTACGAAGGCCTTCACAAGGGAGAACGAAAATGAAAATAAAGCAAGGGTTTGTTATGCGCGATGTAGCGGGCCAGGCCGTAGCAATTGCTACGGGCGAGGCCAGCAAATCTTTCCACGGCATGGTCAAACTCAATGATACGGGTGCTGTTATCTGGAATGGTATCGAGAAGGGGCTAGACGAAGCCGAGATCGCCGAACAGCTGGTTGCTAGTTACGATGTCGAAGTTGGCCAAGCGCTCAAGGACGTCGAGTCTTTCATTGCGCGTATGCGCGATGCCGGACTTGTGGAAGGCTGATCTCGCGTGGCGTCATTGCTCAATAACAAATCACTCTATCTGTTGCATCTGCTTTCGTGCGCGTTGCGCGGGGCGGTGCCAGCGCCGCTCCCTGCCGATGTATCCTGGGATGCGGTGTTTAACCTCGCAATGCGAAACTCGGTGGCGACGACTTGTGCTTTTGCGGTTGCAAAAGCATCAGGCGCTGGTGAGGAGGAGCGGGCTCGCTGGAAAACGGAGGCCGATTCCAACCTCATGCGCCACGCCATGTTTGACATGGCGCGCGAGACGATATTCTTAGAGATGGATAAAACGGGGCTGGCTCATCTGCCGCTGAAGGGTATTGTGACATCTCGCGCTTATCCGCGTCCCGAGATGCGATGGATGTGCGATAACGACTTTTTATTTGGTCGTGTGCGCGGCGATGGACACGTTTCCGCCGCAAGTGAATCTGACGCCCGTGAGCTGCGGCGCATTATGGAGACCCTGGGGTATAGGACGGCGCACTTTGGAGTGGGAAATCATGATTCCTATGAGAAGGCGCCTATTTATAACTTTGAGCCACATCGATCGCTGGCTAATCCCGAAGTTTCGTGGTGGGAATATTATTCCAATCCGTGGGGAAGGGCCCGACATGCAGAGGGCGATTCCGGGTTAGCCTACGAACTATCGCGTGAAGATGCGTACATCTTTCACATTGCTCATATGTTCAAGCATTTTTCTGCATCGGGCCATGGGGTGCGTGGACTTGCTGACGAATGGGTTCTTTTGAGTGCATGGGGAGCCTCTCTTGACCGTGAGTACTTGAGAAGAGAGTTCAGAAAGTTGGGGATGGTAGATTTTGAGGCCAGTCTCCGACGAGTTGTGCATCGTGTAATCGATGAGGACGCGTGCGGCGGCATGCTGGCGGGTGATGATGATTCCCTCGCAAGTGAGGACGAGCGGATGCTCGCTTATATGCTTGGCAGTGGCACCTATGGAACCTTGGACAACCATGTGAGAAATGAGATTGCTGCGGACGCGGCGGAGAACGGAAAGAGAGGCTCACGCGCACGCTATCTGTGGCATCGCGCATTCCCTCCGCTGAAGAAGCTCCGCCACGGGTATCCCGTGCTCAAACGGGCACCATGGCTCTTGCCGTGTGTCTATATATACCGTCTTGTCGTTAAGCCGTTTACGCGGACGGATCGTTTGCGCGTGGAACTCGAGGCTGTCGCACGGGTGGACGAGGAGTAACCGATGGCGCAAGCGGAAAGGATTGAAGATGTGCTCGCCCATGAAGGTGTGTGGGTGAGCACGACGGTGGGCGAAAGCATGTGGCCCATGCTGCGAAATCGGCGCGACACGATTGTCGTTCGTCGATGTGAGGGCAGGCTGCAACCGTTTGACGTCGCACTCTATCGTCGGGGCAGTGACTATATTCTTCACCGAGTGATTAAGGTCGTCGATGGCGGCTATCGTATTCTTGGGGATAACTGCTACTTCGTCGAGGACGTCCCGGAAGATGCAGTGTTGGGGCGCCTGGATGAGTTCTGGCGTGGGGAGAAGCATTTCGATCCGCGCAGTTGTGGCTGGCTGCTGTATGCGCGAATATGGTTTAGCCTTTGGCCCTTGAGGCGAGTACTTAAGAAGTGCCGCTCGGTGCTCGGCCGGGTTGCAAGGAGGGTCGGGCTCAAGTGAGAGAATTTCGTTGGGTCTTTGACACTTGCGGTCCTGACTTGCGGCGTGTTTGGGCGCTGTGCGTCACGAGATGTGCTTCGGCGTTCATAGCCGTGTGCTACGCACTGCTTATGCAGCGGTCTGTTGATGCTGCGGTGTCTCATGACGTAGACGCGTTTTTACCGGCACTTGCCTTGTTTTCGGCGGCTCTCCTGGTGCAGGTGCTGCTTTCGATGGTATCTAGGTGGCTCTCTGAGTCCGCTCAGGCCCGTTTGGAGAATGCACTTCGGACACGTGCCGTCGGTGCGGTCGTTCGCGCCGGGCGTCTTCCGGGCGGGCGCGCATCGGGCGAGGTTGCGAGCGTAATGACTTCCGATATTGCCTGTGTGGCGGGTGCCGTTGTGTCGGTCATTCCCGATGCGGCATCCATGTTGGTCAGAGGTGCCGCAGCGCTTGTACTCATGTTTGCAGTCGCACCGGCTTTGGCTGCGCTCTTTGTGGTCGCGGGCACACTGGGCGTGCTGTGTTCACTTGTCATGCGTCGTTGGCTCAAGAGCTTGCATGCAGAAGCTCAAGCTGCTGAGGGCTCAATGCGCGCTCGGTTGCAGGAAACGCTCGAAAGCTTGGTGGTGATACGCTCTTTTGGAGCGGCCACGCGCGTGCTGGAGGGCCTCGGAGCTCTCATGAACGCGCAGCTTGCGGCGCGTGAACGACGTGCCGGGGGCAAGGCGGTGTCCGGCGCGATCTTCAACCTTGCCATGCAGCTAAGTTATCTGGCGGGATTTGGATATGGGTGTTGGGGTATCCTCACGGGGCGCGTAAGCTACGGCACCCTGATGGCGCTCGTGCAGCTTGTTGGGCAAGTGCGTGCGCCGTTTGCGAGCCTTTCGGGGCTGTTCCCGCAGACCGCGGCCATGTCTGCCAGCTGTGAGCGCCTGCGTGCTTCGGTGCCGAGCGTTCGCATAGAAACACTGCCACCCGATGGGTCTTCTTTCGGCGCGTTGTACTTCCATGGAGTGCAGTTTGGCTATACGGACGGCCTGCAGGTGCTCAAGGGGTTTAATGCGGAGATTCGCAACGGGGAGTTCATTGCCATTACTGGGCCGTCGGGCATCGGTAAGTCAACGATGCTCATGCTTGCTCTGGGGATGGAGGACCCTTCTGCTGGTACAGTCGAGATTGAATTTGTGAATCGCGATAGCTCTGTGGAGGCGATTTCTGCCTCGGAGCTTGCGCCGGGGACTTTCGCTTATGTGCCTCAGGGTAATATGCTTATGAGCGGAAGCATCTGCGAGGCAATTACGCTAGCAGGGGAGGCGACGGTTGATCGTGTCGCGTTAGCCAGTGCTCTTTATGCGGCATGCGCATCCGAATTTGTCGACGCTTTGCCCGCGGGTATCGAGTCGCAACTTGGCGAGCATGGCAGTGGGCTCTCCGAGGGCCAGATGCAACGTTTGGCTGTTGCCCGCGCCGTTTATTCAGGTGCCTCGGTACTGCTGCTCGATGAATGTACTTCGGCGCTTGATGAAGCAATCGAGCGCGAGATGCTTAATCGCCTGCGCGAGCTCGATCGCACGGTGGTCATCGTCACCCATCGTCCCGCTGCCTTGAATATTTGCGACAGAACGATTTGTCTAAGCTGATGCCGCGATCTAATCAGGAGCCGGATCCCGTCCCAAATTAGCTGCCCAGGTGCCGGATGCCAACAGTGGCCCGCTCGATGTCAGGCACCAACAGCGAGCGGGTCCGCCGTTCGGTAGAACGGCGGAACTAATTACTTCACATACACCACGTTGTCGCGACGCGGCTTTGCCTCGGGGAGCGTGTCCTCGGCATAACCCAGAATGCAGTTGCCCACACCGCGCAGGCTTCCGTCGGCGGGCAGACCCCACTTGGCCAGCAGTTCCAGCCCCTCGGGCGAGTCAAAGACCTCGTGCGCGCGGTGGATCCAACACGAATCGACGCCCAGCGCATAGGCGGCGTTAAGCAGGTTGCCCATGGCGAGCGAGCCATCTTCCACATGTGTGGGCACGCTGCGGTCGACCAGCACTACGACAACGGTCTTGGCACCGTAGAAGGGATCGCCGTCGCTGCCCATGACCTGGGCGTTGAGCTGTGAGAGGCGCTCGACGGTCGCCGGATCGGTAACGGCGACAAAGGTCACCGGCTGGCGCCCCATGCCGCTGGGCGCGTACTGTCCGGCCTCGATAATGCGTGCAAGCTTTTCGGCCTCGACGGGACGATTGCTGTATTTGCGGCAGCTGCGGCGATGGATGAGCGCTTCGATGGTCTCCATGGGTCCTCCTGACGTTGGTTTTAGATGCCCCGTTCTTACCCGCCGAACCAAAACCATAATCGCGCAGCCGGCCCCAAACAATGCAAGCCACCAAGCGGAAAAGTTGGTTTGCATAAAACTTCAGCCAGAATGTGACAAACCGATGGGATGATTAAACGTTTTATCCCGTCTACCCTGCGGTTTTTTACCACTTGCCTAAATGATGCGCGCATAAGCTCTGATAAAGGTTTTACTAAAGGAGTACCAACGTTTATCAACGCGCCATGGTGGCGCCGGGCCAGGAGGTAACATCATGTTCCAGGCTGGAGATGTCGTCGAG
>ERZ1034680.945-NODE-945-length-12216-cov-101.575035_pt1 | contig 12216 bp, 10 predicted proteins | sample MGYA00520639_ERZ1034680 | MGnify/ENA primary metagenome ERZ1034680 (study PRJEB33766, sample SAMN09781760) | gut metagenome | biome: gut microbiome | host: Homo sapiens | place: Madagascar | study: EMG produced TPA metagenomics assembly of the PRJNA485056 data...
AGTAGAACTTGTCAAATGAGAGTTTTTCTCCATCCTCATCTTTAAAGGTATCTCCTTCAAATTCAGAGTCTTTAAACACATCATTCCAAAGATAGAAGATAACCTTGCTGACAAATTTATCGGCACTTATCACACCATCATTAGCCTTGCAGAAGAAATAGCCCAGCTTCTTGTCTTCTGAATAAGTTGCATGGTAAACTTTGTCATTAATAGCCACAAGGAATTTCCACCAATCATACTTGGCACCGTTCACTTCAATCACCCATTTCTTTCCAGCATCACTTATTGGCACATAACGCCAATCCCAACGACGCTTAAAAGCAGAGTCTATCGGGAAGAGAGACTGGTCACTGGTATTCATGGTTGCCCAAATATAAAAGTTGCTAGGAAGTAAAAGTTCATCACCAGCCAATACTTGTGCTACAATATCCTTACCTCCTTTAAACAGAGCGTTAATCTTCTCCTTATTCTTGATTTCTAACCCTGAGAACTCTTTTTCAAGCAGCTTTTTTAGGTCAGAATCTGCCTTGATAGGATATTCAGAGAATCCTTCATCTCCACGATCAAGCAGCTGAAAGAGATCACCAAATATCTGCGCGCAATTACCTCTGTTAATCTCTTCAATGACCAAATATTCATCCTGCGGCTCTTCGTTCTCTGACGCAGCACTATATTTTCTCCAAGCCTCAACGTAAGCCTGCAAGAAGGCCTGGCTCACAAACTCGTAGACGATTTTATCTTCTTTCATTTCCTTGCCACCCTTGTCCTTTACAGGAACAGCTTCAGTACCAATAACAGTTGTTACCGGCACAGACTTAGTGGTAGGCTTATATGCGCCTACAAAAGTGGAATAATCCGTATCAGGATGGAACGTTGTTCGGATAACATCCTTGCCCGCTGTAAGCTCGTTTATAGCGTGGCTTTTACCGGTACCAGGGGCACCGTAGAAGATTTGCTGGAGAGATTTTTCACATTTCTTCAATTCATTCAAAGGCTTTTCAATTTTATCTTTATTTACATCAGCCATGAAATCGTCCAAATCGCCAAATCCAATTAACCAAAAAGCAGCATATTCATCATTTGCATTCTTATATAATGCAATTTTATATGCAGAATTTGGCAATAGCAACTGTCTAATTACTTGGTGAAAAATTCCCTTACTATCGAATTGTTTAAAATATGGGCGCAGTTTATTTGATCCTATTGATAATTTAAGCAACGAAGATGTTGACAGCAAACCATTTTCTTGCTTAGCGTTATCCATATCTGTTAAGATGTTTATAACAGTATTTAAGAAATAAACGTCTTTCTTTTTATAATATTCACAAACGTAACCAAGCATACTTAAAACATTACTTTTTACAAAATAATGAGTAATCTTTATTGCTCCAACAGACGGATCTTCCCCATCGGTTACTGCTTTGTAGTAACCAGGGAACTCTTTTTTCAGACATTCATCTGCCGCGCCAAGAAAGACATGAACTGTTCCATTACCTGACCCCTCTTTTCTATCAGGCAAGAGAATTTCATCTTTTACATCCTCCCAATTCAGAAAGATGTCGCACACGAATTGTCCATAGCCCAATTCGTTCATTTTTTTGTTATATATCTGTTCCATACTTAGTTATATCTATTTTTCTTAATAAAGCCATTAATACATTTACCACAATGCTGTTTCCTGCCTGCTTATAAGTTTCTGTATCTGATACTACGATCTTGAATGTATCATCAAAACCCATTAATCTTAAGCACTCCCTAGGCGTGAGCTTTCGAAAACGACCGTAAGAAGGGTCTATTTCCTTGTCTGAAGCCTTAAACATCATTTCTACGTCACCTTCATGCTTAATAGCATATTTTGCAGGATTGTTCTGCAAGTAATAGTCTTCTTCGAAATCTGCTACCTTAAACAGGTTTTGATCTGTCTCGGGTGTACTTGTATCTTCCTTTAATTTTGGATGATACACAAAATCCCCATGCCAATTAAACTGTTGATTTCTTTTTTGGCAAAGAATGATATTGCCGTTAACTTGTGTATAGCTCTTTTGATAATTGATTGCACGAGTTATAAAATGTACTCCTTTCTGCTTCAGCAGGTATTTTTTATCAAACCTATTTTGCAGGAAGTCATACACAGTTTTATCAAGCTTTATAGGGGCTGGATATTTAAATTCTGTTTCCTTTTTGAATCCTATGCAATAAATTCTTTCACGGCTTTGTGGTATTCCATAATCCTTTGCATTAAGTACCTGAAAGTATACGTCATAGCCACAATCTTTCTCGAAAGTTTCCTTTATGACATTCCATGTACGCCCCTTATCATGACTCAACATTCCCTTAACATTTTCAAAGATGAAAACCTTAGGCTGACATTCAATAACAACACGAGCAAATTCACGAAATAGCGTTCCTCGCGTATCTTCAAAGCCGCCATGTTTTCCTCTAAGTGAAAATGCCTGACATGGAGCGCCGCCTACAAATAAATCAACTTTTCCTTTATATGGTTTTGCATCCAAATTATGCACATCATCGTGCCAGTTATAGTCTTCTATAGGATAATTAGCAAAATACGCTTTCTTACAATTAGCATCGATATCTCCAGCAAATTGGATTTGATATTTAATACCCAAGCGATGAAGAGAATGCTCTATAGCACCTATTCCACTGAATGACGTTGCCAACCTAACAGTTCTCTCCGGATGAGAGAACTGAAGGTTCTGCCAATCTATAGAATCATCTATATTAGCTTTTGTATTCTGTATATTTGAATATTTATTTATCATCATTAACCCCATACTTAGTTATATCCATTTCCTTCAGTAAGGCAATTAGGACATCTACAACAATACTATTACCTGCCTCCATATATGCGGCAGTATTACTTACTGCTATTTTAAAATCATCTTTAAATCCCATTAACCTCAAGCATTCTCTTGGGGTTAACTTACGTAATCCGTCTATACCTTTAGACTTGTTATAAGTTACGTAATTATCTACGCCAGCCCTATGCATCTTATGCATCGACTGTAATAGAGGACGTGCTATATCCAAATCTGTTTTTACAGGTGTTTTGAAAGACTTAGTACCAGAACTAAGAACATACTTTGCAACTTTTTCCGAAAGATAATACTTATCTTCCACTTTCTTTATTGGAAAGATGAAATCATTAAATCGTTCTTTGCTGGCATCCTTTACAAGTTCATTTCTATGATTTACGTCGCAAGATAAAATCTTTGAATTACTATCCTTGTCAAAATATCCGCTTAAAGAATAATCTTCAAGAAAATCGTACATTCTATATTTCAACGGTATGGGAGCAGGGTATTTGAAGTCAGTTGTCTTTTTAAAACCTACACAATATAACCTCTCGCGTGTTTGAGGAATACCATAATCCCTTGCATTTAACAGTTGAAAATGAATGTCATATCCACAATAATCACGAAACGTATTATATATAACCTCCCAAGTTCTTCCCTGATCATGTTTAAATAATCCTTGTACATTTTCAAAGATAAAAACCTTAGGCTGACATTCTTTCACGACGCGTGCAAACTCTCTAAATAGAGTACCTCGTGTATCATCAAAGCCGCGTTGCTCACCAACTATCGAAAAGGCTTGACATGGAGCTCCACCAACAAATAAATCCACCTGACCTTTATAAGGTGTCGCATCCAATTTATGAATATCAGTATGCCATTGCTCTTCTGAGATTTCGTAATTTGCAAAATAAGCCTTCTTACAATTGGCATCTATATCACCAGCAAAAACAATTTTGTTTTTTAAGCCTAATCTTTTTAAAGCATATTCTATTGCACCTATGCCACTAAAGGAAGTTGCTAGACGCACAACACGTTCAGGATAAGCAAATTTTTTGCTCACCCAGTCTACTTCATAATCAATATTATCTTTTGTATTTTGAATTTCTTTATTCATATAATTAATCTCTTATAATATCAAAAGTCCACCCCAAAGCTTTTGCAATTCCAAGGACTTTGATAATATTGTTTCTATCCCATTCTACGCAAACCAGGAAATCAATACCATCGCCACTTCTCAAGACATCATTCACAAAGTAATGACAATGATCTTGCCCAAGTTCTTTCCATCTTTTGGCATTTTCTATATTTTCTTGAATAAATTCATATTGTGCGAAATTCCCAAGAAAATCTCTTTTAAATGTTGCCTTAAGTTCACTCAGCGTAGTATCAGGAAAATCATGCATAAATTTACGCACTATTTCTAGCACAATCTCACGTTTAGAAAATTTCCCTTCGCCATTGAATGACAAATAGATACGTCCTTTTAAGTCTTCGTTAGAAAGTTCAATAGGAGCGGGTACTACTTTAGGCTGCGAAGCACTAAGCGTCGTTGTCAACACAACGCTTTTTCTCTTTTCAAAAATATTGCAACCAACAAATTTTGCAAGAAACTGGACATATTTAAAGAATTTATCAGCCTTTCCCCGCTGCATAACACTCATATGTGGCTGTTTAGGGACCTGAGTATTTTCAGACAAATCATACGTCTTTACTTCATCTGCCTTTTGATATGCACAATATTCAAGATATTGTACTTCTGTCTTACTTATAGTATCATCGTTAACACCAAGAAAGACTAAAACCTCATCCCAAAAATCTTTTTTGGCAAGATGTTGGTTTATACGCTTTATAAAATCATCAGTTTCACCCACATACGCCTTCAGATTACCTTGATTTACAAGTATATATAGTGCCGGTTTTTGTAATTCCTCATTAAAATCTTTCAGAAAGTCAGAGTCATCACGCTTTATGTTGTATAATTTGCACATACAATCATCCATGCTCACTATGCGTGAGCCGCTAAGATCATCATTATGCAAATAAGTATATATTGTTGTTGCCATAATTATCCTTGATAACCAAGTTCTTCTGCCTTTTCAACTATTTTCAAAGCAAACTGAGCTTGTTTTAATGTTTTAAATGCACGATTACGTGAACGCATTGTACCAAAGTTAAAAGCTGCCTTACGCTCCAATGGGCTAAGTAAATCTCTAGACTTTGCCCAATTTGCTAATCCAAACCAATAATTTGAATCTATTGCTTCAGCTTCCTTGATGCGATTCTGTTGCGCCTCATTAAGGTAGCTTCCATCTTCATTCGTTTCCGATTGCATCAATTCGCTACCAAACTTTTCATATTCACCTAATTTCAATTTTAATCTGTTCCAACATTCAGGCTTCTTGCTCCATTCTCCAACATTAGAAGACTGGTTACCTGTAGTAGAAGTTCCCGTCAGATGATTCCAAACCATAGGAAGAAGTTCTTCTATTTTATCTATGACCTCTTGCTGAACCATTTGGTTTTCCCAAATATAAGTCAAATCAAGACCTTTATCAGACAATAGTGATACGCAAGCCATCAAATAAGTGTTCATATTGGCTTTGTATCCACCCAATTTCTTGGACTTTACTATAGAGTCAATTGTGTCAAACAGAATTCCTTTGGCTATGATATGCTTATAATAGCTAGCTGTTACCATAGGACGCTCTCTCTTGATGTCAGCGACAAACATAGAATAGTTCTTTTCTGCTCCACGACAAACATTATATGGTTGCATATTCCAGGAAGCTTCATACTTAGCAATATCTGTCTTGGTAATCTTTTGATTCTTTGGATATTCTGTCTTAAAGGACTTCTCGTTATAACCACTCAACTGTGCCAACTGGTCGAGATACTGTCCACGAGTACGCTCAAAATACCATTTACAGATAGGCTTATTATTACCATTTGGAACCCATTCTGAGCGACTGAATTTCTCCAAATCTACAAGATAAGGCTCATTGGCCGAGAAATCAGAATTCTTAATTGCTGTCTGACTGTTAGCAGACGTAGAAATCGCTTTAACTATTTCATCACTGTTTTCGACATCACGAATGACGCTGATTTTCATCGGAACATACACCTTCTGCATCTCCACTTCCCTATCAGACAAACTAGCTGCTATAGAAGCCGTAGTCTGACCTCCATTCACTATTTGCCAATCATATAAGCGAGTGATATAAAGACCACCATCTTCTTCCTTTATCTCTATATCTTTTGCCGTGGTCGAAATACCATTATTGTATGAGAAAAACATATCAGGCTCTTCACGCAAAGTCTTACGGATACCTTTATTCACCTTACCCTTAAATTGAAGGAAAGTACGAACATTCTTCTCCAACAGAATCTGCTGATATTTTCTATAAATCTTTGCCAAAGTAGTACCTGGAATAATTGCCATATACGCATCTACGTATGGATTTTCCTCACTCATCTTTAGGCATTGAAGTTCGGTATTATACTCTGTTGGAAAATCAATCTCTACCTTTTCTTTACCTGCACGAATATTATGCTGCTGGAATACTCGTTGCATATCCCAGACATTGTATTCAATGATAAAATCGTCTTCACTAGACTCTACAGAATCCGGCACACAAGATGGATCAGTCAATCCATCAGTAATAACATAAATGCGAAGCTGATTAATGGCACCTTTAGTACTTTGTACCAGCTTGGCTACTTCTACTATTTCATCATTCTTCTCGATATTAACAGACTTAAAGAGCGTACCATTCATTGCCTCACGATAGAACGACATAAGATAACTAAAACCTTGCTGGATCTTGCTATTATTTACCTTACCCAACAAAGAATCAGCTTTTACCAAATAAAAGAGATCCAAAGATTCTGCCTCATCATTATAATCATAAGCAGTGATTCTTGCTCTAGTTTTTTGGAAAGAACATATCTCAGGATTGTTAACTTCACCATTATCTTCCAAATACTCCAAGATAGCACCTGCCAATTCCTGGTCATAATCAGTGTTACCCATTTCTACAGCAACATTGATATTATCTAAAAACTCTTGTGCAAACTCTTTAATGTCCATAGCTCCGTTATTTTAGGTTATTTTAATCATTCACCTTCACTTTTACGCAGAATATCCTTATCGACTTCCTGGATGAAGTCGACAAACGAGATACCTAACACCTGGCAAATATGATGAAGTTCTATAATATCAAGACGACGATCACAAGTCTCAATTTTACTCACGAAAGCCTGATTAACATCTAGTAAATCAGCGAGTTGAGATTGCGTCACGCCTTTTATTTCACGCTTACTACGCAAGCGTCCAATTACTTGATGATATAAATGTGAATGTATACTCTTGTCCATTTGTTTTTAATTTTGATGCACAAATATATATTCTTTTATCGGATATACCAAAATCGAATATTACATATTCAAGCTTCTATCATCAGGTACAATTTCAAAAAAAGAAAGCATTTACTTGCACATCTCAAACTTTTATCTTATCTTTGCAGAAAACATAGATAGACTATGAAGTCAAGAGAACATTATATAACGCAGATTTCATCTCACACCGAAGAGCTTAAAAAGGACTTCGGAGTAAGATCTTTGTGTCTTTTCGGTTCAGTTTCCAGAAACGAACAGAAAGAAGATAGTAACGTGGATATATGTGTAGAAATGGAACCTAAAGCATTTCTTGTTGTAAGGCTAAAGCGATATTTAGAAAATCTACTTGAAAGCCCCGTAGATTTAGTAAGAAAGCACAAGCATATGAACCCATACCTTCTCAGAGAAATAGAACAGGATGGAATATATGTCATCAAATAAAGCTAGTAGCGATAGCCGCATTGGTACCGATTACAACGCTACGAACCAATACAACGCTATCGCAACTCAAATACATTACTCATAAAAGTTTATAAGTCAAAATGCATCTCCTTAAAATCGAAATAGACAGAATTTTTAAAATCTGCTTTCTTAAACTCTTCGAGAAACTTTTTATATTCATTAAGCTTAGCTGATTGAATATTTAAACTATTTACATATTTATAGAATTCATCCCAACCTTGCCATATATGAGAAACGACATTACTTATATAAATATTGTCGATCAGTATTTGGTCTCCAAAACGAAATCGTATTCTCTGCGAATTCTTCTATGTGATTTATCGCATAATCTTTCATCGCTTGGCGTGATATATCAGTATGCAATATTTCTTTATGACCAGCCCCATCATTATGAGAAATCCAAACTTTATGTGAAGTATCTCGCCAACAATATAACACATCTTTCATTGGATGTTTTTCTTTTAAATATTGCAAAAAGAAGTTTTGTTGAATCGCAATAACCTCATCTTCAGACAGAATAAAATCATCATCAAAAGAACCATTGCAAAATAGTTTAGACAAAAAACCTAGCATAAAACTATTGATACCATTTTCATATAAGCATTTCAGGAATTCTTCTTTATCTTCTGCAAGGTAGTCATGTGATTCAACATTCATCTCCTTCACCTTTTTTATTCGTTCTACCATCACCCGAAATTCGGGTACAAAATTATCCCCCATAGAGCCTAGATAAAACAACATATGAAGTTGCTTATAAGCATCTGCTTTATTTTGGGCATCTATCTCTTCAACTTTTTTCACCAAAGAGTATGACTTATCAACCATCCATTCCTGCAATGTCGGTTTCATTTCTTCAAAAGGGAATTTCCATATCTTGTCAAATTGCACATCGGAAACATCAGAATCCAATATAGAAGTATACAAATACCTTTGGGTATATTTAGGTACATTTATCCCCTTACTACTTTGTGTCCTATATTCACCCCAAAGAGCATCCAACAACTTCTTCAAACTATCAATCTTAGCTTTAGGCACAGATAGCGCTTTACTATTTTTCTCTATGTATTCTAAGATATTAAAACCCTTAAAGGGATACATTTTAGAAAGGATATCATCCTTTTCTTCAGGACCATTTTTTCCATTAAAATAAACATATTTTCCACTATTATTACACAATAAAATATCATCCTTTCTATCAACAATAAGTTCTAGAACAAAAGGATACTGTTGTCTCAAAATTTCCAATACAATATAATCCCAAATATCGATTTCACCATGAAGTTTTTTAAGATGTAAAAGTAAAGCATTTGCAAGGCGTTTTATATCCCTTATATTTCCTAGATAATTAAACACATCAATTGAATTAAACAATTCTCTGTTTAGCAGTTTATCTACCTGACCCATTTCTTCTGTATTCAAAAAAACAGATAATTTTTCCCGCAGAACAGCTTTCAACTCGTTCTTTTTGATTATAGGAAGGAAAAACTCTTCTTGTAGTATCTTTTGAGAATAACTTAGGCTATGGGATGGAAAGATACTATTAAGACTATCCACGACATACTTTTTATCATAAGCTATAACAAAATACATAAAAGGCAAGTTTGATGTATTTCGTACTAATCTAAACAATTCCTCTATTTCCTTTGATTCTAAACGATCTATATCATCAATAAAGACAACTATTTTCCTCTGCATATTACTGATTTTCTTCTTCAAATCCTCATACTGTTCTTCAACTGTTGGAGAGGCAAAACACCCCAATATACTTCCAAGAAATTTCGTCGTAGAATTCTCAATACTAGACACAGTACGAGCATAACGAATTATATCATAAGAAAAAGAAGTACTATATGGCGCTAAAGATTTACTTAATTCTTCAAAGAACAAATATGTTAAATTAGATGACTTTCCATATTTCCATGGATGAAATGAAATGGTAACTACATCACCAGCCCAATTATTATCTATATGCTCTTTTAACATATACAAAAAAGAGGTCTTACCATTTCCCCAAGGGGCAATAACACCAAATGTAAAGGCATTTTTTTCTGTATTTGTTGCCAACAACTTTTTTGCAGCATCTTGGGCATATATTTTTCTACCCAACAAATCATCCTCACTACTTGTTATTGGCTCATCAACCCCAAATCCTCCAGTAAAGTTTTTTTCTTTCTTAAAAATACGACATAATAATCCCAACAATAGATATTTTCCTGTGAGAACTGGAATAAAATCGACATAACAAAGAAAAGGAATATATGATGTATAAGCCGAATCTGCACCAAGACGATACTTTCCCCAAAGAACTAGCATAAACAGCCAGAAGCCTACAGTTTGATTACTTACGATAAATCGTCTATGAAACTTTCTAAAAATATCAATAACAATCCAGACCAATAGTATCGCAAACACAACTGTTGACATCACACTAACAGTAAAGCCCTTCAATATAGGTAACAAATGTGCAGCGAATAATGATTCCAATGTCTTATCAAAGCAGAAATAAGCACCAATAAAACATACCAACAATTTATTGTCAAAAATAAATGTACGCAGATTATCCCAAACCCGATTAATCAATTTACGATCTATATTTATTTCCATAAAAAGAGATTATACTTAACTTTAACCAAACGACAATTCAACCACAAGACACTTTTAATTCAATTATGCATTATTCATACTTAGTACACTTCTCATCTCATCGAAACCGAGACTATAAATGTCGATATTTGATTTCTCGCACAAGTCGAAAGATTCTCCCATCAAACGATTATAAAGTGACACCTCCTCTTCTGAAAAGACAGACTTGCCACTTGAGAAGAAAACATCGTCTATAAAATCATCGTCTGGACGAAAACTAATTTTTCGTTCAGATACAAGATGATGGAAAAAATCACCACATCATCAACAGAATCAATATGAATATTTGAATCATAGTTCATAAGCAATATATTTTTTGCAAAGATAACAAAAATATCCGAAACACGTTCTATTTCAACTAGTTTTTTAAAATAACAGAGAGAGAACATCGGATAATCTTAATTACAACAGATAAAATAGCAGTCGTACCTATTCAGATTGTGATATAAAAATTTGTTTCTCTAAACTTTTTTCTATATCTTTGCATCATCATAATATGCAGAAGGAACAAGAACATACTTTAGCAGCTATCCGTGAATGCTTGGCTAAGAACATGCCGGATAATGGGAAGGCGATACTTTTCGGCTCACAAGCCAGAGGTACCGCAAGGGATGATAGCGACTGGGATATTCTTATCATCCTGGACAAGGAGGAACTTCTTCCTTCTGATTACGACAACGTAACCTACCCTCTCACAGAACTTGGGTGGGAACTAGGGAAAGAGATACATCCTGTGATGTATTCTGCCAGGGAATGGCTAAAGTATAAGAATACATCTTTCTGCAAAAACGTAGAAAAGGAAGGGATTAGATTATAGATTTTTTTTATGGTGGGGATTGCAAATCCCCAGGTTTTATCGGTCGAACATTTTTCTATAGCGGATTGCAAATCCGCCAGAACGCCTGACGGAAAACATAAACCAAAATGTTTTTTCTATTTTAATGCCACTAATGCCACACACAGGCTAAGTATCTGATTTAATGATAGTAAAGGGTGGCAATAAGGCTGATTTCTATTGCCACCTAATGCCACGTGTGCGGTCACATATTCTTTTCAGCTATATTTGATAAGCTATTTTATCGAAAATTCAGTGAGAAACCAACTCATAATTGGTGCTTCTTCCTCCCTCTCCAGTTGGCTTTAATATACCTTTGGCTATCAAATCCCTGATATCACGATTGGCGGTGTCTTGAGAGCAATGATTAATCTTATACCATTTGGAAGAATTCAGCTTCCCTTCGAAACCATCAAAAAGCATATTGAAAACCTTGCGCTGACGCTCAAACCAAAGGTGCATCACGGCAGTCTTTACCAATGGATCAAGCGTATTCTCTGTATCAAACCAGTAAAGAAAGAATGCTTGTTTAAAAGTAATCAGGATGCATTATGAAAGGGAAAAGAGCTTGTGCTACTTCATGTCATAAAAGAGGCAAATGATGTCGTAAAAGATGTCATAAAAGAGACGGATGATGTCGTAAAAGGAAAAGCAAATGTCACAAAAGAATTTGCAAAAGCTCAACGACAAATCTATAAGTTGATTTCTCAGATGCCTCAAATCAGTGCTGCCCAAATGTCGGAAAACATGGGGATTACAAATCCCCGGTTTTAATGGTCGAACATTTTTCGATAGCGGATTGCAAATCCGCAAGGACGCCTGACGGTATATATCAACTTGCTTGTTTATAAATATACTGTTCTTTCGCATATAAGGAAGTTATAAAACTTATTTACATTACAAGAAGCCACACGGAGATTGTCTGTTGATACTGACACGGACCTGAAATTTGGCTCAGTTTGACTCAATTACTCAGTTACTCAATTACTCAGTTTCTTTCTAGACCCCTACACCTGGAACTTGGTTATAAACTGAAAGTATATTTTTTATATTATATATTTATAT
>ERZ1034680.946-NODE-946-length-12195-cov-7.760379_pt1 | contig 12195 bp, 9 predicted proteins | sample MGYA00520639_ERZ1034680 | MGnify/ENA primary metagenome ERZ1034680 (study PRJEB33766, sample SAMN09781760) | gut metagenome | biome: gut microbiome | host: Homo sapiens | place: Madagascar | study: EMG produced TPA metagenomics assembly of the PRJNA485056 data set...
CCGGGGTTATTTGATTAATATTTAACTGGTCCCGATTTTAACGGGACACTTATGGCATACGTTGTTAACTGCTCCGTATGCTTCACTATAAGCCTAATGTTTCTTCTCACTCCTGCACAGAAGACATCAGAAGGAAAGATCGAATCATTCAGTATGGCACGCATGTGCCTCGCTGGCTCCTCATTACTTGAGGGCATCGTCAGCTTCTTCACCATAATCCGTCTCCTTAACGGATATGACTATCTCCCGCTCAATTACTTCACCAACCCGTTGTTCCTCTTTTTCGCCATCTGCTTTGACATTACCGCATGCATCTATCTGCTCCACGGTAAGCGCCTCTCCGTACGCACCATCATAGCGTTCATAATGCCCGTGGTATGTATATGGCTGACGCATATCCTGGTGTTTATACCCCTCCACGGACTCACCCTCTCGCCGGACGTGTATAATGGCTTCCTCGAGACCCCGCCAGCCATCTTCACCTGCTACATGCTCTACATCACCCTCGTCATCGAGGGACTCGGCATACTGTGGTTCGTATCGAAGCAGATAACCGTCTTCCGTCAGCACATCGACAATTATTACATCGGAGAGAACAAGAGTCGCAGCCGCTGGCTCATCGCCGTCGCCATCTCCCTCATCCTATATTACGTCGTCAGCATCATCGACATCGCCCTCTTCAATCGCATGCTCGACAACATATTCATGTGGGTAAGGTCGTTAGTGGTGTTGGTCAACAGCATAGCGTTCATAAAGTGTCGCACCGTCTATTGGGACATCAAGCCCGCCTTCGCCGACATGGAGGTAGACCACGGCTACATCTTCGAGCCGACACCGAAGCCACGTCCCGCCCACAACAACTCCAACGTCACCGTCTCCCCGGATCCCGCCGACCTCGCCATCCGTCAACCAGAGACGCTCGAGACGAAGCCCGCGGAGGAGGATCGCTATCGTGACAGCAACTACAGCACCATCGACGCCATCGTGACGGAGTGGATAGGTCGTGCCGACAAGCCCTACCTCAAGGAGAGCATCACCATCATGCAGGTGGCTGACCAGATGGGACTGAACACCCGCCTCCTCTCCAACTATATTAATAATGTAAAGGGCAAAAACTTCAACGCATGGATTAACTTCCTGAAGGTGGAGGAGACGAAGCGTGTCCTCCTCGAGGATCGCTCCCGTCCCTTAGGCGAAATAGCATACGAAATGGGTTTCACCGACTCCGCCTCCCTCTCCAAAATCTTCAAGTCAATAGAAGGAATCCCTCCGTCGGTATATAGACAGCGACATTAAGCAATGTTAGTCCCCCTTCGGGGAACAAAGTGTGGAGGTGTATGCATATGCCCACAGCTGCGAAGCAGCGCAGCTGTGGGTATAAGCAAACCTCCCATATCCCCCATAGGTTCCGCGTAGCGGGACCGACTATCTGAAACCCACTGCAAGCTGCGAAGCAGCGCCGCTGTGGGTATAAGCCATCCTCCCATCTCCCCACAGGTTCCGCGTAGCGGGACTATAACATCCACCCTCAAACTATTAACCCTATGAGCGCCACAGTTATCATTTATCACATTGTATTCCGTCCTAAGAACAGTAGACCAGTTATAGACATCGCCCACGAGGAATGTCTATATAGATACATCTGGCGATATGTCACGGAAAAAAAAGGTTTTCTTCATGCTGTAGGCGGTATGCCCGACCACATCCATATGTTGGTGGAGTTGCCGGCAAACATAGCTGTAGCGGATTTTGTGCGAGACCTAAAAACATCCACAAGCAAATTTCTAACCTATAACCATTCGTTATTCCCATATTTTGAACGTTGGGCAAGAGGATATTTCTGCGAAACGCATAGTTTGTCACAAAAGAATGTCATAAAACAATATATAAAGGGTCAAAAAGCCCACCACACCAAGTTGAGCTTTAAGGATGAGCTAAAGAATATATACATACAGTGTGGGTTGCCTATTGACCAGTACTTCCTTCCAGATGAATAACCTTACGTCCCCCTTCGGGGAACGATAGGGTAGGAGGGGAAGTTCGTTCGTACCCACAGCTGCGCTGCTCCGCAGCTTGCAGTGGGTTTCATATAGACGTGTCCCTACAGGACACTGCGCAGCTCCCACATGACACAGTGCATCTCCCACATGACACAGTGCATCTCCCACATGTCACAGTGCGTCTCCCACATGTCACAGCGCATCTCCCACATGTCATAGCGCATCTCCCACATGACGCAGCGCATCTCATACATTTCATAGCGCATCTCACACCGTACCCTATACGTCCCCCTTCGGGGAACATGTGTGATGGTGTATGCATATCCCCACAGCTGCGCTGCTCCGCAGCTTGCAGTGGGTTTCATATAGACGTGTCCCTCCAGGACACTGCGCATCTCACGCATGCCATAGCGCATCTACACATGGCACAGTGCATCTCACACATGACACAGCCATCTCTCATCGCGCCCCACAGGTTCCGCATAGCGGGACCGACCATTCGAAACCCACTGCAAGCTGCGAAGCATAAGCTATCCTCCCATCTCCCCATAGGTTCCGCGTCGCGGGACCGACTATCTGAAACCCACTGCAAGCTGCGAAGCAGCGCCGCTGTGGGGCATAGCAAACCTCCCATCTCCCCATAGGTTCCGCGTCGCGGGACCGACCATCAGAACCCCACTGCAAGCTGCGAAGCAGCGCAGCTGTGGGATAAGCCAAACTCTCTTGTGTCCGATTCCTTATAACTGCACGAATCGGACAGTAAATATTGTCCAATACTCTTGTAAATATCTAATTTGGGACGGATTTGTGAGATTTTTACCCTGCCTAAATTTACAAAAACTTGAGAAAAACATGTAAAATGTTGCAGAAAAACGCTCAAACGGTAAAAAAATCATAGAAATTTACGATTTGTTTAATTTTTATGCTATATTCACAAATGATTTCCGAAAATTTGATGTACCTTTGCAATGTCCAAAATAAAAAAGGACAATGGCGCTAAACACAAAGTCGTAACGACAACACAACGACGACGCTAAACTAAGACGCTTAAACGACGCAAAACTAAAAAAACCGACTATCTATAACGTATATAATAAGGTTTAGAAGACGACTTAACACAACAGTACAGCCCCACAACCCCACTTATTACATTATTAGATAAGATACGTATTATCACGGAACATTAAACAACGAACTAAATAGAATAATAATATGGCTAAAAACGTAACATACAGATTGAGACTGCTCATCGTAGCTATGCTCGTGGCTGTATCGGCTAACGCCCAGCAACTGGGACTCAAGACCAACTTACTCTACTGGGCTACCACAACCCCGAACGTCGGTCTCGAACTTCAGACCGGCAGAAAGCACTCCGTTCAGGCCTTCTATGGCATCAACCCCTGGAAATTCAATGACAATAAGAGCATACGCCACTGGGTGGTACAACCCGAATACCGCTACTGGTTCTGCCAGACGTTCAACGGATGGTTCCTCGGAGCACACGCTATGGGAGGACAGTTCAACGCTGGTGGCATCGAACTGCCGTTCGGAATGTTCAAGGAGTTTAAGGACCATAGATATGAAGGATGGTTCGTAGGAGGCGGTCTGACTGCCGGCTACCAATGGCCGCTCTCAAAGCACTGGAACCTCGAGACTTCTCTCGGAGTGGGTTACGACTACATCCACTATAAGAAATTCGAATGTAAGACGTGCGGTAACAAGAAGGGTGAGGGACATCACAATTATGTAGGACCCACCAAGGCAGCCGTGGAGCTGATCTACGTATTCTAAAAAAATAAAGAAGACAGCCCACCATTCACCACACATTTTCACTAACAATAAGATCCACCATTATGAAATACTACATTATACTATCAGCAGCCCTCGCCATCAGCGCCGTCAACGCGTCGGCACAGACGAAGAGGTCGACCAAGATTCTTGACCGTCAGGTGGCGGTGGAGAACATCAAGGCGACAAGAGCTGACGACCAGTTCTTCGTAGGAATGGACCTCCGCCTTGACTCGCTACGTATGCCTGCCAACAGACGCATCGTCCTTACGCCGGTTATCGAGTCGGGAGAGAACAGCGTGGCTCTGCAGCCAATCGTCATCAACGGCAAGAGACAGAAGGTTATGTACGACAGAAGGGACGCCAAGCAATATCCCGGTGCTTATGACGTGACAAGGAAGAACGGTAAGGAGCAGACGTTCGCTTACCAGACTCAGACCGAGTTTGCCGAATGGATGCGCTCAGCAGACGTCGTAATAAAGGAAGACCTCTGCGGATGCGGCAAGATTGACGACCAGGAGCAGGAGACCGTAAAGAAGATGAGACAGCCCAAGGTGGCGTTCATACAGCCCGTCGCTGTGGAGCAGAAGACATACGAGATGTCAGGAAGAGCGTTTATCGACTTCCCCGTAGACCGCACAGAGCTGCATCCCAACTACCGCAACAACCCGCGTGAGCTGGCGAAGATCGTGGACACCATCAACGTGATAAAGAAGGACGCCAATATGACAATCACCAAGATTGAGATTCATGGCTATGCCTCACCGGAGGCTCCTTACGCCCACAACGAATACCTCGCCACTAACCGTGCCGCTACGCTGAAGAACTACGTGCGCCAGCTCGTCCATCTGGACGACCGCCTCTTCACCGTAAACGCTACGCCGGAGGACTGGGACGGACTCTGCAAGTATATCAAGGACAGCAACCTCGACAACCGAAGCGCCATCCTCAAGATTGCGGAGGACAACTCCATAGAACCCGACCGCCGCGAATGGCTCATCAAGTCGCAGTATCCTGAGGAGTATCGCACAATGCTCGCCTCATGGTATCCGGCTCTCCGCCATTCTGACTACGTCATCACCTGCAACGTGCGCCCGTTCTCAGTGGAGGAGGCTAAGGAGCTTATCAAGACCAAGCCGCAGCTGCTCTCGCAGAACGAGATGTATATGGTGGCTCAGACTTACGAGCCGGGATCGAAGGAGTTTAACGAGGTGTTCGACATCGCAGCGCTCATGTATCCCAACGACGAGACTGCCAATCTGAACGCTGCCTGCGCCGACATCAACGAGGACAGATTCGCTGAGGCGCTCCGCAAGCTCGACAAGGCTGGCGACTCAGCTGAGGCTTACAACGCAAGGGGCATCTGCTACTGGCACATCGGCAACGACGAGAAAGCCATCGAGTGCTTCAGGATTGCTTCCGACAAGGGATGCGAGATTGCCAAGCAGAACTATGACGACCTACAATAAAAAGACATAAACAACCATACACCCTTACAACACAAAGACTAAACTCGGCTTCGCAAACACAAAGACAAGCCAAACACAGAAACTCTTTAAACAAGAATATTTTTTTACTAAACACAAAAATTATTAATCACTTAAACTTCAAAAGTATGAACAAGTTTAAATTATTCCCATTGGCACTTGCTGCCTTTGCATTCAGCGCTTGTACATCAGAAGACGCTGTTGAGAACAATCCTAACGTGGAAGGCGTTAAGAGTTATGTAGCCGTAAACATCAACAATGTTGGTGTTGGTGGTACACGTGCTGACGGAGCTGTGTATGAGAACGGAACTGCTGCAGAGAGCAAGATCAACACAATCCGCTTCTACTTCTTCACATCGGATGGTGCTCCTTACAAGTTGGCAGAAGGCAAGAACTGGTTGGAGCTTGCACCTGAGCAGATGACAGCTTCTACTGGTAACGTTGAGAACATTACCAACTCAATGCTTGTAATCAAGGGCAAAGACATGTCTTATCCTCAGTCTATGATGGCTGTCGTAAATCCTGAGACAATCGAGGATGGTAAACTTGCCGATTTCATGACAAAGTCTCAAGTTGAGGGTGTTGTTACAGCTCAGAACTTCAATGGTCAGAGTGCTACTGCTTCTGACTTCGTTATGACAAGCTCTGTGTACGCTAATGGTAAAGATAAGGTTTGGACATCAGACATTTCTGGTCACGTTGCCTTGTCAGAAGATGACGCTAAGGCCGATCCGGTTGACATCTATGTAGAGCGTGTTGCTGCTAAGATCACTTCTACTGCAAGTGGCGCTACTGAGTCTAAGTTCAAGGTAGGTGAGACTGCAACAGGTACTCCGGTTTATGCTATGATCAAGGGTTGGGGTATTGCCAAGGAGAACACAAAGGCTAATCTCATCAAGGTAATTGAGCCTACTTGGACAGAAGCTGAAATCGGTTTTAACTGGAACGATGCTAACTTCTATCGTAGCTACTGGGAGACAACTCCTAATAACGATGGCACATACAAGTCATGGAATGCTTACACCAACACACACATTGGTGATGTTTACTACACCGCTCCTAACACAAGCTATGCAGAGACCAATAGACCACCTATCTATGTAGCTGCTGCTCAGCTCGTTGACGTCAATGGCAATCCTCTTGAGATTTCTAAGTATAAGGGCGTTCAGTATCTTTCTGAGACAGATGTTAAGAAGGTCATTCTGAATGAGAACAAGAATTTCTTCAAGGTGGTTTCAACTACTGACGCAGGCACTACATACGAAAGTCTTGACCCAGCTGATCTTGTTTTTGTAGTTGACGCAAATAAGCCTTATGAGGTTAAGGCTCAGGTTAAGGACGGTGTTGTGGTTTACCAGAAGACTGGCGAAACTTACGTTGTAGCTACAGACGCAGCTAATGCTGCTTACGGTGCCAACAATGCAGTTATCTACAAGGAAGGTATGACTTACTACTGGACTTCAGTTAAGCACCTCGGCGCTGCTGGCAAGACTGGTGAGTTCGGTATGGTTCGTAACCACTTCTATAAGGTTGACGTTACTAAGATCACTGGTTTCGGTACTGCAGTATACGACAAGAATAAAGAGTTCGTTCCCGTTACTCCGGAAGATGAGCCTATGACTTATCTTGCAGCTCGTATCAACGTTCTCTCTTGGAGAGTTGTTGGCCAGTCTGTAGAGCTCGGTAAGTAATCTTACATCTCACAACGACATCACTGACACATAACATTGTGACACCTGTTCCGGCTGATGCCGGACACTCTAAATAGAAATATGAGGGGGAGGCTGTCGGCTCACCCGATAAGCTCTCCCTCATATTTTTTTTCAGACAAAAGACGCTCCGCACAATGAGGGCGTACAGCTGATTATTGTTCCCTATAGGGAGGTATCGAGCCGACAGATACGAAAGAGAGGTCGGCATGGCGAGACACTGAACAAGGTGATAAGCCCACTAAAAGAAGACTTAATAACGACTACATATACATTATATATATAAGAGACCATCTCACAATATCACGAACAGAAAACAAAAGCTAAGCAATATGAAACACAACAAGCGCCAAATAATAAGCGACCTCAAGGCCATCGCAGCTGTGATGGCAATGATGTTCACCGTTACCTCGTGCGGAATGATGGAGGACGACCAGTCGGACTGTCCACAGGCGCTGCGCGTCAACTTCAAGTACGACATGAACATGAAGTTCGCGGACGCTTTTCCTAACGAGGTGAAGACCGTTACGCTCTACGCTTTCGACGAAAACGGACGTCTGGCCCTCGAAAAGCAGGACCGCGTGGACGACATTAAGAAGCGTGGCGGATATATGAACGTGGACGAGCTGAAGCCCGGCGACTACACGCTCAAGGTTTGGGCGGAAGGCGAGGAGAGATACACAGGATCGTATGTCTTCGGAAAACCCGAGACGGCAACTCGTGCTGACGACATCAGCGTGCTCACAAGCCGCATCAACAGAACCAGCCGCACCTTGGACCACGACATAAACGGCCTTTATCACGGACTCGTGAAGAAGGCTGACCTCAATCTGGAGGGATTCGGTGTCAAGACTGCCACAGTGGACTTGATGAAGAACACAAACGTCATACGCGTGGTGCTCCAGAACACATCGGGCAAGCAGATTAAAGCCGACGACTTCGACTTCTACATCGACGACGACAACAGTTACCTCGGATTCGACAACGCCGCGCTCACACGTGCTGCGATGGCAGACAATGAGGAGCTGCCGGAAGACTCAATACGCTACGTGCCATGGTCGAAGTATGACGGCATCGTCGGACAGAACCGCACCATATCACGCGCTGAAGGAACCACACAGGCTTCGGCAGTGGTGGCGGAGATGACCGTCAACCGACTCTTTACAGGCAAGAACCCGCAGCTCTGCGTTCTGAAGCATGAGACGGGAGAAAAGGTTTTCCAGATTCCGCTTATCGACTACGTGCTCCTCGTAAAGGGCAAATACAACAGGGCGATGTCAAATCAGGAATATCTTGACCGCCAGGACGAATACAGCTTCATCTTCTTCCTGGACGCCAACAACAACTGGCTGTCATCACACATATTCATCAATTCCTGGAGAGTGGTGCTGAACGAAACAGAGCTTTAAGCGCCACATCCCCGAAAGGGAGAGAGACTTAATAACACAAAAACTAAAAACCAAAAGAAACTGACTATGCTTAGAATAAACCGCAATACCTCCGCGCTGACAGTTTCGCTCCTGTTTGGTCTGCTGTCCATAACGTCGTGCGGCTTCGATGACGGCTACGACAAGGAGGACACGGGCGACGATAATGTGAAGGTGGCATTCAGGATGGCCTTCGTCAACGACAACACAAGAGCTGTAAACGACGGCTGGCAGGATTATGACCCGACTGACCCGGGCGATTCCTACGAAAACGCCATCAACGCTGACCAGCTGCAGATTAAGGTCTGCGACAAGGACGGAAACATCATTGGCGACGTGCAGGACGTGAGAGTGATAGACGATCAGATCACCGGAACATGGGAAAAGGCAGGAGACCTGCTCAAGCAGGCCAATAAGATTATGGTGTTCGCCAACTGCGGAACCGACAACGTCACGCAGGTCAACATCTCATCGCTTGCCTTCCGTGTGGACCAAACCAAGCAGTATATTCCCATGTGGGGCGTCACCACGCTTACCAAAGACCTCGTTGTCGGAAAGCAGAACAATCTCGGCACCATCGACTTGCTCCGCTCTCTCGCTAAGGTGAAGGTGAAGATGGCTGACGGCATGAAAGCCAGAGGCTATGCCTTGGGTAGCATCACCTTCAACAACTACAACACCGAGGGCTATACGCTGCCGCTGACCTATAACACGTCAAAGAACACAAAGGAGATATTGTTCAGCGGTTCGCTCAACGCAAAGCCTTCGTGGAGCCAGTCCGTAACGATGACCAACACCACGACCGACGAAGAGAGCATCATGCTCTACATTCCCGAATATGACAACAAGGGAGCCGCTGCTGACAAGAAGGCAAGCATAACCTTAAACCTCAAGTGCGACGGCACGGACGACGGAACTTACACATTGCAGTTCTGTAACTACGTGGACGGTGTGGCAGATCCTTCCACACTCTACAACATACAGCGCAACCACTACTACGAATACACGGTGAACAAGGACGACAGACTGAACGTCACACTGAAGGTGCTGAAGTGGAACAAGCGCACACACTCTGAGATTATAATGTAACAACATAGAGTATTTACACAAAAACTAAAATAGCGATGACTCACGCCAAGAACATTTTCACATACATGCTTGCGCTTTTCTCAACGCTCGCCATCGTAGGATGTAGCTTTGAGGAAGACCACGCCGATTGCCAAGGGAAGGGTGAGGGCGAGAAGATGCAGGTGGAGCTAAGGCTCACCGCTTCGGCTAACTCGCTGACACGTTCCTACAGCACCTCCGACGGCGTAACGAGAGCGTCATGGGTGGACACAAACGCTGCCCGAGAAGGAGAGATGATGCACAATTGCTTTGTTGTCATCGTCCAGAACGGCAAGATACAGAGTATAGTACAGCGCGACTTTACGGAGGAAGTAGAGCAGACCAGTCTCAAGGCGAAAGCCGAATTGGGCAACGCCACGTTCTATTCGTTTGCCAATATCACGCCCGCAGAACTCGGAATAACAATGACAACAACGCCCGCTGAGATAGAAAGCAAATACTATAAGGTGGAGGGCAATACCCAAACGCTCAGCACCAAAGGCATTCCGATGAGCAACAAGCAGACCGTCAACATCACCAGCAAGAAGCAGCAGGTGGACCTGGAGGTAATCCGTATGATGGCAAAGGTGGAGCTTAACTTCACCAACGACACGGGCTATGATCTGAGCATCAAGAGCGTAAAGCTGACCGACATCACCGACAACGTTGCTAACAACGTAAGCCTGCTTCCTATGAAGGATGCCTCGGGCAATGTGGTGCCGAACATCAACGCTTCTGCCACATACAAGGATTACACAGTAAGCATCGGCGGCACGTCAGGCACTCAGGTAAAGAACGGCGGCACGCTGCAGACCACGTTCTACGTGAACGAGAGCGTCGCCCGCAATCCTAAGTACTTCGTCCTCAGCATCAACACCGACAAGGGAACAGTGACGAACCGCATTGCCATGACAGAATGGAGCAAGATAGCGCGAAACGACTACTTGGTAATCCCCGTCAAGCTGGTTGACTATCGCATCGAGCTGAAGCCGCAGGTATTCACCGGTATCGGCGTAATCCCCGAATTGAAATATGATGGCGACCGCATCACAGCCACATTCAAGTCGTACGGCGAGTTCCATCTGAAGCTGCACGTCATTAAGCGCAGCGACAACACGGAGCTGACCAACTGGACCTTCAAGAGCATCAGAACGCTTGAGGCTGATCCTGCAGGAGGAGAAGGCACATCCATCTACGACGAAGAGCCTTACTTCGATAAGCGCACCAAGACCTTCGAAGGATATATCAGCCCGCGTAAGGGATACGCCATCCACGAAATCAACGTCGAAATCAACGGCGTAACAATCCCATATCGCTTGCAGATAAACAAGGAATAACATTTAATAATAGGTGGGTATGGCATTCCTGCCATACCCACTTTTAGATTTAACAAGTACGAACATAACACCTTTTGAGATATGAAAAGTCGCAAAAACAACATAAACAGACTCGCACCGTCAAGAAGACTGCTACTGCAGCTCCTAACGATGATGGCACTTACCGCAGCGCCAAGCAGTGTGTATGCGCAGAGCTTAGGCTTCCACAAGGAGGGCAAAAGTGGATTGCCGCTTGACAGCCGCGGCATGCAGCAGACTGCAGAATGGCATTACTATTATTATCTGCCGACAAATAGCAACACAATGGAACTTGAGTTGCCTTTTGATGGATGGTTGAAAAGTTCAACCAATGACCTTGAGCCTTACGGATGGATTCGTTGGTATGACTATACTACAGACCTTAAGTCGGATAGACTGACAGTATATAATTCAAGTTCTACAAGTTTGTATAATTCGAAGGACAACACCAGCAATAAGGATATAGGACTTATTGCCGGTACTCTCAGAAATTCTGCAAGAGATTATGCAGGAGTCAAATACAATAAACCGACGGGAGCAGATGCAGAAGATTGGCCTGGAGAAACTATCGCTTGTGATGTAAGCCGATACAATGATTATAGTATATCTACAAATTATGTTGAAAAGGAACCAACCCTCTCCATCCGATACATCTTCCACATCAAGTCTGCAGCATATCTGGCAAAGCGAATCAAGGATGCTTTATGTGATCACAGCAGGGCTGCTGACCTGACTCTTGAGGACAACAAGCGTATCGTGTTCGGTGCAAAGGACGCAAACGCAAATATGACGCTGCGTACAAATATGAAGAATTCTGGTGGACAAAGCTATTGGTTCTATCCTTTGATAACAACCAAAGGTAAGACGGTTTATCCAACTACAGAGAGTCAGAAGATAACGGCAGCAGACTTCAATACCACTATGAAGCAGGCTGACAAGATAGTGTGGATAGTCTACAATGAGGATAAGACAAAGTTTTGCCAACTTTCATCCGAGACTCAGTTCTGTGACTTGACTATAAATGCACTCAAGAACGCGACTTGGTATAATGTTTCTAATGATGCTAAAACTTCTAAACCTACAGATATAGGCTTCGAACAGACTGTATATGTAGTGGCTTGGGCTGCAAATGGCGATTATATGTGTCCCGTTGCTAACTTTGAGGTGTTCATTCATAAGGGATATCCTAAGACAAAGGACGAGCTGACTGCTGACGGCGACGTAGACCGTACGATCTCATATTTTGAGGAAAAGAAGTATGAGCAGCAGATGGACATCTCGTTCGATGACGACAATCCTGATCTGACATTGGATGCGCCGAC
>ERZ1034680.948-NODE-948-length-12190-cov-9.771817_pt1 | contig 12190 bp, 9 predicted proteins | sample MGYA00520639_ERZ1034680 | MGnify/ENA primary metagenome ERZ1034680 (study PRJEB33766, sample SAMN09781760) | gut metagenome | biome: gut microbiome | host: Homo sapiens | place: Madagascar | study: EMG produced TPA metagenomics assembly of the PRJNA485056 data set...
CACGTGATTTGTAATCTCGGGGTCGTTGGTTCGAATCCGACAAGAGGCTCAAAATGATGACGAGACAAGACTTTAAGTTTTGTCTCGTTTTTTTGTATTTGCATGTTTGAGGTGCATGCTGCGCCTTGAATGCTGCAGGGTTGTATAAACTTAGAGCGGCGGAGCTTTACCTCAGTCGCCATGATTAAAATTTAGAAGACTATGGAAAAGATAGACGTTACGACACTCCACGATAATGTGTTCACAACTATTGGTAAGGAGTGGCTGCTTGTTGCTGCAGGCAACAAGGAGAAGTTCAACATGATGACAGCATCTTGGGGATGTCTCGGCTGGTTGTGGAGACGTCCGGTGGCTATTGTTTATATCCGTCCGGAGCGTTATACACACGAGTTCATTGAGGCAAACGACACTATGAGTCTTGTTTTCCTCGGCAATTCTGAGGAGGCACGCAAGGCGTATACGTTCTGCGGCACTAAGTCGGGAAGAGACTTCGACAAGGCGAAGGAGGCTCACCTCACACCTGTTGCTACCGAGAACGGTTGCGTTACATTCGAAGAAGCACGCCTCACACTCACTTGCCGCAAGCTGTACAAGACACAGATTCGTCCGGAAGAGATGCTCGACAAGTCGATTGAGCAGTTCTACGGAGAACAGGGCGGTTTGCACGACGTGTATGTAGTGGAGATTCTCGACGCTTACAAGAAGTAATGTCCTAACAAGCAAAACCATTCTATATACATAATATTATATAGTACAGGTCAATTAATATTCAAACAGATCTTTGATGACAGAGAAAATAGATAAGTATAAGGTTCAGGCGGCTTTGGTGCGCTCGTTCTTCGACGCCTTCTCGCATGGCGTTATAGATAGTCAGGTGGAAGACCCGAAGGAGAAAACGACACCGCAGTCGGTGAAGAAGCTGATGTTGGAGCACTACGAGCACATTGCGCCCGCTTTCTTCGACACCATGTTCTTCCCGTTGGCAGCCATGAACTACAAGTATGAAGACATTGCGGCACTGGCTCGCGAAGCTCAGCAGCGCGGCGACGACATGATGGCGCTTGTGCGCACGGCGTGTGGCAACGAGGCGTACTACAACGCTATGGTGGAGGAATACAAGCGCAACTTCTCGATGCTGCTTGCAGGCAGATACCTCTCCAACGCCGACCATCTTGAGGGCTATGTGCGTAAGGCGGAGGATGAGACGGAAGCGTCGGTAGACTCCGACCGCGCCATCGAGCTGACTGTGCGTGTCGTGATGTTCGCATACGTTCGCGGTCTGCGCCAGACGGGGGAGAGTGCACGTTTTGATAGATCGGTGCACTTGGGACAAGTGCACCCCCTTGGGGAGAGTGCACGTTCTGATCAGTCGGTGCACTTGGGACAAGTGCACCCCCTACGTGGGGCTACGCTCTTCCGTCTGATGCTCGATGCGATGAACATCTTGCTGCTCGACGAAGCTGTCGACTTTGCTGACGCAGAGGCAGCAGACCTTGCTTCGCTGTTCTTGAAGGTCTGCCAGACGCAGCATAACTTCACGGTTATGACCGACGAGATGGACCGAACATATTCTGAATTAATGAAGGAATAATAACAAAATACTATGACACAGATTCCGGTATTGCTGCTCACAGGTTATCTGGGCAGCGGCAAGACAACATTGTTAAATCGAATCCTTTCTAACGAGAAAGGCATTAAGTTCGCCGTTATCGTGAACGATATCGGCGAGGTGAACATCGACGCCGACCTCATCCAGCAGGGTGGAGTGGTGAACAAGCAGGACGACAGTCTGGTGGCTCTGCAGAACGGCTGCATCTGCTGCACGCTGAAGATGGACCTTATAGATCAGTTGCGCGACATCGTGAATATGAAGCGCTTCGACTATATCGTCATCGAGGCGAGCGGCATCTGCGAACCCGCACCGATTGCACAGACTATCAGTTCGATGGTGACACTCGGTCCGCAGTATATCACCAACGGCATTCCGCGTCTTGACAGCATCGTGACCGTGGTGGACGCGCTGCGCATGAGAGACGAGTTCAACAACGGCAACGCTCTGACACGCGACGGGCTCGAAGACGAAGACCTCGAAAACCTCGTAATACAGCAGATAGAGTTCTGCAACACGATACTTCTGAACAAGGCTGCAGAGGTGAGCGCTGACGATCTACGCAAACTCACCGAGATAATCCGCGCCATTCAGCCTAAAGCAGAAATCATACCATGCAACTACGGCGACGTAGACTTGGAGCGTCTGCTCAACACCGGTCGTTTCAACTTCAACGAGGTGGCTACATCGGCTGCATGGATCAACGAGATTGAGAATCATCACGGCGATGAGGAGGATGACGACGATGATGAGGAGGAACACGAGCATCATCATCACGACCATGAAGATGAAGAGCATGAACATCATCATCACGACCACGACTGCCATGGCGGTTGCGGACACCATCATCACCACGACCATGAAGGCGGCGAAGTGGAGGAGTACGGCATTGGCACGTTCGTATATTATCGCAGAAAGCCGTTCGACATGAACTTCTTCGACAACTTCGTGGCACGTATGTTCCCGAAGAACGTGATTCGCTGCAAGGGATTGTGCTGGTTCAAGGAAGAGCCCGACATGTGCTATCTTTTTGAGCAGGCAGGCAAGCAGATGGAGCTGAAAAACGCCGGACAGTGGTACGCCACAATGCCGAAGGACGAACTGCAGCAGATGCTCGAACGTGAAGAAGGACTGCGCAGAGACTGGGACGAGAAGTATGGCGACCGTATGCAGAAGCTCGTGTTCATCGGTCAGAAACTCGACAAAAAGACAATAAAAGAACAGCTCGACATGTGTCTTACGGATGTAGAACTGTAAAAGGACTTACGGAATTATAACATAAAGCAAGAGGGTATGGCGGAATAGCCATACCCTCTTTATTTTTTAGTCTGCGTGGGTATGACACGGATGCCATACCCTTCTATATTAGAGATGCTTCATGATGTCGAGCAGGTGATCCCAAACCATCTGAACAGTCGGGATGTGCAGACGCTCGTCAGGAGTATGCACGTCGCGCAGCGTAGGACCGAACGAAACCATATCGAGGTTCGGGTAGCGCTCCGAGAACAGACCGCACTCCAAGCCAGCGTGGATGCCCTTAACGATAGGATCCTTGCCGAAGAGCTTCTTGTACGACTCGACAGCCACCTTCGTGAGCTTGCTGTCCGGGTTCATCTTCCAAGCCGGGTAGCCGTCGCTCATCTTCACCTCAGCGCCAGCCAGTTCGAAGGCTGCCTTCACGGTGTTAGTCTCGTTCTCGAGGTTGCTCATCACGTTAGAGCGCTGCGAAGCCACTACGTTGATCTCGTTCTCTGCGGTCTGAACGCTTGCCACGTTGTTAGAAGTCTCGACCATGTATGCCAGAGCCTCGTCCTGGCACATAGCGAACACGCCGTTGTCGACAGCCTGCATGCAGAGGATGAAGCGGCGGCTTGCGTCCTTCGGCAGTACGCTCTCAGCGTCGGTGCTACCGAGGTTGAACTCCATAACCGGTTCGGTTACGTGGAACTCCTCCTCGATGTTAGCTGTGAACACGTTCCAGTCGGCACGTACAGTCTCCTTCTCGCTTGCCGGAACAGCGAATACGATGCTACCGTCGCGAGGAATAGCGTTGTGCAGCTTGCCCGAGTTGAACTTAGCGAGGCGAAGATCCATCTTCTCCTGCTCCTTGTAGAGGAAACGAGCGAGAATCTTGATGGCGTTGGCGCGCTTCTTGTTGATATCGTCGCCAGAGTGTCCGCCCTTCAAGCCCTTTACTGAAGCTGTGAGGAAGAACATACCCTCGGGAGCAGCCTCACGCTCGAATGTGAAGCGAGCCGAAGTAGTCTTTCCGCCGGCGCAAGAGATGAAGATCTGTCCTTCGTCCTCAGAGTCGAGGTTGATGAGCATATCGCCCTTCATGAAACCTGCCTTCATGCCCATAGCACCAGTGAGACTTGTCTCCTCGTCGCGTGTGAACACACACTCCAGCGGTCCGTGCTCGATGTCGTCGCTGTCGAGTATAGCCAGTTCGATGGCGCATCCGATGCCGTCGTCAGCACCGAGAGTTGTGCCCTTAGCGTTGAGCCATTCGCCGTCGACATAAGTCTGAATAGCGTCGGTGTGGAAGTTGAAGTCTACGTCTACGAGTTTGTCGCAGACCATGTCCATGTGGCTCTGCAGGATGAGTGTAGGAGCGTTCTCGTGACCCTTTGTAGCCGGCTTGCGGATTACTACGTTGCCCGTCTCGTCGGTCTCGGTCTCTAAGCCGTGGCTCTTGCCGAACTCCTGAAGATACTCAATCATGCGCTCCTCATGCTTTGAAGGGCGCGGAATCTCATTGATTTTAGCAAACTGCTCGAACACGCGAGCAGGTTTCAATTCGCAATTGCTCATTTTCCTTAATTTTTTTATGTTGATGTTATAATAATCTGAATTTTCGGTAAATTATTTTGCCATACCGCCGATTTGCCGTACCTTTGTACCGATATGGAGCGGTGCAGCCTATCTGTTGCAAAGATAATGTAAAAGGTAGACACCACAAAATAAAAAATTATAATATGATTAAATTAATGCTTATAAGCCTCGCTGTAGTGGCAGTAGCCTTCGCTTTGTTGTCGATAAAGGTGCTGCTGAAACGCAATGGCAAGTTCTCTTCACAGCACGTACACGACAATCCGGGCTTGCGCAAGCAGGGCATCCACTGCGTGATGGACCAGGACCGCGAAGCCCGTGAGCGCAATGGTGCCTACTAAAGTAGCCTACAAGTAAGAACGGCGTCAGTATTTCCGTATGAGATATAGCGGTACGGATATCTCCGCCCATACTATATATAATGTATACAGGCAGACGCACAGAACGATAAAAAATTAAAAAACAGAATAAAGATGAACAAGAAAAACATTTTCGGCGCACTTGCACTCGCAACTGTTGCCGCTTTCGCAATGACCTCTTGCGACAAGTCGAAGTGTCAGGTTGACGAGAAGAAGGTAGAGAGCAAGCAGGCTGTGCCTTCAGACGCAAAGATTGCGTATGTAGAGGTAGACAGCATCATGTCGCAGTACAAGTTCTGCAAGGACTACTCGCTCATTCTCCAGAAGAAGGGTCAGAACATCCAGAACACACTCGCACAGAAGCAGCACGCTCTTGAGCAGGCTTACGGCAACTTCCAGCAGAAGGTTCAGCAGAACGCCTACACACGCGAGCAGGCAGAGCAGATCCAGATGTCGCTGCAGAAGCAGAACAGCGACCTTCAGGTGCTCAACCAGCGTCTGAGCGGCGAGTTCCAGGCAGAGACAGAGAAGTATAACAACGCTCTGCGCGACTCTATCCAGCACTTCCTCGCTGTATATAACAAGGACAAGAAGTACGGCTTGATTCTGAGCAAGGCTGGCGACAACATCCTCTACGCCGACAAGGCTTACGACATCACCAACGAGGTGATTGCAGGCTTGAACAAGGCTTACAAGCCGGCGGCTCCTGCAAAGGAGGAGAAGGCTGCTAAGAAGAAGTAAGTATTTCTGCAAAGAAAAAGTAAGGCTTCTTTACAGACAAAACGCATATAACCGGAGACAATGCTGCCAATAGCATAGTCTTCGGTTTTTTTGTGCTCGCACACTTTGTCGCTTATTTTGCAAATTCACGCTGTGAGTGAAGATTTTTAAACAAAATGCCAATTTAAACACAAAAATATCTATCAAATGTTTCTTTGTATTAAAATATTTATTACTTTTGCAATCGTATTGTATGCCTTTAGTGTAAAATTGATACAATTAATAATTGGAGAGTAGTAATAGATAACTAAATAGATTCATTAACTTTTAAACTTTATAGTTATGAGAAAGACGTTACTTAACACAATGGGGCTCGTTCTTGCGTTGTTTGGCGCAACGAATGTTTATGCCCAGAGCACAGTAGAACTGCCTTACTCTATCACCTTCGATTCTACCAACGACGTTTGGACCGTGCTTGACGCCAGCCCGACACCTGGCACATCATGGGAGTTCAATAACGATTGGGGCAACGACGGTTTCTGCATCGGCAATGCGTGGGCAGCCACACCGAGCTACTGCATCAGGACCGACTCGGGCGAACCTAACGACTACTACGTTTCTCCGTCATTCAGCCTGAAGGCAGGCAAGACGTACACCGTGAAGACAAGCTCGGGCACAATGTACAGCACACCGGCAACACTCTCTGTAGAGTATACGACGACTCCTACCGACGCCGCTTCGTTCACAAAGCTGAGCGACATCGATATGCCGTCTTCTGGCGTGCAGTACGACAACTCGTACGACCTCACCGTTCCTGAGGACGGACTCTACAGCTTTGCGTTCCACGCTACAAACACTTCTACCGGCGACAAGACCAACTGGGTATATCTCTACGCTATCGGCTTCAGCGTCGAGGAGAAAGTAGGCGGCGAAACTCCTGACCCGGGTACAGATCCCGACAAACCAGACCCACCAGTAACAGAAGACCAGGAGGGCACATTGCCTTATGATATGACATTCGACTCGGCAGAGAAGTTCGCCACATGGACCACGATGGACAACAGCGAGACGCCGGGCGTGACATGGGCTTACACCGCATCCGACTTCGCCGGCAAACCGGCTGCACACATGGGCGTAGACGCTAAGTCTGAAACATGCGACTGGCTCGTTTCGCCGAAGTTCGACCTGAAGGAAGGCAAGTCGTACACAATTACTGTAGACGCTGCTTCGGGTCCTGACAACGAGCTGAACCTCATCCTCGACTACTTCGTAGGCAGCAAGTCGGCTGACAACCAGAAGACCATCGAATGGATCGGCTCTAAGCTCCCCGCAACAGTAGGCGAGAGCGGCGAGGTGAAGAACCAGTGGACACTCGACGCCAACAAGGACGGCGTATACCTCTTCGCGTTCCGCGCACTCAACTGGGGCGCCAACAACGCTAACGACGCTATCAGCATCTACTCTGTGAAGATAGAGGAGAAGGCAGACGGCGAGCCCGATGCTCCGGTAGCACTTCCGTACGAGGTTTCGTTCGAGCAGGAAGAGAACGTAGCTGCATGGACAGCAATGGACCGCAGCGGCAACACCGGTTCTACATGGAGCTGGAACTCATGGGGCTATCAGGAGTACGATACCGACTGGAATCCGGTGGGCGACCAGCATCCTTGTGTAAGCTTCAGCAGCGACTGGAACACCGACGCCAACGACTATTGGGTATCTCCGGCGTTCGCTCTCGAGGCAGGAAAGACATACGTAGCGAAGGCTCACACAGCCAACAACCGTAGCTGTCTTGAGTCTGGCACAACATCGTTCACAATGAAGCTCGGCACAAACAAGAAGGTGCAGGCTTCGTTCGACCAGACTCTCGGCTCTATCGAGCTCAACACAGTATACGACCGCGACCCGAGCACATTCGAGTTCAGCGTACAGGAGTCGGGCAACTACTATGTAGCGTTCCACATCAGCGACACAGAGGGTGCAAACGCTTACGGCTACATCTTCGACTTCAGTCTGGCTGAGAAGGAAGGCGCAGCAGAAGAGCCGGTGGCTACTGCTCCGGTTGCCGACCTCACAGCTTCTGAGATTATCACACGCTCGGCTGTAGAACTTGCTTGGACCAACCCGACTAAGGACGTCGACGGAAAGGATCTGCCGGCTGACGCAGCGCTCACCGTGAAGGTATACGAGGGCGAGGAGCTTCTCGCTACACTGGACGCTCAGGCTCCGGGCAGCGAAGGCACATACACCAAGGAATACACAGCCGACACATTCGCCGGCGAACACAACTACAAGGTGGTTGTAGTTTACAAGGAGAAGGAGTCGGAGGCTGCTACAGCAACGCTCACAGTGGTGGTTGACGCTATCAACGGCGTGGTTGTTCCGGCTGACGCAAAGGTTTCGGTTCACACACTCGGTGGAGCAGCGGTTGGCAACAACCTCTCAACACTCGGCAAGGGCACATACATCGTGACCATGAAGAGAGCCGACGGCACTATGAAGACCGTGAAGGTTACTAAGTAACTGAATTCTCATAATTAATTAATTGGGCCGCTCTGCATACCAGTATGGGATGTGGAGCGGTTTTTTATTGCTCTTGGGCGAAAAAGAATATACGGTGGGTAGCAAATAGTACGTAATAATTAATATTTCTTAGCAAAAAGGTTTGGTATATGTGAAAAATGCTGTATATTTGCAAATGTTATACCACTTAAAAACAATAACCTAAAAAATATAGCTATGGAAGAAAAACTTCAGTTCGTGCCTTCTTTGAAGGACGCATTCGCCATCGGCGTTAAGAATCTTGTGCCGATTGTTCTCTCTGTGTTGCTTTGGCTCGTAACCGTATGGATTCCGTACGTTAATGTGGGCACTACGATAGCCTTGGCTACGCTTCCCGTGAAGCTCAGCAAGGGCGAGATGATCAGTCCGATGTTCATTTTCGATTCCGAGTACCGTCATTGCATGGGCGAATACTTCATTCTGCAGGCGCTCATCACCTCCGCCGTGTCGGTAGCCTGTCTGTTCATGTTAATACCGGCTGTTGTACTCTCGTTCAGTTGGATGCTCGCTGTTTATCTTCTTGTAGGCAAGAAGATGAATTGGGCGCTGTGCCTCTCCGAGAGCAACCGTCTGATGATGGGCTATAAGTTTAAGGCTTTCTGCTTGAAGTTTGCCGTAAACATCGCTCTGCTCGTTGTTTCCTACGTTCTCTTCAGCATGTTCGACGCCATCGCAGGTTCGTTGGGCGTACTTGTTGTGCTTGTATGCGTTCTTGTCGGCGTTTGCGTAATGCTTTCGGTCGATGCAGTTATCTATCGCGAGTTGGTGCTCAGTGAGGATAAGGTTGAGGAAGCTAAGCCAGAAGAAGCTCTTTAACGAGTGAATTGCAATGCAATAGGCATCGGTTCGCGTTCGGAATCTAATCGGTTCGCGTTCGGAATCTAATCGGATCGCGTTCGGTGTCCGATCGGATTGCGTTCGGAATCTAATCGGTTCGCGTTCGGAGTCCGATGGTTTTTCGATAGCAAAACATTCGTAAAACCACTGCCAATAGGTAGGAGTTCTCTGAAAGAGTAAAGATTAAAGCATAAGAAAAGGCTGACTCTTGCTGCGGTTTTGCAGCTTAAGAGTCAGCCTTTTTTAGTAGCGGAGGTCTCCGGCCTCCGCCGCAAGCAATAGTGTTGCTAAGTGTTTACTATCCAGCTTGGTGCTGCGGAGGCCGGAGACCTCCGCTACGTAGTGAATTAGAAGTCGACGACCGTGATGCCTGCTCCGCCGAACTGCACGTGCTCATCCTTGCATTGCGTCACGTTCGGCACCGACTGCAGATACTGTCTGATGAGCTGTCTGAGTATGCCGTTGCCCTTGCCGTGAAGGATGCGCACGCGCGACATACCCACGAGTATGGCGTCGTCAATGAAGTGCTGCACGGCGTTCAGCGCCTCGTCGCCACGCATTCCGCGCACGTCGAGGTCCTGATGGAAGTTGAGCTTGTGCTGGTCGATGGTCTGACGCGTCTCGCGGCTTATGCCGAACGTTGGCGGCAGTGTCGACTCCGGTGTCTTCGTGGTGTGCTCAAGGCGCGATGTCTTCACCTTCGTGCGCACGTCGCCGAACACCACCGTCGCCTCCTTGCCCTCTACCGACTCCACGCGACCCACCGTCGTGAGTCCGCGCATGCGCACCGTGTCTCCTGCCTTAAAGGGGTGTTGAGGTGTTGAGGTGTTGAGGTGTTGAGATGTTGAGGTGTTGAGGAGTTGAGATGTTGAGGTGGCTGGGTTCGCCGCGTTCTCCTTCTTCTCCTTCTTGCGCTTCTCGCGTCGCTCCTTGCGCTCCATAATCTGGCGCATTTTCTTCTCGATGAGGTCGTCAGCCGACTTCGTGTCTATCTCGTTCACGTCCTCCTTAAACGCTTTCAGCTCTTCGCGCAGACGCTTCGTCTCCTCCTTCTCAGCCTGACACTCGCGTATCTCGCGGATAGTGTTCTCGATGTTGCGGTTGCTCTCCTTCAGCAGTTCCTGCGCCTGCTCCTTCGCCTGGCGCAGAATCTCCTTGCGCTTGCGGTCGAGCTCGCGAATCTCCTCCTCGTATTTTGAGATAGTCTTCTCCAGATCCTTCTCGCGCTGATGCACGTTCTGTCGCTTGTTCTCCCAGTAGCGCTTGTCGCGCACGATGTCCTGCAAGTATTTGTCGCTCTGTATGTAGTCGGAGCCCACGATGTCGCTCGCCTCGCGTATCACCTCGTCGGGTATGCCCGTCTTGCGTGCAATCTCGATGGCGAACGACGAGCCCGGCTGGCCGATGGCGAGCTGGAAGAGCGGTCGCATCTCGTGGCGGTCGTAGAGCATGGCGCTGTTGGCTATGCCGTCGTGCGAGTCGGCGTAGTGCTTCAGGTTCTGGTAGTGGGTGGTTATCACGCCCCATGCGTGCTTCTTCACAAACTGGTTGAGCACAGCCTCTGCCATAGCGCCGCCAATCTGCGGCTCGGTGCCCGTGCCGAACTCGTCGATGAGTAGTAGCGTGCGTTCGCCAGCCTGTCGCATCATGTTCTTCATGTTCAGCAAGTGAGACGAGTAGGTCGAGAGGTCGTTCTCTATGCTCTGCTCGTCGCCGATGTCGATCATTATGTCGCTGAAGACGCCCACCTTGGAGCGCTCGCTCACGGGGATGGACAGTCCGCACTGCAGCATGTACTGCAGCAGACCCACCGTCTTCAGGCACACCGACTTGCCGCCGGCGTTCGGACCCGATATAATCAGTATGTGGCGGTCGCGTGTGAGCATGATGTCGAGCGGCACGATAGGCTTCTCCTGCTTCTTCAGCGCGAGCCACAAGAGCGGATGCTTCGCCGTAATCCAGTCGACCACGGGCTTCGCGCTCACCTCCGGCTCGATGCCGCCCGTGAGCTGCGCAAACTCGGCGCGCGCACGAATGAAGTCTACCTCGGCAAGCATGCGGTAGGCGTTCACGATGTCGTCCACGTGAGGACGCACAAGCTTCGTGAACTCCGTGAGTATCACGATTATCTCGCGGCGCTCGTCTGCCTCCAACTCGCGTATGCGGTTGTTCGCCTCCACTACCTCCGTCGGCTCCACGAACACCGTCTTTCCCGTTGACGACTCGTCATGAACGATGCCCTTTATGCGGCGCTTCATGGCAGGAGCGATAGGCACAACGAGACGACCGTCGCGCAGCGTCGGCGTAACGTCCTTGTCTACGAGTCCCTCGCTCTGTGCGGCGTGCAATATGCTATATAATGTACGCGATACACTGCCCTCCGCCTTGCGCAGCTGCGAGCGAATCTCGGCGAGACGCAGCGACGCCGTGTCCTTAATCTTGCCGTACTTGTCGAGAATCTGGTCGATGCGGCGAATGAGGTCGGGGAAGGTGAGCACACCCTCCGTAAGGTCGTGCAGAGTAGGGTAGTCGAAGTTGCCGTCGTCGTCGCTGCGGTTGAGGAAGCGCACTATGCCAGCCACCGTGTCGAGCGAACGGCGCAGGTCGAATATCTCGTTCTCCTCAAGGTGCGTGCCCTCGATGCGTATGCGCTTTATCGACTCGCGCATGTCGAAGAAGAACTGCAGCGGAAAGTCGTCGGTCTCCTCCTGCATTCGGCGGAACTCGCGCGTCTGCTTCAACGCCGTGTTGATGCGCTCCGCGTTCTCCGTGAAGCCCATAGCGTCCACCTTGTCCTTGCCCAACTGGCTCAGACAGTAGCCCTTCAGCAGCGAGCGTATCTCGCTGAACTGTATCTTGTTTTCAAAGTTGCTTGGATAAATCATAGGTGCAAAGTTACTGCAAACCGAAGACAATACAAAATATGCTTGCATATTTTTATTGTTGAGGCGCAGCGTAACTTATTTAGAGTTACTGCAAACCGAAGACAATACAAAACATGCCCGTTTGTTTTTGTGGTGTCCGCAGCTTATACTTGTATTTCTTGCGGATTCAGAAGCAGTAAAATGTGCCGAAACCAATGTTTTTTCGCTAATAGACGAAAAAAGTAAGCCGAAAATTTGGAGGTATGAACTAAAAAGCGTAACTTTGCACCCGCTAATAAAGCAAAGTGGAATAGTAATTCACTGCGATTGCAAGGCTACATCAATTGCGTTTCCCCTATTGGAGAGATGGCAGAGTGGTCGAATGCACCGGTCTTGAAAACCGGCGTACT
>ERZ1034680.949-NODE-949-length-12189-cov-11.279215_pt1 | contig 12189 bp, 10 predicted proteins | sample MGYA00520639_ERZ1034680 | MGnify/ENA primary metagenome ERZ1034680 (study PRJEB33766, sample SAMN09781760) | gut metagenome | biome: gut microbiome | host: Homo sapiens | place: Madagascar | study: EMG produced TPA metagenomics assembly of the PRJNA485056 data...
GCATATTTACCCAGGGCGTTGCCCTGGGCTATGTGCTTTTGCCCCTTCGGGGCGTGACGCTTGCGAGTTTTGACACACCATCCCCTGGGGGAGCCTTGCTGCTGAGACCTTTAGCTTGGTTGGTGCAGCAGAGACGGCTGCGCGCCCTTGGGGGAGGCAGCCATGGCTTAGAAAGAAACAATTTACCTAAAAAACGAAGAAGATGAAGAAAATAGTTACTACGGTAGTGGTTGCGCTTGCTTCCACATTTGGCTGTGCGCAGACGACGCTATGGCAGACGGACACGGCGCGGCATGAGTATTATCGCATTCCGGCGATCGTGGCATACGACGAGCAGGTGATAGCTTTCTCGGACAACCGTTCGGGTGTGACGGACGCTACGAGTTGGGGCGACGTGGGGTCGGCAGGCAACATCAGTATAGAGGTGCGCCGGAGCAAGGACGGCGGGCGCACATGGGGAGCCGCCGAATGCGCCGTGAGGGGTTTCGGCAGCGGTAACTTCGACCAGAGCCATGGCGACGCGGCTGTGGTGCGCGACCGGGGGACGGGGCGGATGCTGATAATGACCGGTTCGGGCGAAGTGGGCTACGGACGGTCGAGGGTGACGACGCCAGGCGACTACAGCGAGGCGCTGAAGGTGGGCCGCTACTATAGCGAGGACGACGGACACACATGGAGCGGCGGCGAGGTGACGCAGGAGATATACGACATGTATCGCGGCCACGGCAACATATACCGCCTGTTCTTTACGAGCGGAAAGATATGCCAGAGCAGACTCGTGAAGCGCGGCGCATACTACCGCATCTATTCGGCGGTGGTGACGAACGAGGGAAGCCTCGTGGTTTACTCGGACGACTTCGGCGGCACGTGGAAGCCGTTAGGCGGCGCCGATGCGCGCCCGGCACCGGAGGGCGACGAGGCGAAGATAGAAGAGCTGCCCGACGGACGCGTGCTGCTGAGCTGCAGACGCGGCGGCAAGGAGGGGCGCTGCTTCAACATCTACACGTACGAGAACAAGAAGTATAACAGCGGAAGCTGGGCTACGCCGGTAGCGTCTGAAGCAGAAGAGGGCGGGACGGCCACTCTGAACAACAACACGAACGGCGAGATACTGCTGGTGACGGCAAGGGCAGTGGGCGGCAAGCGTGCGTACGTAGCCCTGCAGTCGGTGCCGCGCGGTTCGAAGGGCGACCATCCGTCTAACCTGGAGCGTCGCAGCCATGTGTCGATATACTGGAAGGCGTTCGGCGAGGCAGAAGGCTGGAGGACTCCGGAGGACTGGGTGGACGGCTGGAAGCGCTATGAAGTGACGGACGGGAAGTCGGCATACTCGACGATGGCAATAGGCGGCGACGGCACGATACGCTTCATATACGAAGACGAGGGCGTGCGCTTCCGCTTGGGCAGTCAGTGGACAGAGATGTACAACATACTCTACAGGAATCTGACGCTACGGGAGATAACCGGGGGCGAGTATGAGTATAGCAAGCATAAGTAAGTTTAATCAACATACAGATCAGAACAAGTGTATATAGGAATAGCAGGAAATATTGGTTGCGGCAAGACAACTCTAACAGAGATGCTTGCGGAGCACTACCAATGGGAACCGCGGTATGAGACAGTAGTGAACAATCCGTACATGGACGACTACTACAAGGATCTGCGGCGGTGGTCGTTCGCGATGGAAGTGTTCTTTCTGAAAGAACGCTTCAAGGACGTTATAGGATTTGCGGAATCGGAGAACATCGTCATTCAGGACCGCACCCTTCATGAAGGCGTGTTCGTGTTCACGGCGAACAACTACGAGCAGGGAAACATGAGCGACCGCGACTTTGAGACGTATATGGAGCTGTACGAGATAATGATGGAGAAGGTGAAGCTGCCCGATCTGATGATTTATCTGAGGGCTTCGGTGCCACACCTCGTGGAGAACATACAGAAGCGCGGACGCGTCTACGAGCAGAAGATACCTATCGAGTATCTGCAAGGACTGAACGACCGCTACGAGGACTTTATCCTTAACAAATACAAGGGCAAGGTGCTTACGGTAGATGTGGACAAACTCGACTACAAGACGCGCCCCGAGGACTTCAGTTTCATTACGGACAAGATAGACGCTATCTTGGCAACCAATCATACTCACTCTAAATAACAGAAAAGAACAATGCATATAGCTATAGCCGGAAACATTGGCAGCGGTAAGACCACGCTGACCAAGATGTTGGCAAAAAGATATAACTGGTCGCCACGTTTCGAACCCGTTGAACACAATCCGTATCTCGACGACTTCTACAACGATATGTCGAGATGGTCGTTCAACCTGCAGATATACTTCCTGAACAAGCGCTTCAAGGAAGTGGTGGAGATAAGCTAGAGCGACAAGGACATCATTCAGGACCGTACCATCTTTGAGGACGCCTGCATCTTTGCGCCCAATCTGCACGGACAGGGATATATGTCGGACCGCGACTTCGAGAACTACACGGATCTGTTCGACACGATGATGACGCTCGTGAAGCTGCCCGACCTTATGATATATATACGCTCGACGGTGCCAAACCTTATCAGCCAGATAGGCAAGCGCGGCCGCGAATGCGAGCAGACGATACGCATCGACTATCTGACGGGACTGAACGAGCGATACGAGGAGTGGATAAAGAATTACAAGGGAAGACTGATAATAGTGGACGGCGACACGCAGAAGTTTGAGTCGGACACGGAAGCGTTCAGAAAGATCACGGACCAGATAGACGCGATGCTCTACGGTCTGTTCAAATAAAAGTGGCTATTTTGTAAGTTTTTCGGAAAATCTTCTTACCTTTGTCTTTGTATTAGACAAAATGTTTTGCACATAAACACAAAAGTTATGGGAGAAATGTTCAAATTTACAGAAGAAGAGAAGGCAGAGCTCCTTGAGATGAGCGAGCAGCTGAGGCAGCAGATGGGCGACGAATACCGTGAGGAAGACGCTGAGAAGGTGCGCGATCAGATAGAGAGCGATCTGCAGGAGAACAAGATAAAGAGAGACGTTTTCGGGCTGAACCCTATACTTATGAGTTTTCGGACCGCTCTGCTCGAGCTTGAGGAGATAGGCATGAAGCGCGACTGCGTGCTGTCGATATTGCTCTACAACAGCGTGGCGAACGAGAGTCTCACGATAGAAGAGGTGGAGACAGAATACGGCACGAGCATAGCCCATATCATCCGAGGCCTTGTACGCATTCACGAGCTATACCGCAAGTCGCCGGTGATAGAGAGCGAGAACTTTCGCAACCTTCTGCTCTCGTTCGCCGAGGACATGCGCGTGGTGCTGATTATGATATCGGAGCGCGTGGTGCTTATGCGCCATATCCGCGATACGGAGAACAACGAGGCGCAGCAGAAAGTGGCCGAAGAAGCGAGCTATCTGTATGCTCCGCTGGCACACAAGCTGGGTCTCTACAAGCTGAAGAGCGAGTTGGAAGACCTCAGTCTGAAGTATCTTGAGCACGACGCCTACTATATGATAAAGGAGAAGCTCAACGAGACGAAGCGCTCGCGCGACGCATATATCGAGAAGTTCATAAAGCCTATCGCCGAGAAACTCGACGCCATGGGCATAAAGAGTCATATAAAAGGCAGAACGAAGAGCATACACTCGATATGGCAGAAGATGAAGAAGCAGCAATGCGGATTCGAGGGCATCTACGACCTCTTCGCTATACGCATCATCATCGACTCGCCGCTGAGCGAAGAGAAGATGCAATGCTGGCAGACCTACTCGCTCATCACCGACATGTACCAGCCTAACCCGAAGCGTCTGCGCGACTGGCTCTCGGTGCCGAAGTCGAACGGCTACGAGAGTCTGCACATAACCGTGCTCGGTCCGGAGCAGAAGTGGGTGGAGGTGCAGATACGCACCGAGCGCATGGACGAGATAGCCGAGAAAGGTCTGGCAGCGCACTGGCGCTATAAGGGCATCAAGGGCGATTCGGGCATAGACGATTGGCTCAACAACATACGAGCAGCGCTCGAAGCAGGCGACAGCTTGCAGCTTATGGACCAGTTCAAGATGGATCTGTACGAAGATGAGGTGTTCGTATTCACGCCGAAAGGCGATCTGCTGAAATTTCCGAAAGGATCGACCGTGCTCGACTTCGCCTACCACATACACTCAGGCGTCGGCAACAAGTGCGTCGGCGGCAAGATAAACGGCAGAAACGTGTCGTTCAGAGAGGTGCTTCACTCGGGCGACACAATAGAGATTCTGACGCAGAACAACCAGACACCGAAGCAGGAGTGGCTGAACATCGTGCAAAGCTCGAGGGCGAAGTCGAAGATACGCCTTGCGCTGAAGGAGCTGAAGGTGAAGGACGGAGTGTTTGCGAAAGAGATGCTCGAGCGCAAGTTCAAGAACCGAAAGATAGAGCTTGAGGAGAGCGTGCTTTACCATCTCATCTCAAAGATGGGCTTCAAAGAGACTTCCGACTTCTACAGACAACTCGTAGACGAGAAGATAGACATCAACGATGTTGTGGACGGATACATAGCCGAGAAAGAACACGGCGCAAATCAGAAGATGGGCGCTGCGATACGTTCGGCAGAAGAGTTTGTGCTTGACAAAGACAATAACGCAAACAGCTTCCGCACAAAGTCGTCAGACGACGAGCTGGTTATCGACCGCAACCTTAAAGGCGTGGACTACTCGCTGGCACAATGCTGCCATCCTATCTACGGCGACCAGATATTCGGCTTCGTGACCGTGAACGGCGGTATCAAGATACATTGCCAGGACTGTCCGAACGCCCCCGAACTGCGCAAGCGCTTCGGCTATCGAATAGTGAAAGCAAGATGGAGCGGCAAGGGAACATCGCAGTATAACATCACGCTGCGCGTTGTAGGAAACGACGACCTCGGCATCGTGAACAACATCACAAGCATCATCTCTAAGGAGCAGAAGATTGTGATGAAGTCGATAAACATCGACAGTCACGACGGACTGTTCAGCGGCAATCTGAACGTGCTGATCGACGACACGTCGAAGCTCGACGCATTGTTGAAGAAGCTGCGCACCGTGAAGGGAGTGAAGTCGGTTACACGTCTATAGTGAGTTTATGAATTTTGAGTTTTGAATTGTCTGCTGCGCCGAATGTGCGAAGCGCACAATTCAAAACTCACAATTCAAAATTCAAAACTTATTGTCCGATAGCGGCATCCAATACCTTTATGCCTTTTGTCGTGCAGATGCCGCGCAGATAAAGGAATATTGTGTTGTGCATGATGGCAGTAATGCTGTAGTTCTTGTACATCTGCGTCTCCATAGCATAGTTGGCAGACGCAGAACTTGTTTTAAGGATAATGTCGAAGTTGAGGTCGGAGCGGAAGAATCCTTCTTTAACACCACGACGGAAGAACAATAGCGCGTTGTTGTGGCGTTCAGCATTCATCCTTTCCAGATACTCCACGACTTGCTTGTACTTGCGCAGTTCGACGAGGAACAAAGGCGACACGTCGGCAATGGCAAGCAGCTTCTTTTTGTAGAACTCGATGATGATGTCCATCACATTATGGTTTTTGTCCAAGCTGTATTGCAGCATGTGGTCGTTGAACTCCTGCTCGTGTATGCGCACCGCCTCAAGCAGAAGTTCCTCCTTATTGGAATAAATCTCATACAACGTGCGTTTGGATATGGCAAGAGTGTTGGCTATGTCGTCCATCTTTACCGACTTGACGCCCTTGTGCAAGAATTCGGTCATGGCAGCCTTCAGAATCCTGTTGCGCAATTCCAACTTATAGCATGTTTGAGAACTTCCCTTGTACATAGAAAACTATTTATAATCTGATGAATATCGTTATAATTTTCCGCAAAAGTATAAAAAAACTTTCAAAGAGCTGCGAGTTTTTATGTTATTTTAAACAAAACGGGCGAAACAATCTTTTAACCGATGCCATTAATCCAAGCTTTTTCAGTAACTTTGCGGTGAAATTCTATATCTAATAATTATTTAATACAATGGTTAAAATCACAAAAGAAAGTGCATTGGAGTATCACGAAAGTGGACGTCCTGGCAAAATTGAGGTGAAGCCGACAAAGCCTTACCACACCCAGACCGACCTTAGTTTGGCGTATTCTCCTGGTGTAGCTTTCCCGTGTCTCGAGATTCAGCAGAATCCGGACGATGTGTATAAGTACACAGACAAAGGCAATCTTGTCGCTGTGATTTCAAACGGCACCGCCGTGTTAGGTCTTGGCGACATTGGAGCGATGAGCGGCAAACCTGTTATGGAAGGCAAAGGCCTGCTCTTTAAGATATACGGCGGCATCGATGTGTTCGACATCGAGGTTGCCGAGAAAGATCCGGAGAAGTTCTGCGAGGCAGTAGAGAAGATTGCGCCTACCTTCGGCGGCATCAACCTTGAGGACATTAAGGCTCCTGAGTGCTTCTACATCGAAGAGCGTCTGAAGAAGACCCTCGACATCCCCGTGATGCACGACGACCAGCACGGCACAGCCATCATCTCGGCAGCCGGCTTGAAGAATGCGCTTGAGGTAGCTGGCAAGAACATCTCCGACGTAAAGATTGTTGTAAACGGAGCAGGAGCAGCTGCTATCAGCTGCACTAAGCTGTACGTAGCGCTTGGCGCAAAAGTAGAGAATATCGTGATGCTCGACTCGAAGGGTGTTATCACCGCCGACCGTCAGAACCTCACTCCGCAGAAGGCCCTGTTCGCCACAAAGCGCACCGACGTACACACCCTTGAGGAAGCCGTGAAGGGCGCCGACGTGTTCGTCGGACTCTCTAAGGGCAACGTGCTCTCGCAGGATATGATTCGCTCTATGGCAGACCAGCCTATCGTGTTCGCCCTTGCCAACCCCGTGCCCGAGATTAGCTACGAGGACGCAATGGCAAGTCGCCCCGACGTGCTCATGTCTACAGGCAGAAGCGACTATCCCAACCAGATTAACAACGTAATCGGTTTCCCGTACATCTTCCGTGGAGCCCTCGACGTTCACGCCAAGGCTATCAACGAGGAGATGAAGATGGCTGCCGTTCATGCCATTGCCGACCTCGCAAAGCAGCCCGTGCCCGATATCGTGAACGAGGTATATCACGTTAACGACCTCACGTTCGGTCCGAAATACTTCATCCCGAAACCCGTCGACCCTCGTCTTATCACAGAGGTGAGTGCGGCTGTAGCCAAGGCTGCAATTGAGAGTGGAGTAGCACGCAAGACCATCACCGACTGGGACGCCTACAAGAAGAATCTTATGCAGCTGCTGGGTCAGGAGACAAAGCTCACGCGCAACCTCCACGACACAGCTCGTCTGCATCCGCAGCGCGTAGTGTTCGCCGAGGGCGGTCACCCGTCTATGATGAAGGCAGCCGTTCAGGCACGCCTTGAGGGCATCTGCCATCCGGTACTTCTCGGCAATCCCGACCGTCTGCAGCGCTTGGCGCAGCGTCTGAAGCTGAGTCTTGAGGGCATCGACATCGTAGACATGCGTGCCGACCAGGAGCAGGGCCGCCGTGCCACATACGCCAAGCATCTCGCCAAGAAGCGTGCGCGCCAGGGCTACACCTTCGAGGAGGCATACGACAAGATGTACGAGCGCAACTACTTCGGTATGATGATGGTAGAGACGGGCGACGCCGACGCGTTCATCACCGGTCTTTACACCAAGTATTCTAACACCATCAAGGTAGCCAAGGAGGTGATTGGCATCCGCGACGAGTACAGCACATTCGCCACAATGCACATCCTCAACACCAAGAAGGGCGTGTTCTTCATCTCTGATACGCTCATCAACCGCCACCCCGACGAGCATATCCTTGCCGACGTGGCACGCCTCACGGCCCACACCGTGCGCTTCTTCAACGAGGAGCCGAAGATAGCCATGATAAGCTATTCTAACTTCGGTACAGACGAGATAGGCAGTCCGGTGAAGGTGCATGCAGCTGTCAACGAGTTGCAGCGCCGTTTCCCCGATATGTGCATCGACGGCGAGATGCAGGTCAACTTTGCCCTGAACAAGCAGCTGCGCGACGACAAGTATCCGTTCACACGCCTTAAGGGCAAGGACGTCAACACGCTCGTCTTCCCGAACATGAGCAGCGCTCAGAGCAGCTACAAGATGCTGCAGGCGCTCGACCCCGATGCCGAAATCATCGGCCCGATTCAGATGGGCTTGAACAAGCCGATCCACTTCACCGACTTCGAAAGCTCGGTACGCGACATCGTGAACATCACAGCCGTTGCGGTTATCGACGCCTACGTAGCCAAGAAGATTAACAAACAGAAATAAGCCGTATATACTTATTTTCAGAAAAGAGGTTATGGCTCTCCAGTCATAACCTCTTGTTGTATCTGCATAAACACAAGCAAGATGAATACATTCACACCAATCATATCCGAGGCACTTGGTCTGTCGCAGCGCGGAGTGGAGAACACGTTGCAGCTGCTCGACGAGAACTGCACCATTCCGTTCATCAGTCGCTACCGCAAGGAGATGACCGGCAATATGGACGAGGTGCAGGTGTCTGACATAGCGCTCATGCGCGAGAAACTCACCGACATCGCCAAGCGCAAGGAGACCATTCTTTCTACCATCGAGAGCCAGGGCAAGCTCTCCGACGATTTGCGCAAGCGCATCGACAGCTGCTGGACGCTCTCCGAGCTCGAAGACATCTACCTGCCCTACAAGCCGAAGCGCCGCACAAAGGCAGACATAGCCCGACAGAACGGACTCGAACCGCTCGCCAACGCCATTCTCCTGCAGCTCGACAAGAGCATCTCACGCACAGCCGAACGCTTCGTGAAGGGCGAGGTGAAGTCGGTGGCAGAAGCGCTTGAGGGCGCAAAGTTCATAATAGCCGAAGCCGTCAACGAGAATGAGAGCGTGCGCAAGACAGTCAGAGCCATCTACCGGCGCGAGGCAGTCATCTCCTCAAAGGCTGTAAAGGCGAAGGCTGATGTCGAGGAAGCGCAGAAATACCGCGACTACTTCGACTTCTCTGAGTCGCTCCGCCGCTGCTCTTCCCATCGCCTCCTTGCCATGCGTCGCGGCGAGCGCGAGGGCTTCCTCAAGGTGAGCATCTCTGCCGACGACGAGGCATGCAAGCAGAAGATAAAGGCGCAGTACGTGCGTGGCTACGGCGAGTGTAGCAAGCTGGTAGGCGAGGCTGCCGACGACGCCTTCAAGCGTCTGTTGAAGCCTTCGATAGAGACCGAGTTCTCCGTGTCGAGCAAGCAGACCGCCGACCAGGAGGCTATAGGCGTGTTCGCCGAGAACCTGCGTCAGCTCCTGCTCGCCGCTCCGCTCGGACAGAAGCGTGTAATGGGCGTTGACCCGGGTTTCAGAACGGGCTGTAAGGTGGTTTGTCTCGACGCCCAGGGCACGCTGCTTCACTTTGAAGCTATTTATCCGCATCCGCCAAAGAGCGATACGCGTGGCGCAGCACGCCAGGTGTTGGGCATGGTGGAGAAATACGATATAGAGGCGATTGCCGTGGGTAATGGTACAGCAAGCAGAGAGACGTCGGCTTTCCTAAAGGAGATAGGTCTTGACCCGAAGATACATGTCTTCGTGGTGAGCGAGGACGGCGCTTCGGTTTATTCGGCTTCGGAGGTTGCGCGTGAGGAGTTTCCGAAGGAGGACGTGACGGTGCGTGGAGCGGTTTCTATCGGACGACGCCTTATGGACCCACTTGCTGAGCTTGTGAAGATTGACCCGAAGAGCATCGGCGTAGGCCAGTATCAGCACGATGTGGACCAGACGGAGCTGAAGAAGTCGCTCGATATGGTTGTGGAGTCGTGTGTGAATACGGTTGGTGTCAATCTCAACACAGCCAGCCGCCACCTGCTCACCTACGTCAGCGGACTGAACGCCACTACGGCTAAGAATATCGTACTCTACAGAGAGCAGAACGGTCCTTTCCGCTCGCGTGCCGAACTGAAGAAGGTGCCGCGACTCGGACTGGCAACCTTCGTCCAGTGTGCCGGCTTCTTGCGCATACCCGACGCCAAGAATCCGCTCGACAACAGCGCCGTTCACCCCGAGAGCTACGACATTGTGAAGCGCATGGCTGAGGACAAGGGCTGCACCGTGCAGCAGCTCATAGCCGACAAAGACCTGCAGAAGACCATAAAGCTCGACCGCTACGTCACTCCCGCTGTCGGCATGCCTACGCTTACCGACATCATGGCTGAGCTGCAGCGACCGGGACGCGACCCACGTGCTGCGGTTGAGGTGTTCGAGTTCGACCCGCGTGTGCATGAGATTGGCGACTTGCAGGTGGGTATGCTTCTGCCGGGTATAGTGACGAACATCACAAACTTCGGAGCATTCGTCGACGTCGGCGTACATCAGGACGGATTGGTGCATATCTCGCAGCTTGCTGACCGGTATGTGAAGGATCCGAACGACGTCGTAAAGCTGCATCAGCACGTTGTGGTGCGTGTGACGGAAGTGGACTGCAAACGCCAGCGTATTTCGCTGTCGATGAAAGAGTAGGGGGCATAGCATCCTTGCTATACCCACGCATCCACACTATATGAGGCGACGGCATTCCTGCCGTAGCCATTGCAAGCAGTTGTAACGAAGTGTTATAGTTTTGACTCACCCTCATTTTTATCAGTAATTTTAAATTTAAGAAACAGAATGAAATCGATATTGTTCATTGCTGCGTGCATCGTAGCCTCTGGCTTTGCTCTCACAAGTTGCCGCTTCGCATCCTCGCCTAATTTGGGCGATACGGTTGCGGCTTCGGTATTCGAGCCAGCTGACACGGCTTTGATTAACAAGAAGGCACGCGCAAAGGCTGCCGATACTACGTTTGTAGCCGACAGCGTGGGACTCTACTACATCGGTAGCGGATCTACCCGAGAGTTCATACAGCTCGTGTCCTATCCCTCACGCCGCGACACCACCGTCTATGGCAAGACACGACACATACGCGTAAAAGGCTCTGCCGAGATTAACAATGTAGTAAGAGTGAAATACTACTTGCTTAACGGAAAAGACTCGCTCGTGAAGGAGGTAGAGCAGGTGAAGATTCCATAGTTACAGCAGCGTGGTAATGATGTTACCTTTGCGCGGTAACGCTATTACCACGCTGCTGTAATGATGTTTTCGGTGCGCGGTAATCTGATTAAATGCCCGAATGCGTGCCAAAACATGTTGAAGCGTTAAACCTTCTGCGCGACTTCTCTTTGGCGAAAGCCTGCATGTCTACAGCCACGTCATCCTCGTCCACGATTTCGACGCCGGTCATGGTTTCTATGATGTCTTCCATTGACACCACGCCACGTAGGCAGCCGTATTCGTCTAGGATGATGGAGATGTGCTCGCGCTTCTCCAGCATCTTTTCCCATATCTGATATACCGAATCGTCTTCGTTGAAGGAAAGAATCGGGCGCATGAGGTCGGAGAGTCTGGTTTCGAACTTATCTTCTGATAACTCCTTCAGCACCATGTCTTTCAGCACATAGCCGATGATGTAATCCTTGCTGTTGTCGTATACCGGTATGCGTGAGAAGTTCCATGTCTGCTGCTCGTAGAACTCCTTGATGGTAAGGTTCACGTTGGCAGATTCTACCACAATGGATGGTGTCATCACCTCGCGTGCCTTCACACTCGCCAGACGGATGCAGCTCTTTATTATTTTGCTTTCCGATTCGCGGAAGATGCCTTCCGTGGTGCCTACGTCAACCATCGCCGACACTTCTTCGCGGCTCACGGAAGCCTGATGATTCTTCGGAGTGAATACCTTTGTGATTAGTTCTGAGAGCAGAACGAGCGGGTAGGTGATGAAGATGAGCACGCGGATGATCTTGGTGGAAGGCATGGCGAGCGAACGCCAATACGACGCTCCGATGGTCTTGGGGATGATTTCGGAAAGCACAAGAATCAACAGCGTGAGAATGGCTGATATCAGTCCGAAGTATTCTTCGCCGAAGAGCTTCATCGACTCGGCGCCGACGCCTGCCGAACCGATGGTGTGCGCAATGGTGTTGAGCGAAAGGATTGCGCCCACGGGACGGTCCACATTGTTCTTATACTGTTTCATCAAAGCGGCAGTCTTGTTGCCGTCTGTTTCCTTCATCGAGATGAACGACATAGGAGTGGATAGGAGTACCGCCTCAAGGACGGAACATAAAAAGGATAGTGACAGAGCACCTAAAAAATATAATATGATTAAGCCCATTAAA
>ERZ1034680.951-NODE-951-length-12181-cov-5.798862_pt1 | contig 12181 bp, 23 predicted proteins | sample MGYA00520639_ERZ1034680 | MGnify/ENA primary metagenome ERZ1034680 (study PRJEB33766, sample SAMN09781760) | gut metagenome | biome: gut microbiome | host: Homo sapiens | place: Madagascar | study: EMG produced TPA metagenomics assembly of the PRJNA485056 data set...
CCTTGATATGTTCAAGACCAAACACAAAATCATCTGTATTCTCTTTCAACACCCAAGAACCATTGACATAATTGAATGCATCACCTACACAGAGATAAGGCTTCAAGAAGCCAATAAGGTCTGCCTCACCTACACAGGCAATACGATAATCAGGAGCAATCTTTGCAGGATTTCCACTCTTAGTAAAGAGAGGCTTACTTGCTTTAGCATCTTCTTTATTAGCCCATGTAACATTGCCAAACTTATCAATAACCTGTGCTAAAGTCTGATCTTTATTATATGCAGGAGCATTACGCAAGGTAAACATCATTCTGTTAATCATCTCCACACCATTACATGTATCTGGATCTGTCTTTACAATAAATGTAATACGTGCCTCCTTGCCATTGTCAGTATCAACAACATACTCAGGGTCATTAGCAATTTCATGTCCATAGATATCCTCAAGTTCTTTCTTTGTTGGGTTGACTGCTACTACAAAGGAAGAGCCTACACCTACATACTTCTTGAACTCCTGAGCTTCTTTTGACTCCTGTGTCTTGCCAATAGCAAGGAAACTGTAACTATTATTAATCATCATAACTGTTTGTGTTTAAAATTTAATCTGTTATTACTATTTACTATTTGTTTGTTTATACTATGATTACTCAAAGATTGGTGCATCAGTAGGTACTCTTTCTGCCTCTACTGTCTGTGTATCTTCATTCTCTGCTTCTGTGTTAGTATCAAGCTCCTCAGTTGAGGTCTCCAAGTTATTCTCTTCACTTGGGGTTGCTGTTTCTTCACCTGAAAAGGACTTTGTTTCTGCATCCTCTGGGTCATTATCTGGAATAGATACAATGAACTGCTTCTTATTTTCATCATAGGAAACAATATCTGTTGGAAGATACTTCGTTGTCTTCTTAGGCTGACCATTGGCATCTACACCAGGCTCAATAACCTTCTTTACAAGTTCCTCTACACGGAAACCTACAACCTGCTTGATACCTGCCTCCAATGAAGCAATCTGAGTATCATAGTCATTATACTCTTTATTAAGGGCTTCAATCTTAGCCTTGATTTTCTCACGCTTTACCATAAGTGGATTACAAGCCTGTGCTACACGCTTAACTGACTGAAACTGATCAAATGAAATTCTCTTTTCCATTGTTTTTAATTTTTAAATTGTTATTTATGAATTGAATGTACTTTGTTTAATTTGCTGTATTCAGGAAAATCTGACTCATATCTACTTTAAGATTGCCATCTTTATCAGACTCCGCTACCTGAAATACTTTTTCTCTAAGATGTAATGGTCTAGAACCTCTAATAGCATTATCTCCACCAATGAATGAGATAAGGGTCTTATTGTCCTTTCGTGATACATAGCCAATAGCATCTGCCTCACCACAGATAATATCACCTGTTTTTCCTGCTAAATCTACAGCCATTTCTGTTGTCTCTGTATCATCTTTCTTAATCTGCTTATCTTTGACATGACATACAAGAATAAGAGTATCACATAAAGGTTTGAACATATTAATCATCTCTTTAAGTGCCTGTCTTGTGTAAGTATAACCCGCGCCATTTGGCAACTGCCTTACATCAGCTTTAAGGTCAATAACCTTATTACCATTCTTATCTTTAAGGATGTTGCCAATCTTATCCTTTTTATAACCATAATTAGCACCCATTGAGGTTTTTCTATAAAGGGCTGCTGCATAGACTAATGACATCTCTTCAAGTCTAGTTGCATTATCAATGGTGATAAAGCGGTAGAAAGGTTTACCACCATTCTCTTCATTCTTCTGTGCAATAAGATTCTTGATTTCAAAGATGTCATTGGCACTTCTAGCTTGTACTGCCATTACATCTAATGCACGATAACCATCTTCCAAATCAATGATAAGATTGTTATCAATACTTGCCATAAGCGAGCTTTTACCACTCTTAGGGCGTCCATACAGTACCATCAATCTAGGGTTGTAGTCTGTAGCTTTCCTACGTTCTGTAGGCAAAACAATGTTACTCATTTTTAACTTCTACTTTTTATTAAATTATTGGACTGCAAATATACCTATACTAAGTTGCATAGGCAAGATGCTTTTAATTATACTATGAAAAATGAAAAGAATCACTTAGATGTACTCTCTTGATTCCTTTGAATTAACTGATATACTTTATTAAGCTCTGGTATATTATCATATTTTGGCAGTGGAGCATAATAGCCAGTAGCACCATCAAAATACATTCCTAGAATAGCATTACTCTCACCATCTCTACCTAATACAATCTCTAGAAACTTACAATATCCTCTAAGCTTTGTTATATCATACTTTAGATATTCCTTTAATTCCCAAGAGAATGGAGAAGTGATACCTAGCATGACATCACAATCCTTACCAGGATCCTGACTATCTGCTAATCCTTTCTGTGTAGGTCTAATTTTATTAGCTTTGAATGCTTCAAGGGATAGACTCTCACTATTCTGCTGTTGTACAACTACAGGAATATAGTTATACTTATTACGTACAATCTTAAGATATTCAGATAGTTTCTTGATAGAGTTACGTAAATCCATACCTCTTTCACAACTTATCAAGGAGATATGATCTATGATACAAAGAACATATTCATCAGGGTCATTTGGTTCATAATAATCAAAGATTTCCTTTTCATATCCTTCAACCTTTTTTCTATGAATAGTACCATTTGCTTCTGCATATTTCTCTAAGGTATGGTACACACCCGTCGGATTTCTGTCTGGAATAAAGACTACATGCTCTTCAAAGAACTTCAGAATAGACTGATACTCCAGTGTTCCTAGAAGTTCAAGTATTTCAGGAGAAAGTATTCTATCTTCATCTACAGACTTAAAGGTCTTTATATCAATTCTTATCTTCTTATCAGAAAGTACATATAATAGATAGCAGATAAACTTACCTGTTATATTCTCAGCTTTCTCTTCTAATAAAGCATAGAAGACTTTCAATCTAACTAATTCAGGATGATGATAAGCATATAGAATACTGTTAAATAGAAACAGGAAGTTTGTTATCTTAGACTTACTACTCTTTGCTCCACCTGACACTAGATAATAAGTACCTAATTCTACTCCAGGAAAGTCATATCTAAAGGTCTTAAAGGGAGATGGAATACAATTAACTTTTCCACTAAGTATCTTTTCTCTTCGTTCTTTGGCATTTTCCAGTACTCTTTGAATTAAACTCATAATGAAAATGTTATTTTACCTGCTACTGTATCAATGATTAATGTATTACCTTTAGTGATTCTTTCTGCCAATTTACACATTAGCTCTTGTAGAGTAGTGTAGTAGGGTTCAATTATTTTCCTTAATTCATCATTAATCATGCTCTTTCAGAAGTTTTTCAAGATGCTTTTTTTCATTAATGTATAATCTGGTGTACTTATTATATACATAAGCAATACAGTTAGTGTCATTAACAGGGGTATTTTCAAAAGACCATTCCTTACCTTTAAGGAGAGTTGCATAATACTCTGTATAGTTCATGAGGAGAGTATAAATGAATTTATACAACTTAATTTTTGCTCTACATTTTGCAATTCTCTCTGCCAATACAGGATCATCTTTATCTTCGTTTGACCTAACTGCCTTTCCAGTAACAGTAACATTAATAACTCCTTGCCAATGATAAACCTTCACTCTTGGATTAATCTTGTCTGTCATCCAATCCCATATTTTCTTAGGCATTGAGTTCATCACCTCCATAGGAATTCTCAAATCCCCTTTAAGAGTTACAACTGTTACTCTGCCATTAAACTTCTGTACTTTCTTATACATTGGGTTTTTAAAACTTACTTTCCACATAATTATATTCTTTTTAGTTTCTACTATTCATTAACCAATCATCACCATCTACAATATCAGATGGTGTATCTTCTGTTTTATTCTCCAGGAATGTTGCTAAGTCTGAGAGTTGTTCAACATGAACCTCATCATCAGCAGAAAGTTTCCTATCATCCTTGATAATGAAATACTTGGCTAATCTCATACCTCTATAACCTTTAGGAGCATAGGATGCTACATATCTCTTGGTGGCATCAATGATGTCCTCATCAGAAACCTCACCATAGACTTCAATAAACTTCTTGAGTTTATTTTTAATTTCAGTCTTATTACATCTAAAATAGAATGGAGAGGCTATTCCATTAGGATATAGCATTCTCTGTTTAGGGAAACAAGCTTGTACTTGTAAGGCTAATTCCTCAAACCTAAAGTCTTCATTATCTATGAGTTTCTTAATGATACCTTCCCAATCTGATGATAGAGTGGGGGTATCCTGAGTCAAGATTCCTCTATTAATCATATTGTTAATAGTATCTCGATACTTTCCCATACTTACAGCTGCTGCTATAAGTGCTTCCTGTAGGGTGAGCTTATGCTTTAGACATGTCTTTTCATCTAATGTTATTTTCATAATTAAAATGACTTAATGTATTCTTTTTGGTGCTCAATGTGTGAACTCATTGTAATAATGGCTTCTGCTATATCAAGACGTGCTTGAAACACCTTTTTCTCATAACTAAGAAGCATTGTTCTAAATTGAATGAAAGCTTCTTTTTCAGCCTTGGCTCTTGCAATCTTTTTACCCACCTCAATATTGAAAGTATCTCCTGCACTCTTATTGAGTCTTGCTATACCTACAGTATTGATATACTGATCTGCATCAGCTTCCATACATAAAGGAGTGTAGAAACTTGCTAGAGCAACAACTACACCTTTTTCCTCATTTACCTTGTAGGTAATGTCTCTAAATTGAAGTTTGAGACATTCCTTTAAATCATCTTGAATGTACATTTATTTAAAGTTTAAATGTTATCTGTTATTCTCTATGATAGTCATAAACATGGAGTCTATACTATCATCCTTACTTGTTCTAAGAATAAAGTACTTAAGTAGCTTCATATTCTTATTATCATCTGCAAAGGAATCTACATACTCCTTTGTAGCCTTAATTGCTTCTTCTTCTGTAAATATGAAGCCATACTTAGCTACTAAGGTTCTTAACTTGAAGGCAATAACTTCTGTACTGTCTCTCCAATTATAGGTTGTTCCCTGTTTATTGCCTTTGGGATATATGTCTTGAAGCTTCTTAGCAAGCTCTTCAAAGTTAAGGTCATAACCCATTACCTTAGCATCTGATTCTATAAGAACCTTAGCAATCAAATCTCTTGTATTATTAGAGAGTACCATAGAGTCTTTATCAAAGAGATTCTTGCTGATAAGATTTTTCTCAACAAGTTTATCAAAGTTCTCTTTGTACTTGACATCACAGTACCCAAATACCATTACAAGAAATTCACCAAGGGAGAGGCTATTCCTTTGCAGTATTTCTGTATCTATTGTTATTTTCATGTTTCATATCTTTATAAATGCTAAAAGCACAACCCGATGAAGGATTGTGCCATATTATTTAATATTATTATATAAACTTATCTAATTCTTTTAAGGAATGCACTGTTTTAATGAAATCCTTATTGAAATCCTTGATCATCTCCTGGACTATCTCTTCCTCTCTAGTAGTTTCATAGTAAGGAAGAATTATAACAGGAGACTTATGTCTTAAAGCACGTCCACACCTCTGTACACTACAAATCTCTGATGAGGAGTAGTTAGCAAATATAGCATACTTACAATCTACCAAGTTAGCTCCTTCATTAAGAACATTGACAGATGTGATATGATTAATCTTCTTGGCATTGAAGTTATTATAGATTATATCTGAGTCTTTGTTCTTTGAATGAATGCTATACTTACCTAGAATATCTGCCTGCTCTATGGTCTTACAGAAGGTAATGGTTCTCTCTTTCTCTAGCCTTTGAAGAATAGACAATACTATATTATTCTTCAAGTTAGCCAAATACTTGATTCTCTCACTACAATCAAACAGCCATTTATTCTTTAGAAAGTCCTGTCTAGTTCTCATATATCTGTTCTTTTCATAGAGTATCTGAGAATTATACTCATTTACTCTCTGTCTAGGCGTACAGGATATGATAGCATGGACTTTCATCTTTCTGTATTTCCAAAGTTCATTATAGTTACCATAGTAAGTCTTTCCTTTTGCTTTAGGATTGAGTTCTATGGATTCTGTAGGACGAACATTATCAAGCTGAAGAGGGTAGAGGATAATCTGAGGTTCAGGAAGAACTTCATCTTCAATGGCATCAACTATGCTACAGGTTACTACCTCTGCTGCATATTCATATTGGAAATATTGCTTGAGTTTCTTAGGAATAGTAGCACTCAGCCCAATGACATTACCATAAGTAAGAGTACTGAAGAGATCCATACGCTTATCACTATTAAGGTGGTGCGCTTCATCCATTACCACGAAATCAAAAGATTCATACTCATGCTTCTTCAAGGATTCATAGCACTCAATGGTAAGGTCATCAACATTAATACCTCCCCATTTCTTGAATTCATCTTTCCAAGTCTGCTTATGTACTGTCTTAGCTACCAAGAGAAGCATTGATGTATGCTTCCCTTGATATTTGGTTTCTACAAGATAGTTGATAATATCTATTGCTTGCTTGGACTTACCCATTCCAGTAGCCAGCTCTAACAATAGAAAATCAGACTTCTCTAGCTTAGTCAAACATTCTGTATAAACTTCTTCTCTTGTCATTATTTAATAGTTGTGAATAAGTTACCCTATAAGCAATAGTGCTACAGGAATTACATACAATAACCTTCTTACCTCTTCTGATGAAGATTCCTTCTTTAGGCAACTGACTCATGAGCGTCCATTCTAGAAAGTTCTTCATCAGCTTCTAGACCCATAAGATAATCCTCTACTTCCTTAGAGGGAAGATTAGCTATTACCTCTTCAAGGTTAGACTTTTCTTCCTCCTTGATTTTATCGATGGTAATTATCAAGTCATACACACATTCTCCAAGGGCACACTTGTACTCATCAGAGTAATCATCCTTATTCAATCTCTCTTTCCATTGAGAAAGAAGAGCATTGATATTTTTCTCTGCAATCATAATACTTACAAATTATGGATTATTGACATTAAACGCTGCCAGATGCTTCTAGTACTCTCTATACCTTCACCATTCTTTCTATTTCTAGAAACAGTCTTTGGTGATGCTGTAAAAAAACAAGTAGCATTTGGTTTCTTAGATACTACTGTGTACCAATGATTAGCCACAGCCTGAGGAGTTCTACCAATGCTTTCTGATACTGCAAGAAAACACTTGGTTAAGTTCTGAGGTGATGCACTCACTTGCTGAAGAAGTCTTTTCTCTTCCTCAGCAGTCCATTTTTTACATGTTCTACTCATTATTTAAAGAATTAAATTATATGTTACATATGTCTAAGCGACATACAGACCATTACAAACTAAAAAGTCTCCCTTGTTATCACAACAAAGGAGACTAAACGATTACTTTTCAATTCATTTATGAATAATTATCAAAACATATTCAATACCGCTGTATTATCTAACTAATAACCAATATACTAAAAACTTACGACTATTAGTGACTGATGAGGGATTCTAACCCTCAACCTATGGTGTAGGGGACCATTGCTCTATACAGTTGAGCTAATCAGTCAATTAACTCCCTATAAAAGGGAGTAGGAGATACGTTAGTTCTTCCTATTATGAAACAAATGAATGATATACAAAGGAATAAGTGCAATCCATACACAGCTGAACCATACCTTCTCAAACTTTGTATTATCCCATTTGTTGATGATGTACTTATAGGTAAGAATACCTATAAGTACATACAATAAAATAACAATAAACCAAATCATACCTAATTAAATTTATCTACTTGAAACTTAGTACTCCCTATGGGACTCGAACCCATGACCCATAGATTAAAAATCTATTGCTCTAACCAACTGAGCTAAGGGAGTAAGTGATTCTTTACTATCTTCACAGACCATAAAGAACATTGTCCATTTTAAATTGGATACAAAATTACATTGTGAGGAAAGAGGGACTCGAACCCTCAAGAGCATAATGCTAACAGTTTAGAAGACTGTGACGCTTCCAATTACGTGCTATTTCCCCAAGTACTTCTACTGTCTTCACAGATGGTAGAAGCAAACATTTTCAATCATTTGTCTTTAAAAAGTGCACAATGACTTTAATCAGTGCAAATTTACGTATTATATGGATTACTACAAAACATCTAATTTATAATCTAAACTCTTCTTAATGGAAATGTGAAGTCTTCTTAGGCTTGACTTTTTCTATAGTAAAGAAGATTGCTTGACCTTTTACTACATGTCTTAACCCAAACTTCAAGCATTTCCACCAGCTTCTAGTACACATAAGTCCATATTGATATACTGATGGAATGATATGTCTTTTATGAAGAGTATAGAATGTGATATATCTTTTCTGTCTTTCCATAGTTCTTTTAATTAAAGAGTCTTTTACTTTGCAGGGTAGGGTAGTATCCTGTGAAATCTTCAAATACTACTTTACCTGTTAACTTGTTGAAGAAGCATCTAGCCATCAACTGTGCATTTGTTTTAATGTGCTGTTCCATATTAATCATTGTTTTCTAATTTATAACTTACTTGTGCTCCTATAGGAAGTATAGCAACACCACATAGAATCTTAAGATAATAGTTCTTATCATCTACTCTAGTTACTGTTGCTCTTTCCAAACCTCTATTAGGTATCTTGGGGACTATATGGTCTCCTACTTTAAACTTTGCTTCCATGAGTCTTCCCCTCCTGAAGTTTAGTATAGTTTTCTACTAGCTTATCCATGATAAGATTAAGTTTCTTTCTGAATGCCAAGAAGCATCTACTTTTCTGCCTTAGTTCATCCTTGATGTCTAAGGTTGCTTGTTCTTCTACTGTCATAATGATTTAAATTTTAATGAATTGAGAAAAACAGAGAAGCAATAACCAATCGTCATTACTCTCTGTTTAACCCATTTCAACCCTTTAAATAATAATAGTGGTCCTAGAGGGTTATGATCCCTCGACCTTCTGCTTATGAGGCAGCTACTCTGACCACTGAGTTATAGGACCATATACTAAATTATTTATTTCATAATTGTTCACTTCTGAATGCAGGATCATACTTATGGGCCTTACAAGCTTTTCTATTTGCTGTTACTGGAATATTAATTATCCTGCACTTTGTATTTGGAGCAGGATAATTAATACAGCTCCAACAATGTCTTTGTTTACCTTTTGCCATTGTTGTAATTCTTTAGATTTTTCTTGAAAGGAATTTATCCTTGAATCTCCAATATGTATAGTGACTATAAGAATTATAATCTTCTGCCTGTTCATATTTACTAAACCATACTACCCAAAATAAAATAAATTCTATTATATTAAGAATAGGTAGCAAACAACTTAGCAGCATTAACAGTGCAGCCCAGAGAGGTATACCTAACTTTTGAGCATGTTCCCATCTAAATTTATCAAGTCCTTCATCACTATCTACCCATGTATGTTTTAAAATATACATTTGTATAGTAAAGGATATTAAACCAATTATAATCCAAGTCATGTTTTCTGATTTTATTTATTTCCCATTTTACTTATATCCAGAAATACACTTCCATTTCCTCCTGTAACTACAGTAGGAATATCTCCTTTCCATTTCTCAATCCACTGTTGCTTAAGAATCATAGGAGTTAAAGCTTGTGTTCTAAGTCTGTTAGCCTCTGCTTCTGCCTGAGCTGCAACTACTTTCTTTTCTGCTTCTGCCTTAACTACTGCTAACTCATTCTGAGCCTTCTGTGCTTGCTGAATAGCTGCATTCTTAGCATTGACAGCTTCTACAATAGGATTAGGGTACTTCAATCCTGAAGTAAGCTGTTCTAACTGAAAGTTCTCTTTAAGCAATGCCTTAGAGAGATGTGCTTCAATAGCTTTCTCTACCATATCTCTATTAGATACAATCTCATCTGTGGTATATTTATTAAGCTGGATTCTAAAAGCATCTTTTACATAATTAAAGAGTATTCCATTAATAACATCCTTAAGCTCTTTTCTATACTTTTTGAATACCTGAGGAGATTTACCATCAACAATCTTCAAGGAGATAGTTGGATCAATACTAAACTCTGAACCATCCTTAGCATTGATAGTAAATGCAGGATAGTCAATAGTCTGGACATAGGTAGGATACTCATAAACTTGCTCAGTAAATAGGTTATACCATACAGCACCAGTAACTAATGAAACATCATCTACACCCTTGTCAGAGCCATAGAGATTTACCTTAATACCTTCACAACCTGCATCTACTCTTTCATATCCACAGGATGTCATACTTAACATGGCAATTAATGCCATCATACATGTAATTACTTTAATCTTCATTTTCACTTGCTTTATTTATTAATTTGAAAAATATTTCTCCACCAATCCATAGAACTGCTATAGATAGGAAGGCTCCTGCAATATTAGCAGCAGTGTTACTCAAAGTGAGCAACCATTCAATGGCACTTAATGCTGTACCTATACAAAACACTAAGCATATAATTCTTATAATATATTTTCCCATACTTATTCTTTTATATTATTATGACTTACTTCTCTTTTCCAAGTTGCAAGAACATTAAGTGACTTCTGTGTATTTTTGGTTAAGGATGTTGTATCAAGTGGTTCTGGACATAGCTGCCAGTTCACTAATTCCCAACCTTCAGCCCCTTCTTTGTTTAAAGTTCTTTCTATATTCGCTGCTAAGGCTATAGATACTTTAAAGGTATAAGCTTCTATTTTGTATTCATATTTCTTCATAAGATGCTATTTTTTATAAATACTACATGTTCCCTCATAAATAATGTTGTTGCTATAAAGATCTTTATATTGTGAAATGAAAATCAGTCTGTTTGCCTTCATTTCCTTAAGAATTCCATCGTACACACTTTCTATTGCTCTTCTCCTCAATTGCTCCATGTCAGATTTATCATGGCAATAGTGTCGTATTTCAAAGTTTGACATTGCAACTCTTGAATGAAGCTTAACGACTTGTGGTTCTATATATCTAACTTCTATCTTTGGTTTTATGCCTAGTTGGTCAGCTAGCCATTGCTTCCATTTTGGCTTTACATCTTCTCCATCCAAACAAACAAGCAAGATGTAGATAAAACTAATACTAAGATATAAAATTGCTATATTCATACATTATTTCTTTTTTATCGAATTTGTCCTTTACAAAGTTCGATTAAAGTTTCCGTAAATGCATCTTCAAAATCTGGTACATTCTTGATGTTTTCCTCTTCTTCATATTTATCCAGCAATTCTGACCTAACATCATCAGCGATATTCTTTGTTTCAATAGGCTTAAACATAATAACATTGGTATAGTCATCCAATCTTTTATCTTCTGAATTATACCAACCAGATTTTCGCCTACTATCTTTATGTGGAACACAATATTCTGCTACCGTTGGTACTGCGATAAATCCATCATTCTCCATAGTAAGGACCAATACCCAATCAAGCTCAATTCCAAGTTTTTCCATCTTGAAATACTCTTTAATGGGCAACCACCCTTCTAACTTCATTCGCTCAATAAATAAGCTTGATACTCCTGCTCCTATAATTTCTTCGTGCATACTTTCTTTCATAACTATTCCTCCACTTTTACACCGAAGGGAACGCCGTCGGCAAAGGTATAGTCTCTTAATACCTCATTATAGTTATAAGGTTTATTTTCAATACCTATGAAAAAAAGAATGTTCCCAAGAGCCTTGCATACTAAAAATTTGTGTGTTTCCTTATCCTTCACCCACCCAAATGGCTCATGTTTTAACATTTCAGTCCAGCACTCTTCTGCGTTGGCAAAAGGGCGGTACTTTGGCTCTGGCTTGATGCGGTAACCATCAGGTTTTCCAACAAATGTATTAAGGAAAAAGCCCTCTTCGTCACCATCAATATCTCTCCACTTACCCATATCGTTCCACTGAATAGTCTTGCCTTCTTTAATTGCCTCTAAAATTGGAAACAATCTCTGAATTTCTCCTTTATATATTTTCTCCATATTCTAGTCCTCCAACTCTTTAAGTGCCTTTTTAATCTGCCCGATGACATTCTGCATATCTGGGTTATCTTTATTATTCGCTATTATACCATTGAGGTACATTTTTGCTTTTGATATACTCATATTCTCTTCTTTTTACCCTCTCCCTTTTACAGGAGAGGGTGGTTAGTTACT
>ERZ1034680.952-NODE-952-length-12171-cov-32.069000_pt1 | contig 12171 bp, 8 predicted proteins | sample MGYA00520639_ERZ1034680 | MGnify/ENA primary metagenome ERZ1034680 (study PRJEB33766, sample SAMN09781760) | gut metagenome | biome: gut microbiome | host: Homo sapiens | place: Madagascar | study: EMG produced TPA metagenomics assembly of the PRJNA485056 data set...
AGATTGTCTTGGAGCAGGTGGTTATCAATCCAGACAACAGCAGATACAGCTATTTCGGGCAAAACTTGTAGGTGAAATGTCTTAAACATGCTTTTCTGAGGACTTTGAAAGAGTCTTGGAACATGAAACAAGGTTTTGGGAACATAAACCAAAGCCTTGTTTCTATCTATTTTGTAAATTTGCAGCCGAACTATAAAAAGAAGTGTTTTGGTTTAGATAATAATTTTTATATGACACATGTTAAAAGAATAATTGAGATTACGGTATATACCAAAAGATTACTTTTGGTTATAGTTTTTGTACTTTTTAATCTTTTTGTCCTCATGGCTCAGAGTAATGTTTTAAAAAACATTAACTTGCTTTCTGTCGACCAGTCACACAATTCATTGCGAGTTGGTGACGAAATGCTAGGGAAGGAATTAGTATGGTGTGATGATATATGGAATTTAAAAGGTGCAGATGTCTTGGACGATAGTATTCCAGAGAAAATCTCAGATTTTGGAGAGTCTGTTACTCGATTAAGATGTGGCAATCGTTTTTGTTATCATTCAGAGAATGATAGCTTATACCAGATTGGGCATGTTAATAATCAACTGCTGATGTTTTATTTGCAGCCAGAGTGCTTGTTAAGGTATCCATTTGTCTTGAATGATAGCTTGCAAGGCACATTTTTTGGTAAGGGTTTATATTGTTATCGTTTAGCTGTGGCTACGTATGGTACGTATCATACAAAGTTTATGAAGGTGGGAACATTGTGCCTTCCTGATGGTACAGAAGTGTCTGGTGTTGGACTTGTTCAAACAGAAAGAGTTCTTTTGACAAAGACTTACCCTGCAATTCAATCATTCTTGCGTGGGGATTATTTTTATAAAGACAGCATTATGGCACATTTCACATCGGGCAAAGATGTAGAGAAAGAAACGGTTCAAAGACTATATGTACGAGGATACCGCTATCCTGTGGTTGAGGCATATAGTAAAAGAAGATGTTCGGATGATTCTCTCATAGTTAGAAGGCTTTTCTATTTTCCGATGGAGGAACAGGTCAATTTGCCATTAGACGAGAAGAATATGGCGATAAGAAAAGAGCTTCTGGACCTAGATGGGGATTTAAAGTCTTTGCAAAAATTGGACCTTGATAAAAAAGAAAATGACAACTTCAAGCAATATGCTTTCTATTATGATGTTTCAACGCGACAAGCAAAATTATCGTATGAATGTTTGCATGATGTTGAGATGACTATTGTATTGTCTGATAGTCAGGGACGCATTTTTAAAAGAAGAAACGTGCATGAGTCTGAAGTTAGTCTTACTTTTGATTGTAATGGATTACCTACAGGACAATATTTGTTACGTGTCAATATAAATGAAGAGACAGCTAAACTAGAAAAGTTTAATATAAAATAGCTTGCTTTATGAAGATAACTAATTTTTCGCTTATTATGGTTGCCATGGTATTGATATATATGATGGCACAGCCTGTTAGCGCCCAAGAAAAATTGCAGAATGACTCTGTAGCTTTGGTTAATGTGAATTCTAGTAGTGAACCATCTTTGCGAGTTTCTATACCAGCCTCTCCACAGGCATTGGCATTTCAGCGTGTAGGTGAGTTTGATGTGAACAATTCTTCTGGCATTCCTGATATAAATATACCATTATTTGAAATTGATCATTTTGGCTATAAAATCCCTATGTCACTTCGTTATGAACCTTTACCATTCAAGGCAGGGTATCATTATGATGTGTATGGTTATGGTTGGACTTTACAGGGAAACTCTTGTGTTTCACGTACGATAAATTCACAGCCAGATGATTGCTTTGATTTCAAGTTGTCTAAAGATTTTATGAATAAATATATTGGGAATGCCGCTTATAGCCTTAATTCTAACAACTGGGAGTATGATAACTTTAGCGTCGTATTACCAGATGGTTCTAATTTTGATTTTGTCATTCAAAATTTAGGTAATGGTGCATACGGTTATAAAGTATCAAATGGTAGATCTGTAAAAATTACTTTTCAGAGACGTCTTGAATCTTTTGTTATAATTGATGAAGATGGAGTAAAGTATACTTTTGATGTTATTGATTATACACGTGGGGTAAGCCGTCCTGTGACTTGGAATCTGAGTAGGATTGATTTGCCCTATTCAGATATTCCTATTCTATTTTCTTATGAAACCATACTTAATACTAACTATGCGCAAGTTTTAGATACGCCATATCTTTATTTGTATCATAATCATAAATATGCTGGCAATTATGCAGGTGAATTACCTGATGAAACAATCATGAAGCATGGGAAGGTAGCTGGAACTGCTTCTAAATATGACATGAAATTGCTGACAGGAATATGGTATGGTCCTACTCATATAGCTTTGGATTATGTATATGGTTCTAATCAACATGGTTACAATCATCTAAAAAGAATTACGGTAAAGGATAATGCTGTTGTAAAAAGATATTTTGATTTGTCCTACCAAAAGAAAACGGTAATGTCCTTCCAAGATTCAGTGGCTCTGTTGAAGAGTTTAACGATACATGGCGTAGAGGCTAGTCAAACTCCGATGGTATATACTTTTAAATATTCAACTGTTTCAAGAATGAATGGAGCTGATTATTGGGGAAATCTTACTAATCAATTTGTAAACTTTACCATTGCAAATATGAATGCATTTGTGGAAAATGGTATATCATGGTTGCCTACAAATGGATATCCTGCTTATCGAATTAAGGAGAAAGATGCTGCTGAGGCTGGTAATCCTTATACTAAGATTTGTCTGCAAGAGAATAATCATGCTGTTGACCATTGTAGTCCTTCCTCTCCATACTCCCATGGCGTGCTAGTGGAAATGACTTATCCTACAGGTGGAAAAACTAAATTTGAATATGAAAACCATAAGTTTGTTACAGCTCATGATTCTGATGGTAAGTATATTCATACCAAGAAAAAACGTCGTATATATGAGGGTGGTGGATTTAGAATACGTAAAATTTCTAATTATACTGCAGATGGAAAAATAGCTGATGTGATGTCCTATTGTTATGGACCAACATATCGTCAAATAAAGGACGAAAAATTGAATTTGCCTTGCAAGTATAATACGTCTTTCCTTGATAGGCATTGTGGTTTCGGAGAACCTGTTGTCGATCCTAATATTTTGACATTTAGCTCTTTTACTGCGTATCAAGAACCTACGAAGATACAATATATGCTTACAGGGTTGAGTAAAGAAGGAAGGCAGGAAGCATTTCCAGATCCTTTTTTTACATTTGATCCTCATGAGACAAATCTTCCGACTGAAAATTGGCGTTGGGAATGCACATTCTCTGCTTTAAATTTTCGTTCTTTGTTGAATGGACGAAAAGCCGTAGTCTATCCATATATTACGGTATATGATGGAGATGTATGGAGTGATGAGAGTAAAATAGGGCAATGTTCTGGTATGACAACCTATAAATATTATGTTTATGATGATGAGCGTTATCAAGATTCTACCTATTTTGAAGCTCCAAGGTACTTTGGAAAGGTGTTGGCAAGTGAAGAAAAAAAATATAAGTGGAACCAGTTGTTGGAAAAGACGGAATATGAACTCACTGATGGCGAATTTAAAGTGAAAAATAGGGAAACCTACCGCTACTCAGAGTTTGAAAATTATGTAGAAGGATATGTTGATGCTCAAAGACAGCCAGTTGATACTTATGATTTTTATCATACTATAAGAGAAATGATGGCAGAAAAAGGAAACTATTATGGATATTCAAAGTTAAGTGATCTTAGTCAAGAATGTTACTTGCCTAATGGTATGTTGTTGAATAATGAAACTTATGCTTATAATGCGAATTTGATACTTAATAGTATAAAGAAAGGCGAAAAAGAAACGACAATATCATATCCCATAGCAAAGGGCGGAAGTGTGCCGATTGTTCAGAAAATGTTAGAGCGAAATATGCTAAAAACTCCTCTTCAAACAATTGTTGCAGAATATGGAAATGATAGTTCTGGTGAGAAAGTTGAGTACAAGGAATATTGCGTAGGCAATAAAAATGTAATTTTACCTTCTGAGGTAAGTGCATTGTGTGCTTCTCCATTAAATGATAGCACTTATTTTGTCTCAATGGATAGTGTCATAAGTTATACCCTTAATGGTCATTTGCGTGAAATCATAACCAAAGATGGGGTGCATACTGTATATTTGTGGGGTTACAATAATCGTTATTTGATAGCTGAGATTGTGAATGCAACCTTGAGTGAAGTGACAAATGCTGTGCAAACATTGTTGGGAATGGATATCGAATCTTTAGAAAGTAGTGATGCTTTTGATGAAAAGAAATGGATTCTTTTAGGACAACAACCTAGTCTTTCTAAAGCCATGGTTACTTCATTCACATACTGTCCGTTGGTGGGAATTACCTCTCAGACAGTTCCTTCTGGTAGAACTGTCTATTATCGCTATGATGGGTTGGGAAGTCTGATAGAGGAATATGATTACAAGAATAATATTGTGGCGGATGAGAATCATCGTACGTTGAAGCAATATGAATGTCATTATAGTAATGTCTTAAAGTAGAAAATATGGAGCAATTAAAATGTTTGTTATCTTTCCTGTTGGGCTTGGTCTCATCAACGCTTTTCGCCCAGGAGGTAGTGGACTATAGTTATGTCAAAACACGTACTTATGCCTCTGCTGATGGTAGTAAGGTGTTGGAACATGTGGATTATGACAATGGACTTGGAGACATGCTGTTGCAGGTTGAGCTTGGTGCTTCTCCTGGTGGTAAGAGCATAGTCTCCTATATGGAGTATGATAACCAACGTCGTCTTTCTAAACGTTGGTTACCTGTGGCTGTGTCTGGGAATGGTATGTTGGGCGGAGAAACATTGAAGCAAATTGCTAATGAATTGTACTCTGATGCCTTTCCTTATCAGGAGACAATTTATGAATTGTCCCCACAAGGTGATAAAATCAAGGAGTTTAATCCTGGCTCAGATATGCGTAGTGCTGGTCATTACAATAAGTATTCTATGTTGACAAGCATTGCTGGTAATGATTCTTTGTTTTGTAAGTGCATACGTTCTGTTGGTGATGAGCTTTACGAGCAGGAAAGCTTTTATTCTCCTTTTAAGGTGATGCGCCATGAAGATGAGGAAGGTAACAGTGTGCTGGAATTTTATGATGCGAACGAAAAAATGATTTTGTCGCGTCTTCAATCTGGTAACAAGTATCTTTCCACTTATTATGTCTATGATCAACTGGGCAATTTAAGTTATGTCATTCCCCCCGCTTTGTCAGATGATATAGGACAATATTTGGATGTGGAACATGTGTCAAATACAGAAGCGTTTAGGAAATATGTAACGCAATATAGGTATGATGGTTTCCACCGTTGTATTTACAAGCGCCTTCCTGGATGTGAGCCAATATATTATATCTATGACAAGGCAGGCAACATGATTTTTTCACAAGATGGCAACCAACGTGAACGTGGAGAGTGGAGTTTCTCTATTCCTGACCGATATGGACGTGAGGCATTGAAAGGTATATGTAAAAATACCTTTGATTACCAGTCTGAGCCTTTGCTTGGACAGATAGTTTGTGCTATATATTATAATACCGAAGAATATGCTGCTGCATTGGGTTATAAAATAGAGGGCATAGAATTACAGAAGCCACATGTAATGGATGTGAAAATGTATGACGATTACCGTTTTGTGGGGTGCCTTGGCATTCCAAGTTCTTTAAGATATGAGCAACCAAAGGTAGGATATGGCGTGGCTTGTTCCCAGAGTAAAAATATGCAGACAGGTCATGCAAGAAACATCTTGGGTGCTGGGGCTATCTTCGAAGCATACTATTATGATGAACAGGGACGAGTAATACAAAAGAAATCAACGACGAACAAGTATGAGGATGATGATTTCTTTTCGTATGATTTGTTGGGCAATGTATTGAAGCATCAACGAAACCATCTTGTTGATGGTAAGTTGAAAATGGAGGAGTGTTATACTTATTCGTATGACCATGCTGGTAGGCTGTTGAGTGAGGAACACCAACTGAACAATGGCCGCAAAGTATCATTGGTAGAGAATGCGTATGATGAGTTAGGACGTCTAAGTTCGACAAAGCGTAATGGTAATGCTTCACTAATGACAACCTTTGCCTTTGATGTGCGCTCAAATCTGACCAACCTTCATACATCAAACTTATTTGATGAAAAACTGTATTATACCGAGGATGCTCAGGGCAATCAACCTCGTTTCGATGGTAACATTTCTGGCATAGAATGGACGACAGGAGGAAAAGCTAGAGGCTATAATTTCGAGTATGATGGCTTTTCCCGTTTGTTGAAAGCCAATTATTTGGAGGAAGGAACAAGAAGTAAGCACTATGATACGAGCTATTCGTACAATAAGTCGGGAAACATAATTCTGTTAAATCGTCGTGGTCTTCAAGATGGAGGAAGTTATGGATTTATAGACCGATTGATTATTCATCATGATGGTTATCGATTGAAACGAGTTTATGAAACCGTAGCGGATCCAACTTATGCTGGTGCCTTCAATTTTGTGAAGGGTCCCAAGGCGGGAATTGAGTATGAATATGATAAGAACGGCAACTTGGTGAAGGATATCAACAAGAAAATTAGCAAGATTGAATATAATTTGCTAAATTTGCCTCAGTTAATCATTTATGAGAATGGTAACAGGATTAGCTTCTCTTACGACTTGAATGGAACCAAGCGAAAGGTGGAGTATACCTCGGTAAGTCCTGCCAACAAGCATGTAGTGGAATATATAGAGAATATGATATACGAAGATGGAGTTTTGAAGCAACTGTTAGTAGATGGTGGATATGTTTCTTTTGAGGAAGCAACTCCTACTTACCATTTTTACCTGAATGATCATTTGGGTAATTGCCGTGTCGTGGTTAACCAGAATGCACAGGTGGAGCAAGTGAACCATTACTATCCTTATGGAGGACTTATGGCTGAAAGCACAGGACAGGAAGTTCAGCGTCGCAAATACAATGGAAAGGAACTGGACAGAATGTTCGGCTTGGACTGGTATGACTATGGAGCAAGATGGTATGATGCAACTCTTGGGTTATTTGTGAGTGTGGATCCTTTTGGTGAGGTTGATTACGATCTAACTCCTTATGGCTATTGTGGTGGAAATCCCATAAGCAGAATAGACAAGGATGGGCAGATATGGACAAATGTGGGTGGAGCTTTAGTTGGTGCGGCTACAGATTATGTTAGTCAGGTTATTTCTAATTCTATAAAGTCTGGTGAGGTATCCATGGATAGTTTTACGAATGTGAATGGTCGTTCCATAGCTTTATCTGCTGTAGCTGGTTTTGTTTCAAGTGGTGCTTCTGCTATTGGTGCATCCGTAGGAAAAACTGTAATGGCAAGAAGTGGTAGTAAATTTGCTGGTAAACTCGCAAAAAGAATGGCAGAGGAAGCTACGGAATTTTCTGCAAATATGATTTCTGCACAGGGTAATATTAAAAAAGCGTCTTCTCAACATGCTTTTGGTAAATTGAACAAGGCGGCAAGTATACCTCGTCATAGAGTGAAGTCAAATAAAGAGATTCGGAAAGAAATGGAAAAAACATCAAATATAAGAAAGCCTATGAATCAAAATCAAAAAAGAAATCTCAAACGACAAGCAGGTAGAAAACAAAAAGTTATAATAAAAAAGAACAAAAGAATTGAAGACGTTAATAAAGTAAAACAAGTAGGTGTGGAAGTTGCTTACGATGTATATACTGATGTGAAAAAATAAAGAATAATGTTATGAATGAAAATTTTGAAAAAATCCTTAATACAAAACATCTTGTTTTGTCAATGCTTTGGCGTTTGCTATTGACTGTTGTACTTATTTGGGTAATTCGGTTTGTAATGGATTTTCCTGCTATGTATCAAGCTGAGATTAATAGAGATGAACTTAAAAAGGAACATTTAATAATAAGGGGATATATCTATGGTGTTAACAATAAGTATAGAACTTTTTATTATTCTTTTGTAATTGCAGGAAAAGAGTATAAAGGTGAATCTTCCTATTATGGTTGGGTAAGTAAGCATGGAGGGTTTCCTGACGATGGAGACTCTGTATTGGTATGTTACAAAAAAAATAATCCTGATATTCATATGCCGCTTGATCTTTTATATTATGAACCAAAGTTTAGTATAAATATGTTGGTAAGAAGAATCTATTTATTAAATGAACAAAAGTAGTCAATCTAGTACAAGCGAAATGTTATTATGAGAAAAATTGTTATAAAATTATATAAAAGGTTTTGTTATTGGTTGTCTGTTTTGTGGCGTGCGTTGTTACTTCTTTTGATTGATGTGGTTATACTATTTTTATATGATTCGCCTTCGTTCTATCGTGATGAATATGCTCGAGAGGAACTTAAAAAGGAATGCTCCTTGGTTCAAGGAGTTGTCTATGACGTTCATACGGGAAGAGGTAATCATTATATAAATTATTCTTTTAGCATTAAGGGGAAGGAATATAAAGGTGTGTCTCGTTATGGGGCATGGGAACACAAGTATGGTAGGGAACCAGAGGAGGGAGATTCGGTGTCAATATGTTATAAGCAGAATAATCCGGAAATTAATATGTTGCTTGAGTATTTTGATGCTCAACCTCTTTTTATGCACAAGTGGTCGATGATTTTATATCCTAAAATCCGAAAATTTATAAATTTAGATTTTTTGATGTATGATTAATTTGGTAATATGCAGGTAAAGTGAATGTCAATCCAGACAACAACAGATATAGCTATTTCGGGCAAAGCTTGTAGTTGAAACGTCGTAAATATGCTTTTCTGAGGACTTTAAAAGAGCACTGGAACATGAAACAAGGTTTTTGGAACATAAACCAAAGCCTTGTTTCTCTTTTTGCAGTAAATTTGCAGCCGAATCAGATCAGAAACGAATGTTTAAGCTGAATTTTAAGTCTAGCAATATAGACCTATAAAATATAGAACATAACATATAACAATTTTAATATTTAAAAACTTAAGATTATGAAGAAAAAGTATTTTAAACCAGAAATTGAAGTGCATGAAATGCAACTTCAGTGTTCATTGTTGGCAGCCTCCTATCCTAATGAGGATAAGGAGTATGATTATCCAGAGGATGATACTTATTATGATGGTTCGCTAGGATAAACTTATGTCTGGTAAGTAGATAATAAGTTATTTGTTTATTGGAATTAATAATTTGGAATAGAATAGATTATGAAAAAAATAATACTTTCTGTATGTGCTGCCCTTATGCTTTTCTGTGGGGGGGCATCTGCTAAGGTCTCTACAATGAAGAGCAATTTCGGCATAGTAAGTTCTAATGCAACCTATGATAAAGAGACTGGCAAATTTGAGTGGAAAGGGACATGGAGCAACATGATGGAGTTATTCACAAACTTGGAAGGTCAAGTTTCTAAATACAAGCATCTGAAGATCAAACTCACAGACCCAACCCATGGCTATCGTTTGCTCTTTTATAAAAAGGGCAATAATAACGCAAGTTTAATCAAGCCTATGAAAGCTGAAGATACTATGGTTGACTTGGATCTTACGACATTGAAGTTTGAGGATGGTTCTACCATCAATGACATAGATAGAATCTGTATTGCTGGTGCACAAGATGGCCTTGGCTCCCTTACTATTAAGTCAGCTGACGTCACCCTTGCGACAGATGACATTGAGACTCTGACCGTTACCACAACCTTGGATGAAAACTCTGATGTTAATACTCCATTCCAGTGGTATAAAACTACAGATAGTGGTGCAGAAGCACTAACGCACACTAGTGGAATTTCTAACAACTTTGGCAAATCTGAATGGAATGGTGCTTTGTTTGGGTATTCTCGTGATAACTTAGAGATTAATGGCTATTTTAATCTGAATGGTTATAGCGTTCTCCGAGTAAATGTAAATGAATTTGATAGCAGCAAGAATAAACAATTCCGTGCTTTGGCTGATAACAATAAAACGGTATGGATAACCATGACGGGAGATGAAACTTTGATGCCATTTAGTCTAGATAGATGCACATCGCTGAAGAATTCTTGGGAAGGTTTGGGCGTTCAGAATGTCACCTCCATCGACTTTATCGGTGAGTATCAGGCTGTCAACACAGAGTCTCCTTTCGCTATCGCAGCATCCAAGGGCTCTAACGTCTCTTACGACCGTAATTTCACCATGAATCAGCCATGCACCGTTTGCTTGCCTTTTGCTTTGTCGGCAGAGGAACTGGCTAAAGTAGGTAAGGCTTATACCTTGTCTGCAGTTAGTGGTTCTAAGGCAACCTTTACCCCAGCGCAAGCAATCGAGGCTTACAAGCCATACCTCTTGATACCATCCGCTGATGGTAAACTCTTGGAGAAGATTGCTGCAACCAAGGACATCACTGCTGTTCCTGCTGAGGCTAAGACATCTGTATCTGGAAGCTATTCTTTCGTAGGTACGCTTCAGGCAAAGAATTCAGTCAAGACAGAAGGTATGGAGGTTTATGGATTCAGTGCAAGCGATGGCAAGTTTGTTCATGCGGGTGCCAACGCTAGCATTGATGCCTTCCGAGCATACATCTCTGTTCCATCTACGGCTCTTTCTACTGCTGCATCTCGTTCTATCGACCTCGATTTTGGTGGCACAACTGGCATCAATGAGATTCAGAATGCCCAGTCTTCTTCAGCTCAGGCAACCTATGATGTTGCAGGCAAGCGAGTAGGCAAGAACTACAAGGGCGTTGTGGTAAGCAACGGTAAGAAGAAGATTCAAAAGTAAAAAATAAGAATTCATACAAAATCCTGTTAACGAGGGTGCTTCGACAAGGAGTACCCTCGTTTTGATACATATTTTAAAAACACTCTTCACTCTTCACAAATATACCGCAAATAGCTAACATACAGCTGTTTAGATGTGTGAAGAGTGGTAGCCTACTCTTCACCTCTCGCAACCCCAGTGTTTATCGGGGTTTCAGGCTAATCCGTGAAGAGTAAAAACGAGAGTAAGGTTTTTCGGCACATCGTAAGTACCATCACACCTTATATAATTGACTACAATCAAAAGAATTGAAGACATTAATAAGGTAAAACAAGTTGGTGTAGATATTAATTATGGTACACATGATCATTATAATAAAATTAAGAATTTATGAGAAAAAGAAGCTTTGAGTTTTATGCAAATATTCACCTTTGGCTGTCTGGCTTATGGCGTTTTGGGCTATGCTTGGCCATGGCGGTAGTTATGCCGTTTTTAGTGGATTTTCTAGATATGTATCAAATAGAAGCTAATAGATATGAACTTAAAAAGGGCTATACTTTAGTAAAAGGGGTTGTCTATGATGTTAATACACTTAGGAAAGTACGTAAAATGTATTATTCTTATGTCATTAATGGTATAAAATATAAAGATGATTCAGAATATGGAGTATGGAAGAAAAAAAATGGCAGAGTACCAGAAGAAGGAGACTCAGTGTTAGTATGTTATAAGAAAAATAATCCTGAAATTAACTTGTTGCAAGAGAATTTTGATTATGAATCTACTTTTTTTGTTCATAAGTGGGCAAAAGAAGTATATCTTAAGATACATGCTAAAAATCAATAAGCAAGTGATAGATATGCTCAAGTTTCGCATGTAAGCTCCACACGCCCTGAAAGGGCAGAAGCTCCTAGCCCAGGGCATCGCCCTGGGTAATTACGGACACCAACTTGTCGCCCTGAAAGGGCAAAAGCTTTAAAATATTGGGCAATATACAAAGCTTTTGCCCTTACAGGGCGTCTTACTGATTGCTATTATACCCAGGGCGATGCCCTGGGCTAGGAGCTTCTGGGCTTTCAGCCCGTTTCAACCGTACAGTTAGTAATCTTATTTGAACTATATCTCAACTTCTACCTGTTTAGGCTTACTAACAACTATGCCTAAACACTGGTTTATTCAGGTGCCCTTTTTTTTCTTTACACTATGGTTGATTTGCCAAAGTATTTGAAACGTATAGCAAAGTAAAATGTCTGTTTTATTGCTATCTTTGCACTCAAAAATAGAAACTAATAATTTTAGATAAACAATGAACAATAAGATTTTGATAGCTTCGGCTTTGTGTATGAGTATGAGCGCAACGATGAATGCGCAGAATCCTATCGTGCAAACACAGTTAACTA
>ERZ1034680.953-NODE-953-length-12167-cov-51.922226_pt1 | contig 12167 bp, 7 predicted proteins | sample MGYA00520639_ERZ1034680 | MGnify/ENA primary metagenome ERZ1034680 (study PRJEB33766, sample SAMN09781760) | gut metagenome | biome: gut microbiome | host: Homo sapiens | place: Madagascar | study: EMG produced TPA metagenomics assembly of the PRJNA485056 data set...
ATGTTTTTCCATCAGTTTGAAGACAACAAGGTGGTGGCTGCCCTGTTTGCAGGCATCCGTCCTGCCGTGGTAGCATTGATAGCCGTTCCTACTTTCTCTCTAGCCAAGAGTGCCAGGATTTCGCTTGTCAACTGCTGGATTCCAATTCTCTCCGCCCTCCTGATATGGCTGGTAGGTGTCAACCCCATCTGGGTGATAATTGCCGCTGCCGTGGGAGGCTACATCTATGGACAATTCATTCAACCAACAGAATAACATATGATATTTCTTCAGCTTTTCATCGTATTCCTTCAGATAGGCATCTTCGGATTCGGAGGTGGCTATTCCATGATATCCCTGATTCAGGGACAGGTAGTAACGCAGTATCATTGGATGACGATGCAAGAGTTCACTGATGTTGTCGCCATCTCGCAGATGACACCAGGACCTATCGGCATCAACGCTGCTACCTATTGCGGTTATACCGCCGTGCACAATGCCGGCATGGGCGGCATGATGGCAGTACTCGGAAGTGCCATGGCAACCTTTGCCCTGGTTCTCCCTTCTTTGATTTTGATGATTCTTATCAGCAGAATGCTGTACAAGTATATGAGAACCTCAGCCGTTCAGAGCATCTTCATCGGTCTCCGTCCTGCCATCGTCGGTTTGGTGGGAGCCGCAGCCCTGCTCCTGATGAATGGCGAGAACTTTTCTACGCCAGCCAATCCCTGGCATTTCTACATCTCCATCGCCCTCTTCTTTGCCACCTTTATCGGCGTGAAGGTAATGAAGATCAATCCCATCCGCATGATTCTCTATTCTGCGTTTGCCGGATTGCTTCTTCTCTATTAAGACTTTTTTCACCCCAAACTACCTCTAATACAATATCTCATAAGCGAAGGTGTACAACTTACACCCTTGCTTTTTATTTTCTATATATCAGGCACTTATATCATATTCACAAGTTTTGTGCTCCCACACATTTTGCACGGTAATGCAAACGTTTGCATTTAATTTTATTGGTTTTTCATCACTTTTTTGCAGCTCCTTTGAGAAAATCATCTTATATTTGCAACCGAAAAGGAAACCCGGCGACATTCATCTTGTTACAAGGGTGCCCTATCAGAATAAGCAAAAGACAATAAAGAATAAGCAACTAGCATTATCCTTAAGAAAGAAAATCAACAGAGTAAAATTATGATGATGAAGCAGAGATCGTTCAAACGAACACCGATGTTGTTACTGCTGATTCTCTCATCAGTAATAACCCGAGCGCAAGAGGTAGCGCTGAAGACCAACCTGCTTGGTTTGGCAACCACCTCGCTCAATGCTGGTCTAGAAATAGGCACGGGCAGGAAGAGCACTTTTCAGCTTTTCGGCGCCCTGAATCCCTGGAAGTTCTCAGGCGACAAGAAATTGCGCTACTGGAACGTAATGCCAGAGTACCGCTGGTACACCTGCCAGAAATTTGGAGGCCACTTTTTCGGCATCCATGCCCTTGGAGGTGAATACAACGTAAAAAATGTGGACCTGCCTTTCGGCATCTTGCCAAAGACAGAGAAAGGAAGACATTACGAAGGCTGGTATGTCGGTGGTGGTCTCACCTACGGATACCAATGGCTGCTGTCTGAGCATCTCAATCTCGAAGGATCCATCGGATTAGGATACATCTACAGCCCATACAAGCTTTACGGAAGATGTGACAAATGCCTTAACGAGGACCACCGCAACTATGTAGGTCCAACTAAAGCCGCCCTTTCCCTGATATACGCATTCTAGGAACGATATCACCGAGATAGCGAAAAACAAAATCAAACCCTCTTTTACAAGATGAAGAATATGAAGAAAATGAAGCTTTATGCGGTCATTTCGCCCCTTTGCATTCTGTTTGCACAGAGCGCATTGACTGTCCAAGCCCAGAAGATAGATGATTCGCAGCTACGGTTGGCTGGAGGCAAGATTCTGATAGACAGCGTCTTGACACAGAAGAAAAGCGACAGTCTCAAGGTTGCTTTCCGCCTTCATCTCGATAGTCTGCAGCTCAAATCAGAGCAACAGCTGGTTTTCACACCGGTAATGGTAGGAACTGATTCTATCGCTCTCAACCCTATCATCATCCAGGGTAGAAACCAGGCTGTAAGATACCGCCGACTTGCCGACAGCAAGAAGAATCCGCAGGCACAGGTTTTTACCCGCAAGAACAAGACCAGTCAGCAGGTTTACTTCGCCCAGTCTGTTCCTTATCAGAAATGGATGAAGAAGTTCAAACTCTCGGTGAAAGAAGATCTCTGCGGATGCGGCAACCTGATAGAACAGGACAATACGCCGATTGCGGATATCGACCGTACACCGAAGATTACGAAGGATTTCTTCGTGCAGCCGAAGGCGGAAGCCAAGAAGGTGAGAGCCGAAAAGGGTGAAGCTTATCTCAGCTTTGTGGTTAACAAGAGTAATATTCTTGCCAACTTCCGTGAGAATGCTACTGAGCTGAAGAAGATTACTTCCACCATCGACCTGGTGAAGAACGATAAGAACGTTGAAATCACAGATATTGATATCCACGGTTTTGCTTCGCCTGATGGTTCGTATGCCAACAACAAGCGCCTTGCCAACGAGCGTGCAGCTGCTCTCCGCAACTATGTGAGCAGCCTCTACACCTTAAACAGCAAGCTCTTTACCTATCAGGCTACACCGGAAGACTGGGAAGGATTCAAGCAGAAGATTCAGGCTAGTCATCTGGCTGATAAGGAAGCGATACTCGAGATTGCTAACTCCTCGCTGGCTCCCGACGATAAGGACCTGAAGATCAGAAAGCTCCATCCGGCTAGTTACCGCTACATCCTGGATTATATCTATCCTCGTCTCCGCCATAGCGACTATACGGTAACCTATACCGTTCGTCCGTTCAGCATCGAAGAAGCCAAGGAGATATTGAAGACCAAACCACAGCAGCTTTCTCTGCAGGAGATGTTCCTGGTGGCACAGACCTATGAGCCTGGTTCGCCAGAGTTTAACGAGGTATTCGACATTGCTGTCCGTCTCTTCCCGGATGATGAGACTGCGAATCTCAATGCCGCCTGCACCGATTTGCAGAAAGGTGATCTTACTTCTGCCGAAAAGCATCTTGCCAAGGCAGGCAACTCGAAAGAGGCAGAGCGTGTAAGAGATGTCTTCAAGCAGATAAAGGAATTGGAATAACAGAAAATTAGAGAATAACGATTATAAACAAGCTTAACTTTCAAAGATTATGAAGATTAAACATTTATTTGGCTTGGCTGTCATCGCAGCTATGTCAGCAAGCTGTTCAAGCAATGAGGACCTGGGAACCGCAGGTTCAGGTACTAACGAAGCTGGTGTTGGTTATGCAACTTTCACCATCAACTTGCCTTCTACAAACGGCACTCGTGCAGCTGGCGACCCTGAATTCAAACCAGGTGATGCGAAGGAGTATGATGTCAAGGATGTAACCTTGCTCATTTTCAAGCCGGCAGGCTCTTCTGAAGGCGAATATATGTTCGTGGAGAGTGCAAATTTGGGAACAATGGCTCCTTGGGTCGAGGATGGCAACAAAGGTATCACTACAGCTGCTACTATCACTGCGAAATTGAGTTCTGTTGATCTTACTAGCCAATATTATGCATTGGCCATTCTGAACAATAAGGATAAGAAGAATGCCTTGAAGGTCAATATGCCAAACACTGACCAGACATACGATGCCTGGAATAAAGAAACTAGTACAGATGGTACAAAATTCGCAGATAACACGAATGGTTTCTATATGGCAAACGCCCCAGAGTTTACTGCAGCTGGTGAAGAGCCAACAACTCTTGTAAAGATTAATAAGATATATGCTACCAAGCAGGCTGCAGAAACAAACCCAGCTACTACAATTCATGTAGAGCGTGGTTTGGCAAAGGTAACAGTTGCTTCTTTCCCAAAAGACCTGCCTCCAACAGGAAAAATATATAACAACGATAAGGTTGAGATCACAGCATGGAATTTGGATGTTACTAATAAGAGTACATTCCCTATTCACAAGACAACAGGTTTGAATTCACCATTTACAACAATTTGGAGTGCCTCAACAGATCCAGCTCCTTCAACAGGTCGTTTTGTTGATGCAGCTAACTCTGCCTTTAAGCGTGTGTATTGGGGTGTTGACCCTAACTATAGCACAGAATATACAACTGTTGAAGAATGTGAAGGCGCGTTCAAGGTATTGGCAGCAAATGCGGAAATCACCGGTGATGCTACAACACCACAGTACTGTCTTGAGAATACATTCGACATCAACCATATGAAGCAGGGACAGACCACTCGTGTTGTATTCAAGGCCACATATACTCCTAATGGCTTCAAGCCCGGCGATACATTCTATAAGATAGGTAATAATACAGATATTTGGAATAAAACAAATTTGGAGGCGCAGATTAAGGCAAAAGCTCAAGAAGTTCTGAGTGAAACTGATGCAAAAAAAGTAACAGTTAAGCTTGATGCAACTGAAAACGATATCGCAGGAACCGCTGGCACCAAGATTTTGAAAGAAGAAAACGTACTGCATGATGGTGTTAAAGTATCAACAACCGTGATTAATGCTATCAATGAAAAGCTTGGTTTGAAAGCAGCAGGTACAGACCCTATCGTTGACCCTATCGTTGGTATAGCAACTTATGCTTCAGGTGAATCTTATTATATTGCCCGTATCAAACACTTCGGTGACGTTCTGACACCTTGGAATGAGGGAGATGATACTTATGGACTTAACGATGCTACCCAGAACAACAAGTATCTTGGTCGTTATGGTGTACTCCGTAACAACTGGTATGAGTTGACTGTAAATAGCGTTAGTGGTCCTGGCACTCCAGATGTACCTACTATCAAGCCTACAGACCCAGACGATGAGAACTATAAGTACATCTCCGTCAGCGTGAAGATCCTCGACTGGGCTAAGCGTTCACAGAACGTAGATTTGTAATCCATTTCACATTATTATATATAGCACAGCCGCTCTTGCGCTAAAGAGCGGCTGGCTATATCGGAAGAATAAGAATCAATTTATACACTTTACTTTTTCATAAAACAGATAAGCATCATGGTAAACAAGAAGTTTAACAGTTGGATCAGGAATATATGCATGGGATGGGGCTTCATCATGGCCGGCAGCCTGCTAGCAAGCTGCAACGACTTGATGCACGACGACCTGCCTCCTTGTGACATGGGTGTTGACTTGCAGTTCAAGTACGACTACAACGTGCAGCGTGCCGACATGTTCAATGATCATGTGGGCGGACTCAGCGTATTCGTATACGACGAGCAGGGCAACTTCATTGCTCGCCATGATGCCTATAACGATGTGACATCACAGCCGCTCAAGGACCCTAACTATGCCATGCGAATCAATCTGGAACCGGGCAAATACAGATTCGCAACCTTCGCCTTCCAAAAGAAATACGAAGATGCACTTGCGCAGCCAGGTGCCAAATTCCAGATAGCTCTGCCACAGCAGGGTGACAACATCACCGCCCTCCATGCACGACTCGACCGCGAACAGGGCAAGGTGAACAACCAGAGCCAACCGCTCGATACACTCTGGCAAGGACTCAGCAACGAATTGGTTGAAGTAAAAGACCTGCAGGTTACACGCCATACCATCGGTCTGGTTCGTGATACCAAGCAGCTCACCATCAGCCTGCATCAGACCGACGAGCCTGCCAACATCAATGCCGATGACTTCAGTTATCAGATAACCAATGCCAACGGCGATATCAGTTACGACAACTCTCTCCTCCCCGACGAGGAGTTGACATATACCCCATACTACACCTGGACCACTGAGTTTAAGGATACCGAAGGCAATGTAAAGGAGCGCACCGCTCATGCCGCCCTCATGTTCTCCCGACTCATCTGGCATCCGGTAGAAGAAAACGACAAGAACGCCATCCTCACTATCACGAACAAGACTACAGGCGAAGAGGTGGCACGCATCGATCTTGCTGACTGTCTGGCTCAAGGTCGTGGCGCCTTCGAAGCCCGCCATTATTCAGAGCAGGAATTCCTGGACCGTGAGTACGACTATAAGCTCGACTTCTTCCTCCAGGGCAACCAGTGGAAGTATGTGCAGCTCAGCATTTCCATCCTGGATTGGAGCAAGCGCATCCAGCCTGTCGACTTATAATCGAATTCCAAATTATCGGTAGTAAGCTATCGAGATAAGAGATAAGTATAAAGAAAGACAAAGTTATCATGAGAAGATTTCATATCTATATAGGTTTCATAGTTTGGTTGTTGACTAGTTTATTTGCAGTTAGTTGTAATGACGAGTTGGAGGGTAACGGATATACCCCCAACTCGTCAGGCAACCTGCAAGTCCTCGTGCCATTGGTACACAGCAACGGCACTCGTGCAGGAGAATCAGACCCGGCAGAAAACTTAACTTATAATGCCACAGAAGAAGAGTGCCGCATCAACAGCCTCCGACTTTTCGCTTTCCCTATAAACAGCAAAGGCACATTGCTCAATGAGTATCTCGGTGCTCCCGGTACCTCGTTCTATGAGCCTGGCAATTTTGAAGGAGGTGTGGATGTAGCCACATATACGCTGCGAATCGACCCCGGCACTTACCGCATCTATGTTGTGGCCAACATGGAGGATGTATTGAAGGATCAGACCATCGACACAGAGGACAAACTCAAAAAGGTAGTACTGAATTACCTCCCCGAAGGTAAGCCCGGCATGCCTGCCTGTGGCAATATCCCTATGATTTATGAACCCTTAAAGGATACCAACATCACTGGTGATAGCAAGACCACCGACATTGTTGCCAACTTGAAGTTCACCTGTGTCAAGGTAAAACTCAACCTGCTCTTCGACCCTGCTGACTCTGAGATGCAGGAGGCTCTGAAGACCAACGGTCTGAAGATAAATGATATTACAGCAAATAATCTCTCTCAATCCACCAGCTTGGTATGGGGAGGAAAGTTCTACGCTTCTGACAAAGAGGACGTAAGCGGAATTATCGGTCCCAAAATAATGTATAAGCAATCTTCTGAAGCCAGCGCCGCAGGATCATTCTTCTCTAATTGGACACGCGACGACACCAACAAGAACAAGAGCAATGCGGATGTAATCACTGCTGTGGGTACTGCCGCAGCGGATCCCTCAAACATAAACATAAAGGACAAATGGCTCTTCCAGGGTACATACTATCTGCCTGAGCGCTATATCAAAACCAACGACCAGCAGTCGTTCCTCACACTGAGCAGCATGATTGGCACCAATGACAACAGCTACAACATCCCATTGGGCCACACCGACAATCCAGAGGAGCCACGCCGCACATTCCCCCGCGGTACCTACTACGAGATTATCGGTAACCTGAAGACAATAGGCAATATCACCCTCGACTGCCAGGTCCATGTCAAGGACTGGGAACCTGCGGATCTTGATGCAGACTTCAGCCATACCACACTGTGGGTAAACAAGACAAGAGCTCAAATAACCTCCATAGAGGAAGACTATATTTCCTACAAGTCAAATTGGGTGAATGTGGAGTTTGGTTGCGATGAGATTGTTGATGGTAAGCCTCTCGTCGTTGAAGATAAAAGAGATGAGGTCAATCATATTATCACCTTTAGGATTAATCCCGAGATTCCCATGAGTGCTTATGGAAATGGGGAAGGTAAATTTCCTCCGAAAGGAAAGACCAAGATATGGCTGAAGGCTAACAACCTGAAGAAATATCTGGATGTAGACTACAATGTAGAACCTCTGTTTGAGGTTGATCCATTGGAGGTAATCATCTATTATGTGGCAAGTGCAGAAACCAACACAAAGGTATTCACTTGGGTTACAAACTTGGGAGGTATCGTGCTTCCTGACGAGCTGACTTCCACCATTGGTGAATCAACTATCAATATATCGAAGCCATCCGATGAAAACGCTCCCAAGGGAACATTCCAGGTGGAGGCTACAACCGACCCTGTAACAACTACAGTGCATACATTCCGAGTACACTCGAAAGACTCGTATAATAGCAACTATAAGTACAGAGATATTAAAGTAACAGTAAGACCTCCGGTTGACAATTACCGTATCTATTTCCGTGCCATTAATGACAGGTCGTCAAATAATGGCAAGTATGGTACTAACCAATTCCAAGGTATTTTGGATGAATACGATGGAACAGGTGATAACAATAACAACTGGAACGATTCTTGGAGTTGGGACAATAGGATGCAAGAAAGTAAACATAATGTATATATTTATTCTCAAAAGGGTGAAACGACAGGAACAGCAATACCTAAAGAAAATGTGTGGTACTTTAATAATAGATATAATAATCCAAGCGGTATGACTGGGGACACGAATAATCCAGGATGGTACTACAAGGACATGGATTTTAATGCTAAAGGATATAGATGGGATTATGGCGACCATAAAGAAACTACACCGATCAAGCCTGGCGAGACATTGATGATATTCTACAGCTACAACAACGATGGTGCGGACCTTCACCGCTGCCCTCATCACATGGCGCCTGGTATCCCCCTTTTTAACTATGAGGATAGAGAAGGTTGGATACTTTACGACCCGACAACAGACCCCTATTATCGTATTTTCGATGAGAAGCCGATAGTTAAGGATATCAATTATGTTGTCTATACCAAGAAAAGAGTATTAGGCTGGGCGTTTAGGTTCGGTGTCGCAACAGACCATCCGACATCCTCAGGAAGTAATGACCAATATAAACATTGGGACAACACTTGGGATGGTCACAGCGCCAAGAGTTTTAATAGCGAACAAGTATCAGGAGGCTGGTGGAAGACAACGATAAGGTTGAAAGCGGTTGACGGCTATCATGAGAAGGGTATAGTCCTTCAGTTTGAAAAGGATGTCTATGATGATGAGAAATATACCCTTTTCGGAGGTAGAAGTTATGAGAAGAATAACGATACAGGATATTATGACAATGATAGCTGGCATCCTGGTAAACCATCAGGTGTATAAACAAGTAAAGTAAGTAAGGAAATGAAAAAGATAATATCTCTTTTAGTGGCACTGCTGACATTGGCAGCATGTAGCGACACTTTGAACGAAGGTTCCACCCCAAGCAACAAGAATGGGGTGGAAGATGGGGGCATCACGCTCACCATCAACCTTCCCGACTTTTCAAAAGAGGAGCTGACAAGAGCTGGCGAGAAGGGATTGACAAGTCTGAACGCCGTGGCTTACGATAATGACAAGAACTTCCTTTTCAACAAAAAAATCACAAGCTGGGAGGATGTTTCTGATGGTTATAAAGTGAAAGTGCCAGTCACGGACAAGACTACAATGATTCATCTGGTTGCCAATGCCGGTGATTTGTCAGATACTCAATGTCAGAGTGGTTTGGACAAGGCTGCCATTTCGGGAACAATCAACACAGAGAATCCTGTCTGCTGGGGAATGATCAGCGTGTCAGACTTGATGAAGGCAAATCCGGAAATCAGTCTGCTGCGCCAGTTTGCCAAGGTAAACGTCAAGTATGAGAAGACTACATCCAGTGATTTCAAAGACGACAATACGTTTGAATTGGAAAGCTTCAAGTTGTATAAAGCTGCAGACAAGGGAACCATAGCTCCCAAGGATTTTGACTATAATGCAGCAGCAGTCAATGTGCCAGCTGATGCAGGCAAAGCTAATAGCGGATGGCAGACAGGCGAAACACCTTTCTATGAGACTGCCGCCGGTCAAGCCTATCTCATCGTGAAGGGTAAATATAATAGTGTGGAGTCTTACTATAAAGTATCCTTCCTTACCGACAACGACATGACAAAACCGATGGCACTGCTGCGCAACCATGCTTATACGGTGACTATCAAGCACGTCAATACCTACGGATGGCCCACAGTGAATGGGGCTATTGCAGACCCATATCCCGAGAACCGAATGAGGGTGGACGTGAAAGATGATAATCCTTTGGTTAACGATATGATAGCCTGCAAGGACTACCATCTGGGAGTAAGCGACCAAGTAAGCGGCGCATGGAATGATGAGAATATTAACGCCACTGTCGTTACAACTATCCAAAACGGCGAGACGCCGACTTTCTCTACGTCCGATGGCTGGATAAAAAAAGATGTTACGATCAATAAGACTGGCACTGTGCCGGATACTGACGGTCCAAACTCTACTACAGGTAAGAAATATGAGATTTCGATTGCGGTAGAAAAAAATGAATACTCTGAGGAACCACGCACAGGAAAGGTAACCGTGAAGTCGGGCGACTTGACCCGCACCATAACCGTGACCCAGAAAGGTAAGGACTTCAAGCGTTCTGACAGACCCGTAAAGCTTATGACATCAAGCAATGTGGGCACATCGGAAGAATATGATGACTATTTCAACAAATTCCTGCCAGGTACTAAAGGTATCAGCCCGAAGGATATGCAGAACGATATTGTCAGAAACGATGGTCTGCACTTCGGGGTGGGAACCAACGAGTTCAGCTATCTGATTCCAATGAAAAATGGTGATGTTGTGACTCGTGGCGCAAACAGCGACTTGTTTAAGGTAGAGAAAGATGGAGCTAACTGGAAAGTGACGCTGAAAAGTGACGCTGAAAACTATGATATCTGGATAGGTGACTTCACCATCACCTATCAAAAGAGTGGACACAACATTGCTATCACGTATCCTGTTTATCATTGTGGAATCTTCCACAAGATAGATGCCAGCAACCAGCAACCGCCTGATGATCAATCTTCTGTCAGCGGCCGTTTCTACTACGGTGTAGTGAAGGTGAACGGAAATAGTAAAACATACGTCATGCTCGACCGCAACCTCGGAGCCTCCAGCGACAGATGCTATGCTCCGGGCACCAAGGCGTTGGAAGCTAACAAGGGTGCTATTGGCGGATACTTCCATATTGCTAATGCGAAACAGGATCAGGCAAATGCAGGTAATCTTATCGGCAATCTGCCTCAAGGTTTCACTATTCCCGAGAATAGTGTGTTCCAAGACATCATAGACGGCGGTAATCTGAAAGAGGAGACCCGCTACACCTTGTCGGGCGAGGCGTACAACAGTGTTGAGATAACAACAGACAATTCGGAGCTGCCCGTAATCTATTTGCCAGCCACAGGATATGTGGAGGGTGAGGCTTTCAGAAATGTCACCCATGTCAGCCTATGGACCCGCACGCTACTCTCAGGAAATCAGGGTTTCGACACCACCAGTCCTGAGTATGGCTTCTGGTATCGCTATTTAGATGTATATGGTAAGATTTGCACCATGTCGAATCTCCGCTTCGTAAGCGGTAGTGCAGGTAAAAACACCGGGACTTACAGGGCCATGCCAATCCGCCTGGTACATGTTCTGCAATAAACATCAGATAAGTGATAAATATTATAACATCTTTTACTTATATATAACAAAGTATAAAAACAGCTGTTTTAAAAAGAAGGGTTGGGCTTTCGGGAGAAAGTCCAGCCCTTCTTTTTGTCAGGATACTCCTGACAAGGGGTCAAGACGTCACTGAGAGGTCGTCATGATAGTACTGACGGATGGTAAAGACGCTTCCATCGCTTATTGCCTCACTACGGCATTATATTGCCCTTTACCAGGGCAATATCTTGCCATTGCCAGGCACAAAACGATACGTCGGGAGAGAAAATCCCCACTCTCTTTTTTACTCTTCACCCTTCACCAAATCGCCTGAAATCCCGATAAACACTGGGGTTCCGAGAGGTGAAGAGTTGGCTCAACTCTTCACCACCCTTCACCCACCCTTCACCTGGATATTTTATTTTCCGTCAGGCGTCTGTCTTCCGCCAGGCGTCCCAGCGGAAGACAGCCACCTCACACATTGCAAATCCGTCGGGAGGCCTAACGGAAGACAGCCACCTCACGCATTGCAAATCCGCTGGAACGCCTCACGGAAGAAAGGAAGATTTAAAATAAATATCCGCCCACCAGCTGATTTCCACTTGCACAACAGGTGTTGGGCGAGCGCATATCAGCTGTTATGCAAGCGCACAACAGCTGTTGTGCGGCTGGAAAGATAGGCTTTTCCGGCTTATACTATTAGTCCTTCTGGCAACAAGTAAAGGTTACTCCGAAGACTATTTACGTTAAAGCGATGCAGCAACGATAATACTTACAAGATTGCATCTAACGAGATAACTTCGAAAAACAGGAAGATAGGATTA
>ERZ1034680.961-NODE-961-length-12079-cov-16.047655_pt1 | contig 12079 bp, 4 predicted proteins | sample MGYA00520639_ERZ1034680 | MGnify/ENA primary metagenome ERZ1034680 (study PRJEB33766, sample SAMN09781760) | gut metagenome | biome: gut microbiome | host: Homo sapiens | place: Madagascar | study: EMG produced TPA metagenomics assembly of the PRJNA485056 data set...
AGGAAACTCTCAGCCTCTTTACTTGATTGATGGTGTGGGTGGTGATATCACAACCCTGAACCCAGCCGACATCGAGAGCATCGACGTGTTGAAGGATGCTGCTTCTGCTGCTATTTATGGTGCGCAGGCTGCCAATGGTGTAGTCCTCGTTACAACCAAGAGCGGTAAGGAAGGCTCTTCCAAAATTACATACGATGGATATGTAGGTTGGCAGACTCTGGGGCGCCAGATAAGTATGCTCAATGCCTCTGAGTATATGACAATTATGGATGAGGCTCGCCTCAACTCAGGTATGTCTCCTGTTGATTGGATGTCTTTGAGGGGTATTCGTAATGCAGAGGGTGTTATCAATAATACAGACTGGATTGACCAGGCTGTAGATAATGGTGCATTGACTACCAGCCATAGTTTGGCATTCACTGGTGGTAGCAAGACTTCTACTTATTCTATTTCTGGTGGTTATACAGGACAGGACGGTCTCATTGGCGGTTCTGACGTTTCTTATTATAAGAGGTATAACCTTCGTGCCAATTCAGAGCACAAGATGTTCAATGGTTTGGTTACTGTAGGTGAGCATGTAGGCTTCGTATATAAGGATAGTCGCGGCATGAATACAGGTAATATCTATAACAATAACCTTCGTGGTGCTTTCACAACTTCTCCTTTGGTTCCTGTTTATGATGCCAATGGTAACTTTAATTCTACAGAGAGTTCTGACTGGAATGTGAATGATGGTAACCCTTATGGTACCATGATGATGAACCGTTACAATCAGAGCAAGTCTACTTCTGTTGATGCAAATGTATATGTTCAGATTGAACCTATTAAGAACTTGAAGTTCAAGACAGTCTTTGCTGTTAATTACGGTGGTTCAGACTATCGTTCTTATTCTCCTGTTTATAAGTTTACTCCACAGAGTGGTAATGGTATCACTAAGGTTAGTCAGAGTGATGGTAGCGGTATCTCACTGGTTTGGACTAATACCCTGACTTATGATTTCAATATCAAGGAACATCATATCAATGCCTTGATTGGTAGTGAGACTTCTAAGTATGATGGTAGTTCTTCTGGTAGTACCGGTTATGGCTTGACCGCTGGTTTCAATGATTGGGATCATGCTTATGTCAAGAATACCGACCAAAGTTCAAGCGACCGTACCATCAGCGGTGCTCCATATAACCCTACTCGTGGACAGTCTTTCTTCGCTCGTTTGGGCTGGTCATGGAAAGACCGTTATATGGTTAATGCAACCATGCGTGCCGATGGTTCTTCTAAGTTTGCAAGAGGCAACCGTTGGGGTTACTTCCCATCTGTTTCTGCAGGTTGGACACTGACAGAGGAAAAGTTCATGAAGTCTACAGCTTCTTGGTTGGATTTCTTGAAACTCCGTCTCTCTTGGGGTCAGGTTGGTAATGCCAATGTTAACTGCTTCCAGTATTTAGCTCCTGTTACAACTTCAAAGACTAACTATAACTTTGGTGCTACTGGTGGTACAGATGCCTGGGTAATGGGTGCATATACCAGCCGCTTGGCAAATGAGAAAGTGAAGTGGGAGACTTCTGAACAGTACAACCTCGGTATCGATGCCCGTTTCCTCCGGCAGCGTCTTTCTCTTACATTCGATACTTATATCAAAAATACCAAGGATTGGTTGGTACAGGCTCCTGTTCTTGCAACAGCAGGTACCCAAGGTCCTGTTATCAATGGTGGTGATGTAAAGAATAAGGGTGTCGAACTTGGTCTTTCATGGAATGACCAGATTGGTAAGGACTTTGTTTATAGTGTAGGTGCCAACTTCGCATACAACCACAATGAAGTAGGTAATATTCCTACATTGGATGGTATCATCCATGGTGCTACCAACCAGATTTATCAGAATGCTGAGGAATTCTATCGTGCGGAGAATGGTCACGCCATCGGTTACTTCTGGGGTTACAAGACTGCTGGACTCTTCCAGAACCAGAAGGAAATCAACGATTGGATAGCTGCCGGTAACGGTATTTATCAGGCAGATGTAAAGCCTGGTGACGTAAAGTATGTGGATGTAAATCATGATGGCGTTATCAATGCCAGCGATAAGGTTGACTTGGGTAATGGTCTTCCTAAATATACTTTCGGTTTCAATGTAAACCTGGCATGGAAGGGCTTTGACCTGAGTGCTAACTTCACAGGTGCAGCCGGTTTCCAGATTGCACAGTCTTACCGTGATCCTAGCTCATCTCAGGCTAACTACAGCCGCAGAATCCTGAAGCGCTGGACAGGTGAGGGTACAAGCAATGAGATTCCTCGTGTTACATACGGAGATGTAGGTAACTGGTTGTTCTCAGACCTCTACTTGCAGGATGGTGACTACATCCGCTTGCAGAACCTTACCATGGGCTACGATTTCAAGAAGCTCATCTCTTGGAAGGGACTCTCTAAGATGCGCCTCTATTTCCAGGTGCAGAATCTCTTTACTTTGACCAAGTATGATGGTATGGATCCGGAAATCGGTTCATACAATGGTACAGATGGTAACAGTAGCGACTCTTGGGTATCAGGAGTTGATATGGGTTACTATCCACACCCACGTACTTTCATTGTAGGTGTAAATGTTGCATTCTAACTCTAAAATTGAAAGTGATATGAAAAGAAAACATATATTCATGAGTGCGTTGATTTTGTCAGCTTTGACACTTACTTCGTGCGATGATTTCTTGGATACAGAGTCTAAGACCGACCTCAACTCAGAAACTGCTTACAGTAATGCTGAGACAGCAGAGATTGATCTCGTGGGCTGTTATGATGGATGGCAACGCACCTATACTGATGCGGGTGTCGGCATGTATCTGATGGCTGAGTTTGCTTCAGATCAGGCTTTTGCTGGTCTGGGACTCTCTGATGCCAAGAATAACAATGTGATTGACCAGTTTGATATTAGCATCGCTCCTTCGTATAACGACTTGTTCAATACAGATTGGAAGAACTATTATGCAGCTATCTTTCGCTGTAATCAGTTGATTGCTGCAGAGAATACCATCAATTGGGGTGGTAATGACAAGGTGAAGGGGCGCATTCTCGGTGAGGCTCGCGCCATCCGCGCTATCCTGTATTTTGATATGGCTCGCCTGTTCGGTGATGTACCTTTGCTGTTGACACCATCTGAGGAAAACATTCCTCGTACACCGGTTAAGGATGTTTACCAGGCTATCTTTGATGACTTCAAGTATGCTATTGCCAATATTCCTGCCGATGCTTATCCGCTCGACAGTCGTGATAGCAATGATGGTCGTATTACCAAGTATGCTGCCGAGGCTATGATGGCGCGTGCGTACCTCTATTATACAGGTTACTATGGTGAGGAGCATCCTGCTTGCTCTAAGTCGGATGCTGTTGTAGCAATCAATGATGTGGTTGTAAATGGAGGATATGAGTTGGAGGCTAACTACAAAGACCTCTGGATGCCTGCTTGTACTAAGGATGCTTCTTCTAACGGAGAGTATGCATGGAGTACAACTTATGCAGGTAAGTGGTATGATGGTAAGACCTGGAAAGCTGGTCAGGGTAGTCTCTCTAAGGAGATTGTACTCAACATGAAGTTCAATTCTACTCACGACTATAACGGAAATGGTGATGGTAACACCTTCTCTGTTTATCTGGGTCCTCGTAACCGTAGTGCTGCTGATATTTGCATCGCCAGTGGATGGGGTGCCTGCTCTGTTACTCCTTCTTTCGTAGAGCAGTTTAAGAACGATACTCGTTTCTCTGCCTGTGCATGGAGCTGCAAGGAAGCAGGATTCACTCCTGACTTGAGTGATACCTACGAATACACAGGTTACTATACTCGCAAGTATGCACCTATGTGTTTTGCAGATGGTACCCGTCAGGAGGTAGGCTTCAAACTCGGTGAACAGCACCAGAATATCACCTACTATCAGGATTATACCATCATGCGTTATGCTGATGTTCTCTTGATGCAGTCTGAGTTGACAGGTTCTAACTCTGGTTTGAACCAGGTTCGTGCCCGTGCTGGTGAACTTCCAGAGGAGTATAGCATTGACAATATCCGTAAGGAGCGTGCTATCGAGTTTGCTTTCGAAGGCCTTCGCTATTGGGATCTGATGCGCTACGAAAAGGATGGAGCTTTTGCTGCTAAGACAATTGCTGAGGCTCAGAATGGTGCTTCTGTCCAGAATGGTGGTGCTGCTGCAAAGACTAAGTTCGTGGAGTCAAACTTTACGACCAAGAAGGGCTTGATGCAGATTCCTAATACTCAGATTACACTTTCTGGTAATGTCTTGACACAGAACCCAGGATGGTAATAAGTATAGTTGATTTTAATCATTTAAAAATCGGAAAATATGAAATTATTCAATCGTATATATATGGTACTTGCCATATTTGCTACATTCTTGATGGCGGCTTGTTCGCCTGACGACTTGAGCATGGGCGGCAAGTCTTACTCTCCTGAGGAATTGGTGGAGGGCAAGGCTTATACCGTGACCATTAATGGCAATGTTGTGACCTTGACATCCAATATTCCTGATTGTACGGCTCTTTGGATTACTCCTTCAGGTCGTTCTCAGAAACCGGTTCAGAAATTGGAGTTGCCATTTGCTGGTGACTACGAGGTTACTTTTGGTGTTGAGACCAATGGTGGTGTGGTTTATGGTGAACCATACAAGTTTAATCTTCCACAGAACGACTTCTCGCTCTTGAACGACAACAAGTGGTTCTATCTGGCTGATCAGAATTATAAGGGTGGTCAGTTCCCTGACGCTGAGACTTTGGCTGCTGGTGTCAAGAAAAAATGGATTCCTTGTTATGCAAGCTTTGGCATCGGTCAGTGTTCTGGCCCTGTGATGTATGCATACCCTTATGATCCTGATGGTGATGGCAAGGGATTTACAGAGGATGACAAGCTCGGCAATGTTTACAAGGATATTCTCTTTGAGAACTTTAAGCCTAACTGGGATCCTGGATTCCAGAGCTGGTTGATTCCTGAGACTGACCCTTATATGGATTCATATATGGAGTTCAGTATGGATGCCAAGAATGGTTGTGTGGCTACGATGTATCGTGGTGAGGCTGGAACTAAGGGAGCTAGTACTGGCTCTAATCTCATTGGTAAGTTTAACATGAACTTGGAAGAGAAGACCATGCCTAAGATTTCTTTCTCTGATTGTTATGCCATGCACAACGTAGGATTTGATGAAGTTTGTTCTAACTATACCCAGGATATCTCTATAGTTGAACTGACTCCTTATATGCTTCAGTTGGCTACTCGTCGTACAAACTCAGAGGGTAACTGGTATATCATCTGGAACTTCGTTTCTGAGGAAGTTAAGACTACTAATGGTAAGTGTATCCCTGCTGCCGACAAGCTCTTGGATGTTGTTTCTCCTAAACTTCCTGAGTATCCTAACTTGGCAACAGATTTGTTCACAATCGAACATAATGATGTCACTTATGTTGGTAATAAGGCTACATTCATTCTCGATTCAGAAAAGCCTTATGATATCTTGTGGTGGAACAATTCTCCATTTAAATACGAAACATCGAATACGAATGGTGTTCCAAGTAAGCAGGAAATGGCTGTTCAGAATGCAGCTCGATGGAAGTCTGTAATTGGTGATAAGTATAACAACACATGGGCTCCTAAGCCTGCAGATGCTGTAGTGGATAACTTCCAGCTTTCTATTGAGAAGATTACGGGTCAGGATTTCTACAAGTTCACTTGTACAGACTGCGAAGGTCAGGAACTTGAAGGTAGAATGGAAATCAAGGATGGCAACAAGTTGGTATTCAATAAGTATATCAATATCATTGCAGCTTCTAGCGATAAGCGTACTATCAAGTTGAGAACTCGTGAGTTTACAGTCTTGGGAGAGGATGCAGCTGGTCAGTTGATGATTGGTGTTCCTGAAGCAAAGGATGCTGATGGTAATGTCAATACTTATCTCGTAGCTTGCCTCAACCATAAGGCTATTGGTGGTGGACAGACTGGTCCTACCATTGTGGAGATTGATAAAGACAAGATTCCTAGTGCTCTTTGGGTTGAAAATGGAAGTCTCCGAGTAGGTCTCTACCATAGTTGGAGTAATGTTACTGTCTTTAAACAAGAAATTAGTAAGATTAAGTTAAAGAAGAACCAGACAATCTCCCTAGTCTTTAAAGTTAATGGTGTGACTTGGGATAAAACACCTAAGTGTGCTCTGATAACTAATAATATTGGTGGTCTGGCTTGGGAGCCAACTTGCTTCACTCTTCCTGGAGCGGTAGAACTTAATCAAAATGGTGAAACAACCATCTCTTTGACCAATACTACTGGCTCGACTGTGACATTTGATGGCGATTGCTTAGACCTTGCTATCCAGTTGAATGGTTATGGTGGAACCTGGCCAGACTATACTGATGTGTCAAGTATAAGTGTGGAGATTGTTTCTTGTACGATTCAATAACTTTAATAGAATTCAATTATGAAGAATAAAATATTATTTGGAATAATGGCATTTGTCATGAGCATCTTCTTCGCAGGATGCTCTGACGATGACTATACTCCTAGCACAACCCCATTGCTGGATGAAAATTCCGTTGTTACGGGGTCTGCTGACGTTACAGCCTCTTCTGCTATCTTCCATGGCACGGTGAAGGGACTCGAAAGTCAGTCGTCCGGATCTTACACTGTAGGATTCATGTATGGTGATGCCGAGGACAATCTTTCTGAGAAGGTAACCGGCGAAAGTACCTCTGAGTTCAGTGCGTCTATCTCTGGTACTCCTGGTCAGGTGGTTTACTATCAGGCTTTCGTTACCTTGCAGGGGCACGTTACTTATACGGGTACTGTATCCAGTGCAGTCTTAACAGATTCCAAGGCTATCACTGGTGGTGTGAAAGATTTGACTGCTACCACAGTTACATTCCAGGCTTCTTTGGAGAAAGCTCCAGCTGATGCCGTAAGTGGTATAATCCTGTCACCTGATACAAAGACAGAGAAAATCCGCAAGGGTGTACGTATTCAGGCTGATGGTATCAACGACAACTATGAGGTAAAGACAGAGGGCTTGTTGCCTAATACTACTTATCACTATACAGCTTACCTCGACTTAGGTAATGGTGTTGTTTATGGTGAGGAAAGAGAGTTTACAACTCCTGAGTCTAACTTTGATCCAGACAATGATCTTGTAGACCTTGGTCTCTCTACCAAGTGGGCTAAGTATAATGTTGGTGCTACCAGTGAAACAGAGTTAGGTGGTCTCTTCGGATTTGGTGATATGACTGGTTTCAAGACCAGCGTATTAATGGAAGATTATGCTTCTGCTGATATCTATAAGACTGATCGTGATGTTGCCAACAAGGCTTATGGTTCTTGGTTGACAATGCCAACTGTGGAAGAGTTTGAGGAGTTGTTTAATGAGTGTAAGAAAGAATGGGTAGAACAGGCTGGTGTGGCTGGTTACAAGCTTACAGGTCCTAACGGTAATTCTATTTTCTTGCCAGCAGCAGGTTCTCGTACTCAGCAGACCGTTTCTGGTCAGGGTATCAATGGTCTCTATCTCTCTGGCTCTATCAATCCTGCTGACAAGCAGTTTGCTTTGGGCTACAGTTTCGACCGTAATTCAGACCGTCGTACTTCTACTCCGGTATATCAGGCATTGGCTATCCGCCCTGTGTCTGTGGCTAAGAACGTGAAGTTTGTTAAGGAGAAGTTGTATAATACTTGGGAGTTTGACTTGAAACCAGATGAGTCTCATTATAAGTTTGTTGGTCCTGTATTCTTCTATGGCAAGGATGCAAGTTGGGCTTCTTATACCAATAACCAACCTGTTGTAGGTGAAACTACCGGTTGGGATGCAGAGTATGCAAATATTAAGTCATGGGCTATCACTGATCCTAGCCATTGTAATGGTACAATGACATTCTATCAGGATAAAGATGGCAATGATAAGGTAAAGGTTCATCAGGTTCAGGCAGATGGTTCTTATAAGGATTCCGAAGGTACATTTACCGTTGATGAGAAGAATAAGACAATCACAATGACCATTGACCCTCTGAATGCAGTAGAGTATATCGGTGGTATCACCCGTACTGATGAAACCAAGATCAAGGTGATGTCTCTTTCTGATGAGGCACTTCAGTTGGGTGTAATCCGTTCTGGTGATGGTCAGCTGATGATTTATAACTATGTAACCTCTGATGTCAAGAATGGCTATGTTGCCAAGTTGACTGCTTGGGGTGATGGAGGCAACTGGGATGGCGCTTCAACTGTCGTTTCTGGTGGCTCAAAGGCTGTTGGTCAATATACAGTTAAACTTGAAACAACAGAAGCCCGTACCAATGGTAAGGTTTACGTTCTTGATTTGGAAGGCTTTGCTGCAAAATATCCTAAAGCGTTGGTTCGTATTGATGCTATCAAGGCTGATGGACAGGATTTGAAGTTTGATGCCAACAAGTTCCATTATGGTGCCCTCGAGCCTAACGGCAACTATCGTATAGAGTTGTTCAATATCTGGGGTACTGGTACTGCTCAGAATTCCCCATTCCGCGCTAGTGGCGGTCCTGGTGACGCTGGTGAACCTGCTCTTGCCTTCAATAAAACCTTGGAGGTAACATTCACTGTAGTTTCTACAACAAGTGATGGTACTGGTGTCTATACTCCTACATTCAATGCCGTTCGTGGCTGGGGTGAAGGTGAGGCTCAGTTGTGGGGATATAACGATGGTTCTACCTTGAAAGTTGTCAAGAGTGACAAGGGTCAATACTCTCTAGAGAACAATCAGTTTGATATGACTTATGAAGGTTCTGGCTTTGAAGGTGGTACTATCATGACCTTTATCGAGTTTGCTGACCTTTATGGTTTCTTCCCAGGTACACACAGTACTTTGGATGAGTTCTATCTTGACGGTCAGGCTGTTTCTTACGATAAGTCTAAGGTGGTTGACGCCAATGAGAATCCTAAGTATCGTTTGGAATTGTTTAATTGCTATGGTGCTACAAAGGATAATTGTGCATTTGGTGTCAAGGATGGTGATTTGATGCGAGAGTTGGGCTTTAATAAGTCTATGCGCGCTAAGTTTACTGTTCATAGCCTCTTCCCAGTACCACAGTGGTAAAAATAACGTAGTACGTAAAAATATACGATTATGAAGAAAGTAAAATTGATATTTGCAACCATGCTTGCCTTATGTTTCTGTTTCGTGATGGCGGCATGTAGTGATGACGATAATGATGTTACTGAAATCTTCCATGTTGAGGGCACTGAGTTTGCCCTCAGCAACGAAGCTACTACAGGAACATTCTCGGTGACGGCATCCAGTAAACCGCTCGTTGTGGTCAGAGACAAGGATGATGCCGGAAAGAAAGTGGATGTCTCTTGGCTTACCTTGACAGAGGGTAGTGCAGAGGGAAATGTATATAACTATTCTTTCGCAGTTTCTACGAACAAGAAAGAAGATTCTCGCAGCCTTCTCATCAAGGTGACACAGGGTACCAACATGAAGGAGATTTCTATTACTCAGGCAGGTGAACCTCTTGTTGTTCCTGAAGGAGAAATGGCTCACAATGCCAAGGAACTGGCAAGCATGATGTATGCCGGCATCAACCTCGGCAACTTGTTGGAGGCTCCATCAGGTGAGGGCTCTTGGAGAAATGGTAAGGTTTCTGAGGAGTATATCAAGAGTTTGAAGAATGCTGGTTTCAATACCGTCCGTATTCCTTGCGCTTGGGCTGCCCACTTTACTCACCGTTCTACAGATCCTGCTTACACCATTGATACCAATTGGCTTCATCGTGTAAAGAAAGTCATCAGCTGGTGTGTTCAGAATGATATGTATGTTATCCTCAATTGTCATTATGATAAGGATAGTGATACTGATAGCAATGGTGGTTGGCTTGAAGATAATATCTTCAACGATCTGTTGGAACCATCTATCATTGCAAGACAGAAGGCTATCTGGACTCAAGTGGCTTCTTACATGAAGGACTTTGATGAGCACCTCCTCTTTGCTGCTTGTAATGAGCCAGGTATGAACGAAACTTCTGGTAAGCCTGAAATGTGGGATGATAAATATGCTGTGGAGCGTGTGGTTAGATATGAGCAGACCATGATTGATGCTGTTCGTGCTACTGGTGGTAATAATGCTTCTCGTACAATCATCGTTCAGGGACTCGGTGCAGATATTTCAAATACCTGCAACCATATGGACAACGCAAATGAAACAGATGTGGCAACATTCCCTACAGACAAGGTGCCAGACCGTCTGATGGTAGAGGTTCACTTCTATGAGCCATATCAGTTCTGCTTGATGGATAAGGATGAGAATTGGGGTAATATGTATTATTATTGGGGCAAGGATAATAAACTTGCTGGCAGCAACCGTAATACTCCTGACTCTTCTGCTGAGGCATGGGTTGACGCTCAGATGGCTAAGATGAAGGCTAAGTTCGTAGACAAGGGCATCCCTGTTCTTCTTGGTGAGTATGCCGCTACCTTCCGTACATTAGGAGAAGGTGAAAATCAGGAATTGCACGATAAGTCTGTGGCTTACTTCGACGAGTATGTTACCAAGGTTGCCAAGGATAATGGTTGTGTGCCTTGCTACTGGGAGACTGGTGACGTGATAGATTGCACCAATGGCGTAGTGAAGAAACAGTATATCTTCGATGCCATCATGAAGGGTGCAAGCCAGGGCAAATACCCATGGTAATAAAAACGAAATATTAAGTCTTTAGGTTTAATATAAAGTGTGTGGACGCATATCGGAGAATCTTTCTCTGATGTGCGTCCTTTTTTGTGCAAATATCGTATATCCTAACATAATATACCTATCCTTTTATCAAAAGTATACATTCACGCTACGGTTTTTTCGCTATCTTTGCAACATGATAACTTCAAACCCCGATAATACGTTAGATTGATATATGAAGAAGATAGTTATGATTATATTGGCTGCCGCTCATTTCGCTTGGGCTGGCGCACAGGTAAAACCAGTGGATGGCCGTATCTCGAAAATGAAACTCACGGCTACCGAACTGGCTCACTATATGGCTCCAGGAGTAAACCTGGGTAATACGATGGAGGCGTGCGACTGGAACGATGTCTTTACCAATCAGGCAGGACTGAAGTCGGAAACTTCATGGCAGAATGATAAGACTACTGAGAGTTATATCCGGAGCTTGAAACAGCAGGGATTCAACAGCCTTCGCATCCCAATATCCTGGGTGGCTGGTCATCTTACGGATAAAGAGAATATGAGCATCGATCCGGTCTGGATGAAACGAATCAAGGAAATCGTGAACTATGGTCTCAATGCCGGTCTCTGTGTCATCATCAACGAACACTGGGATGGCGGATGGATGGAGCATGATGCCTTTACCAGCGGGGCGAATGTGGCAGAGCATAAGGAGATGTTCCGCAAGCTGTGGACGAATATAGCAAAGGAATTCAAGGCGTATGACCAGCGGGTTCTCTTTGCTGCCCTCAACGAACCGGGAGTGGGAGGTGCCAGTCCGCAGGCCCAAGGCGACATGCTGGCTCCCGAAAGCAAGGAGTTTGCCGATCGTCTCCTGGCTTACGAACAGGTGTTTATCGATGCCGTCCGTGCTGCCGGAGGAAATAATGTCAACCGTGTGCTCATCGTACAGACTCCAAAGACCGAGATTGATTTGGCTGCCAAGGATTCTTACGACATCACCCGTCTGAAAGATAATGCGAAGAACCGTCTGATGGCAGAGGTTCATTTCTATGATCCTTATACCTTTACTCTGATGGAAAAGGATGCGGATTGGGGCAAGGTGGCTCTTTATTGGAAAGGACATGCGCCTGCCGATGACCAGGGTCGAACCGTAAACACCATCTGGTATAATAATAAGAACGTGGATGCCTACCAGCATATCACCAATCAGGTGATGAAGATGAAACAGAAGTTTGTGGACAAGGGTTATCCTGTTGTCATCGGAGAATATGGTGCCAACCGTAAGGATGCCTCTCTCTTCGGCGGTAATCAGGAGAAGCATAATGAGAGTATGATGGCATGGTATGGTGCTGTGACTGCCGAAATGATGAAGGCAGGACTTATCCCATACGTCTGGGATATCAATG
>ERZ1034680.966-NODE-966-length-12032-cov-20.098188_pt1 | contig 12032 bp, 19 predicted proteins | sample MGYA00520639_ERZ1034680 | MGnify/ENA primary metagenome ERZ1034680 (study PRJEB33766, sample SAMN09781760) | gut metagenome | biome: gut microbiome | host: Homo sapiens | place: Madagascar | study: EMG produced TPA metagenomics assembly of the PRJNA485056 data...
TTCTGATATTGTGTAATAAATGTCTTTTCCGTGACCCACTCGCTGTACCGTGTACGGTAGTAGGTCTTGGGCTTGCCAGATGCCAAGCCGTTCTTGTCGCGAGGAGTGTTGACGCTCTTGTATATCTTCGGGACGATGTCGGTGGACTGGTATGCCGTGACGTATTCGTCCTCGAAGGCTATGTGTGCGGTCTCACGGAACTTGACGTTTTCGAGAGAGAAGGGGCAGCTCATTCGCTGCCTCCTTCTATGTAAGGGCTGGTAGTGTTGAGAAGTTGGGCGGTGTCCTCGTTGTAAGGGATGCAATCACGGTAAACACCGCTCATACAAACATAAGGGAAACCACCTTTTTCTTGGTGGTGAGAAAATATATTTATCCTCCATTGTTCATCTACACCATCCCTCACCAGCACCTTGTCAAACGGCTTGAACGGGCACTTGGGCTTTACTGGCTCTACTCGCAGGGTGTCGGGATTGTACTTGCCGTTGTAATGCTTTTCTGCGTCAGCGATAAACGCCGCTCTTTCTTCTTCTCTCGCCTTTACAAAGCAATCCGTGTCGCAGACCTCCTCCTCGCCAAACGATGCGTCAAACACATGAAAACAGATTGTTGAATTGAATTTGGTATAATCGTCATTCGCCCAACCTTCAAAGATAGCGTACATGCCGCCATCTTTGTTCTGCACCACGTCTCCTCGCTTGAAGAACTTCGTCCAATCCCGCATTTTTAAGGATGGGAAGAGAAGGCATTCTGATTGTGAATACCCTGAATAGTAACTTCCATTTTTCGAGAAAGTATTTAAAGTGTCTCTTCCGTCGTTAGACGTGGATAAAATAGTAATAATATTTTCGTGATATTTATTGAACTTTACTTCTCCGAATATCGGCGAGTACAACCCCATCCCCTTCGGACAGTCCTTCAATATCTCTGCTATGTTAATCTTGTTTTCCATTGTTGTAATTTTTATTGTAACACATTTCATGAAATTCTATTTTCTCTTGAAGGTATTTCATCACCTCCTTGAGGTAGGCTATCCTGTAAGCCTCGGCATATTCTGAGGCATTGACGGTAATCTTGAACAGGTCTGCCACCGCGAGGTTACGGATGTGCCGTTGGTCTTTCTTCGTCAGTTCCATTGAAAAGTTCTTATCGTCCGCATATATATTCGTACATCTTCTTGCGCCATTCATCGGCAGACTTGCCGTTTAGACTGTCAGCATAGTACTTAAGGTCAGCCAAAGTAAAAAAGACGCCGATGCGATAATGTCCCTTGCCACTGTTCTTCGATTCTTCTACTGTCACTCCACCAAGAAGGTGGATGAGCCATGTCTTGAATTTATTCATAGTTACTAATCTTTATATATGATTCGAGGATTTACTTTGATGTTGGTAATAGGAGTATCTTCCTTGAAGTACTTCCATGAGGTGTATTCTTCTTTCATAGTTCTGTTGTTTTTACCGTTTTTATATGTTCGCTGATTAATTGCGCAGGATATGCACTTTGACTAACTTGTGTACAGCCCGAGGCTGCGACTTGTGGAAGTCGCGGATGAAGCGTCGTTCGAGGTCGTCGTGATAGATTGGTCGGTCTGACTTGGGAATGAGGATTTCAGCACGAACACGCTGACCGTTGTCGAATGTGAGGATAGCTGTGCGCTGCTCACGAGGCATAAATGGATTGTGATTCATTTCCCGCTCCTTTCTGCTTCGACAGCACATGAGAGCTGTTCTACTTTCTGTTGCAGTTCCATCTGCGCCTTGTTCGCCTTGTCACGTTCAGCTCTCGCTTCCGCAATGCACACGTAGCTCACTGCCGTTGCCACGATAAGTACAGCACCTATGCACACCCACGGTAGCTTATGCACAAACTCGTTCACTTCACGGCACACACCCTTGGCGAATGCCCATCCGTACCTTACTGCGTAGATGCCAGCCTCCCTGGTCGTGGCATTGTCTACAAAGTCAATTGTTGTTGTCTTCATTGTTTTATTCTTTACGTTAAACTCAATCTTAGATTTTTAAAATTAAATATATACCATATCATATGGTGGCGTATTTGTTGGCGTAATTTTTATATATATGATTACGATAACTATACGTGTAGTTAATAAGCATGTCTTCTGTGTATTTGCTACAGATTGCGATACGCTTACAGATATTGCGTATCTTCTTTATGAATTTGCATTTTACCGCAAATTTTACAATCTGTATTGATTTGCAAACAGACATACCAATTTTCGCCGCCATATATTTGTACGAAATACCTTTGTCTATAAATTTTTTGCCATAACCAAAACGATTACAAGTCTTGACAGCTTCCGTGTATTTTTTTTTCGAGCACGGTTCACGTCTTTGCTGAATCATTTGTTTAGCAAAATCCTTTCGGCGTTGTATTTCGACAAGCAACATAGCAGTTAATGTATTTTCTATGTTTTTGATTTCTTGCGCATAAGCATTCTTTTTTAAGTTAGTATTAGGTTGAAATGTAAACTCAGGTATAACAATGTTGCGATGTGCTGTATGACTATGCAGTGATTTAAAAACAAGATGCTTGTTGTCAAGACCTGTTTCTTCAATCAATTCCATATTTTTAAGGATAAACAGTCTATCTTTGATAGCATTTACGCTTACACCTGTAATATCATGTAATTTGTTGATACTCCAATTTTTAACAATAGAATTGCGAGTGTGGGCTTTTACAAACAAAGAGAATGCTATCGCTTTTCTCAATTGAGAATTGCGATACATCTGATTTATTATAATTCTCTTTATCTTCATGTCTGTAAAAAGCAAAAGCGACAAGGTTGTGTACTTACCTTATCGCTTCGTATTTAATGCGTCGGTAAAGACGCGGCTTAAATCCATTTATGCACTTCACGATGTACACAAGTCGTTTAGTGGTGACTAATAGCTTTCTATTTTTCACACCACAAAATTAATATTTTATTCTGTAATACTAATAGTTTTGTTTAATATTTTATAATTTGTTAATAGTTTATTTTAGTTTTCTATTAGTTTTTGCTATATTTGCAGCGTTAAACCATAAAATTTATGCTTATGACATATTCACAGACAGAACAGTATATGTGGGCAGACCGTATTCTTAATGCTGTATGCTCCGTTGGCGGTGTTACATTCATTCAGCTTGTTTCAGAAACAAAGACTGTAAAGACGAATGTATTACGGGGGGTGTACTGCGTCCTGACGAGAGACTATAGTGTACACCCAGAACGGGCAGCTTTGCTTATCTCACGAACTCGGCAAAACGTCATCAATCAGACAAGACGCTATTGGCAGTATTTACAGGCCAAAGACAAAGTTATCGTGAACCTATACAACGAAATCAAAGAACTCCTTAAACAATACGACAATGAGAAAAGACTATGATGTTACAATTCCAGATATGCTGTTCCCAAGCGACAACGAACTGGAGATTCCTACACTCGACATTAATATGCAGGCTGATAATTGCCAAATACCTTTCCTTTGCTTCGGTGAGCAGAAACGTACATATAATATGAATGGTGCCGGAACGCTACATTTCTACACTGACGACTACCGTTTCACGTCAGTATACGAACACCCTGAAAAAATATACAAGCAGCACCATCCTGCCAACATTGTAGAACCTAACTTCTCATTGTTCAATGAGACACCAATATCATTCGGCATGCAAGCTCTCTACAAAAAGCGGTGGATTGCACGTGCTATGCAGACACGTGGCATTGGCATATTCGTAGACCTTAATGTAGCGCAGAAGTGGTATCAGTTGAACATGCTTGGTGTTCCTCGTGGTTGGCGTGCTTTCGCAACACGAGGTTATTCTGACCGATTGAATAATCTTGCCTTTGAATTGTCAATCGCCAGAGACTGGGCATTAGGCAAAACTCCTTTGTTTGTAATATATGGTGGTGGTAACGAATGTCGGCGGTTCGCCCAGGAGAATGGTTGTATATACATCAACCCAGTCGTTACAACAAAGAAAAAAATCGAAGCTGTAAAAAAAATACAGGAAGGCGTCGCTTTCTTCAATGAAGAATTTTCAGTTAAAAAAGAACTTGAAAAGCTCACACCGTTCACGCATCAGATAGAGGATTTCTCATCGAACAGTAAACAAAACATAGAAAACAAAGATAGTTTATTCAACGACAAATGATTCTTAAATTATTATCAATTAATGAAGTACCTTTGTCTTGTTCATAAGCAAAGGTTTTTAGTGGAAGGCTGGCCCGTGAGGGTCGGTCTTTTATTTTATATATAATGTACGCATTAGCAAGCTTTAAAATATATTAAATACTAATATTTCTATTAGTTTTATTTGGTTGTTTGAAGATAATATATTAATTTTGTGGTGTTAAAATTAATATAAATAATAAATATAGGAGATACAACAATGATACAACTTACAAAAAGAGAACTCAACAAGCTCAACAAAGCTTGGAGAATATTCAAAGCCGAAAATCCTGACGCAGAACTCGAACGTGACGACGAGGAGGATTAATTGTTTATACGGGGAGTAAACAATATTTACTCCCGATTACATAAATCATTAACTTTGCAAATAAAAAAAACAAAAGATTATGGCAAAAGGTGGAGGTTCAACAAGAACAATAAGCGCAAACAACGCAAGTGCAAGCAGAACAAGCAGCAGCGCAAGTGCAAGTACCTTAGATTGGGAAAAGGTAAAACTATCAAAAAATGACATACCTGAAAAGAATGTAGCAGGAGATTCAGGAGTAGTTGCTGCTTATTATAATCCTGTATCTAACATGATGTCAATTAAAGGCAAATTGTATCGTGTAGATTTTGACAATGAAACCTTATTAAATTCAATGTCGGGAACAAAGGTAAAACAAAACACTTCTGTAGATAGAGCCTTTCGACATTTTCTTGAGGTTAACAAAAAGGCAATTGCAAAACGATAATATTTGTGGAGTGTAATGTGTGTAAATTTATGCACAAAATTATATATAAAAAATAAATCTAACACACATTTAAAGGGTGCGCACGGCAAAAACGTGGCGTGCCCTTTTTGTTTACACAGAAACTGATAAATCCTTATAAACCTTGATAAAACTGCTTAACTTTGCTTTAAATCATTATAAACACGTTTAATATGGCAAAAAAGCAGAATAACACGCTCAGCGAATTGGGCGTTAAAGAACGAATAAGTCTAAGCTGTCTGGAGCTTAATGAAGGGCAGATTGTGGGCATCCCAAAGAATCCTCGTTATCTCAAAGGAGAGGAACATGACAAGCTAAAAAAGTCACTCAAGGACTCGCCGGAGCTGCTGCAATACAAGCCGCTTATGGTATACGCTGCCGAAGGTGGCAAGTTTGTCGTTATCTGTGGCAACATGCGCTTGCGTATTTGTCAGGAACTGCACAACGAAGGCGTAAAAAGTTTTGACGCGCTGCCTTGTTACGTACTCAACAAGGACGTGCCCATTGCCAAAATAAAAGAGTATGCCATCAAGGACAACGTACAGGCTGGTAACTGGGACTGGGACGAGCTTGCCAACGGAGATTGGGAAGTAGAGGATTTGCAGGAATGGGGAGTCGATTGCTCGTTCTTGACCGACACGGAGCCAGTCGAAGAAATGCCAGAGCGAAAAGAAACGGAAGACGACGCATACGATGAGGGCGAGCATGAGATTGAAGCGAAATGTAAGCTCGGGGATATTTGGCAGCTCGGCAGACATAGACTAATGTGTGGTGACTCTACTGACGCATCGCAAGTTGCTAAACTACTCGGGGGAACAAACATCCAACTCTATTTGACAGACCCACCGTATAATGTGGCTTACGGTTATGAAGGCGCAGTAACAGAAAAACATCGCAAGGATGGACTGGTCGTCTTAAATGACAAAATGGACAACGATAAATTCGAGGAGTTCTTGACAAACGCATTCAACGCTGCCAATGCTAATATGGAGAAAGGCGCTTCGTTCTATATATTCCACAGCGACGGCTACTCCTATTGGTTTAGAAAAGCCCTTATCAACACGGTAGACCTGGAGATGCGAGAGAATTTGATATGGGTAAAGAACTTCATGACGCTCGGAAGACAAGACTATCAATGGCGACATGAACCTTGTCTGTATGGCTGGAAAAAGGGGGCGAGCCATAATTGGTTCAGTGATAGAAAACAAACGACCGTTATGGAGTTTGACCGACCGACAAAGAGTGTCGAACATCCGACCATGAAGCCTATTCCACTTTTCGCATATCTTATTCAAAACTCATCGCAGGAAGGCTGGAATGTCTACGACAGCTTCGGTGGTAGCGGCACGACTATAATGGCGTGCGAACAACTCAACAGAAACGGTTTTTCAATGGAGCTTGACCCTCATTATTGTGATGTGATAATCAACCGTTGGGAAACCTACACAGGCAAAAAGGCTGAAAAAATCAAAGTTTAACTACATAAAATAAATTAGAAATGATAGAAAAAGTAAACCCACAACACCCCGACAAGGTAGCAGACCGCATTGCAGGTGCTATCGTTGACCTTGCTTACACCAAGCAGGACAGTCCGAAAATAGCCGTTGAAGTCCTTATCGGACATGGCGTAGCTAACGTTATTATTGAAAGTAGCGTAGCTTTCTCTAAAGAAGAAGTTTATACAATCGTGGAGCGCATCACCAATTGTGACAATTTGCGACTGAACCTTGTAGTCAAGCCACAGGACGCGCACCTTGCAAAGAACCAAGAGGGCTTTATCCGTTGCGGTGACAACGGAATCTTCAAGGGTATGCCCCTCTCGGTCGAAGAGAAGTCTCTTTCTAAGTTAGCCCACGATATATACGCAAATTTTCCAACAGACGGTAAATACATCCTTGCCGGAGAAAAGTTGGTTATATGTCAGAGTAACGCAAAGACATCAGGACTGAAAAAGCTCTACCCTACTGCCACTATCAACCCACTGGGCGACTGGACTGGAGGCACTGATGTAGATAGCGGAGCAACGAACCGCAAACTCGGCTCTGATATGGCTCAGTCGGTGACAGGCGGTGGACTGCACGGGAAAGACCTTTCTAAAGCCGATGTCTCGGTTAATATCTACGCTTTCCTGAAGGCACAAAAAGAGCATAAGCCTGTAGAACAGTTCTGCGCTATCGGTGACGAAACTGTTGACGGCAAGCCGTACTCCGAGATTGTTAAGATAGCAAAAGACTACATCAACAAGGTAGGCGGATTCGAGAAGTTTGCCGAGTGGGGGCTGTTTTAAAAAGTTGCTTAATGGATAAACAAGTTGTAAAACTATCGTCAGGAACAAGAAACAATAACCCAAGAAAGATTCGAAACGCCAGTCTTGCCGAGAGCTACGAAAAGCAAGGGTATGAAGTGGTTAGGAGGGGTTATCCGAATAATGCTTTTGTGGCAATCTACAAAGGGTCTAATCCGCACAACCAGTTGGAGAGGACGGTGGGGGAAATCTTTGCCGAAAACGGTCTGAGTTTTACGCTCGAAAAAGACGGCGGCGTAAAAATACGACTAAGAGATGGCAGGTCTTTGGAAATGCCGTCGCCCGACGGAATAGCTGATAATTCGTTCACTCACGAAATCATGGCTTTGCAAGGCAAGCCAAGTGCCGACAAAGTCGCTGAGGGCATTAAGCATAGCTTTAAAGTGTGGAAACAGGATAAAAAGCAAAGGATACAAGCAGACATCGCAATCACGTTTACCCCTAAGGGTACAAAATACCATAGAGAGGACATTGATGCAGGCGTGAAAGAATACAAGAGACAGGTGAAAGATGGTCAAACAGAAGCGAAACCATTGATATACTTGCATGTTGACGAGGGTCACAGAGAAATATACTATCGGAATATAAAATAAAAAAGGCGGTATCGCCTGTATATAGGATGCCGCCGTAGGGTTTATTTTTGTCCCGATGGTTCATATACTCCAACTGGCTACTAACCCTCCCACAACAAAAGTTGATGTGCAAATATAATAATAATTTATGTAACAACCAAAAATAATGAATAAAAAGTGAAGCCGCAAAGATTTTATGGCGAATAAATAAAGAAACTATTATGAGCAAACCATTACCCATCAGAACAACCATTGAGCGTGCACTCAACATTAACATTTCATCTTCGCTGCCTGCAAAGGATAAGGTGGCGGTGATGGAGTGTTTGCTGACGTTGAGCGCAAGTGAAATAAAGCGCATAATCGTGAGTGATAAAGCGACTGCGTTTGTCAGTCTATGCGCTAATATACTCCGTCGTGGCGAACTGATGGAGTATATGCAAATTTTAGAAATGTGCCGTAAAACGGCTTTAAACAGTGATAAACGTGCTTAAATGTACGATAAACACATAATGAAAGGAAGATATAAGGAGAAAGGGAAATAATATGGCACTATCAAAAAATGAAAGTAAGCGCAGAAATCAACTTGCCAATCTTGAAAAGGGCAAGTTCAAAAAAGGCGAAGTTACAAACCCGAAAGGGCGACCGCCAAAGCCTAAAACGATGACGGCGTTCATAGCTGAAATGAAAGAAAAAGGCTACGAGGTACCTACCTCGCAGACTATAGCCGAGTCATTTCTATACATCGCGACCCTTCCTGAGGACGAGCTTAAAGCAGTTCTCGCTGACAAGACACGCCCTATGATGCAGCGCATTGTTGCTAAGGGTATACTTGACAAGAAGGGTATGGACATACTCGAGCGTGTTGTAGATAGAGCTTACGGCAAAATACAGCGCATCGACCTTACAAGCAAGGGCGAGCAAATCAAGCAGGACCCGTTGCAAATACACGTCATTTCAAACACAGAGGAGTACAACAAGGTTCTTGCGGAGATACAAAAGGAAAAAGAGCGCAAGGAAGCACAACCAGATAAAGAATAAAGCAAAAATAGATGCCGCACGTATTTTTAGCAAAGAATTACATGAGGGTAGATGCCGCCAAGAAAGCGGGATTTACGACCGTATCATTACAAGGAAGCTCGCGCTCCGCGAAAACATGGTCGGTTGTGCAGTTTCTTTGTATCTATTGCTTTAACAACGCCGGAACAACAGTTTCCATAATACGTGCTGGTATGCCCTCAATCAAGCGCACTGTATACCGCGATTTTAAGAACGTGATGCTTTCTTTGGGTTGGTGGAATGACAAGTCAATGAACAAGTCGGAGTATGTATATACTTTCCCTAACGGCTCTTGGATAGAATTTTTCTCTACCGACAACGAGCAGAAAGTGCGCGGTTCAAAGCGTAAAATACTATTCGTGAACGAGGCGAACGAGCTTTCATTTATTGAGTGGCAGCAGCTACAGATGCGTACCACAGAGTTCTCCATACTCGACTATAACCCTTCATTTTCCGAAGAGCATTGGATAAATCAAGTCAACGAGGAAAAGAGCACCTATTGGTTTATCTCAACGTACAAGGACAACCCATTTCTTGAGCAGAAGGTAATTGACGAAATAGAAAGCTTAAAGTGGAAGAACCCGAGCCTGTGGCGTATTTACGGACTCGGACAGCGTGCGATTGTTGAGGGTCTTGTATTTGAGAATGTGGTTGTAGATGATTACATACCAGTTGAAGCACATAGACATCATTGGATTGGCATGGACTTTGGTTACACCAACGACCCAACAGCCATTGTTGAAGTGTATCTTTGGGGTAACGACCTATATGTTGATGAACGTTGTTATCGAACGAAAATGATGACTGACGATATAATCAGAGAGCTAAAAGCTATAAAAGGCGACTTAGAAATAATATCAGAGAGCGCAGACCCACGTCTTGTTGATGAAATATACAATGCTGGTCTGAATATCAAACCAGTTACAAAGTTTCAAGGCTCAATAAACGCAGGCATTATGAAGATGCAACAATTCAGGATACATGTTACAAGCCGTTCTGTGAATATTCGCAAGGAGTTCAACAACTATACTTGGCAACAGGACAAAGAAGGAAAGTGGCGCAATGTACCAATTGACATGTGGAATCATGGATTAGATGGAATCCGCTATGTTGTACTTGACAAAGTACTTGGTGCTTACGGCAGCGGCATGAGTGCAAGCGAAATATTGGGTATTATCTGACAAAAGCAAAACAAAGCTAACGCCACAAACAATTATATATCAGTCACTTGCATGCTCGGGAATTAAATATTAACTTTGCGGTGTAAAAATTAATAATTAACTAATAAATAAAGGAGATACAACAATGAAAAATCTGATTACAATTAAACATGATAAGTTTGGTAAGACTTACACAGATAAGGTAGCAGTCATCTATCCTATAAAAAAGAATGGTAAGCGTTATGCAAATCCAATTACTGTTTCAGCAGTAGGAAATGAAAAAACGCAAGAAGAAGTCCTTTTACGCTTACAAAAAAATAATCCGGATGGTAGATTTGAACTCGCATAAAAACTTGAACGCGACGACGAGGAAGATTAATTGTTTACACGGGGGTAGATAACATTTACCCCCCCCGATTACATAAATCATTAACTTTGCAAAAAAACAAAAGATTATGGCAAAAGGTGGAGGTTCAACAAGAACAGTAAATAGTAGAAAGGCATCAGCAAGCAGAACCAATAAGGTCAATAATGATGCGTTCTCTACAAATATGCTAACACAAAAAGAGCAAGAGACTTACGATAGACTAAGTAAAGTAAAAAATAAATATTCCAATGTATATGAATCGGGCGACAGATACGAAAAAGCTGACGCAAGAAAGGCAGACGGGATATTATATGGCTACCACGAAGTGAGGAACGCATTAATTGCTGCTGGCATACAAGCTGAGCGTTTTCTAAGTATAGACCGACTATCATCAGGATACCATTTTTCTAATGATAGAAGCTCTGTAAGCATTACGTTTGGTAACAGAAATACTAACAGTAATAATTTTACGCCAGAAATAAAGTCCTTCTTGTCAGCCCTTACCGACAAAGGATTTAAATATACGACAACGAATCAAATGGTAGGCGCGGGGCTTAATGCGAAGGGAGAAATTACAGTGAAAATCAAACCTCGCAAACGATATTCTGAATAAGCCCATTAAAAATGGCACGTTAACGATTTGTAAACGACAACCTTACAGAAGGCAGAGCGCAGAAGAATTTGCGCTCTGCCTTTTTTTTGTTTACACAGCATTTTCTTTTTTTTCTGAGCCATACACTCTATTCAGTAACTTTGCTAACAAAGTTAGCAAAATATGAAGAAGATTACAGAAATACTCGCAAACGATGCCAACACAGTACATATGTTACTCACGGCACGAAAGCAGCCACAGCACGACAGCTACGAAGACATTATGCGTCAATATGATGCTTACAAGCATGATATTTTCGATGAAACCAAGCGTCCGAAAAAGAAAGTAAAAGTGCCGACAGAGCAGAAAGACCCTTTATCAGGACAGGTCATTTACAAGACAAAACTTGTTGAACGTGTCAGAATAGCGTTACCGACACAGAGAGTGATAGTCGACAGGTTAGTGGGCTTTTTGCTCACAAACCCTGTAACTTACAAGGCGAACTCTCATGGCGTAGACATTAAGACTCTCAACAGCAAGCAGCAGCTACTGTTCGATGCGATTACACACTGCTATCATGACAACAAAATGAAGTATTTTGACAAGCAGCTTGTTCGCACGGTATCTTCTCAATGTGAAGCGGCAGAGCTGTGGTACATGACAACAGACGAAGACGGACGGCTTGGCGGCGAAATTCGAGTGCAACTGCTTTCTCCTGAAAATGGAGATAAATTATATCCGCATTTTAATGATTGGCATCGTATGGATGGGTTCGGACGTGAATACTACACGTTTGACGAGCTTGGAACACAAGAACTTCACTTCGATGTATACACGGATAGATTCGTTTACAAGTACATCAATAATGGCTCAGGATGGACACTCACCGAAGCAAAGGCACATGGTTTTACAAAGATACCAGTAGTTTATTACTACCAATACAAATCGGAATGGGCAGATGTACAGTGGGCGTGCGACCGTGTAGAAGAATGTATATCGAATTGGGGCGACACGAATGATTATTTTGGCACGCCAAA
>ERZ1034680.968-NODE-968-length-12025-cov-10.180451_pt1 | contig 12025 bp, 12 predicted proteins | sample MGYA00520639_ERZ1034680 | MGnify/ENA primary metagenome ERZ1034680 (study PRJEB33766, sample SAMN09781760) | gut metagenome | biome: gut microbiome | host: Homo sapiens | place: Madagascar | study: EMG produced TPA metagenomics assembly of the PRJNA485056 data...
CGGTCCGAATCCTGCCCTTAGACCAGAAGAGCCCGGCACCATAGCGGTACCGGGCTCGATATTCCTCTGGTGCCCCCGGGCGGATTCGAACCGTCGACACCCGCTTTAGGAGGTCATGAGCTATTCACCGACCTGCGGTTTTATATTTTCGGTTACTTTTCTATTTTCACTGGTAAATTAGCCATTTCTAGATTTTTCCATCTTGCGATTAGTTTTTCATTTCACCCATTTTTCACCCCTTCACCTCGTAAACGAGAGTTGCAGGGGTGAAAATTTTGGGTTAGCCTCGGGGGCGAGGCCCGCAAAGCCCCGCCCCCGAGGCTAACCCAACGCACCACCCCTGGAGACCCATGGAAACCAGAATCAAACCCACGGCAAAAGGCACTTCCGAGCCCATCAAGGGAAAGCCCGGCTCCTTCCGCATCTACTTCTCCCTCGGTCGCGACCCCGAATCCGGAAAGAACGGAAAGCGGGTCAAATACCTAAAGACCCCGAAGAGAACCATCCATTGCAAGAGCAAGAACCCGAAAAACTGGCCCAGCGAGGTGGCAAACGCCCTCGACGCCTATCGTAAGGAACTCGAAAGCTACGAGCCCGCCAACGACGCGCCGACCACCGTTGCCAGTTACGCCGAGGATTTCCACCAGCTCCGGGAGAACTCATTCGGCTCACCCCTTTCCTTCCAGAGGGAGGAGTACGACGTGCGGCACATACGCGAGCTGTTTGGAGATATACCGCTCTCCGCCCTGAGACCCGACGAGATAAAGCGGTCCTATGCAGAGGCAACCTCAAGCGGCAGGTTTACCGAAGCCGAGATTCGCCGCATCCACGTCAAGCTCAAGCAGGTCATGCAGGACGCGCTTGAGAACGAGCTAATCGAGCGCAACCCGTGCATTGGCGTCAAGCTCCCGAAGCCGGACCTCCGAGTACGCAACTTCCTTCCGCCTGACGAGCTGCCTCGCTTCACCAAGTGCCTCCAGGCCGAGCCCATGGGGCCCATGACTGTCTGCACCATGCTCATATTCCACCTGGGCCTCAGGAAGGGCGAGGCACTGGGACTGTGCTGGGCAGACTACGACTCTGAGGCGATGGAAATCCGCATCATCCGCCAATACACGAACGACAAGACCCTACGAGCGCCAAAGTCAGAGATGAGCAGGCGCATCCTGTCCATAGACTCCTCGCTCGCCTCGTATCTGAACGAGTGGAAGAAGGAGCAGCGAAACCTTTTCGAGCGAAGGGGGCTGGGGCAAAGGGATACGGACCCCATCGTCCACGCGCTCAGTGTGACCAAGGACGCAGACGGGAGCCAACGTATTAGCATCACCAGGCCCGACGGCCACAACTACTCACGTTGGTTCCGGGACTTCTGCGTCGATAACGGCTACGGCAAGTACAGCCACGTGACGAGTCAGTTCAAACGAAACGGCAAGGTCCATACGAGAGGAACGGGATACTCGGGACTTGTCCCCCACGGGCTACGTCACACGGCGGCGACGGCACTCGTGGCAAGCAACATTGACCTTAAGACCGTGCAGGCGCGGATGGGCCACGCATCCGCAAGCACAACCGCCAACTTCTACACCCATGCAATCAGGGCCAACGACCGTAACGCTGCCGAGGTGTTCGAAAAAATTAGCGAATCAAACGAATAATACAACTCACACAGTGGTGTCATTAGTGGTAGACTAGCTATAGATTCAGAAGAAAGGAGGTTATCAATGGCACTCACCACAGCGAATAGCAAGCTGCGCTCGACGATTCTATTCGGCTCAAAGGAGGAGCAGGTGCTCTTCAAACGCTCCAGCGCCGACCTGGCCGCAGCAAGGGGACTCACCCCGTCCGCACTGCTAGCTAGACTTCCCATGGAGCACCTGACGAACTCAGACCTTGGTAGATGGGCAGCACAGCTCATCTACGCTGAAGGCGGAACCTGTCTCGACGCCTTCGAAGGCTTGTTCGAGGACTGGAGCGCCATCCAGCCGGATAAGGATTGCCGTGACATCATCAAGGGCTTTTTCGACTACTGCCACGAGGCAAGGGTCTGCATCGACACCACAAACGAGCGCGTCCATCATCTCCGCTCGAATTGGGACAGCGTTTGTCTCCTGATGGAGGAGGCCGCAAAGGCCCACGAGGACAACCTAGACGCTCGCATCCAGGTCAAGACTGGACGCGAGCTCGAAACAACCCTCCAAAGCCCTGCGGCAATGCTTGCCATCACCCCGCTGCTTTCGTATCTCATCAACATCTGGGAGCACATCAAGGGGTACTCATGTACCTACCGGGTTCTCCTCGACTTCGCCAATATGGGCGAGTCGTCGCGCAAGGGCTATGCCGAGCCCACCGAGGCACGCATTAGCCTGCTGCATCTTATCGACGAATACGAAAAGGAAGGGGGCACAGACTAGTCGATAAGGCCGAATTACAAGCAAGCACCCGACTCCCCTCACTGTCGCCAAACATCGAAGAGGAGCCGAGCGCCCTATCCAAGGAGTTTATCATGCATATCGCAGATAACCCCGAGGTTGACGCCATCTCCGCAGGCATCAATCTCCGCCATGTCGGCACCAAGCGCATCATGAGTCGCCTGGACGTTCAGATTCTCACCGGCATCGGACAGTCAAGTGCCATAAAGCTCATGAAGTCCACCCGCCACTGCTTCCGTATCGCCAACCAGTACTTCGTCATGGAGGAAGACCTTTTCGACTACTTCCGCAAGCTGGCGGAGGAGGCGAGCGAGTAATGCAGCATCCGAACGCCAACCCCCTCGCCTTCGAGTCGGATGTGCTCGACGAGCATATCCAGGCCCTTCGGGGCGACAAACCCATCGCCGCCTTTGGGCTCGACGCCCTCAACAGCATCCTCGGCGGCGTCTACCCCGGGCTCAACTACGCAATCGGGACCGCACCGGGCAAGGGCAAGACCACCCTTGCGCTCCAGGAGGCCGACAAGCTCGCAGCAGACGGGCACCCGGTGGTCTACGTCTCCGCCGAGCTTCCCGCGCACAAGCTGATTGAGAAGAGTCTGGCACGTCTCAGCGGCGGCGGGCTCTCGCTGTCCGAGGTCTCCGACTGCGCAGCCGAGGACCACCCCAAGCACAGCGCCTTCGAGGTCGCGCTCGGCAAGTACCGCACCCAGGTCGCCCCCAATCTCTGCATCACCGGACCGCTCAACACCGTGGAGCTCTCCAACCTCGTCGGACTGGTGACACGTGAGCGCGGCGAGGTCCCCATCGTCTTCGTAGACTACCTCCAGCTCCTCGCCTGCGGCACCACGGCGGACCAGCAATTCATCGACGAGCGCTTGGCCATCACGGCATGCGTGAAGGGCCTCCGCGAAATCTCAAACCTCTACGGCTCGCCCGTCATCGCGCTGAGCTCCACCACGCGCAAGTCCTACGATTCCGGAAAGTCACCCAAGCCCAACCTCGGCATGTTCGGCGGCTCCTCCGCAGTCGAGTACGGCTTCGACTCAGTGCTCTACCTCGCTGATGACGACGGCAAGCCCGAGTGGCCCTACGAGTCCCCCGCAACCGGCACTCCCCTCAAGCTCATCGCCCTCAAGAACCGTTACGGCTCGCTGGGCGAGGCAAGGCTTGACTTCGACGGCGCACACGCCGCCTTCCGCGACAGGGGCTAGGGCATGCGTGGCAACGCAAAGACCGCGCATATCAACGTCCGCATGACCGAGGAGGAGCGTGCCGCCATCGTGGCACGCTCCTCCTCTTGCAATATGCCGCCCTCGACGTTCATGCGCGAGGCCGCTCTTCGAATCGGAGAGAAGCCGGTGAGGGTCGCCGACGAGGCGACCCTTCGGCAGATTTTCAGAGAACTGAAACACCAAGGCAATAACCTCAACCAGGCTACCAGGGGCGTCAATAAATACGGAATCGACGAACAGACGGCACGTCAGCTTTCGGATGCCGTCGACCTTGTTGCCCACGCGGTCTCACAGCTCTCGGACCTTCTATCAAAAGCCAAGGAGCAACCATGAAAACAAAGATGCTAACGTCGCTCGTCGCTTCAATCATCCTGGCCATGCTCGCCTGCCCCGTGCTGGCCGTCCCCATAGGCCACCTCGTCACGGGCCTCCCGTTGGACGTCTCGGGAGTCCCGACGGCATTCGACGCGGGGACCATCCTCGGATGGTGGCTCTCGGGAACGTTCGCCCTCTACCCGGCGGGCACTGCCCTCACCCTGCTCCTCTCGCTCTGCACCTGCGCACTCATCGCCTACTCAAGTGCCCTCAACGCGCGCGCCGAGGACGGCGGAGTGCTCGGGGACGCGCACGTGAAGTCCGGGCGCGAGGTGGTCAGGGGCTCCATGACGTGGGACGGCGCGGCAAACCCGTCCTCTCGCGGGTTCGTCTACGGGTTCACCAGGCGGCACGGAAAACCCTGCTACCTCTATGAGCCCAAAAAGATGACCTTCGTATCGGGGGCCACAGGGTCAGGCAAGAGTCGATTCCTCTACCTGCCCTCAATCGACCTGCTCTCGTACGGAGACGGCTCAAACGGCTCCGAGCCCGCGACGCTCGTCGTCTCGGACGTCAAGAACGAGCTCATAGAGCTGACCGGCGACGAGCTGGCCCGTCGCGGCTACCGCGTCCTGCTGCTCGACACGCAGCACCCCTACCGGGGGCAGAGGTTCAACCCGCTCAGGCAGGTCATCGACCTGCACGCCGAAGGCCGCGACCAGGAGGCCGAGCAGGCGGCGGACGCGATAGCCGAGCTCATGGTGCAGGACGACGAGACGGGCAAGGGCTCCCACTGGACGGCCTCCGCCAGGGGACTGCTCTCCGCACTGGTCCTACTCGTCTCCATGTCGGACGACTGCCCCAAGGGGTCCAAGCACCTCGCGACCGTCTGCGAGGTGCTGGACCGCGGCACCGAGGCGGAGGGCGACGACCCCGCCGAGCCGCTCAAGGCCGTCTTCCGGGCACTGCCGCAGGGGAACCCGGCCAAGAACAGGGCGTCGCAGTTCGTCTCCTCGGGCGGCAACGAGCTCAGGAGCATCCTCTCCACGCTCAAGGTGGCGCTCCGCCCGTTCTCGTCCGCCCCGGTGGCGTGGATGACCTCGGGCTCCGACGTCGACCCGAGGCGGGTCCTCGCCGAGAAGACGGCGCTCTTCCTCCACGTGCTCGACGAGGGCTCACCCTACAACTGCATCGCTGCGATGTTCCTCTCCCAGCTCTGGGCCTCGGTCCAGGCGGTCGCGGACAAAAGCGGCGGCAGGCTCCCCCGCCCCGTCCAGATACTCGGCGACGAGTGGGGCAACCTCCCCCGCGTCGAGTGCCTGCCCGCCCTGCTCAGCCTCGGGCGCAGCTACGGCGTCTTCTGGGTCGGCGCGACCCAGGACATAAGCCAAACCAATAAATACGGTGAGCGAGACGGACGCAGGAAGATTCTCGCGAACTGCGGCGTCAAGGTCGCGATGAAGCTCGCCGAGGAGGAGGACCGCAGGTACTTCACCGAGCTCATCGGCAAGACCACGCGACACACGCAGGGCACGAGCAGCAGCAAGGCCGCGTCCGGGTCCTCGGCCTCGACCTCGTACAGCGAGAGCGCCGACGACGTGATACACGCCTGGGAGTGGCGCGACATGGCCCCGGACAGGGACGGGATAGTCGTCGTCAAGCATGCCGACAACGGCATGCCCGCGTGCCGCGCCGGGGTCTTCCGCTCCCCCGTCACCGACTGCACGAACACGCCCACCAAGGCGCACTTCGACCTCGGGACCCCCGAGTACGAGGCGGAGAGAAGACGCGCCTACCAGACGAGGCTCGACGAATCCGCGACAGTGAAGATGGCCGAGGAGGTCCCCGTCTGGTGCCCCGAGTGGCCCGAGCCGAAAAAGAAGAAAAAGGACGAGCCGAGCGGCTTCAGCGGCCTCTCGCTCGACTAGGGGGACCGACCATGACGGCAATCAAGCAGGTGAGCGCATGCAGCGAGAGGCATCTCGCACGGCTCAGGGACTACCTCTCGTGGGACAGGGAGAAGGCACTGGCCCACGACACCCAGAACGTCATCGACGAGGATCGCTGGTTCGAGGAGATGACGGACACCCGCAGGGCCATGGGCCACAACAGGCCGGGCAAGGCCGGGGCCAGGTGCACCTACATGCAGCACCAGATACTCGGCTTCCTCCCCGACGAGTGCGACCTCAACGGAGGGAAGATGACGCCTGAGCTGTGCATGAGGTACGCAAGGGAGTACGTGGCCGAACGCTACCCCAACCAGGAGGTCGTGATGGTGCTGCACCGCGAGCGCTGCCGCGCCGACGCCACGGACCGCTCCGCCGTCCCCCTGGGCATCAACCGCGGCGACCTCGAGACGGGCCGCAGGCTCGACGAGGGACCCGCCAGGAAGGCGGCGGCGTCGCGAGTCAAGACCGTCCGCGCCCTGGACGAGAGGTACGGCCTGCGGCAGCTCGAGCGCGGGAAGGCCAACTCGCGCGTGCATGCGAGGCAGCCCGGGAAGGAGGAGCGCGACATGGCCAGGAAGGGCCAGGTCGAGCGCTCCGAGAACGCCCGCGTCCGCGTGGCGGTCGCCCGTCGCGTCGAGGAGGTCGGGCGCATGAGGGAGTGCCCCGACCGCATGGTCGAGCTCGACCGGCGGCTCAGGCGCGACGGCATCGAGCTCGCGAGGTCCAAGGGCGGGAGCCTCCAGTACCGCTTCTTCTCGAAGTCCCTCGGGGCGGTGCGCAAGGTCAACGGCGGCAGGCTCGGCTTCGCCGTAGACCGCTCGACCGGCCTCATCGTCCGCTTCACAGTGCGCGGGATAGCGGTGGCGATGCGGGCGTTCTGGGAGCTGGAGCGCGAGTCGCAGGAGAATCAGAGGGGGCGAGGGGACTGAGCGCTTGGGCCGGAACGCAACAGGCGTCCCGGCCCTCTTTTCTTGCCCTTAGGCGAGAGCGACCTCGGAGCGGTTCGCCCCCCGCCGCAGGTGGCAAGATGATTCCGTGCAACGGAATCCATATCTTGCCTGCACGGAGCGAGCCAGTTGCCAAAGCAACGCGAGCCCGGGCAGGTGAGCGCCGGTTGAGCCGACGCCGAGGAGACGCGACCCATGGGGAGCGTCGCACGATGGCGCTCGGTGACCTGGCGCGAGAGGCCCCGCTCGGCGACCACGGCGGAGCGATGGCGACTTCTGGAAGCCATCGAGCGCAGCCGTTCGGCGGGCGGGGCCGGTGTGAGCGGAGGCGGACGAAACGCGACCTTGGGGAGCGTTGCCAGGGAGGCGCAGCGAGAGCGACGGTGCGTCGCGGGGGTCCCGCCCATAAGCGGGACCCATCGGCCGCAAGGCCGACCAGCGAGCATTAGAAAAAGCCCCAGCCATTTTGGTCGGGGCTTTCTTTGGAATTTTAGGAAATGGTAGATATCTACCGACTTTTTCTGTGACAGTTTTCATACTTCCTGCCGCTCCTATATGGTTGATAGGCTGCGAGCAGTATAGGAAGTATTTCCTTAGTCCGGTTACGTCTGTTATTTCCGAGCACCGCAGGAACAAGTGTAGTATGCCGCAGAATCTGTAATCGTAACCGTTTCCTCCCATGCCGCAGAATCTGTAATCGTAACCGTTTCCTCCCATGCCGCAGAATCTGTTACGGTATTGTATACCGTATGATATGCGCCACATGCTTTATTGCCTGCCATAAGTGCATTATACGCATGAGCTTGTTCATTGCCCGTGATATCTGCTCCGCAGCCGTTGCAAATTGAGCGCTCTTCCGTATGGGTCACTGCGGGATGGTACACTTTCTCCGTATGGGTCACTGCGGGATGGTACACCTTCTCCGTATGAGTCACCGCAGGATGGTAGATATCATACTTATGAACATGCGCCGGGGTGTCATCCTTTTTCGATGAACTGCCTGAATTGGTGTTTGAGCCGGAGTTGCTGCTGTTGCCGCCACTCGGCTTGCTATCGGATTTTCCTTCGTCTTTCTTGGAAGATGAATTGCTCTTGTTTCCAGAATTATCGGAGCTGTCTGTGGCCTTCCCATCATCCTTCTTGCCGTCGGAGGTCTCCGGTGCCTTCGCGTCGGACTTCTCTTCCTTGGCGGTCTCCTGAGCCTTCTCGGTCTCTTTCTCGACGGCATCGGTATCGGCGTTCGGGTTCTTCTTGATGTTGTCCTCGAACTTCTTCACGACCTCGGCACCCTTGTCCCCGGTCAGGGTGGAATCGCCCTTCTTCACGGCTTCCGCAACGTCCTTGGCGATGGCTGTCAGGTCATCCTTCGTCATCTTGTCCGCATCCACCTTTTCGAGCGTGATGACGGTACCGTTCGTTTTCTTGTCATCTTTCCCGACCTTGACCTTACTGGACGCGGCCTTATAGGTAGAGCCGTCCGCGTTCACCGGCGGGATGAGGGTGACGGTGTAGGTGCCGGACTTGCCGACCCTCACGGTCACCTGCTTGTTCGCGGCGATGGCGGTGTAAAAGTCTACTTCCCCATCCGCATCCTCTATATGGGCGATGACGGGCGTGGAAGTGTCCGCATCCCATCCCTCGGCCTTCACCTCAAGGACGAGCTCCATGTCCTGCTTTTCATCGTCCTTTGGCTGGGACACCGCAGGGGCGTTCGCTTTGCCCGTCACTCCGGCATGTGTGACGGCATACCCGCCGCCGCCGACGAGAAGCGCCGCGCAGAGGATTCCTACACCAGCCGCGCAGACCTGCTTGCGGGAGAGCTCGCGTCCGAAGAACATAAGCGGCTTCTTAGCGTTCTCCTCTTTTGTCGAATCAACAACCTTCGGGATTTCGGCGGTCTTGTCTGTCGGGGCACCCTCGGTCTCGATGCTGCTGTCGTTAAACATATTGCTGTCATTCTTCATTTCTGTCAGTCTTTTCCGTCTCATAGGAAGTTTTCCTGCTCTCTATCTATCCAATTACTGGTAGACCTCTACACCAACATGCCCCATAGGACATGCACGAGGATGACCGTCATCCATTTGCCGTAGTAGAACAGCCTATCGGGCAGCGTCGCCATCGAAAGGCGCTCGATGCGCTTCTTAGACTCTTCTACCATCGAATCAATGACCTTCCTGCTCCTTGCGGTCACCTCTTCGACGTTCTTTATGGTCATCTCTCCCGCCTTCTGTTGGGCGTTCGCAACTCCCATGAGCGCCATCTGATTCGCCTGATGCTGTGCGTCCGCCGCGCCGTTTCTCAGCTTCTCGACCTTCTCGGGCACATCCTTCATCTCCGAAACCGTGCCGCGCATTTCTCTTGCTATGCGTTCGTTGCTCCGGCGCTGCTCGGCGATAAGGTTTTCCAGCTTCTTCACGGTTCCGATGAGGTCGGTCTCGTCGTTCTCGTCCTCAATCTTTCGTCCGGCGTTTCTAGCATTATGGGAAAGAAAGGATGCCTATCGACTTCTTTCCATGACAGCTCTTGTGCTTCCCATCTCTCTTGTAGGGAAGGAATCTGCGCCTGCTACTTCGTCGCACCGCAGGAAGAGCACTTGTACCCGATGGTCACAGTCTCATCCCATGCATCGCGCACCTGCACCTGCTCGTCATAGGCCGCTTGGTCGGTCACGGTTTCATAATACCCCTGCTTTACAGTCACATAGGTAGAGTGATAGCTTCCGCAATTACCACCATTCATAAGAGAGTTGTCTAAATGCCCCCAAGGGTCAGACGTGATATCCGCACCGCACTGGTTGCAGATATAGTGTTCCTCCGTCACTGCGTCATGCCATACCTGATGCGTCACCGCGTCGTGGTGGACGGTCTTGTACTGAGCGTCGTGATGGACGGTCTTTGTCTGGGCAACCCAGTTGTGCTGATGCGCCGGGGTGTCATCCTTTTTCGATGAACTGCCTGAATTGGTGTTTGAGCCGGAGTTGCTGCTGTTGCCGCCACTTGGCTTGCTATCAGATTTTCCCTCGTCTTTCTTGGAAGATGAATTGCTCTTGTTTCCAGAATTATCGGAGCTGCCTGTGGTCTTCCCATTATCCTTCTTGGAGCCGTTGGATGAGCCTGAATCGCTCTTCTTGCTGTCGGAAGTTTCCGGGGTCTTCGCGTCGGACTTCTCTTCCTTGGCCGTCTCCTGAGCCTTCTCGGTCTCCTTCTCGACGGCATCGGCATCGGCGTTCGGGTTCTTCTTGATGTTGTCCTCGAACTTCTTCACGACCTCAGCGCCCTTGTCTCCGGTCAGGGTGGAATCGCCCTTCTTCACGGCTTCCGCAACGTCCTTGGCAATGGCGGTCAGGTCATCTTTCGTCACCTTGTCCGCATCCACCTTATCGAAAGTCACGCCTGTGGCAACTGTCTTGTCGGCTTTTCCGGCGGTAACCTTCTTCGACGGCACCTTATAGATGGAGCCGTCGGCGTTCACCGGTGAGATGAATGTGACGGTATAGGTACCGGACTCACCGACCTTCACGGTCACCTGCTTGTTCGCGGCGATAGCAGTGTAGAAGTCTACTTTCCCGTCCGCATCCTCGATATGGGCGATGACGGGCGTGGAGGTGTCCGCATCCCAGCCGTCGGCCTTCACCTCAAGGATGAGCGCCATGTCCTGCTCCTCATCGTCCTTTGACTGGGACACCGCAGGGACGTTCGCTTTGCCCGTCCAATCCGCATGTGTGATGGCATATCCGCCGCCGCCGATGAGAAGCGCCGCACAGAGGATTCCTGCACCAGCCACGCAGACCTGCTTACGGGAGAACTCGCGCCCGAAGATCACGAGTGGCTTCTTAGCATTCTCCTCCTCCGCCGAATCCGATCGTTTAATTTCCCGAGCGCCGTACTCATCCATCGGCAAACTCCAGTTCAATTATCAGAGGTTTAACTTAGCGGCATTGTATTCCAAATTGTCACTTATATAGGTGTGACTCATATAGAACCGAAACGAATCATTGGCACAACCTATTAGGAGGTGCCAATGACTCAGTTAGATATAAAGATGAGGGTCGGGCTGAGAATAAAAGAGTTGAGAACCGCACTCGGCTATAGCCAGGAAACCCTTGCGTACTCTATCGAAATGTCCCGAACATACTTCGCTGAGGTCGAAACCGGCAAGCGGAACATATCAATTGAAAATATCGACCGGATTGCACAAGGGCTCGGCGTTTCCCTGAAGGAGTTCTTCAACTCTGACCTCTTTGTCAAATAAGACAGAGCGCGAATCGAATTAGAACGAAAGGACAGACTTCCAACGTCACCTAATGTCCAACGAGGCTTCAATAGCAATCAAAAATATCAAAGGCTGCCGGAAACTGGCTCGCCCAACGGCAAAGTCAACCTAGGTTTTCAACGCTTTCCATAGCCGGAGGGTCCTGCATCTAACCCGCAGGCTGTGGGAAGGGTTGAAAACCAGCCCAAAAGGTGGAATCTCGGGGTGAAATATGAAGCTGAGATGGTTTCCCCATAGAAAGAACTTTCACCCTTTTTTCACCCCTCAGGCAAGATTTACCCCTATCTATACAGAAGCAGGCCAGACGATTCATACCGTCTGGCCTGCGATTTTCCTGGTGCCCCCGGGCGGATTCGAACCGTCGACACCCGCTTTAGGAGAGCGGTGCTCTATCCCCTGAGCTACGGAGGCATGTTGTACTAGTGTAGCAGATTTACGCCGCTGTAATGCAGCGTATAACCGCTCTTCGAAGTTGCGGTGGAACTGCCCACCGGAAATTGCGTCCCACTATCTAGGCAAATTCTGGGTCAGACTTTCCCCATGGGACCTCGCTGGGAAACTGTGTCCCAGAATTTCGGCTCGTAACGGGACACGGTTTCCCAAACGACCCCGTTCCGGAAACTACATCTCGGAATCAGCACTCGAACTGGGATGCACTTTCCCGATCGAGCCCCATGGGAAACTGCGCCCCACTTTGAGGGAGCGCTCTTTAATGACTAGTTACCTTTGTGGAAGAGGTTTTTGATAACGGAGGGAATGCTCTTGGCGCCCTTGGCGGTCACATCGATGAAGTCGGGCGAGCGCACGAGCTTATCCTCGTCAACGTACTGGCGAACCGCGCGCAGCGTCTCTTTGTCGTCGCGCGTCGAAAACGTAAAG
>ERZ1034680.997-NODE-997-length-11788-cov-28.248189_pt1 | contig 11788 bp, 8 predicted proteins | sample MGYA00520639_ERZ1034680 | MGnify/ENA primary metagenome ERZ1034680 (study PRJEB33766, sample SAMN09781760) | gut metagenome | biome: gut microbiome | host: Homo sapiens | place: Madagascar | study: EMG produced TPA metagenomics assembly of the PRJNA485056 data set...
GTTATTTTGTTGAATATTAGTGTGTTTTAATATGTTTTTAGTAAATATTTGTAAAAGATTTGCCCCTGCTTGATTTCATATCAGGCAGGGGCTGGTTTTGTAGTTGTTTTTAGGCAGAATTGTTTATTCAAAGAAGGGGCTAAAATCCTCCATGTTCGTTTTTGTTGTATGAATTGTCTGAACCGCGATTCTGTTCTCCAGAATAAATCCATTCTATCTGGTCTTCATACAGCTTGCCATTTACCCGGACTTCTGCCTTGATGCTGTTTTTCCCATCAGAGAGGTTTACCTTGTCAAAGATATAATGAACATCCGTATAGCCTTTTCTCATTTCTGAAATTTCCTTCCCGTTAACTATCAGTTTTGGAGTTCCCATATTGGAATAAACCGTTACCGCTGTTATCTTTTTCTCTCTGTTTATATTTCTTCTTTGGGTGATGTGGAGAACTGGTGATTTACTCCAGTTTGCCTTATACCAGTAATATGCATCTTTTTGGGTCTTCCTGTCAAAGGTAACGAGTCCTTTCATGTTACGTGCAGGAACTCCTCCTCTGTTGGCCATTGGAGTAGCGAAATCAAAGGTATTCCAGAGATATGAAGCCAGAATATATGGGTGCTTGGCGATGATGCTCCATTGATATTCGTGAATCTTGGTCTCATAGGTCTCTGGATAATAGGGCTTTGTCCAGTCCTGTGATTCACCCAGGTACTCGGTTTGCTGGTTTATATTTCCATCTGCACCATATTCAGAGAGAACGAATTTCTGGGTAGGGTAGTCTTTCTCCAGATTCTCGATCCATTTCCTGATGTCCTTGATTTCACCCTCGTACCATCCGAAGTATCTGTTCATACCTTGGATATCAGCGTTCAGATTAACAGGATGATTCATTCTTCCATAACCATTTACCGAGACTGTATATCTGTCAGGATCTTCAGTCTTTGCCGTATTGTGGAGCATAGCCGTGAGTTGGGCTGTATATGCATGTGGGCGATATACCTCATTATGCAGTCCCCAGACATAAATGGATGGATGATTGAAGTTTTGTCGTATCAGTTCCCTCAATTGATTCTGGGCATTTTCAGCTTCCTGCCCGGTCACCTGATTCACAAACGGAATTTCGGCCCAGATGATTAATCCCAGCGAATCGCATTTTGAGTAGAGGTACTCGCTTTGCTGATAATGCGCAAAGCGCACGGTTGTTGCTCCCACATCCATGATTGTTGCCAGGTCAAAATCATGGTTCTCATTTTGCAAGGCACTGCCCAATCCCCACCAGTCCTGATGACGGGTGACACCATACATAGGATATTTCTTGCCATTGAGATAAAAGCCTTTGCCTGCTACCATTTCAAAATGGCGTATTCCAAGGGGCTGGACCACGGAGTCTATGATGCGTCCATCCTGGAGAAGAACTGATTCTACTTTATATAGGTAGGGATCTTGTCTTCCTTGCCAAAGATGTGGATGACTGATCTTGAAATTGGAAACAAACGACTGGGTACCTTGTGTGGTAAGCGAGATTTTTTGCTTGTTGCAGGCAATCTGTTTACCCTCTTTAGAGAAGATTCTGTTCTCCAGTACAAGTGAGGCTGGATGCAGTCCTCCGTTATCCAATTTCACCTTGACGGAAATGTCGGCAGATTTTGCGGAAACATTCTTTTGGGTGATATATACTCCTGATGAAGCGAAGTCATTTACGCTTATGTTGCAGGAGTCTGTCACAATCATCGTGATGGGTCTGTAGATACCACCATATACGCCAAACAAGACATGGTTGACAGGGATGACATCCGGACGAGACTGATTATCAGCCTTGACCACAATCTCGTTATTCTTTCCAAGCTGCAGCTCATCTCCTATCTCGACAACAAATGCGGAGTATCCTCCCTTGTGGGTTCCCACCAAAGCACCATTGACATATACCTCAGAGCAGGCACCAACCCCCTCAAAGCGTAGGAAAACTCTTTTGCCCTTCAAATCTTCACTGGCAAAATAGGTCTTTCTGTAATATGCTGCACCCTGGTAGAACTTGTTATACTCAGTTTGCATGTCTTTGTTGTTCCAGGTATGTGGAATGTTGACTTTCGTCCATTTGCCTTTCCATATTTCCTGGGCTTTATAGACATCCGTAGAGAAAGGTCCTCGCTTGAATTCCCACCCGTCATTGAATGAAGTTACCTCCCTTGCCATGAGCGTGAGGCAGGATACTATAGCCCCCAATATCATCAAGCTTAATTTCTTATAAATATTTATCATATCATTCTTGTTTACTGATTACATAACTGATATATCTGGCAACCTGCGAGCAAGAATGCTCCCACACCATATACTTCTGTCATATCCTTAGTCACTTTCTTGGGATCTGCTCCCACAGGCTGTACATAGCATAGTTTTCCCTGGTCACTGACTGCATTCACCATAGCCTGCCAACCTTTAGTGATGGCAGGAAGATACTGCTTGGAATCCAGGTATCCTTCTCTTACTCCGTATGCCAATGCATATACGATAAATCCTGTAGCACTGGTTTCCGGTGAAGGGTAAGAGTCTGGATCCAGCAGGCTAGCATGCCAATATCCATCCTTTGCCTGTGTTTCAATGATGCGGGCACACATTTCCTTGTAGAGCTTCTCGTAGAATGGGCGATAGGAGCTTTTCTTCGGAATGATTTTCAGCAGGTCAACCAGACCGCCAAGAACCCAGCCATTACCGCGTCCCCAGAAGATTTTCTTTCCATTGCTCTCTCGCTGCTGGAAGTATCTTCCATCGCGATAAAACAGGTGCTCTTCCTGGTCATAAAGATAATGATAGGTATCATGGTATTCCTTGTCCATGAATTCCAGATACTTTTTATCTTTTGTAATGGCATACATACGGGCATAAACGGGAGGTGCCATGAACAGTGCATCACACCAGGTCCATTTGTCTGTTGTGGTAATGTCGGAATAGTTTATCAGCATGTTGCAGGATGCAGGATGGGTTATGACAAAGTCTGTTCTGGCTTGAACTGGCCATAGCATACGTGGGGCTTTATATTTGACATATAAGTCAAGAAAAGCCTGCCCCACAGCAATGTCGTCTGCATGATACATGGATTTTGCCATTTGGTAATGGTTGCGTCTTCCAATCCTCTTCAACCATCGGTAATAACTATCATAGCCATCAGTGCTTTCACTTAATTCAGCCCAGTCGATCATGCCGCGATACAGGGTGGCATGAGTCCAGTTTAAGTCATCATAGCGCTGATGTACCTGCAAATCTGCTATTTGCCAATCTGCTACTTTTCTCATGATGTTCTTGGTCTCCTGCCGGGTGAAAGGCAAATTACTCTTGGCATTCAACTGCCCCAACATCATGGAAAGCATCAATATGAATAAGATTTTCTTCATCATAATATTTCTCATTGTTTGCTGTGAATTACTAGGTTAGGGGAGCCTGATATATTTCATTGGTTCCCTGGTCAATTTTCAAGCGAATCACGAAAGGGGCATTCGGAACAGGATGAGGTGTTGAAATCTGATGCTCACAAGTTGTGGATTCTACAAACCTTACTTTTTTGCCGTCCAGCGTTTCTGCCTCCAATATCTTTTTCCCCTTTGGGACTTTTACTGTAAGGTGGCTGGAGAAAGGCATATTGAATACAACCATATAGGTGTATTGGGAGTTTCTGGTAAAATAACCCCAGTCTTGTTTCTTCAGTTCGGCATAGTCGCAGCCATAGATGGCTTCACCGTTCCGCTTCATCCATTTTCCGAGATAATCAGCGATGGCTAATTCCTCTTTTCTGAATGTTCCTTCCGGTGTAGGACCGAAATTGACAACCATGTTACCACCCATAGAAACGGCATGTACAATCCTTTCCAATACTTCACATGGATTTTTCACGTAGCTCAAGGACCAGTCCTTGTGGTATCCCCATTGGTTCTCTGGAATCGTCATGCATGCTTCCCAATCCCAGCGGGTAACCTGCAAGTCTGAGTTAGGGTCTGGTAGGCGGCGCTCGTATCCCGATTCGTAGTCGCCCATCAGATGGCCGTTGCTGTCGAAATGGCGTTTGCCATAATCGTCAGCACGCAGTCTGCTGTTGATTGTTACTCCCGGAATCAGCTTCTTTAACGTTTGTTCTATATGGGCGGTCCACTTGCCGTTTTTCTTGATGCTGTTATCCCATGTTCCGTCAAACCAGAAGTCTTTCACCATTGGATATCGGGTTGCCAACTCTACCAGCTGCTTCTCAGTTCTGTCCTGAAAGCGCTTGAAGGCAATGCTGTCTTCGTGAGTCTTCAGGTCGTATCTCCAGTCTGGGTCGCTCCAGTCCATCACTGAAAAGTAAAAATGAACGTCTATTCCTGCTTTCTGGTATGCTTTTACCAGCTCACCCAGAATATCCTTGTGATAAGGAGTTTGAGCCACCGTATATTTGGAGTACTTGCTAGGCCATAGGCAAAAGCCTTCGTGATGCTTTGTGGTAATCTTGACATATTTCACACCCATGTTTTTGGCTATCTTAGCCCATTCATCGGCATGAAAGTTCTTGGGATTCCATTCTTTCATCAGTTCAAGCCATTCGTCATTGGGTACTTTTGCCCAGGATTTCAACCATTCGGCAGCACCTTTGTATTCCTTACCTTTCCAATATCCGCCAGGGATAGAGTAGAGGCCCCAATGCAGGAATAAGCCCAAGCGATTGGAACGGAATCTTTTCATGGCATCATCCTGGCGTTTGCCAAGTCTGTCAGCTCCGTATTTCAACGGAATCTCCATTTCTGCCGGCAATGGATGATGGACAGTTTTTTCCTGTGCTTGTACCTCCCCTGCTGCCAGAAGGGAAATAGGCAGCAGGAGAGTCCAAAGAGAGAGTGTTTTCATATATGTTATGGTAAATTATATATATGATAATGATAGTTTTTAATAGTCTGGGTTCTGAGTAATTTCAGCACCTGTATTTGAGTCGATGACATTCTGAGGTATAGGCCAGATCAGATTGTGAGCATCAAATCCGGCGCTGTACTTGTTGTACTTGGCAACACGTTCTACCTGTTTTCCTGTGCGCTGAAGTGTAAAGCGTCTGATTTCCTCACCCACCAATTCACGGATACGTTCGTCCAGCAGGAAGTCCATTGTTGCCTGGGATGCACTGATTTCAGAGGCATTTGCTCTCTTTCTTACCACATTGATAGCCTTGGCAGCTTCCTCTGGCTTGTTCTGGCGGATGCAAGCCTCTGCTTTCAGCAGATAGGTTTCTGCCAAGCGGAATCTCATACGGTCCTTGTTGTTTCCTGTGTAGGTAAGGTCATCTTCCTTGCCATAGAAGAACTTGGTTATGACCGGATATATCTGACTCAGTTTTCGGGTTTCTTCCGTGATAGGAGCTTCCTTGCCCAGCAAATCAGGATAATTTGGGTCATTGTAGTACCAGTGACGCTTGATGTTGTATTCTGAATTGCGCATGTCGGTTGGGTCGTAGAAGTCCTTTCCTTCGATCCACCAGGTTAGTGGCTGGATCTGGGCAAGACCGCGTCCACCCAGAGAGTCGGCAAGAACAAATCCCTTCACATCAAAGTAACGAGGGTTCCATGCACGTCTGGTCCAGTCGGAATTGGCTCCACCGCCACCTGTCGTATTATACTCAAACTGCATCACCCAGATGCTCTCCATGTTTCCTGAAGTGCGGTTCTGGTTGTTCTCGGTAAACAGATCATAGAAAGGATCACCTCCCTCTTTCACTTTTGCACCAAAACGGGTGTTCATCAGGTGGAAATATCCGCTATTGATGACTTCATCGGCAGCCTGCTCAGCTTTGGCGTAGTCTTCATTCATGAGATAAACTTCTGAGAGAAGATGCTTGGCTGCCCATTTGGTCAGCTTACCTGGTTCTACGGCATCAGGGTCTTCCGGTAAATTGGCAGAGGCGAACTCCAGGTCTTCTATCATGTGCTTCAGTACTTCTTTCTTAGGAGTACGTGTGAAGTCATTACGATAGTTACGCTCTATCTTGTCAACGTATGGAACATCACCATAGAGATAAACCAGATATCGATAGGCGTATGCACGGAAGAAGCGGGCTGTACCTTCATACAATGCCTTGTCTGTACTCTTGTCCCAATTGTTGTTCTTCTCAGCAAACTCCAGCATTTCGTTGGAAGATGCGATAAGACCATAGGCGTAGTTCCAGTAGGAACTTACAAAGGTTGTGGATGGTGTGTAGGACAGTTTCTCAAACGGAGTGAGGGATCCATCTTGCTGCTTGCCGCAGTACACGATGTCTGTAGCTACCTGTAATGCCTCGTATGGACAAGCCTGTCCATGAGCAAACGCATCTCCTCCCCAGGTGTTGAACTCATCACGTGCCCAGGTATAGAGTCCTGTTGCTGCCGTTTCAAATCCGGTTGTACTGGTATAGACATTATCCGGGCCGGCTGTACTCTTCATTTCTTCATCCAGGAAGCTGGAACAGCTGGTGCCTGAAAAAAGCATTGCAACACCCAATAACGGAGTCAAAACTATATTTCTTTTCATAATTATTGCTATTTAGAATGATACATTAAGAGTGAACATGTATGAGCGAGCTGTTGGATAGCCTATTACCGCTCCCTTCTCATCATCCTGCGTACTGTCGAAGTTCAACGCATTCTTGATATTGCTGAAGGTATAGAGGTTGTTGACACTTAAGTCGCACTTGATAGACTGTAATCCCAGGCTGTTGGCCCATTCCTTTGGCAAGCGATAGCCCAATGTCACATTCTTGATGTGTACATAGTTCATACGCTTGTAGAAACCATGCTTGTTGAATGGCACATACACTGGCGAGGTCATCTCATTGGTAGGATTATCCTCTGTCCAATAGTTCATGCCACTGAGATAGTTGAACTCAGGCATCCAGCGGTCGAAGTTATAATCGTGCATCTGGCGCCACTGTCCAAACAGGCCAGTCAGGACAAATGAAGCATATACATTCTTGTAGGCGAAATTATTCGTCAAGGCTGATGTGATGCTTGGCAGTTTTGAACCGATGACTTTCTTGTCGTTGGAATCAATCACGCCATCCCCATTTACATCTTCCAGTTTGGCAGATCCAGGAACTGCTCCCTTCTGGATTTCCTTGCCGTCTGCATTGATGTATTTCTTCTTGGTTGCATCCCAGGTTGCCTCGTTCGTCTGCCAGGTGCCCACTACGTTATAATCGTAGTAAACTCTGGATGACTCTCCGACAAACCATTTGTTGGTGAGGTCTTGGGTGGCATTGTCAGCAAGCTTGGTAATCTCGTCTTTATTCCATGCCAGGTTGAATGTTGTTCGCCATTCGAAGTCCTTGTTTCGGATGTTGACGCTTGTCAGCACAAACTCCAGACCGATATTGCGGGTAGAACCGATATTGTCCATGATGGAGCGGTAACCATTCATATAAGGTACGGAACGGCTCATCAGCAAGTCCTTGGTGTTGGATACGTAGAAGTCGAAGGAACCCAGCAGGCGACCATTGAGGAAGGAGTAATCCAAACCGGCATTGAATGTGTTCGTTGTTTCCCATTTCAGGTTGGGGTTGCCCACACCGTTGGTAGGAAGATAGACACCATTTACCGGTGTTGCTTCATCACCGAAGAGATACTTCTTCACAGCAGAGAGACGGTCCAAAGTCTGGTAGGCACTGATTGCCTGGTTACCATTGGAACCGTATGACAGGCGGAGCTTCAACTGGTCGAGCCACTTGCTGGTGCCAGCCATGAACTTCTCTGAATTGATGTTCCATGCCAATGCCACAGATGGGAAGAATGCATACTTGTTGTTTGTTCCAAATGCAGAATAGCCATCCTGGCGACCGGTCAGAGTGATGAGGTAGCGGCTCTTGTATGAATAGTTCAGACGCAGCATGTAAGACAACATGGCTGTTTCGGTCAAAGAAGAGCTGATACTGATGTTCTTTTCGCCGGCATTCATATTGTGATAGCCATAGTCGTCGCTCATGAAACTTTCAGCCGACTGATCCGAATACTGGCTGTTGGTCTGCTGCATAGAGAACAAACCTGTAGCGTCAAACTTATGCTCACCAATTTCCAATGCATATTTCAGTACGTTTTCCCAGGTATAGTCATAATAGTGACGGTTGGAAATGCTTGCAGAACCATTGCTTGTCTTACCACTCAGGGTATTTCGTCCATAGTAGGAACCCGTAAAACTTGAGCGGTAGTTGTAACCGAAGTTGGTACGGAAGCTCAATCCCTTGACCGGTAAATCTACATTTGCATAGGATGACAGGAAGATGTTGCGGAACTTACGGTCATAATCTGCCTTGATGTTGGAAAGCGGATTGCTGAACAATGTATTTCTTGTCATTGGGTAGAAGTTGATATTGCCCTCTTCATCATAAACGGAAGAGTAGGGACTTAACTTCAAACCCGATTCCAAGGAAGGACCAGGACCATCGAGCGTCTTCTCCGTAGCCTGCATGTTGACTCCAATCTTGAGCCACTTACCTAAGTTCTGGTTAACATTCAGGGAAACATTGGTGCGGTGCATGCCCGTATTTTCCATGACGCCTTTGGTCAGAACGTGAGAAAGACTTGCTATGTAGGTAGTGCTTTCTGTTCCGCCGGAAATACCCAATTCGTGATTGGTGGTGAATCCCTTACGGAAGATGACATCCTGCCAGTCGGTCTCTCTTCCTGCCTGATAGTTGGCATACTCATCTGCACCCAGAATCTTTTCTGGTGTCAGCTCAGAATAGTCCAGACCGTTCTTGAGATGAAAATAGTCCTGCAGATACTTGACGTATTCCTTGCCGTTCATCATATCCAGACGGCGTTCCGGCTCCGAGAAACCTACCTGTCCTTTATAGGTTACGGTAGCCTTGCCTACCTTGCCCTGCTTGGTCTGGATGAGGATGACACCATTGGCACCTCGTGCACCGTAAATAGCAGCAGCTGAAGCATCTTTCAATACAGACATGCTTGCCACCATATCAGGATTGATATCTCCCAAAGATCCACTATATGGAATTCCGTCCAATACGATTAAAGGTTCGTTGCTTGCTGACAGCGAATTGACACCACGTACGCGGATAGACTGGTCCTGTCCTGGAGTGGCATTACCGGTGGTAATACTCAAGCCTGGTACCTGACCAGCCAATCTGTCCATCAGGTTGTTGGTTGTTACAAGATTGAGCTTTTCTTCGCTGATGGCAATGACTCCTCCAGTCAAATCGGATTTCTTCTGAGTTCCATAGCCCACAACCACAACTTCATTGAGGTTTTGTGAGTCTTCCTTCAACTGGATAGTCTTGGCATTCTGACCTTCCTGCATCTTTATCTTTTGTGGTTCGTAGCCAATATAAGTTATGTTTAATACAGGGCTGGAGGTTGATGCCTGCAATGTGAAGTAACCGTCGATATCTGTTACCACACCATTCTTGGTACCATTCTCCATAACGGTAGCACCAATGACCGGTTCTCCATGTGAATCCAAGACCTTGCCTTTAACGGTATGCTTGCCTTTTGGTGAAGTTTGCTTACCAGCCTTGGCTTCTTTCTTGACAATGATGATGTGTCGGTTTACAATCTTGTAGGTAAGAAGCTGACCATCCAGAATGGCATCCATCAATGTTGCCAAAGTAGGAACCTTCGTGTTGACATCGACTTTCTTGTTTAAGTCAATTGTGTTTTGTGAAAAATCCACGGACATCTTAGTCTGAGATTCAATCTCTTTAATAAAGCTTTGTACCGTAGCCTTGCTTTTCGATAGGTGAATCACTTGACTTTGACCAAAAGAGGACAAAGACATCGAAAGACATAAAGCGAGCGAACATGCTAGTTTTTTACTTACAAAATGCTTCATATTCTTTGACTTTAAATTATTAAGTAATAGTTATTTTACAAATAGGGTGATTTTGTCTCCGTTCTGCAGGTAATGTAGGTTGCCAGATACAACTGTCAACACTTGCATGACATTGCCAATGTTTTCCTCTTTTTTGAAGTTCATGGTAAATCTCTGTTTTAGATCCACATTGCTTTTTACTATAAACTGTACGTTGTATTGGCGTTTCAAACAGCGGAGAATCTCTTCCAATGTTTGCTGGGAGAAGTTCAGATCACCTGATGTCCATGAATTATAGGCGGTGGCATCTACAGCCTTTACGGTCATGATTCCACTCTGGCGCTCGTAATTCATCTGCTGGTTAGGATGTAGGATAACCTCTTCTTTCTTGTCGGATACGCTCACCAAACCTTCTTCCAATGTTACAGATACCTGTGGTTCATTATCGTATGATTTTATACCGAAATGAGTACCCAGCACCTTCACTTTCAAGTTTCCTGCGTGTACAACGAAAGGGTGCTCCCGGTCTTTGGATACCATGAAATGTGCCTCACCGTTTACATATACGTTGCGTAGATGATTTCTTTTGTTAAATCGTTTTGGATATAAAATAGTTGTACCGGCATTTACTTTTACCTTGGTGCCGTCTGATAAGAGCAGACTGTCCACCTTGCCTTCAGGTACATAGCATTCCAGCAGTTCATCATTTTCAGAATAGGAACGTGCCGTATAATCCCAGACAAGATAGGAAGCAATCATCGGGAACAGCAATGCTGCTGCATATTTCATGCATCTTATGATGATGCCTTTTCTCTTGCGCTTCTGTTCGTATGCATGGCGATTATACCGGAAGACATTCAATGCCTCCTGGAGTTCAGACTCATTGTAGCCGTCCTTGCCGCATTGAGCCCAAAAATTATTCAGTGCTTGATATTTTTCTTTCTTCATATTTTTGCCTTTTTATATAATGAAGAGCAGAAAAATGGCAGGCACACGTAATTAATTTCTGTTAATAAGAGTTAAAAGTGCGATTATTGGTAATATTTCTCTCAAATAAGCCAACGCTAATGAGATATGGGTCTCCACAGTACGCTTGCTTATTCCGAGCTTGGCTGCGATTTCAGAATTAGACATTCCCTCCAGACGGCTCATCACGAAAATTCTTCTTCGCTGTTCTGGCATAGCGTTGATTTCTTCCATGATATAAGCTTCCAATTCCTTATAGCATAGTAGCGTTTCGCCAGACAACTCATCTTTTTGGAGATTATCTTTAGGTTCTTCATTATTGAAACGCAGTGATTCACTCATGTATCTGGCAACGGCATGGCGGGCTGAAACAAATAGGTAGTTATCAAGATTAGATATTTCTTCCAGTCTTTCTCTCTTGATCCAAAGGTTCATAAACAGCTCCTGAACAATGTTTTCAGCCTCTCCCTTATCTTTGCAGAATCGCATGACAAATTGGAGAACCTTCGGATAGAATTTCACAAAAATGGCATCAAAGGCTTTTTCACTTCCTTCGGAAAGAGCCATTGCTATAATCTTGTCTTTATTAAAAAAATCTGCCATTTTTATCTGCTGTTTATATTCTTATACACTTGTAAGTTTTCACCATGTATGTCTCCATAGATAAATCCATTGGAGAGTATTTGATGAATAACGGTGGCAAAGGTAAGAAAAATAATTCAAAGTTGTTACAACTAATAGCTTTTTTTGTTGAAAGAGAACTATTATTAAGACCAAAGGGGAAGAAAACCTATTCTTTCCCCTTTGGTCTATAATCTTACAGCTGTACCTTTACAGCCTTTCCGTCATATTCCACGCTCTTGCTTGCCTGCATAGGCTGATCGCCCGCTCCACTATTGGCATCCACCAGTACGATATGGAATCTGCGATGCTGGAGCATTCCCTTATAGCTGCCCTTGCGTGGCGCGATGTTCAGGGTTCTGTCTGCTTCATTCCATACAAACTGGATTTCAG
>ERZ1034680.1004-NODE-1004-length-11709-cov-9.498284_pt1 | contig 11709 bp, 26 predicted proteins | sample MGYA00520639_ERZ1034680 | MGnify/ENA primary metagenome ERZ1034680 (study PRJEB33766, sample SAMN09781760) | gut metagenome | biome: gut microbiome | host: Homo sapiens | place: Madagascar | study: EMG produced TPA metagenomics assembly of the PRJNA485056 data...
AAAATTTATTATTTCAAAAACAAATTATGGAGTAGAGTTGAGAAGAGTCATCTTATAGCAGGAGATACAGAAAAATACAAGGATGCATTAGAAATATTGAAATACTTAAATGAACATTATTCTTGGTACTTTCCTAGATTATGGAGAGACGGAGAGCATCCCGATAGAAAACATATGCTTGGTGTTGTAAGAAAAGAAATGAAAAAATATCTTTTGATTGATGGGGTTTTGTATGAACAGACTGCCGAACCTAGATATGTGATAAATACATTTGGATTAGGTCATAATCATGGTGGAACAGGAATGTTTTGTGAATATTTTTATAATGATAATATTGGAAAACAAAATTATTTTTCAGCATTAGAAGGCGATAAGGCGGTTGCTTATGCAAATTATGTGGCAAAAAGACGAGGTGATACAAATGATGTTGGGAAATTTGAATCATTTATTATTTGTCATATGCCAGAATTAGTAAAGTTAAAACCTAATAAGCAGCATGGAGATGGAAATAAATTTTTAAATGAAATGGAAAATATGATTTGTAATACAGATAATCTTGTGGAAGCAGGATTACTTTCAATATGTATGTGTGGGAAGGAGTGATTAATATGTTAAATTATACAAAAATTACATTTAATGAGTTAGACAACACAGACAAGCCATTACAGGCATTTTATAATTATGATTTAAAAGAAAACGAAATTAATAGCTTTTTGGAAGAGTACGCAACTGTTGAAGAAGTTCCAGAAGGTGTATCTATTCAGAAAGTAGAACTATGCTTAACGATTTACGCACAGCATGATTTTAAATTAGAAGCTTGTTGTACAGATACAAATAACGAACAGTATTGGGTTGAAATCAATGAACAGTTTACAAATGCAGATGAATTTATTCAGATGATTCCCGATTATGGAAAGATAAAGTTATAAGAAAGGAAGTATATGATATGAATAGACCATGTGGATTTATCGAAGCTGATACAAAATTCAGAAATGTAATTGATTGCTTAAATGCAAAGCAGAGTATTGATTTGTGGTTGCTTGAAAAATACACTGATACATTTGAAAGTGGAGAGAAACATAAAATTAATGTGAGATATGTGCACCAATTATATGAAGGCAGAGAAAACATTATGGATTATGTAGTTGATTATATGAGGTTTGATTACGACAGATTATGTATTGTGATTAAACCTAATAAATGGATGGAAATGGAGTGATGAGACATGGATATTAAAGAAGTAATGCAAAAAGCAGTACGAGCTTTATTAAGTAGTGGATCATATGACGATTTGAATGAAGAACAGAATACAGTTGTTGTTGAATTTGAAACAGAATTATGGAAACCAAAAGTTGATGAATTGCGGAAGTCAATGCCACCAGAAGAAATAAAGGAAACAATACATGATTGGTGGCAGGATTATGAAATTGCAGACGGAACAGAAGATAATTTGTTAGCATATGTGTAAGGAGTGATGATATATGAAATTCAAATGGAATTTACAACCAGAATTTGAGAAATATAAAAAGAATCAGAGAAGTTGCAAACAGGAAGAAGGTAGCGGAGAATATGTTGGATCTGTAAGAGTTGGTAATCTTTGTTTTGACATTATTGATTGGGGAAATCATTTGTGGTTCGACCTTTATGTTGGTGGTGTTGATACAGGTTATGGATACGGAGCTGATAATTACCCATATGATTATTGTGATGTAGCGAGTTTTTCATGGAACGATGATCTGACAGATGTAACTGATGATGATTTTAAAAGAGAACTGGAAGAGTATATTAAGGAACATATCAATACGAATAAAGGATATGTTACTGATGTTGGTGCAATTCCAGTTAGCCTTATTGAGAAAGCAAATGAAGATTTGAAAGAATGGTAGGTGATAATATGGGTGTTAGAAATTTATACGGATATACAATAGATGCATTAGCTACTGGAATTGTAAGAGCTGATAGTATCGAAGATGCAAGAGAGAAAGTTAAAGTTGCTTATAAAGCACATAGCGATTGCTATGATGAACAGAGAGATAATATTTCTGTCTGGAAATTGGATGAAAATTCATGGTTTAAGGATAATCCAGATGTAATTGAAATTATGGAACATTAGGTTTGGGAAGAAACAAGAGTTTCATTGGAAAACGGAGGAAAATATTATGAATGATGAATATAGAATTGAAGTAGATACAGGAAGCGGTTGTTATGGTTTTACAGATACGTTAGCAGAACTTCTTGCAGATGTCAAATTTGAATATGGAAAGAAAGAAGCAGAAAAAGTGTCTATATGGACTAAATACTCGAAAGAAGGCGATGAATATATAAGTGAAGATAAACGGATGCATATTTGGAATATCGGGAAAAGTTAATGAACTGAGGATTTATTGTGAAGATTGGAGGAAAACATTATGAGTAAAGATAGATGGGAAGTATTAAGAAATTGTGCAGATTTTCAAGAAATCTATGACTATGTATTTAATAAATATGGAGTTGAAGATTATTGCTCTATACTAGATAAAATTGAAGATGAACTTGAAACTTATGAGAACTCATCAAGTGAAAAATGGCAAGAAGCAGTAGAAAACGGAAATATTCCAGATTCGATTCAGTGGTTTTGTGGAATGATTGATACAGAATACTTCCTGAACAAATGTTGGATTTAAAATATAATGAAACGATGATTTACAAGGAAGTGAGGTAAACAAATATGAAACATTTAGTAATATTCTATGCGGAAAACGGAGTATACAGTGCGGTATATAATTTTAAAAATATTCCGCCAACTATAGAAGACATAAAAGAAATGCAAAAAGATATACAGAAAACAGAAAGCCTAATTCAAATGCCAGCAATTGTGAATTGGCTACCGATTAGCGATTAAAATGAAACGGAAATTTCCTTAGTCAGAAAGTGAGGTAATAATATGAAAGATATAAGTTTTTACAGCAAATTGTATAATGAACTGTTAAAGAGATACAGAATAAACCCAGATAAGTATGAGAGAGAAGATGCATTTCAATCAGCAGTCTCTGATATTGAAGATGGAAAGGACGAGAAAACAGCTTTTAAAGAGGTTTTTAAGTCAGTACATGATGTCGAGTTATCTGACATAATTTTCAATTCGGCTTATGCTGTAGTACTTGGACTTAGGAGGAGAGCTACATGTTATTAAAAGATACCAAAGAAAAGCAGGTAATACTAAATCAGAATCTGCTTACAAAGCAATTAAGTATCACTGTCTACAACAAGATAACGAAGAAAAAGATAACATACACAAATCCTAAGAGAATGTGTATATTATTTGCACAGTGCGTGTAAAGGAGGTCGATAAAATGGAAATAAGTAAATATGCGATGCCTGCAATTGCAATATTTATGGATGGCGGTATAAGAGAACAAGTACATAGAGAGCTTGCACCATGTAGTAACAATGAATTTATTAAGAGATACTGTGAGCTTGATCCAGATTTTGAGAACGTCTTGAAATCAGAGCTTGGAATTGATATAATGGATTTATAATTGGAGGTATGTATTATGAGATATAGAGTAATTGATGTAGACAACAGAGCCTCGTACAGTAAGCAAATGAGCTTTGATGAGTTGAAAAATTATTTTGAGCCAGATGTTGAAATATTTGGCGAAGAAATGCACGACAAATGGTATGAAATCAGCGATGTCGATGACCTTAGAGAGTTCCTGGAATACAAAGCGGATGGAATGAGAGTTGAAGATATAATAGAAGTCATTCCTGATGATATAGACATTCTTCTTGAAGACAACTGTACAAAAGTAGAAGCGAAAAAGTATCTGGAAACTGGTACAACAGTATATAGAGATTTAGAGGAAGGTCTTGAAGGATACTGTGAAGAATGGGATAGCTGTTGTGCAGATGATGGATATTCTGATATGGTAAGAGAAATGGTCAGAACACATAAACCTTGTACTAATTGGGGATGCGTAGAGATTGAAGGAAAATGGTACTACATAATGTATGTGTTGTAAATTAAATATGTGACTTGAAACAGACAATCGTAGGGTTGTCTGTTTTTTAATGGAGAATAATATAACGGAGGTAATTATATGTTCCAAGTTAGAGATAGACAAGGTGGAAATGTCATAGATGCCTTTGATTCCTTAGAAGCTGCGACATATGCGCTGAACGAATATGAAGAGGCTGATAAGCTAGATGGTATCTATGAAGAGAATTTCTACGAGATATTTGATACTATTAATAATGAAATAGTAGTGATATAATAAAAGTGGTAATATGGTAACGGAAATAGAGATAATGGAGGTAGCCATTATGGGACAGTTAATTGGATGTTTGATTGCAGGATACTTATGTATTTATCTTCCTTGGAAAGCGAATCAAAAGGAAGAGTCTCGTAAGAGACAAGATATGTATAATAACTTGAACAAGAAGTCTGTAGACGAAATGGATAAATGGAGAAGATAATATAAGAAAGGTGGTTGATGAATATGTTCGGAGGACTATTAGCATTTTTAGGAATTTATGCAGGAAGTGCTGCAAAGGCAGCTTATGATAATTATGACATGAAGAAAACAACTCGTACAGTTGATAAAGATGGAAATGTGCATTATATGGACAGATTGTGCAATGATTATATCAACGGTGAGCGAGTAAAGAGAGTTGAGACAACGGACAAAAATGGAGTTAAGCTGTATTCAACTGTTGGAGTGAATAGTAGCAGAGTGTATAACACTTCTTACGGAAGAGGTACGCAACAGTTATTGGAAATGAGTGAACGTGACAAACAAAATAATATCAAGCGTGGATATAATGTATATGGACAATACAATCCTTATTTTGGGAAAATAGTAACAACCGAAATTAGTTCAGGAAGAACAATTACTTGCTTGTTTAGTGGAAAAAATAGCAAAACTGGAAAAGAGTTTTATAGAGTATGGTATTTTCGTCCAGAATGCCAGGGAAAACTTGATTACGATACGACTGTTGAAGGAGATATGGGTACTGAAATTACAGAGGAAGAATTTAACAAGTTGAATTTTGGATGTTTAAAATGTAGGACAATGCCAAGTGACTTCAATGTGACTAAGAAATTATGGGGTGAAGATTGGTAGGAGGAAACATTATGAAATTTGAAAAGTTAAAGAATATTGACAAGCATGACTGGTGCATTCAGATTGGTGATACAAGTGGAAATAAACCATTTTGTATTAATATAAGGCATTTTACAAAACATGGATGCAGATTAACCATTAATCTTTGCCATGATAGATTGATTAGTTTATTTGGCTTTAATCAGAAAGTATTTGGCGCATAGGAAATAATAGTTTCTTTGGAAAATTTAATCAATATATTGTGGTTGAAAGATATGAAAACCACAATATATTGATTAATGCAAACGCAAACCGCTAGTAATAAAATACTGGCGGTTATTTTTGTTGGAAAATTTGTTAAAAACTAATTGACAAACTAGCTTTTAGATAGTAATATAATCAATGTGAGGAGGTAAGCGAATGGCAGTTAAAAAGACTTTTGCTACTCCTATTGATGAAGAATTACAAAATGAATTTAAGGCAAAATGTAAACAGCAAGGATACAAGATGAATGAAGTTGTTGAAATTCTTATGACTGGTTACATCAATGGTCAGATTCAAATTGAGAAAGAGATTTCTTATAAAATTCATCAATCAGGAAAATAAAAAGAGTAGGTTCACAGCGACCAAACCGAAACCTACTCTTAACACAACTTGAACCTAAGTCCTAGTCATTACATATTATATCGTATTTTCTGGACTTATTCAAGTCACATTTTCCAAACAAAAATTGCGTACCTTGAAAACTAAATAGCAGATTGGCTATCTGTAAAAGCTGTCGTGATGGAGTTGGAATACTCTCGATAGTCTGCGAGCAAATAGAGAATAAAACTATAGAAGGCTATCAACAAATTTATTAAGAAAGGAAGATACGATATGCGATTAACAAAAGAACAGAAAGAAACAGAAAATCCATTACTTGATGATAGACAACTTAGAGATAAATGTGTTGGAAGATATGAAGTATTGGATAAAGTAAAGGAATTACTTCTTTTACCAGGCGAAGAAATTGCAACACAGAAACAAGTTGCTTCATTCTATGAAGTGGACGAGAAGGCAATTGAAAAAGTATGTGTAAGACATTTGGACGAATTGGAATCAGATGGTATGTGTGCTAAAAAGTATACAGATCTTTCAAACCTACATTATGTCGGATTGAAAACTTCAAAGGGAAAAGTAACATTTACCTTTGAAAATGGAAATACATATAACTACCCAACGAGAGGAACGAAAGTATTTCCTCGTAGAGCAATTCTTAGAGTTGGAATGTTACTTAGAGATTCAGATGTTGCAAAAGAAGTCAGAACACAGCTTCTTAATATAGAAGAAAAAACTTCAACGGAAACCAAAACAGAAAATATTGAAGAAGAGCAGAAGTTAATGCTTAGTGTTGGAATGGCTGTAGCAAGTGGAGATGCGAATGCAGTTGCAATAGCATCAGCGAATCTTGTGGCATTCAAAAACAGGCATATTGAAAAGTTACAGAATGATAATAAAGCATTAGCAGGTGAGATTCTTTCATGGTCTGATAGAAAGAAATTAAATGCAGGTGTTAGACAGTTAGCTGCTGTGACAGGGATTCCATTTGGAAACATGTGGAATGAACTTTATAAGAATCTTCAGTATAAATATGGAATCTGTTTGAAACAGAGAGGTGGTAAACCATTTATTCAGTGGGTAGACGAAAGCGAATGGGAAAATGTTATCAAGACGTTCTGTGCAATGTGTGAGGCATATGACCAGTCACCAACCGAAATGTTTCAACAGACTACACCGAAGATTAAAGCATAATTACATAACTTCCACGCTGTATATGCGATGGAACTTGTTCTATACTTCTCAAGTCAAAAGAAGTAGTGTATAATAATAAAGAAAGCGAGTGATGAATATGTCAACTTATATAGTTGAAGCATTGGTAACTGGAAAAGTATATTATGAGATAGAGGCAGAAAGTGAAAAGGATGCTATAAAGATCGCCCATAAAGAGAATGCAAATAAGAAAATGTATACAGAAGATGGAACGGATATAGAATTATCTGTATGTGATGATATTGATACATTTACTATTGTTGATAAGAAATGAAAGCAAATGAATCCAAGTTTTCATGTGCTAGAGGTGTTAATATGAAAATTAAAAGAATAGTGTATTATTCAGTACCAAGATCAGAATCAAGCACTTGTTCTTGTTGTGGCAAATCTATTCAGAATATATGTAGCATTGAAACCGTAGAAGGTGAACGTTTTAACTTTGGAACAACATGTTTTGATAAGCTGATAAAAGATAAACTTCGGTCGTTCCAGAGAAAAGAATACAATCAAGCGATAAAATTTTTGAAGGGATATTATAAACAACAAAAAGTATGGGAAAATATGACAAAAGAAGACTATCTTGGTTCAGAAATGTATAGAACTGCTTGTATATGTGATGGTGGTGCTCCATGGGAAACAAAGGTAGATATTAATTCGTTTGAAGATTACAAAAATTGGATGCTAAATGATTTCTTTCCATACAGAATTGAACAAGAAGAAAAGGTAATTGAGAAATACAGTAGAATTGATTTTTAACAAGTAGAAATTCGACTTTCATTGGAAGATAGGATGGTGATAAAATGCTGAGAAGAAACTTATTTATAGGTATTTCAAATGATAGATTGAAGGAATGCTATGAAAGTTATAAACGTGTCATTTGTAAAAGGGAAGAAGAAAAGGAATTATTTTTAGAACTTGTAACAGAATATAAGACTTTTGTGGAAAGTGAACATCCAAAGGCAGCCGAAGCGGTTTGTCAGGCTGATATGTTTAATGAGATTGCACATAGATTTTTCAAAATTGTAGATGTCATTAAGGATAAAGAATTTTGTGAGATTATGGGAATTGAGGTGAAAGACAATTAGTAAATTAATACAGAAATTAAATTGGGATATGCCATTTATAAAAAATCAGTGTATGTTTGTGTATGCTGAAGCTGATTTAGATTCTAATCAAAAAATGCAAGAACCACTACAAAAACTATATCAATATGAAAATCAACCAGATATGAGAGAAAAGATAAGAGAATATGTTAATGAGCTTGATACAGAAATTGATAGGTGTGAAAATGAATTGCAAAAATATTATAAGAGTAATGGAGATATAGGTGTTATAAGTATGCAAAATAGAATTCAAGTTTTAATTGAAGTAAAGAATGATTTACTTGGAAGATTGGAAGAGGTGATATAAAATGACTAATGGCATTAAAGAGAAAGACATTCGTGATATGCAAAAATGTTTTGACAAAATGGAAACGATTTTAAAAAGAATTCAGGTATATAATTCTGAGGCGAAAATTATTTGCATTGAAAGTGACACAATAGCCCTAGTTAATTTTAATGGCGAGTATATTGATTCAGCTCCACAAATAAAAGACGAGCATATTGTTGCAAGTGAATACATATCAACATTGGATAATTATTGTTAAGAAATGACGATTTCTTGTGGAAATTTGGAGGTAATAATATGAATGTACTTGGAAGCTTTATAGATTGTGTTTATGAGCCACATTTATATAAAGAGGATATTGGAGATATTAGAACAAAACTTATAAGTAGATTGCCAGATAAAAGAATCTGTGAAATGGCAAGTGTACTTATAATCGACACAAAATATGATATGTATGTTGTAAAAATACGAAGACCTGAACTGAATAGTAGTGGATGTGTCGATATAGAAAAGACTCATAAGAAAATTTACGAAACTGATTTTATCGAAATTTCAAAGAGAGATTATGAAGGATTAGATTGGAGAGAAGCTACTAAGAAAACTGATAAATTAATGAAACCAGGATCGTTTGTTATTTTTAAAACAGATATTGACGTAGATGCATTAATCAAATGAAAAATTGCTTTCAAATGTAGATCGGAGACAAAAATGGAATGGCAAGACCTAAGTAATGAAGTAGAATATGGAATATTGTAGCTTAGAAATTTGATATTACTATTCTTATTGACGGAGGTTTAATATGAGTTGTGAAAAAGGATTTAAAAAAGCATTTGTAATTTTTATGGACATTCTTGGAAGTCAAAATCGTAGTGATTTTAATGAATTATTTGAAATTAACGAGTTATTTCATTCAGAGCTATTAGCTAATAAGCACCAAGATAGGGAATATGTAGCGTACCAACGGCATATTTATACTTTCTCTGACTGTGCTTATATTATTTATGACCATAAAAATGAATCAGACTCTAATTGGAGCGCATTATTTGATGTTGCTTTATTAAATTGTGAACCACTGCTTATGAAATTTTTAAGCAAGGGATTGGTGCTTAGAGGGGGTGCTGCATATGGCGATGTTTATTATGATGAAAATAAAAATATGTTTTTTGGAGATGCGATCAATAAAGCATATCAATATGAAAGCAAAATAGCCAAATATCCACGTATTGTAATAGATGATTATGTAGCGAAGAAAGTTATTAAATATACAAAAAGAGTAGACAAACGCTTTGAAAAGAGAAATAAAAAAGTAGATTTGACCTTTGATGATCATATTGGTTGCATTGTTGATTTGGATTCAGATAGAAAATATTATTTAAACTATTTCAATTCGATACAACACGGAAGAGATTATAGCTTGATCATTAAAAAGAACAATAAACAATTTCTTGAAGATGTTATTTCTATGTGTGATGAACGGATGGCTTTATTTGAAGAGAATGAGAATGTTCGTTCTAAATATGAATGGCTAAAAAAATACGCAGATCGATCTGTAAATGAGCATATTAATAAAGTTATAGAATATAAGAAACCATTTTGGGATAAAGTATTTGCTGGACTCAACCCCAAAAATAGAACATTATTTAATAAATATTATAAGTATAGGTATCTAACAAATGTTGGTACGCCTTTTGATATTCAAAAACAATTTGAAGGATTTAATGATCTCAAAACATTAAATTATTTATGGCAATCGGAAGAAAAAGATGGGATGGTAATAATGACAAATGAACAGAAAATAAGAGAGAAAATATCAACAATTGAGGGCTTGGCAGATTATCTTATATCTTATAATGATAGTCGTGGAGAGTTTTATACAAGCGATTGTGAGTGTTTTGAAACAAAAGACGAAGCTGTTCAACATGAAATAAATTGGTTAAAAGAAGAATACAATGAATTATGATAATAAAAAGTTGTGTTCAAGGCAGAATGGAGGAATTGATATTGTTAAAATAACTGGCAATGTTGCGAAATGGGAGATTGCAAATGCAATTCAAAATTACAATGGTACTGAAATTTGTTCATATTATAATACAATGTTACCGTTCAGACATTGTTATCATGTTAATGATAATGAATGTGATATTAAGGAATTCTGCAAAATTGTAGAAAAAGTGTAAAAGAAAAGGTAAATGAAAATGGTGGTTTACCATTTAATATGATTGTGATTTATACAAATATATCTGATACATTGGATTGGATATAGGTCATTTATCGACATATGCAGAAAGACTTGAAGAAGTCGAGAAATTGGTTGCCACAGTAGCAATAGTGACATAATAAAAGATTGTATTCAAGTGTAGGCGATTATATGAAAATAAAATCTATGGATCATGAATTATGTGATTACGATGAAGCGTATACGAGAGAAGATGCTAGTGATATTGGTTAGTGCGAAAATGTAGAATAAAAGATTGTCCATATAATAAAGATTTGAATGAAAAAAGAAAAATGGGTTGGAATGTGTAACCCGATGGAACAGACACTTGGAGGTGAAATTTTGGATTATATTAGTTTAGTAGATATTGAAAATAAAAGAATGTACGATTTAGGGAAAGTAACTGAAGCAAAGTATTACTTGCCTTATTTCGCTGATAAATTTCATGGAAAACCAATCGTATTATTTGGAGATGAGACGCATGGATGGTTAGAGGATAAATACGAATTGAAAAAATATGGTGGAGAATATGAAGATTGTTCCATTAGCAACGAAAATTGTAATGATGATATTTTATCAGATATAGATATGTCTAGGATGGAATTTAGGGAAATCTTTGAAAAGATTGGAGGAAAAGTTATTACAAACTTAAATGATTATATTAGATATAAATATCATGATTAGTATGAAGCAGAAATAAACTGCTTCTTTTATTTTACTTACAAATATGGTAAAATAAATACAATTATAAACCATAACATGAGATGTGCCGTTTTGCGGAAATAATTATAGCAGGAGGTTCAAAATATGAATTACGATGAAAAGAAAGATCTTCTTAAAAGAGTAAAAGAAGGCGCAGAAAAGAAAGAATTCCGTGTAAACAATATCGAAGAATGGGGATTTATTTGTGGTGCATGGGTAGATTATGTTTTAAGAAATAGTAATTTGCCAGATAGAATCTATAAAGGCAGAGAAACATGGATGGTGAAAGAACTTAATGGGAATAATATAGAGCCTTTTAAACAAAAATTGATGGAAACTTTCACAAAACAGTATATGGAAAATGTTGGAGAAACTGAATTTTTAAATGGAGTTTTTCTTAGTATTTTAGACTGTGATATTGAAGATGGCGAGAAATGGTCTGATGCGGCTGAGATGTTTTCTGCTGGATTAGTTTCGGAAGTAAATTGGTAATTGAAATATAAATTTAATATT
>ERZ1034680.1021-NODE-1021-length-11532-cov-31.072406_pt1 | contig 11532 bp, 10 predicted proteins | sample MGYA00520639_ERZ1034680 | MGnify/ENA primary metagenome ERZ1034680 (study PRJEB33766, sample SAMN09781760) | gut metagenome | biome: gut microbiome | host: Homo sapiens | place: Madagascar | study: EMG produced TPA metagenomics assembly of the PRJNA485056 data...
CTCCTATCCTTATCCTCGACGAGGCAACATCGGCTCTTGATACAGAGAGCGAGCGCCTGGTACAGGATGCCCTGGAGAGATTGATGAAGACCCGTACCACCGTGGCTGTGGCCCACCGCCTGAGCACCATCAAGAATGCCGACGAGATCTGCGTATTGCACGAAGGAAGAATCGTGGAGCGAGGCACCCACGAGGATCTGATAGCCAAGAACGGTTACTACCGCAAGCTGCATGACATGCAGCAGGTGTAGGATAAGAAAGAATTTGTTGAATGTTGAATTTGCATTCTTACAGAAAGAAGAAATGATGAAGAAGATATTATATGGCAGTGTATTCTGCATTTGGTACTTGATGTCTCTGCTGCCGCTGAAAGTGCTCTACATTCTCAGCGATGGCTTATTTTACCTTATTTATTATGTGGTAAAATACCGCCGCCCACTGGTAAGAAAACATCTCTTCGACTCTTTCCCTGAAAAAAGCGAGGCAGAGCGCATCAAGATAGAGAAGGAATTCTACTCCTGGTTCTGCGACTATATCGTAGAAACCATCAAGCTCTTCACGATGAGCAAGAAGCAGGTGATGAAACGCATGCAGTTCATAGGTGCAGAGAAAGTAAGAGAATCATGCCAGAAAGGCCAGTCGTGCGCCATATATCTGGGACATTACTGCAACTGGGAATGGGTTACCTCCCTGCCTCTCTGGGCTGGCGATGACATCACCTTCGGACAGATTTACCATGTGCTGGAGAATCCCGCCTTTGACAAACTCTTCCTGTATCTCCGCAACCGCCTGGGTTCCATCAGCATCCCTATGGCAGAAACCCTGAGAAAAATCGTAAAGATGCGCCAGGAAGGCAAACAGATTGTCATCGGTTTCATCGCCGACCAAGTGCCGTTCTGGAACAACATCCATTACTGGACAGACTTTCTGCACCACGACACCCCAGTATTGACAGGAACGGAGAAGATAGCCGTAAAAGCCAACTTTGCCGTATATTACCTTGATATGCAACGGGTAAAGCGAGGCTACTACAAGGGTGAATTCAAGCTTCTGACAGACAAGCCAAAGGAATGCAAGGAATTCGAGATTACCGAGATGTATTTCCGAGCCCTGGAGAAATCCATCCAACGCCAACCAGCCTTCTGGCTCTGGACTCACAATCGCTGGAAGCGAACCCGTGAGCAATGGCTGAAGATTGTAGACCCCGTGACACATAAGATGAGAACAGAATAATAATATCCAGTAAAATATAACATCTATATTAAAGAAATATGATTTTCGCAACAGACAAGGGACGCATGTGCAACAATATCCTGCAATATGGTCATGTTTACGCTTGGGCACGTGAGCATGGCAGGAAGTGCGTATCCATGCGTTTCTGCTATAAATACCAGTATTTCAAGATATGCCACACCCGTTGGCACAACTTCCTAACCTACGCAGCTGCCAAGTATGCTGCCAAGTGGGGACTGATAGCTACCGTGGATTTCAACGACATAGCCGAAGAGGCTATTGAAAGAGATGCTGCTATTGTAGCCCGTCATAAACATGTTCTGATAAAAGGCTGGTGTGTTCGTTTCTACGAACTCTTCATCAAGTATAAAGCCGAAATCATAGACCTCTTTTCCTTCGACAAGCCTATCCTGGATAAAACCCAGGCCTTCATGGGCAAAAAGAAGATTGATGAGATTAGGCTTGGTGTGCATATTCGCCGAGGTGACTACAAGACATGGCATAATGGGAAATACTATTTTGAAGATGATGTATACCAAGATTACATTCAGCAGTTCCAGTCGCTGTTTCCTGATAAGCAGTTGACGGTGTATATCTGCAGCAACGATCCTGCCCTTGACAAGTCATTCTATCGGGATCAGCTAAAAGGTGCCACCATCGTATTTCCACAGGGCGGTCAAGAAGATGACCTATGCCTGCTTTCGGAATGTGATTATCTGATAGGTGCTCCAAGTACATTCTCTCTGGTGGCAGCCATGTATCATGATCTTCCGCTCCTATGGATAGAAAACAAGGAGAATAAAATCTCCTTAAACTCATTTGATAAATTCAATCAATTATTCCGTAATATAAGATAGAATAGATATGAACCATGTTTGGCTAGCATTTAGAAAACTGTTCTGCACTATCTGCTCTGCTGTCATTCCTAACAAATCTTTAAGGCACAAAGTAAGATATGCACTTAATCCACTCAACGACAAGAAAGTGGAACGATATTTCCTGCGCAAATATGTGATGCCATTGAAAAATGACTATCACCATTTGCCTATTGAAAAAAGCGCAAATGAAAATATCGAATATATTTGGCAATGTTGGCTGCAAGGCATAGAGCAAGCTCCAGACTTGGTAAAAATGTGCTTGAACTCTGTAGAAAAATACAAGAAGAGCAACCAAAAGAGAATCATCATTACGGCAGAAAACTTTGCTGACTATTTGACCTTGCCAACAACCATCATTGAGAAATGGAGAAAAGGAAATATCAGCAATACACAGTTTTCTGATATTTTACGTATCAATCTCTTAGCAAGATATGGAGGTTATTGGATAGATGCAACTTGCCTATTAACCCAATCTACCCCCGAATGGATGGATAAGCAACCACTATTCATGTATCATGCGTATGGGGAGTTTGCTTTTACACAAATACAAAGTTGTTTTATACATGCTAAACCAAACAACTATATAATGCAAGCATGGTGTTTGCTAATGAATACGATGTGGCTTCATGAAAAGAAACTACTACATTATTTTCAACTCCATCTGATGTTCAAGGCTCTCATTACTTCAGACTCTAAAGCAAGAGAAGATTTTCAGAAAATGCCTGTTGTTTCTGAGAAAGAGACGCAAGCTTTAATGGATTTCATCTTGTCAGGAACACCATACAACCAACAAGAGTTAGCAAAAATCAAAGAAAAATCTTTTATGCATAAACTCACCTACAAGAAAGAGATTCCTGATGAATTCTTCTCATTCTACAAGTCAATAAATTAAATAAAACATCCATTATGAAAAAAATAAAAGTTAGTATCCTTGTATCTACATACAATTGGCCGGAAGCCCTGGAACTTTCGATAAGAAGCATGTTTGCACAGACCATACTTCCAGATGAGATAGTCATTGCAGACGATGGTTCCACACAAGACACAAAGGATTTAATAGACAAATTAAGGAAAGAAACAACCATCCCTATCAAGCATGTATGGCATGAGGATAAAGGCTTTCGCAAAACAATCATTTTGAATATGGCCATAGCCCAAATCACAGGCGACTATATCCTGCAAGTAGATGGAGACGTGGTACTGTCATCACATTTCGTGAGCGACCATCTGGAGCTTGCAGAGAAAAATTATTTCGTATGCGGAAGTAGAGTTAAGCTTTCTCCCGAAGTAACCCATCGCATCATGGCATCAAAGAATTTCAAGCTGAATATCTGGAACATGCCAACAAGTTTTCTGCTCAACAGTTTCCGCTCCAAATTCTTACGCCATTATATGGCCTTGAGATACGCCAAGAAGATAGACCATCTCCGCGGCTGCAACATGGCCTTTTGGAAAGAAGACCTCATCAAAGTAAATGGCTATAATGAAGACCTCATGCAATGGGGACATGAAGATGGAGAAATTGCATTCCGCCTTCACTTCGCAGGAGTCAAGAAGAAAGCTTTGAAAATGGGTGGCGCCGTATATCACCTCTACCACAAAGAAGCATCAAGAGACAATGAGCAACGCCATTTCACGGAACTCGAAAAAGTTAAGAAAGAACACCTGTCTTGGTGTGAGAACGGTATAGATAAATATCTCAGATAACAGATAAACTCTTTTAAAAACTTTGCCTTTGACAAATAAGAGCATCAATCAAAGGCAAAGTTTTACAATTCTATCATCTGCAGAATCTAATGAAGATTATAATTTATTTTATACCAAAAAGCTCGCAGTTGAAACCAAAGGTAAAACAATAAATTATATTTTTGTGTTTTAGCCACATCCTGTAGCGTATGATAAGCTCGTTTATGCCACATTTCCAACATTTCACTTGACCCCATATCTATAATATTATCAACTAGAGCCTTATATTTAGAGTAGCAAGATTTATATGATTCCTTTTGACTTGCCAATCCACCTACCCTTGGCGAATAATAATAAAGGACATCAGGTATTACTTTTAAATATTGCGCCTTAAGACAATATGCCAGAGCAAAGATTTCATCTTCTCCCAAACAAATATTCTCATCAAAACGCAAATTATACTTTTCAATTAAATTTCTCCTAAAAATTTTATCGAAAGCATAACCCAAAACATTATAGCCTGTATCATTCTTACACAAAGACAACATTAATTGTTCTTTTTCTATTTCATTAACAGCACATTGCCTTCTCAATGATAAACTCATAGAACTTTCATCATTATATCTAAGAAAAAAGCCAAAAAAGAGAACATCAAATCCCTGCACTTGCTCCATAAGTGTGGCCAAATAATCGGAAGTTACCCAATCATCAGAATCAACGAAGCATACATACTTACCTACACTTTTATCCAATCCAACATTACGAGCCGCACTAACTCCCCTATTTATCTGGTGAGTAACATGGATACGCCTATCCATCAGAGCATACTCATCACAAATAGCTCCTGAAGCATCAGTACTTCCATCATCTATCAAGAGCAATTCAAAACTAATAAAAGTTTGAGACAAGATGCTATCAATACAGCGTCTTAAATATTTCTCTACATTATATATAGGAACTATTATACTTACATCAGGTATATACTTACAAGATTTTTGATTTATAATCGATTGCGATCTTTTAATTATATTTTCAGACTCCATTATACTGACTTTTATTTTTTTCTATCACTTTTGCAACAATCAACATTTGGTACGTACCCATCAACAAGGCATAAACAAGCCCAGGCACACCATCACGCCACCCACCTTTTAGAATATAAGCCTTAAACATACGAAACACTGGACGCAAGAATAGTTTACCAACACCATATTGCTTGTCCTTCCGGCGCTCTACCTCATAGTCGCTATAGGTGTTGTTCTTACGCATGATGTCGGCAATGCTATCGTTGGCAAGATGCTCGAAGGCCAGCTCTTCCCTGTTGCGGGGAACCCGATATACAACACCATCTACTACCGGCGATGTATGGATTACCGGCGGCCAATGGGTCTTGTCCTTTCTGAAGAAGCGCAGAATGTAGTCGGGATAGCTGCTGTGCATAAAGCGCCCCATGAAGTAATTCTTTCTCGGGATACTGATGCCATCCGGACACTGAGCCTCAGCAATCTTCGCATAGAGATAATCATGAAGCGCCGGCGTGACAAGCTCATCAGCATCCACAACCAAGACCCAAGGATGGGAGGCTGCATCTATCGCAAACTGGCGTGCCGGTTCTACTATAGAAACTCCTTCCTTCTTGAATGTTACTATCTTGCACCCATAACGCTGGGCTATCTCAAGCGTGTCGTCCGTGCTTTCCATATCACAGATGACTATCTCATCAAAGTCCTTGACGGAGTCTAGGACTCTCGCCAGGAACTTTGATGCGTTGTATGTATTGATAACTACAGATATCTTGTTATTGTTCATGTCTCTTTGGCTATTGATACTTTACGTTTATCTTTCTGGGGGGCTACCTAAGATTCTACTGTTGTGACTGATTGCCAACCACCAGTTCGTTCTTCGTCATTCTCTCCATATACGACTGGATAATGGCCTTCACCTCGCGCTCCATGGCTTTGCGAACGGCAGGTTCCTTGTCGGCAACATTATTCTCCAGCAGCAGGTCGGTGCGGAAACGATAGAGTGCCCTGGTCTGCTGACCATCCCACTGCAAGAGATAATCGCCCTTTACATACTGATAGAAACCATTGTTATAGTTCACCGCCCAAGTATCCTTGGCTGGCGTGGTAAGCAGGTCGATGCCGAAGCCTACATACTTCTTGTCATAACCCAGATAGCTCAATACCGTAGGCATGATGTCTATCTGCTGGGCGATGGCATCACGCATGCCCGGCTTGAACTCGCCGCTAGGGTCGAAGAAGATGATTGGCGAACAGAAACCACCCAAATCGGTCTGATAATAAGCATGGTCGCTCAGGTTGGTATGGTCGGAAGTTATCACAAAGAGGGTATTCTTGTACCAAGGCATCGTCTTCGCCTTGGCGAAGAACTTACGCAAGGCATTGTCTGTATAGCGGATGCACTTGTGGATGACGATACCCTCTTCTGGGAATACTTTCTTATACTGTTCTGGGATGACATACGGATGATGCGAAGAGGCAGTGAAGAGTGCTGTCATAAACGGCTGCTTCATCTCGCCCATCTTCGTGGCATAGAACTGCATGAAAGGCTCATCCCAGATGGCCCAGGTTCCATCAAAGTCCTTGTCGCCACCAAATCGCTTGTCGGCATTGTATTCTGTACGACCGAAATAATCGGTGAATCCCGTGGTGCGGGCGAATGCCTGGAATCCCATCGAACCATTCTCTGCTCCATGGAAGAAGGCAGAATAATAGCCTTTCTTCTTCAATTCGCCAGCCAAGCCACTCACATTGTTCATGGATGCCGGGGTAAGGAAGAACGGCTCCACAAACATCGGGATGCTGGAAAGGATGCTAGGCATGCCGTCGATACTCTTTCTGCCATTGCAGTAGGAATAAAGATAGGTGGCACTATGCTGCATCAGGGAATCTACAAAAGGAGTATATCCCTTGTACTTGCCGTTTTCCAGCCACTTGTTGAAGCCGCCGATATACTCACGGCCAAAGCTCTCGATGATGATGACCACCACATTCTTCTTGCGCTTCACGAGCGTATCAGAAGGGGTATGGATAGGAGAATAGATGGCATTGAGCTGCTTCTCCGTATAGTAATCCGGTACTACGAAGACTGGCTTGTCGATGGTACGGATGATGGAGAACGGAGTATTCAGTACGATGGCAGCCTCCTGCGGACGGTTTACATACTGATTGGCATTGCTGATGGTGATAGGGCGAACTGCCGTGGTGAAACCACCACGCATACCTGCTACGCAGAAAGGAACGAACACCGCCAGACAAAGAAGATGAACGCCATAATAAGTCAACAATCTCTTTGGTTGATAAGGACGGGAAGCCTCAACTGGCAACTTGCCCTTTGGCATGCGATAAAGAAACCACAAGCCTGCTATCAGGATGATACCAATCAGCACCAGATACCAATGGTTGAGAATCTCAACACCAAAGATTCCACCCAGATTCTTCTCGTTTCTAAACTCAGAGAACACGGTAACCGTGGTACGGCGCGTGGTGTATTTAAAATAAACACAATCCACCAGATTGGCTATAATGCAGATGGAATTGCAGATTACGAACACCCACTTCGCCATCTTCTGATACCAGTTTCGCTCCTTGTAATGGATAGGGAAAAGCATCAAAAGCGCATACAGGGCATTGGTATAGAGAATGGCAGAGGTATCAAAATACCAGCCGCCATGAAGCATCTCGCCAAAGGCGCCCCATGTCATCGCTTCGGAAAACACACTCCAGTTGGTCGCCAGGAAAACCAGGCGGCATATCTCATACACCACATAAACCAGCACCATATTGATGACGAAGCACAAAGGCGCTGAAAACAAGTTTCTCTTCAGTTTCATCTTTCCTATTCCTATTTTTATCTTTTATCTTTGTTCTTTTCTATTTTTATCTTTGTTCTTTTCTATTTTTCAATCTTCCTTTTCAGCCTATTCCCTTCTACTTTTCTATCTTCCTTTCTGCATAATCCTTGGTAGACATCTCGTAGATGAGCTTAAACCATATCAGCACGCAAGGCAAGGCCTTCAGGGCGTAAGGCTGCACATAGTTCTTGCGGATAAACGCTGGGAAAAGATCGGATGGCGACATGCTCGTCAGGATAAAGGCAAACACCATCAGGGCAATATCCCAGCGGCTACGCTTCCATGGAGCCGTGATATACCAGATTGCTACGCCCAGGAGAGCGATGATGTAAGTGCTCGATTCGCTGCCCGTGCTGAACAGGACTACAAACATCAATACCGATGCCAGGAAAGCATAGCGGAAGGCGATGTTGCCATACTGCCTGATACGCAGATAAGGATAACAGAACGCCAATATGCCCGGAACTATCAGCCAAAGGTCGGAATAAGTGGCAACATGAGAAATCTTGCGCACCAAACCGAGCAAGGACTGGTTCTGAGCACAACTGAACATATTCTCCATATTCTTGCCCGTAAGGCTGACGTGCCACTCCTTATACTGGTCGATGATATACTCCGGACTGGTTATCGCCATAGGCAGGACAAAGAACAGGGCTGCCCATCCTATCAGTGCAGCCACAAACTTCACCTTGTGCTTGGAAAAGAAAAAGAATGCCAGCCCCACGATGCCATAAAGCTTCACAAAGGTTCCGATCATGATGAAGCAGGCGGCCGTAATATCTTTCTCTTTCTCTACGCAATAGAAGGAAGCGATGATGATGGCGGCAATGATGATGTTAAATTGGCTCATAAACAATGCCGTGAGCAACTCATGGGCACAGAACCAATAGCAGAATATCTGCTTGCCCTGACGCAACGGCAGCTTACGGATGGCTACAAACAGGGCCAGCGTCATCAGTACATGCCAGAACAGCAAACCCAACGGATGGGGCAGCACTGCAAAAGGAGCAATGATAATGCTGAAGAACGGACCATAGTGGTTCGAATCGAAAAACTCCGAAGGATACTGGGCATACAATGATGTCTGCTCCCAAGCATGCCAGAAGACATACTTGAATATTAAGAAGTTATTACACTTGTGGATTTTAGTCAATGCAGACACCACACCCAGAATCAACCAGAGTCCCAGCAGGGTGCGAGGGTCGCTAAAGAAAGGGCGACCGAAAAAGCGCCTGATACCTGCCAGCCACTGGCAATTCTCCATTTTTGTACTATCCATTCTATCTGTCTTGTTATGATTACTTTATTTAGGGGGCAAAATTACGCAAATTCCACGTAATTAGCAAATAAATCCATATTTATTTTGAGAAATCAGTTTTTTAATATACCTTTGTCCCAATAATTAAAGAAAAAACAAAAAGATGAACATAGGATTCGATGCTAAAAGAGCGGCACAAAACCGCACGGGATTAGGCAACTACAGCAGGTTTGTCATCAGGATTTTGTCGGAGAAATTCGCCGGCAATCAGTATCATTTATATACTCCCAAGCCTCATCGCATGCCCTATCTCCAGGAGATACCAACACTCAAGCACCTGTTTCTCCATTTTCCGCCCCAAGGAATATGGAGCAGGATCCGCTCGCTCTGGAGAGTTTGGGGTATCACAAAAGATATACAAAAGGACGGCATCCAAATCTTCCATGGCTTGAGCAACGAGCTTCCGCTCAACATCGGAACTCCCGAGCAGCGAAAGATGAAGGCTGGCGGCAAGGGATGCAAATACATCGTCACCCTTCACGACCTCATCTTTATCCATACTCCCCAATACTATCATTGGATAGACCGGCAGATATACAACTTCAAGTTCCGCCGTGCCTGCCGGTGTGCCGACCGCGTGATAGCCGTCAGTGAATATACCAAGCAGGAAATCATGCACTATTACCATACTCCGGAAAGCAAGATAGACGTGGTTTACCAGGGCTGCGACCCAGTTTTTTCACAGGAAATAGAAGAAGGAAAGCTGCAGGAAGTAAAGGCAAGATACCAGCTTCCCGATAAGTTTGTACTCTATGTGGGAAGCATCGAGGAGCGAAAGAACCTGATGCTGGTGGCGAAAGCCATGGCAGAACTGAACAGAAGAAACAGAAGTCAGGGAAATCAGGGAAGCTTGGAAAGTCAAGGAAATCAGAATCAGGCACAGAATCAGGATGCAGCAGCCATTCATGTGGTAGCCGTGGGTCGCCGCACGGCCTATGTTGACCAGATACAGGATTTCCTGAAGGCACAGGGCATAGATTATCTGTTTCATTTCTATCATCAGGTGCCTTATGCCGACCTGCCATCATTCTACAAATGGGCATCCACCTTTGCCTATCCTTCCAGAATAGAAGGCTTCGGCATCCCGCTGCTAGAAGCCATCAGCAGCGGAGTTCCTGCCATCGGATGCACCGGTTCGTGCCTGGAAGAGGCTGGCGGGCCAAACAGCATCTATGTGAATCCTGATGATGCGAAAGGCATGGCTGATGCCATCTTACGCACCTGCACGGATGAACCCCTAAGGCAGCACATGATAAGCGAAGGAAAAAAATATGCGCTCAATTTCTCGGACGAGAAACTGAGCCACGACCTGATGAAAGTTTATGAGAGCCTATCAGAATAAAGGTTCTCATAAACTTTCTATTGTAATCCGATTCATGAAGGCCGCACTTTATACTCTTTCTTCAATAAAGTATCGAGGGCGGCGCTTCACCTCGGTATAAATCTTGCCGATATAGACACCTGTGATGCCCACACCCGTGGTGATGATGCCACCGATAAACCACATGGAAACGAGCAGGGAGGTCCAGCCCTGGATGGTCTTGCCCTGGAAATGCTCCACCAAGGCAAAGATAATCATGATGAAGGCTACTAAAGTCATCGCCAGACCCAGGAAGGTGATAAACCTCAAAGGTGCCACGGAGAAAGAAGTGATGCCATCGATACTGAAGCTCAGCATCTTGGTGAGCGGATACTTGCTCTCACCTGCCTCGCGTGCCTTGCGGTCGTAATAGACGAATCCCTCACGGAACCCCAACTGGCGGACGATGGCCCTGAGGAAGAGATTGCGCTCGGAGTACTGCATCAGCGCCTTCAGGGTGCGGTTGGTCATCATGCGGAAGTCGGCATGATTATACACTGTATCCTTATCCACGCTCTGCATCAGCTTATAGAAAGCCTGGGCGGTGAATCGCTTGAAGAAGGTATCGGTCTTACGCTCCTTGCGCACACCATAGATGATATCCTTGCCTTCCTGCACCTGGCGCACCATATCCACAATCACGTTCTCATCATCCTGCAAATCGGCATCGATGCTTACCATCGCATCGCAATGATCCACAGCCGCCTCCATTCCTGCCCAGAGCGCATTCTGATGGCCGCGGTTATGGGATAACTTGATGCCATGCACATACCTGTGCTCCTTGGCAGCATCCGAAATCATCTGCCAGGTATGGTCACGACTTCCGTCGTCAACAAGGAGCAATCCCGTGTCGGCGTCAGTCTCTTTCTTGATGTTTTTTATCAGATTGCCGAGTACCTCCAGGGTTTTCGGCAGCACTTCTTCCTCGTTGTAGCAAGGAATTACTATTAATATTTTCATTCTTTCTTCCTCTTTCACGATACTTAATCTATATAGGTTGCAAAATTACGAAAAACTATCAAAAACGCCAAATTATTTAAAGACTATCTTGTTTCTGAATTTTCCGATACCTTGAAATTCTTTTATGATTCCTTCCAAACTCTTCTCTTGAGCCACAATGCTAAAATGGGGTCACTCATTTCCAGATGCTTAGGAGCAGGAATCGTAATCAGATCTTTCA
>ERZ1034680.1026-NODE-1026-length-11491-cov-39.317506_pt1 | contig 11491 bp, 14 predicted proteins | sample MGYA00520639_ERZ1034680 | MGnify/ENA primary metagenome ERZ1034680 (study PRJEB33766, sample SAMN09781760) | gut metagenome | biome: gut microbiome | host: Homo sapiens | place: Madagascar | study: EMG produced TPA metagenomics assembly of the PRJNA485056 data...
CAGTCTTAGAGGACAAAGGGATAAGCCAAACATGGCTTGCAAAGAAGTTGGGAAGGAGTTTCAGTACGGTCAATGCTTATGTATGCAACCGCTCTCAACCCAATCTTACCACACTCCTTGAAATTGCGCAGTTGTTGTCTGTGGATATGAAAGAACTTATTACAGATGAGAAAGAACGTAATGATTAAAATGATTATAGTTGCAAAATAACTATGGTATGAGAATAAACAAATGGATTCCTGTCGCCTTGGCGATAAACATTATCTTGTTGCTTTTATATAGCATGAGAAGTCAAGCTGCCACTTTGGAAAAAGATATAAATAGTTATGTCGGAGAGGTGAAACTTTCCGACACAAGAATGTCTATAAGACTTACATTTGATGATGCCAACATTGGCACATTGAAAATTTCCAAATGGAACAAAAGGCTTGGCAAAAATAAAATTGAAGAATCTTATTTTGCCTCATTAGAGGCTGATACGCTAACTTTGGCTGGAGAAATCTTTTATGATATAAAATACTTGTTTAAAAGAGGGCGAGAAAAATGTTATATCTATCCACTAAACGCTTCTACAGATGGAGTCCTTTTCTGTGACAAAAGCATAAGAAGGATAGAATTGAAAGGCAAGAAAGAGACGAAAACCGACAGCCTATTTTTTAGCCGAATCATTGATGGGGATTTCTTTGACCAAGAACATTCCGAAAAGCAGGACTACAATTTGGTGATAAGGCATTGCTGGTCTCATACCGACGAGTCGTATGACGGGACCCTTTCTGAGGGATTAAGCCGAATGCTACGGAAGTATCCCCAAAAGATAGAAGGACTGCGGAAAGCATTGAAACGATTGCCACCCAAACAGAGGGAAAAGGCAAACTACGAAATGATGGTTTTGATTGTTTCGGCATGGATGATGGAGCAAGATTCTGATTCCATTGAGCCGAAGAGTTTTTATCATACGTATCCCTTTTTCAAGAAAAGTTCTATGATTGATAGAATCCTAATGGAACAAAAATTATAAATTCACTTCCTGCGGATAGCAAATCCGCAGCTTTAAAATACAAGATATGAAACACCCTTATGAAGAATATGAAACATCCAAACTTTGGGGACTTGTAAAATCCTCAATAGAAGAATTAGTTGAGAACAATGATATGGAGCTTTTTACCCCGATAGAATATGTCGTAGGGTATATTTGCAAAAATATATCTTCAACTAATATAGTGAAGAACAAATGAAGAGTGAATAGTATGAAATCAACAGAATTGAATAAGATAATGAGAAAACTGATACTCCCCGATAGGTTCAAGAAAAAGGGGCGGTTAGCATATTACACCTTGGCTCATAAAACTGGGGCAATGGTGTTGGTCGGATTTCTATTTGGATAATTCCATAGACCCAAATTCGTTCTTCGTCAACTATTTCGCTCAATGCCTTTATGCGCCATTTAGCACTTATAATTTCAGCTTAGGGAACAGGCTCGGCTCTTATTGGGACATTAATAGGATGTCTGAACTTCAAGACAAGCTGAATGAATTTGATGTGTTTGATAAGCTGAATACATTTGAAGGCTTTCTGCTTTTCCTTAAAAAACATCCATATTATGGCTCAAGGCCAGGTCGTGACGGATACTTTGCTTTGACCTATTACATTTTGGAAGACTATCGCAAGTCGATGTTCTTTTTGGATAAAATAATCTCGTTGAGAAAGAGGGAAGACTACAACCTTTTCTTAGATAAGATAGAGAACGCTCGATTGCTGAAAGATTATATAGAAAGAGGCGATTACGATAAAGGTGTTAGCCAAATCTTGGAATGGCAAGAGCAAACGATGAAAGGAATTAAATTGTAGAAATCATGAAGAAACGAAAGAAAGACGATGACGACTCTTGCTTGGGGCAGTTTGTCAAAACCATATTGTTGTTGGCTTGTATATGTTGGGGAGTTAAGACGGCGATGCGAACTGTTGTTGATAATAGTTGGTGGCTCATCGGAGGAATAGCAGTAGTTTCCTATCTGCTTGTCAAGCTGTTCAAGGATGACAACTATGTTTCAATGCATACGTGTACCCTTGCCGTTGTATTGGGGACAATAATCTTCACCACAAACTTTTATTTTCCGATTTCTACGCAACAACGCCAAGCTGTTATCCAAGACCTTTACGTTTCGGGAGGCAAAATGAGCACAACGCAGTGTGTTCTTCGTTTCACGGACAATGGGCAAAAAGTAAATGTCGGTGGAGGATTCAACAAGGAAGACTATCATGTGGGCGACACCGTAACCGTTACCTATCAGCACGGATGCCTCGGAATGGATGTGGTGAGATACGTCAAATGATATTAGTGCAATGATTTGCTTGCTGCGGATTATCCGCAAGTTCAAGAATATATCAAAACAGTATTTACGCAAAAACTAATGATTTATGGCAGAGCATAATATCCAACAACTCAATAGATTCAAAATAGAGAGGGAAAACACAATACAGTTTCCCCTAAGAAAAATGCTGAAGGATTCCATCAGTGAATCTATTTTGTCTGACATCCAAAATGTAAACGTGAAATTGTGGAAAGAACTGAGCTGCATTTCAAAAGTAAGCAATAAGGATGATGCGAAGCGACTAAAGCATTTTGTGAAAAATAACAAAAGCAATTTAGACCCTATGCTTTATGATGAATTGAAATCCGCAGTGAAAGAAATTGCAGAAGACTTCGAATGGGTATGTAGCAAAGACGGACAGATAATCATGAAGATTGAGGACTGGATAGAAAATGCCAGATTGCGCCTCGGCAAAGAATATCCTGATGTCCTCATATACATAGGACGTAGCTTTGTGAATCCCAAGGAACTAATTATAGGGGGTGTCGTCAATGATGATGATGAGCAAAAGTTATTTGAAAACTATTTCAATAACCAAAATCCACCAGTTCCTATTCATTTCAAAATAATTGTTCAAAACGAAGAATAAACCAAGTAAGAAATCATGAACAACGATATTTTGCTTTCTACGAAATTTAGATCCATAGGAGAGGACGCTACTGTCAGTATGCCCTCCCAAATAAAGGCATTGTTTGACATAAACCCACAAATTGACGTTCGCTTGATAGACTATGACTATATAGGAGATGCAAAAGATGATGATTACACCTCTTTTGCAGAGAAATTATATAAGGCAAATCCTAATGCTCATTACATATTGGTTACGCATTCCAATGAACTTAAAGACAGTTTGTTGGTAAGAAAAACTTTTCATTTTGATTTGACAGGATTTTATTTCAGTGAAGAAATCCAAACTTGGAGTGTTCCCATAAGCAACAATACCATTGTGTTCTTGGGCGTTATAGAAATAGAAACTTTTGAAGATTTAAAGACTGCAATTAGATTCTTGTTTTCAGGAATATATGATTCCCAAAACTTCCTAATACAACATGGTAGTACCTTTGTAAAAAGCGAGATTGTGAACCTCTTGGAAAGGGCTTTGCTTCCCATAAAGAATAGGTATGGGGAAAACCAAGATGTAATAATTTCTATGTCCTCAATATGCCAGCATAAAAAAGATATAATGGTTTTATATCCTTATGGTGGTACAGATTTCGGAAGTTTTATGCTATTTGTTGTGTAGGTTGGATATAATCTGCATAACAGCATTGTTATTTTCCACAACTCTGTGCAATTATCCGGTTTTGTCATTTCAAGAGTATGGCAAAAGAACAAATATTCATTGCAAACATATATCTTGCTGTGTTAGAAAACCATTTATTTAAGTTCCACATTTACAGATTCTATTTTCATTTTGTCTAAATTACGACAGAACATAGCTGATATTCGAGGATTTATGATGGATTATGACAACAAAATGTTATTTTTGTAGCATGGAAATAAGATTAAACCATCATGTATTTGTGCTTTTAACGATAATAGTAATATCGTTAATGTCCTTATCTTGCTCTAATCGTCCAATCTGTGTTGATTCTCGGTTGGATGGCTATTGGAATATGGTTCTTGATAGTCTTGTTATAAATAGAAGTGCAAAGGTAGAATTCGGTAGCATAAACTTCAATTTTACTTGTAAGAATGTTGAGCTTCCTTTGCTCCAAACTCCACGTGTAGATGTCAAAGGTAAAACATTGTTGGATGCAGATATTAACGAAGACTCTCTTAAGAAAGATTGGTCTAATTATCAAAAAGCAATAAGAGAATCTAATGGAACATGGGAATTATATAGCTCAAAGGATTCTATAAAAATCCATGCTCCAGCACATCCTTTCAATGGACAATACAAGATCGCCTTCTACAAGGTGAAAACCTTTGGGCAAGAACATTATCTTATGCGAATGTCAAACGATTCGACATATATTGTATGCGAGAAATTCTTTTCTGGATATGCGGATTTTGATATGCTTAAAAATTGGGAGAAATGAAAAGAAAACGAAAGAATATGGCTAAAAGGGAAACAGCCAAGACAAACAATGACGAATCCTATTACAAAAATTTCGTGATTCCATGTGTCATTTTTTTGGTAGGATATTTCTTTTCTGCACACAATGGTATCTGTTATTCGGACTTTACTTTTGTAGTCGTAATCCTATTCATTGTCGTTTTCGTAGTAGGAATAAAATGTCTCATTAAAAGCAAAATTAATTCCTATGCTATCGGATGGTGGACATTTTGTGTTTCTCTTGCATCGTTTTTTATCTTAAATGTGATATACACGGAAAAGGAAGAAGCAAATTACTTTATGTCACAAGTTGAAGACGTAGCTTCTGAAGGTTATAGGTCTCCAGCGTCTATATTTTTTCAAATAGATGGTCAAGCAATCTGGTTGCCAGTTAGAAATGAGATTTCAATTAAAGAGAAACTCAAAAAAGAATCTGTGATCATTTGTGGACACTATAAAAGAGGACTATTCTCTTCTGTAATGATTATTGATTATCAGATAAATTGATAGAAACGAATATTCATTTTCTGTAGATTGCAAATCAGTAGAATAAAAACAATAAATATAAAAGATAAGCAAGGATGGTTGAGCATGATACTATATGTAAAAAAAGGATTGTATGCCCTTTATTACGCTTTCTATGTTGTTATAGAAGGAATTTTTAAAGTAAGTCACTCGTGGAATCCCACAATCAGTATAACAGGGATTATTTCGCTTTTGGTAGCAATCCCACTAATAAGCATTATTAGATTACTGTCTCTATATTGGGTGGGTATTGACATACCCATGAAGGTCTCTACTATAGTTGGCATAATCATATATGGCTGTTTCTATTGGTTATCGTATCATTACTACATTTCAGCAGATAAAATAATAAAGAATAAATTTCAAAGAGGTAGCATACTGGGAAAAATTACATTTGGGATGTTAGCAATTGTAATTATTTGTGCATCGATTTTCATTAGTTCTTGGGCTTCAGAACTTTATCTAACTAAATGGAAGATGCTTGGATAAAATTATATTTTTAAACTTTTGATAATATGAAATCATCAGAATTAAGCAAAATAATGAAGAAACTCATATTCCCAAATAAGTTTAAGAAAAAGGGAAGGTTGGCATATTATACATTAACTCATAAGACTGGAGCAATTGTATTGGTTGGATTTTATTTAGATAATTCGATTGATCCCAATTCGTTCTTTGTTAACTATTTTACTCAATGTCTTTATGTGCCATTTTGTACCTATAACTTTAGCTTAGGGGACAGAATAGGTTCTTATTGGCAAATAGACAGAATACCAGATCTTCAAGACAAAATAAATAATTTTGATGTATTCAACGAACTGAATACATTTGAAGACTTTTTGGCAATATTGAAAAAGCATCCGTACTATGGCTCAAAAACAGGACATGATGTGTATTTTGCTTTTACTAATTATATATTAAAAGATTATGGCAAATCAGAGTATTTCTTAGATAAAATAATCTCATTGAGAAAAAAAGATGATAACTATCTTTTCTCTCACGAAATTGAGAATGCTCGTTTGATAAAAGAATGTATTGAATGTGACGATTACAACAAAGGCATTAGTCTCATCTTACAGTGGCAAGAGCAAACAATCAAAGGAATAGGATTAAAAATAAATGAGTAAAAATGTTATTTTATTAAAATATTTTATAAAAGGTCAATTCTGTTTGATTGTAGTTTCCTGATTTAGATTGACTACTTTAGATGAATATCTTTAAAGATAGAAAGAAGGGTCGCATCATTACTCCTAAACAAAGTTTGATACGACCCTTTTTACGACACACATACTTCTAATTCTTTTTATTATGTCTTCTTCAGAATATAGCACTTTGACTTTTTACCATTTGGCCCATTACCAAATGAATCCAGTAAAAAAAAACACTTTTATCCCCTCTCACCTTATAGAATTTATTGTCACCACTTGAAGGATGTACAAGTATCAATATATTACCGTCAAGCACTTGGAAAGTTCCTCTTAACCTTTCCTGTTTGTTCTACTTTTCATTGTATGACTGTATCAACAAATAGGTACCATCAGCATTTAACGTGAGTGTTGTTTCAACATCAGACGGTAATACACCGTAATATGTTCCAGTAATAGAATCCAAGTTGGCTCTATTTTATAAAGCATATCATTCGATTTTAATTGAAATATATGCATGTCGCCAAGTTTTCTATGATTATTTAAATATAGCGTAATACGTATAAAACCATTGATAGATCAGTATTTTGAGATAATGCTGCAATTCCATACAATAATTTCAAATGTCTATCGTTCTTTAGATAAAACATAAAATAAAGACGTATGAAAGTATCAACAAAACAAGGCTATAAACCGCCTTAAAATTCGTCAGGGCTTATCAGAGGAAATTTCCCTTGTATCTTTGAAAGTTTTTCCATATAAAATCCAAGCACTACGGGGTTAGAGAAGATTTATCCAGACGAGGAGAAGATTACCTATTCTTACAACCTCGGAGGTCAGCTTGAAAAGGTTCATGGCTATAAGTCTTACGGCTACGACTATGTGAGCAAGATTGGATATGATAAGTTTGAGCAGCGCACATATTTGAAGTATTGCAATGGTGCGGAGACGTTCTACACCTACGCCCCTCAGTGCCGTACAATGGCGAGGACAACAACGACTATGTGGACGGCGAGGTGGTGCAGCATATCGAGTATGTTCCTTTCAGTGAAGTATTCGTTGAGGAACGCAATAACATTTCAAATAATCCATTAAGAAGAGAGAGAAATGGCAAAAGATAGGACGCTTTATATGAAATTATGTTTTGTAGTAATAGTCTTTGGACTATCTTTTATTATTTGTAACAAGCATTATATTAAGTATAGTGCTTGTTACAAGCTTCCGATACCTAAAACTCCATTTTATCCAGATGCTTATAAATTTGTAAATACAAAAGAAGAGTTTTTGTCAAATATGAAATTAATTAACAATGCAATAAAAGTAGAAGCCATTATTGATACAAATAAACTTGATTTTAACAATCATACATATCTCTTTGTGTTTGGCGCACCAATAAAAAAAATGTACTATAGTTTTAAGACTACATTATTTGACGATAAATCTCCGAGTTACGCAAAGGCCATAAGACATAAAAAAAAATGTGTATTTATAAATTATAATATTCCAACAGGGTACACGTATTTGTATGAAATAAAAAAAGACGAGACCCTTACTGGTTTCAATGGAATATAAGAAATTCATTGAATTGACAAAGAATAGAAATCCGTGGATTATTGTTTATCCACGGATTTCTATTTCTTCGCCTGTATATAAAACAAAGATTCCTTAAACGATACAAGGCGCAAAAATAGTTATAATATAAAGGTTGTTATAATTGCAGCGAAAATTCTTGATTGTGATATTCCAACCATAGCTTTTCCAGTTCAAATAACTTTAATCATATCAAAATGTAGTAGAATCATTAAATTCAGCAACAAAATGGAACGCAAGAAACAGGCCGGGCATGTCTGCCGATGGATGGCTTTTGGCATAACGATTGTTACCATCATCGTAGGATGTACCATAGTAATCGGCCTATTTGAATGGCGCGACAGAAGCAGGATGGAGAGCAGGATTGCAGAGAGGCACCTTTGGCGGAAAAGCATGTATGACTTGAACATGTGTGTCGCCAAATAGTCCCTACTTGGTGAGACAATGGAAAAACATTGATAGACATATTATTGTGCGTTTTCTGATTAATACTGCAATTCAATACAATAAATTCAATAGCCAATCGTTCTTTAACTATAACATAAAAGAAATAATAGATGAAAGTATCATAAAAAAACAGGTCAAAAACCAATTGAGTGCCGTAAAAAAAGTAACAAATAAAGGTAATACATATGGGAAATTTTAAAAAAAGAACTCTTTTTTATACTAAAGATTGTTTATTTATAGGTGTATCAATTTTCGTTATAGATATTGTCACTTTTGTTATTTTAATTTTTTTGTCTATGAGTGATAGTGAATCACCCATACTTGCTGATTATGTACACATTTTTTTAAAAGAAGTTTTATCTTTACCATTATCATTGATTAACAATGATTACCCTTTCTTTTTAGATGACCACCAAGTTCCAAAATTAATACTGTTCACAATGCCTGCAAACATTCTAATACAATCAGTTTTTTTCTGCTTTATAAAGGAATGCATAACTAAAATCTTAGTTACATTTTCGAATAAAAAAAATATTGAATAATAAGAAATGAGAGATTCTTATATATAGGCTTAGGATTGCTTGTTTATATATGTGAGTACATGTATTTAAAAGCTATACAAAACGATTTGTAAAATAATTTAAAATATGAATGATAATATAATCCTATATGCTATTTCTTTAATATGCATAATATTGCTACTAATAGAATGGATTTTTATTAGTCACAAAAAATGTTCAATAAATGCCATTGTGTTTGTTGGTTATTCATTTCCTTTGTACTACTTAATGATCTATAAAGGGGCTGGTGGAGCAGCGTTTACGTGGTGGTTCTATTTGGTATTATTTACATCTATCCATGTAATAATTTTATTGATTATATTGTTTTATTTTTTTATTTCGAGGAGACGTGCAAATGAAAGAAAATGATCCGTTTTTCAAGTTGTGGATCAAGAGAAATATTGCGCAGCTTTGATGGAATTGCTTGAGGGTGTATCATAGGTCCATGACACACCCTCATATCAAATTAAACTTCCTTCCAATCAACTAATCCTTTACCTAAATCATCCAATTCTACAGCAAGGGCTATTACCTTGCGCTTGTCAGCTTTGAACGGTTCGGCATATTGCTTAGCCTTAATTTGCTCTGCTGCCGCATCAACACCACCATTGTTACTCAGCTTCAATTCCAATACATAGATGAAGGTCGATGTTTCCACCACCATATCTATTCTACCAGTAGCTATCATCTTTTCCACTTCCACTCGGCAACCGATGGCATTAAAAATGGTACTCAGAATCAGACGATAACGTTCTTCCATATCCATACTAGCAAGTTTCTTGTTGCTGTATGGAACATCCGCAATAAGAGCCTTCAGGCATTTCATAGCTTCTGGTAGTTTCCCCATATTCAGGTAAAGGTTCAGAAATGCTTGTGATGACTGAATGTCATTACTCTTACGCATGGAAAGGGCAGGCAACACGATTTCGTTCAAGGCTTGTTTTACTTCGAAATTAGGAATGCCAAGAAGGTAAGTACCATTCATATAACCCTTAATAGTGAGATAGCCAGACTGGTAAAGAAACAACTCTGAGCCACCACCCGTTACATCTGAAGTTTCTATGGTTGTACCTAGCAAGGCACTATGGTCAAAGTCGTTCAAGCGAATTTCCATATCATCAACAAATTTAGGAAGCAGCGAGGTTGCTCCTGATGAAGCCCAGTAATTCTTAAGACAGGAATCAGAAAGGGCATTGACAAGACTAAATGGATTGAATATATCAACCATATTTTCATGACTGAAATGATAACCGTCGTAGAAAGTCGTTAACTGTGCAATAGCTTCATCGAAAGTCCACTCATTCTTTGCTGCCAATCTTTTGACTTCCGGGGTGAAATCACGGAGAAGTTCTTCTTTCGTGATACCGCAGAGAGCTGCATACTCTGGATTGAAACTGATGTTGCTCAAATTATTGAGAACAGAGAATAGAGAGATTTGTGTAAACTTGGTAATACCAGTGATGAAAACAAACTTCTCGTATTTATCTTGGGCTTTCAGTACAGAAAACACTTCTCTGTAGATATCCCGACATGCTTCATGTTGCGGAGTCTTCCAGGAATGCTGCAATGGAGAGTCGTATTCATCTATGAGAATAACCACCTGCAGCCCAGTCTTATTGTAAGCCGTCTTTATAATTTCTATCAGACGAGTAGCTAATGGGAAGTTTTCCTTGGCTTCAATCCCATATAAAGATTCATATTCTTGAAAGGTATAGTTCAGATAACCTTTCAGACTTTCCGGTTCTGCTCCTGCCTGGCTCATGTCGAGTCTAATTACAGAACGCTTCACCCATTCCGTCTCCAGCTGCATAATCTTCAATCCCTCGAAGAGTTCCTTCTTTCCTAGGAAGTATGTTTCAAGCGTATCGACAAGAACGGATTTACCAAAGCGACGTGGTCGGCTCAGGTAATTATACTTCTTTCCCCTATTGGCAAGGTGCCAGATGATATCTGTCTTGTCAACATAAAGATATCCATCCTTTCTGATTTCTTCAAAAGACTGGATACCTACAGGCAATTTTCTGTCGTTTGCTTCTATCATAATTATTTGTGCATTTGTAAAAATATCACTACCGGAGCTTGCTAAGCTCATCTATATGTTCTTTGTTTGATACTTTGTTTGTGCTTGATTTACAAAGATATGGCTTTCTACTTGGCTCTATGCCTTCTAAGCGGAGATATCGATATACCGTTGACTTGGACTTTATATTTAGTTGACTTTGTATATCGTCTATTCCCATACCTTTGGCATATAGCATAGCAGCAGCTCTAGCCCTTTTGTTGCGCTTAAGCTTCGGTCTTCCCATTTTCTTGCCTCTCGCCATCGCTGCTTTTCTTCCGGCTTGTGTTCTTTCTATTATTAAATCTCGTTCGAACTCTGCTAGACTTGCGAAGATGTGCATCATCAATTTTCCTGAGCTGTTGGATGTATCGATATTATCTTTGAGGGATATAATCTCTACACCTTTTTCGTGCAACTCTGAAATGATGTTTAGCAAATCGCTTAAAGAACGTCCTAGACGGTCGAATTTGTACACGACTAGTATGTCTCCCTTTCGAAGGTATTTAATCGCTTCTGCTAACTCTAAACGGGCTTTTAGGCCGCTTTTATGCTCGGAGTACACCTTCTCACAGCCGGATTTTTCTAATTCTGACAGTTGTAAGTCTAAATCCTGATCTTTTGTGGAGACCCTTGCATATCCGATTCTTGCCATACTTGTATTTCTATTTAATTTCGATTGCAAATTTAGATAAAATTTCTGAATTATAAGCCAGTATAATAAAAAACTTCAA
>ERZ1034680.1030-NODE-1030-length-11472-cov-4.902514_pt1 | contig 11472 bp, 5 predicted proteins | sample MGYA00520639_ERZ1034680 | MGnify/ENA primary metagenome ERZ1034680 (study PRJEB33766, sample SAMN09781760) | gut metagenome | biome: gut microbiome | host: Homo sapiens | place: Madagascar | study: EMG produced TPA metagenomics assembly of the PRJNA485056 data...
GCCGCCCAGCGTGCAGATGACGATGTCGGCATTTTTGGCAGCCTCCAGCGCTTCGGCAAAGCCACTTTCATCGTTGCCGGCGTACGGATAACCCTCGGCATAGACAAACTCGGCATCGGGGCATTCGGTGCGCAGGGCATCCAGCAGGGAATGGATACCGGGATAGCTCTTGCGAACCAACGGTTCAACTGCCGGGTGTTCTTTGTGTACATCGGAGCCGGGATAGCAGTCGCTGACAGAGTTGTTTGCAACCGGTGCGTCCGCATCCACCGAAATACCGGCCATGCTGAGGGTAATGCCGACAGAGCTTTCCTTCATCGACATGGCATGGTAGCCGCCGAACAGCGCGCGGGTGCTGTTCGCGTGCCAGCCAATTACAGCAACCTTTTTCCCGGCAGGGGCTGCGGGCAGAATGCCGTCGTTCTTTAAAAGAATCAGCGATTCCTCGGCAGACTGCAAGCTCAGCTTTTTGGCGGCAGCCGTCTCATAAGCGGCATCGCTCAGATCCTCGGCAGGGAACGGGTTCTCAAACAGGCCCAGCCGGAATTTGGCAACCAGAATGCGGCGCACGGCCTCGTCCAGCAGGGCAGGATCGACTTCGCCGTTACGAATGCGCTCTTTCAGCTCATCGTTGTAGCACTCAGCGTTGGGCAGCTCCTGATCCATGCCGGCCTCCAGTGCAAGGCGGCCGGACTCGGTGGTGCTGTCGCTGACATGGTGGACGGTTTCCAGCTGCCCGACAGAAGAATAATCCGAAACGGTAATGCCGTCAAAGCCCATCTCGCCGCGCAGCAAATCGCGGAAAATATGCTTGCTGCCGACAACCGGCTCGCCGTTGATAGAGGCGTAGGAGTTCATGACGCTGCCGAGGCCCGCCTCGGTGATGGCAGCCTGGAACGGCTTGGCGTAGATTTCGCGCAGCTCGCGCTCCTCAATCGAGGTGCGGGCGCTGTGAATGCCGCCCTGCCCGGCCATGAAGCCGAGGAAGTGCTTGGAGGTCGCAACCGTCTGGTTGTCCTTCTGCAGGCCGCGGACGTAGGCAGTGCCCATGGCGGAGGCTAGCGTGGGATCCTCGCCGTAGCCCTCGCCCTGACGGCCAAAACGCGGATCACGGCAGAGATCCAGAACAGGGGCCAACCCCTGCGCAAAGCCCATAGCGCGGGCCTGATGACCGATTACGGCACCGGCTTTCTGCTGCAGGGCGGGGTCCCATGTGGACGCCTGCGCAATGCCGCAGGGGAAACTGATGGAATCTGTCACCAGCGGGCCGGTCAGTGTTTCTACATGGACGATAGCGGGAATGTGGTGTGCGCTCAGTGCCATGATTTTTTCCTGCGTGCTGCGCACCAAGGCCGCAACATCATTGCGGCTTGGCATCATAGCAGCCGGCAGGCAGGACACCTGTCCCGCACCACAGGGGTGAATCTTTTCCAGAACCCTCCCCATAAAGCCATCAATTACGGCCCAGCACTGAATCTGGCCGAATTTCTCGTCAAGATCCATCTTTGCCAGCAAATCATCGGCGCGTTCTTCGGGGGTGAGGTTTTTGTCAAGATAGCGTTCCATAATAAATCTCCTTTTGTCAATTTGGCTTATTGGATAGCGCAGGTGTATTCATAGTGACCGCTGCCAACGTTGTAGCTGGAACCGTCCGGCAGGGTGATTTCTGCATCAGTGTTGCAGGGAATCTCGGTCGTCAGAGTAAAATGGCCGTCTTTTTTGAGCCAGTGAATATGCACCGTACCGTTTTCAGTTTCAAAGCTGCGGTCGGCCCATTGCAGGCTGCTGTCCGGCTGCGGGTGAATGACAAGATGGCGGAAACCGGCCCCCGTGTGTTCAACACCGGCAATGTTGCGGAAAATCCAGTTGTCCACGGTGCCGTAGGTGTAGTGGTTGAAGCTCTCTTTCTTGGGTGTGCCGTCCGGCAGATACATCTCCCAGCTTTCCCAGATGGTGGTAGCACCGGCTTTGACCTGTGCCAGCCACGCTGGCGATTTCGTCTGGTACAGCAGCGTATAGGCCAGCTCGCGCTGCCCGCTGACACACAGGGCGTCCAGCAGATACGGTGTCGGCAGGAACCCGGTATCGAGCCTGTCCCCATTGGCGTGAATCAACTCTGCAAGGCGTTGGCCGAACGGTTCGCGCAGCGCCTCCGGCGCAAGGCCGAACGCCAGCATCAGCACATACGCGCCCTGACGCTCCACGGCCATTTTCCCATCGGGCGTAATCAGCACAGTCTGGATAGCCTGCTTCATGGCAGTTGCTTCCCGGTTGTAACGCTCGGCATCTGCGGTGTTGCCAACCACCTTTGCGGCGCGAGCCATCATGTCAATCACCCGCCAGCCGAAAATCGGTGCGGTGTAGGAGGCAGTGGCGGCCATTGTGGCAAAAATCTGCTCCTGCGGCTCACCGGCCTGGCTGGGAACCAGCCACTCGCCGAACTGGAAGCCGGTGTTCCAGAGATGCTCCTCAATTTCATCCGGCAGGGTGCTGTTGGGCGCATGGACGCGGGCACGGCTGATTACATACTCACACCAGCCGCGCATACTCTGGTACTGCTTGCGCAGGATGTCGGTGTTGCCGGTGACATCATACAGCGCCATCGGCACAGTGACAGCCGCATCGCCCCAGCCTGCACTGCACACAGGCCCGCCGCAGCCAGTCTGCTCGCCCATCTGGATACCGGAATAGTGATAGATGGAAACATCCGGCACAGTGAAGGGGATGGAGCCGTTGTCCCGCTGGTCGGCGGCAAGGGATTGCAGCCACTGCGTCAGAAACGGTGTGACGTCCTCGTTCAGCAGGGCGGTTTCGGCATACAGCGAAATATCCCCGGTCCAGCCGGCCTTCTCGCGCTGGGGGCAGTCGGTCGGAATGGAAATCATGTTGGCGCACTGGCTCCAGCGGGTATTCTGGTACAGACGGTTCAGGTCCTTGTTGGAGCAGGCAAACATTCCGGCGTTGGGTTTTGCCGTGGACAGCACCACCGCGGTGAACTGCTCAGGCTTAGGGTTGTCCAGCCCGGTCACACGCAGATAGCGGAACCCGTGATAGGTAAAGCGTACCTCATAAACCTGCTGCTGTCCGTCAGAGATAAAGCAGTCCTTCTGCTCGGTGACGCCCATGGCAGAATCAACGGTATTGAAATAATTGCCCGCGCCGTCAACGGCCTCAAAATGTTCCAGCGTTACAGACTCACCGGCAGGCAGGGACGCCGAAACGCGGGTGCGGCCTGCCACGACCTGGCCGAAATCGACAATCGTTTCTCCCTTGAGGCTGGTATAAATGCGCTTGGCAGGCAGCTCCTTGACAATCACAACCGGCTGGTCAAACTGCGGGCGCAGAGTTTCATAGCTTTGCGGGGCCTCCTTGGCGGGAACCCAATCGGAGGCATCGTAGTCCGGTGCGTCCCAGCCAGGGCAGGCCAGACGTGCATCGTACAGTTCGCCGTCAAAAATATCCGAAGCACGAATAGGGCTTTCATGGGTCAGTACCTCGGCATCGGAGCAGATGCACAGATGCGCACCGCTGACGGTTTCGATTTCCAGCTGGAACAGCACGGTGTGATCCGGCTGCAGGCCGTCAATCGGCGGCATGGTCTGCGGGCAGCAGTACCAGCCGTCACCGACCTCCATACCCAGCACGTTCTCACCAACCCTCAGCAGGCTGGTTACATCGTAGGTCTGGTAGCAGAGCAGCTTGCGGTAGGTTGTGTGTTCCGGGGCCAGCTCGCGGACGTCCGGGCTCGTGCCATTGACCGTTGCCTTGTATACGCCCAGGCAGGTGGCATACAGGCGGGCTTTTTTAGGCTGCTCTGTCAGGGAAAAGTTCTTGCGGAACAGCGTTGCAGGGGGCTGTGTGCCAAAGCCCTTTTGGCGCTGCACATAGCTGCGCGGTGTGCGCATCCAGTGCGCCTGCCAGTCCTGTGTTGTCAGTGCGGTTTCAAAGCTGCTTTCGGCGGCTGCTTCATTGCCGTGATTATCCCAAGCGGTGACCTGCCACCGATAGACCGTGCGCGGCTGCAGGGCTACGGGGCAGCGGATAAAGGCATTCTCGGCGCCTTCAACCTTGCCGCTGTCCCAGCAGCAGGCGCTGCCCGCAAAAAGCTGCAGGCGGTAGGCAGTCTGGTATGTGTTGTTGCTTTCGCTTTCCAGCTTCCAGCCAAAATAGGGGGAAAGCCCGGTATCAATTCCCAGCGGGGACACTTGATGGTTTACTGTAAGGCAACAGAGCTTCATAATCTGTAATCCCTTTCCGTGTACTATTTTATGCTTCTCATTATAGAGAATCGGCAGAAAAGGACATACAAAAAATTGGCGTTTATGTATACGAAATAGCTTAACACACACTTGAAAGCTGATTTGTACACATAAACGCCAATGCGAACCACTACTTCCGATAAAGGGAGGGGGATATGCCGTATTTTTGGGTAAAGGCTTTGGAAAAATGGCTGTGACTGCTGAACAACAGTTCCTCGCTGATTTCAGAAATGCTCTTGTTTGTGGTTTTCAGTAGGTGGCGGGCACGCTCCAGCCGGGCATCGCGCAGATAGTCGGTGACCTTCAGCCCGGTTTCTTTTTTGAACTTTTTGGTGAGATAATATTCTGTATATCCCACGCTCCGCGCCATATCAGCCAGCGAGAACGGAATGGTCAGGTGCAGCTGTATGTATTCAATGCACTCCCGCACGGCGCGGCTCATATCTTTGTTTTGCTGGGCGGCCTGCACACGGTGGACAAAATCCTCCATCATGGCGTTGTTCAGCTCCATAAGGTCGGCATAGCTGCGGCGGTTTTCTACAGAATCGGTGTAGAACCGGCGCAGGGCAAGCGCTGTGCGGGGCGCAACGCCGCCCTCTATGGCAGCGCGGGAGGCCAAGACGATAAAGGAAATCAAGCTGTTCTTGTTTTTCTGCATGGAATCTGCCATAAGCTGAATGTTTTGCGGAACGGCCTCAAACACCGGCTCCATAGCAGATTGATATTCGGGATTCCCCTCGCGGATAATTTGCAGCAGGCGCTCCTCAGAAAGATAAGCGCGGGAGTCATCGTTAGGGGCAGAGTCATCATCGTTAGCTTGCAGAATCGCTGATTGCGCACCCAGCACACGAATATCATAGCTGTGAATCGTGGTATGAGTCAGCGTCCAGTGCAGCATGCGCACATACTGGTTCAAATTGGTGCTGGACAGCACCGGCACAGCCTGCAGCCTATCGGTCAGCGTCTGCGTCAGACTTACGGACAGATTCAGCCGCTGCAGCGCATCCTGCAAAAATTGCAGCGAGGAACGTGCGTCAAAGGTCGGCCCCAGAAAGAGAATACAGCTGGCATCCCCAACATCATCCCGCAGGAAATCCACTGCCCAGTGCATACCGATGGTATCTTCAATCAGAAAAGGCGTGTGCAGCTCGTCAGATTGTGCAAGAGAGAGCTTCACGCAGTCGCCTAAATCCAAAAAGAGCTTGAACTCTGCCGCGTTGGGGCAGGTGGTGTCAATCAGTTGGCCGTCCAGACCGAAGCACCACATACTCAGGCCACAACAGTTTTGTATCATCTCGGCAAAATCCTGCATCTGGCGGTTGTTTTGTACTGCTTCTGCGAACACAGAAAATCCTCCGTTTCTGTTCCATACTGTTTTTTTTGCAAATCGTGTGGTATAACGTTCACTTTATACTTATTATAGTACACCTGCCGATGGATACAATGGTATAAAATAGCGAAACCGTACAAAAATTGGCTGTATTTTACATGCACGCCAAAAAATACACTGATTCGCCAGTTTTGTCCTTCTGCTATTTACAACCTGCCGCTATAATGAGAACAACAAAAGCAAAGGAGAAAAACACCATGAGCAAAAAGAAAAACGAAAACAAAATCGGTATTCCCAAATTCCTGCTCTGGCAGACCAGCAGTGTGTCGGTGGCACTATCCGCACTGGTACTGATGTATGTCACAGTGTATTGCACGGATGCACTGGGACTGGAGCCTGTCATCGTCGGCGCTGTGTTTGCCGTCAGCAAAATTCTGGATGCCTTCACGGACCTGCTTGCGGGCTTTATCATTGACCGCACCAACACCCGCTGGGGCAAGGGCCGCCCGTACGAAATCTTTACCCTCTTCCTCTGGCTGACCACATGGCTGCTGTTCAGCTGCCCGACAAATGTTGCCAATTTTATCAAGTATGTGTGGGTGTTCGTCATGTATGTTCTGATGAACGCCGTCTGCACTACCTTCCTGAATGCAAACAATGTTGTGTACATGGTTCGTGCTTTCAAAACACAGGAGCAGCAGACCAAGATTACAGCCTTTGGCAGCTTCTTTACGATGGGCGCAGGCTTTGCGTTTAACATTTTGTTCCCCACTGCAATGGCAAATATTGCAACCTCTCCCGCAGGTTGGAGCCGCTTGGTTGGCATGATGGCTGTTCCCCTGACTGCGATTGGCCTGCTGCGTATGCTGTTTATCAAAGAGCAGTACAACAATGAGGCAGACAGCAACACAAATCTTCTCAAGCTGAGCGATGTTGTTGAAGTCCTCAAGACCAACCGTGGCTTTGTCTACTACTCTATTGTTCGCCTGCTGCAGAATCTGGTAGGCAACCTGGGTAGCGCCGTTTATTATTTCACATGGATTATCGGCAATGTTGCGCTGATGGGCGTTACCGCTGTGTTCTCCGTTCTTGGTCTGCCACTTGCATTCTTTATGCCGCTGATGCGCCGCAAGCTGGGCATGAAAAAGATGTCCACCTACGGCTTTGCAATCGCGATTGTCGGTTATGTTCTGATGTTCTTTGCCAAGGGTAACCTGATTATGGTGATTGTGGCAACGATGCTTACCACGCTGGCAGTTGTTCCCTTTACGATGATGGCCGGTATGTACATTGTTGACTGCGCAGACTATAACGAGATGGTCGGTATTCCCCGTATGGAAGCCTCTCTCGGTGCCATTTCCGGCTTTGCCAACAAGGTCGGCGCTGCACTGGGTGGCCTTGTGATGGGTGCGGTCCTGAGCCTTGCCGGGTATGCAGGCACAGCAACCAGCCAGACCCCGGCTGCTCTGATGGCAATCCGCCTTGGGTCTAGCCTGATTCCCGCCGTTATCTTTGTCGTCATGATTGTTCTGATGAATCACTTTGATCTGGACGAAAAGCTGAAAAACTGGCGCGCCGCAAAAGCTGCTGCACAGAGCGAAGCCGAAACAGCAGAATAATTGACAAACAGACCTCCGAACCTCCCATCCGGAGGTCTGTTTTATTTAAGGAGAACCCTTATGAAAACACTTGATTTTAACCGCGGATGGAATTTTAGCTGCCCGGATGGCCGCAGCAGCAATGTAACCCTGCCGCATGATGCCATGCTGAACACGGAACGCAGCAAAGAACCGGGCTTCACATGGTTTTTGCTGGCCGGCTGGCAGGGAAACGACTATACCTACACCAAAACATTGACAATAACGCAGGAATTGCTGCATAAACATCTCGAATTGGAATTTGAGGGTGTTTACTGCATGACCACTGTGGCAGTGAACGGCCAGCAGGTATGTGAAAAGGCTTACGGATACACGCCGTTTTCTGTAGTGCTGGACAACGCTGTGCATCTGGGGGAAAATCAGATTACCGTAACCGCACATGTACCGAAAGATGGCCATAACCGCTGGTACACAGGCGGCGGCATTTACCGCCCGGTACATCTGCTGGTCGGAGAAAGTGCCTACATTCAGCGCAATGGCGTGCGTGTGACAACCTTGTCTATAGACCCGGTGCGCGTAAGGCTGGAGGCCGCTGTGCATGGCGGTGACACAGCAAAATTCAGCATCACCCCCAAGGGCAGAGCCGTCTGCTTTGAGGGATGTGCGCCTGTTCAGAACGGCAGGGCTGTGCTGGAAGCAGAAATACCGGATGCCAGACTGTGGGATGCAGAAAACCCGAATCTGTACCTGGTAACGGCGGAGCTGTGCGAAAATAACGAAGTGAAAGACACCGCAGTGGAGCAGATCGGCTTGCGCACGATTGAGCTGACGCCCGATTTGGGACTGTTGATCAACGGAAAGGCAACTTTTTTACGCGGCGGCTGTATTCATAATGACATGGGCGTGATTGGCGTCATAAACAACGATGCTACAGAATACCACCGTGCGTTGAATATCAAACGCGCCGGATTCAATGCAATCCGCAGCGCACATCACCCGATGAGCCGCAGCTTACTGAAAGCCTGTGACGAAATCGGCCTTTATGTCATGGACGAGGCGTTCGACTACTGGTTCCGCATGAAGTCGCCAAACGCACCCTATCTGCAGTGTTTTGAAAAAGACTACAAAACCGACACGGCCGCCATGGTGCAGGACGCCTACAATCATCCGAGTGTGATGATCTATTCTATCGGCAATGAAATCCCGGAGGCCGGAAGCGTAAAGGGGGTCCGGATTGGCAAAGAAATTGTAAATACAATCCATGAGCTTGACACAACTCGCCCGACTACGCTTTGCCCCAGTGTACACTGGCTGCGGGAATATCTTGACGGAACACCGTATCTGACCGTCGATGAGGATGAATGGATTAGCCAAAGCCCGGAGCATAAAGCCGCCGACTGGAAGCACTATGCCAGTATCTTCTATGGGGCAGTCAACAATCTGCCCGACAACGAGAAAGACCAGCTTTACCCGGAAACCTATATCAGGCAAGACGAGGAAGCGACAAAGAATCTATACCCTGCACTGGACATTGCCGGATATAACTATTATGAGGATCGCTATGAGATTCTGCACAAGCTGCACCCGGAAAGAGTTCTGCTTGGCACCGAAACGCGAGGAACTATGCTGGTAGACACGATGCGTTTTGCAAAAACGCACTCGTACCTGATCGGCGACTTTGTCTGGACGCTGCAATCGCATCTGGGCGAAATCAACTGCTGTGATTTGCGCTATGAAGAAAACGAGGAACACAAGAGCTATCCGTGGGTGACAAACCACGGCGGTGTGTTGGATTTGACAGGTCAGGCGGAACCGGCACTGCACCGTTACGAATTTGCATGGGGTGAATATCTGGGCAAGCCCGTACATGCGCTGTATCTTGCCAGCCAGCCGCCGATTCACGACGGCAAGGCGCCAATCGCCCAAAGCTACCGCTGGACCGATACCGTGAATGGTTGGACGTATGAAGGATATGAACATCAGAAAACCTTTGTCGATGCCTATACAGATGCGGACCGCGTTGAGATATTTGTAAACGGAAAATCAGCGGGAAGCGCGCAGGTTACAGATTACTTTGCCAAAATCCCCTGCATCTATGAACCGGGTGAATTGGTTGGCGTTGGTTACGATGCGGAAGGAAAAGAGCTGTATAGAACAACTGTTCATACGGCGGAAAAGGACACTGTATTGACTGTGCAGGCAGACAGAACCACCCTGCAGGCCGGCGGACAGGACTTCTGCTTTATTGATGTGTGGGTGACGGATTCCAAGGGAACCGTAAAGCTGCTACCCGACCATGAAGTGACCGTTCAGGTAGAAGGCGCGGCCATACTGCAGGGCTTCGGCAGCGCTGCCTACAAAAACGAAGAGGCTTATAATCAAACCCATCACCGCAGCTATCTGGGACATTTGCAGGCTGTGCTTCGCACAACCGACAAGCCTGGCACTGTAAAAGTCACGTTTACAGCGGACGGCTGCCAGGACGCTGCAATCGTGCTTACAACCGTATAAAATCAGAAAAATAACCTTTGGAAGTGTGAACGCTATGAAAAATAACGGAATGAACCCCTATCTTCCCGGGTGGGAATATGTGCCGGACGGAGAACCCCACGTCTTTGGCAACCGCGTGTATATCTACGGCAGCCATGACCGCTTTGCGGGTTATGCGTTTTGCCAGAACGATTATGTCTGCTGGTCGGCCCCGGTCAATGACCTGACCGATTGGCGCTATGAGGGAGTGATTTACACCCGCAAGGAGGCTCCGCACAACGAGGACGGCAGCCAGTGCCTGTATGCCCCCGATGTGACCCGCGGCACAGACGGGCGGTATTACCTGTATTACGCCCTGAATGACAGCTCCATTATTTCGGTGGCCGTCTGCGATACCCCGGCTGGTAAATATCGGTATTATGGGGATGTTCATCACCCGGACGGAACGATTCTGGGCGCAAAGGCCGGGGACGAGATGCAGTTTGACCCCGGTGTACTGACCGAAGGCAATACGGTCTGGCTGTACAGCGGATTCTGCCCGCCGATGATGCCCGGCCGCACAGGTGCCATCTGCTACCGGCTGGCCGCGGATATGCTCACGGTGGAGCAGGTCTACCCGGCTGTTGTGCCGGGTGCGCAGACGGCCAAGGGAACAGGCTTTGAGGGTCACGCCTTTTTTGAGGCTAGCAGCATCCGCAAGGTTGGTGAAAAATACTACTTTATCTATTCCTCGGAGCTGAGCCACGAGCTGTGCTATGCAGTCAGCGATAAGCCCTATGCGGGCTTTGTCTATGGCGGCACGCTGGTGGATAATGCAGATTTGGGCCTGAGCGATACTGCCCGCTATTTTACCGGCAATAACCACGGCAGTATCGAGAATATTGATGGAAAATGGTATATTTTCTATCACCGCCACACCAGCAGCTGTATGTTCAGCCGCCAGGGTATGGTGGAGCCCATCGAGATTTTACCGGATGGAACCATCCCGCAGGTGGAGATGACCACCAGCGGGCCGAACGGAAAACCGCTGGATGCTGGCGCGGTGGGGGAGATTGCCGCATACCACGCCTGCAACCTGTATATGACACAGCAGCCGATTGTTGATGTGATGGCCGGGCAGAACCCGTTCCCGTATATCACGCAGGACGGCCCCGATGTTGCGCCGGAAAGCGCAGAAAAGCCGGAGCCGTATATCCGCAATCTGACCCCCGGCACGGTGGTGGGCTTCAAATATCTGGACTTCCACAATATCACAAAGGTTTCTGTTCAGACGCGCGGTATGTGTTATTGCGGTGGCTTTGACGTGCTGCTTGCCCCGGACGGGGAGCCCATCGGGACGGCAACAGCACAGGGCGGCAACGAGTGGACATGGCAGACCTCGGAAATCCAGATTCCGGGCGGTGTCAGCGCGGTGTATTTCCGCATGAAAGGGTACGGTAACCTCTCCCTTGCCGCTGTGAAGTTTGCATAAAAGAAAAGCACTGGAACAAGGCACAGGCGTCCGTTACCAACATCGGAGGTCTGTGCCTTCTTTAGGAGGAACCGATAATGAAAGCTGCAAATTTTAATAAGAGATGGACTTTTCGCTCTGCCGAGGACAATACCACCCCGCGCCCGGTTGATTTGCCCCATGATGCCATGATTGAGGAGGAACGGATTCCCGATTTGGCGGGCGGGGATACCTCCGGATTTTATCCGGGCGGAAAATATATCTATGAGAAACAATTTGTGCCGGAAGCCGCGCCGTGTACACTACTGCATTTTGACGGCGTATATCAAAAATGCCGGGTATTTC
>ERZ1034680.1032-NODE-1032-length-11439-cov-40.815004_pt1 | contig 11439 bp, 7 predicted proteins | sample MGYA00520639_ERZ1034680 | MGnify/ENA primary metagenome ERZ1034680 (study PRJEB33766, sample SAMN09781760) | gut metagenome | biome: gut microbiome | host: Homo sapiens | place: Madagascar | study: EMG produced TPA metagenomics assembly of the PRJNA485056 data...
GCGAGGGTTTCTGTAAATACACCACTATTTTCAGTTTGTTCCTCGTTGTCATTGTCATCTTCCAGCTGAGGCGTGTATTCTGGCTTGTATTCCTCTCCCTGCTGTATCTTTGGCAATTTGAATCCTCCATCTTCCATGAAGTCATCAATCAGACTGATGGTTCTTGAAGGTTTCTCTTCTTCTTCATGATCTTCAGTCTCCATCAGATAAGCTACATAATCAACAGCTGCATCTGCTGGTGTTGGCTTGCGCTTTTCTTTCTTGGCTTCCTTTTCTTCAGCATCTGTCGGTATAGAACCTAGGAAACTGTCGATAAGGTCGCTTGTGCGGTCTGCCTTAGATGTATTGTGCAAGTTGCTTTTTGATGCTTCTCCTTGAGTAGGATAAGCCTTGCTCTTTTCCCCATAGTTTTCTTTCTTGAACTGATAGTGCGCTGCTTCAACCATTTCGAAGATGACCTTGCGGTCGGTTATGTAGATGGCAGCACGGCGTAGCTCTTCGTCGAAACTGGGGTCGTGGAGGAGGTACAGGTTTTTCAACATCAAGAGGCGAGCCGTTTGATAATAGGGGTATAGAGCCAAGAGGGCGCGCAAATCGTAGAGCGTCTCCCGGTTCATTTCCTCTGGGTGTTGTATCAATCTGCTTAATTCCACGTTGTTCTATTTTATGTTTTATTACTTTAACTTTTAACTTTGAGCATTGAAGTCTATGATTAGTAAAGCCCTTGAATTTTTTGTTCTTCACTCTTTGTTCTTCACTCTTTGTTCTTCACTCTTCGCTCTTCACTTTATTACCAGTTAGCTACTGTAGCGTTGAATATCTGGTCTACCAAGTCTTTCACCATCTGGCTAACCAATTCCTCCTGAACAGAAGCTAAACTCTGAGTGGTATCATAGGTCTTTGCTGATGTGAATGACTTTTCGAAGTCCTCCGTATGTTTCTTGTTATTTGTGAAGCGGACATTGATCGTGATACTTAACTCTGTCTGTGCAGAATAACCTTCAGCAGATACCGACTTGTTGCGCTGTGAATATTGGGTGATTTCACCCTCAATCTTCAGGTCGCCATTACGGGAAACCTGTCGCAACTGGGTATTGTTGGCAAATTTGTCTTTCAGCTCGTTGTTGAACATTGGTCCCATTGGTCCCCAAACATATGAACTTCTGATAGGGAAGTCTGCTATTTGGATGGTCTTTGTCTGGGTATAGTCAATGCTGGCACCGTTGAAGCCGTAGCTAACGGAACATGCAGTCATGATGCCTATGACCAATGAAATCCCTAATATATATATGTACGCGCGTAAATGCTTCATAATTTATATTTGTTTATTTTTCGGTAAAGGGTTCTGTCTGATATACCCAATTCCTCGGCGGCTTTCTTTCGGTTGCCATTATTTCGTTCCAGAGCTTTTTCTATCATTTGTTTACTCAAGTCATCGAGATTGAGCGAGTCGTTCTCTTTGATTTCTTCTGCCTCGATTTCTTCAGCTTCCGATTGTCCCATTTGGTCAGCTCGGATGATTCCCGGTTCGTGTCGGATGATTTCTGTGTCATGCCGGATGATTCCCTCTGTTGGTGTGATAGGCTGTGTATTGTCAAACTCTGCTGGATAGCTTGTCGGACTCATGCTCGATACAGAGGATGGATTACCGAATCCTTCTGTTCCTCTTAGCTGACGGGCTTCATCCAGTTGCTTGCGCAATGATCCCACCTCTCTTCGCAGGTCACTCACGTTTCCTCTTAGTTCGTAAAGAATCTTATAGAGAAATTCTCGTTCGTTTTCATAACTGTGCGAGGTGTTGCTGCTCTGTGGAATGGTGGCAAGTTGAGTAGTCTCTTCATCGCGTGGGATAAAATGCATGAGTGTCTCCATGTTGATTTCCCGTTCGCTACTTAATACCGACATTTGCTCGGTAATGTTCTTGAGCTGTCTCACGTTGCCTGGCCACTTATATTTCAGCATGAGTTTCTTGGCATCTTCTGTCAGGCTGATCTTTGGAAGATTGTATTTCTCTGCCATTTGCATGGCGAAAAGGCGGAACAACAGTAAGATGTCATTTCCTCGTTCGCGAAGTGGAGGCATCTGGATAGGAATTGTATTCAGTCGGTAATACAAGTCTTCGCGGAATCTTCCTTCGCTGATTGCCTTTCTCATGTTGACGTTGGTGGCAGCAACGATTCGTACGTTGGTCTTGCGAATCTCTGTTCCACCTACGCGGATATATTCGCCCGTTTCCAGCACTCTCAGCAGTCTTGCCTGAGTCTGTATGGGCAGTTCGCCCACCTCGTCAAGAAATATAGTACCCTTGTTAGCTATTCCGAAGTAGCCTTCGCTTTCTCCTATGGCTCCGGTAAAGGAGCCCTTCTCATGTCCAAAGAGCTCACTGTCTATAGTGCCCTCAGGAATGCTTCCGCAGTTGATGGCAAAATACTTTTCTCTTCTTCTTGGTGAGTTGTCATGGATCACCCTCGGAATGATTTCCTTACCAACTCCACTTTCTCCGATAATAAGCACAGAAAGATCTGTCGGTGCCACCTGTAAGGCGACATCGAGAGCATGATTCAATCCGTCGCTATTTCCGACGATATTGTAGCGTTGTTTTATTTTCTGTAGTTCAGATGTATCCATTTAGCTGCCAAAATTACACATTTTTTTTGAAATATCCGCATATATTGCCCAAAAATAGGTCTTTTTTAACGTTTACCTATTCTTGGGCATCATATTTTGCTTTAAATTAAGCTTCTGGAGCTACTTGCTGAGCTGGTTCAGTTGTAGCTTGCGGAGCTTCCTGACCTTCATTCTTTGGACGAGGTGTAAAGTTCTTTTCATTCTTTGGAGGGAATGGTTTGCCGCCCTTCTTTGGGATAGAGAATCTTACCTTTTCGCTCTCGTCACGCTTCTCGTGATAGAGTTTTGGAAGTGGATTTTCTATTGCCTCATCATAGCTGTTTCTGTTCTGGAAAGCATCAATAGCCAGGAATACTGCCTGGCGGAACGATGACTCGTCAGCTTCATTGCAGCCTGCAATGCTGTAACTTGGTGCCATGTTGGCTGCTGTATGGATGATAGGCAAACCTGCAGTGTAGATGACGCCATCCTCTGTATAGAGAGAATGGAATGGGGTAGTGGCTTGGTCATGATACATGGCCATGATTCCGTCAAAGTCACTGAAATATCCCTTGCCGAAGAACTCATCTGCTGCGTATGGACCAAAAGCTTGTACACCTTGTTCTGCTAATTTGTCTATAGCCGGAATGATAATTTCGCTCTCCTCCTTGCCACAGCTTTCTTCTTCGTTGCTGCGAGGATTGAGGGCAAGTACAGCTATGCGTGGGTTGGTGATGAGAAAATCTCTTTTGATGGTTTGTTGCATGAGTTTTACTCTTTCGATAATGCGTTCCTCGGTGATTCCGGCTATTACATTTTTAAATGGAGTCTTCTCTGTAACAGATGCTATGCGGAGGTCGCCGCCAACGAGGATGGAAAGGGCTTCCTGTCCTTCGCCAAGACAAGTTTCTATATAGTGCTTGTGTCCCTTGAAAGGGAAGCCTTCTATCTGGGCATTCTGGTTGTTGACAGGTGCTGTAATGAGTACATCATAGAGATTATCTCTGAAATCGGTCATAGCTCTGTCGAGTGCTTTGATAGCTGCAGTACCCGATTCGTCGGTAGGCATACCCATGTCTACTTTTACCTCTTCATCTACAGCAGCAAGCAGGTTGATGCGTCCTTCTTCTGCATCTTCTGCTTTCTGGATGATAGAAAACTGTGCTGGCAGGTTCATCGCCTTGCGATAATAGGCTGCCACCTTTGGTGAACCGTAGATGATTGGTGTACAGAAATCCAGCATCTCTGATTCAGCAAATGTCTTAAAGATGAGTTCATATCCGATACCGTTGGTATCTCCGTGAGTGATAGCCACTCTGATTTTCTTATTGTCCATTGATGTATTTTATTTTATTGTGGAAATCGCAGCTTCGAGCTGCTTGATTAATATTTTCTTTTTCATTTCGGGTGCATAGACGAAGCCGATGACATAGAGGTTATGGATGCGATGCATCACGTAAGGTCCTCCCATGGCATCTCCTTTCATCTCCCAGAGTCCTCTTTCTAAAAGAACAGGAATGGTCATATACATGCTGTCGGTTTCACCCGGCATATTGGTTCGGAGAATGCTATCAATCAAAGCCTTGTCATTTACATGAAAAGCATTTGAATTCTTCATTCTTCGTTCTTCACTCTTCACTTTCATTACGAGCAGGTTTTGCATTCCTGTACTTGCGTTGTTCGAAATCCAGATGAAGTCTTTAGCCTTCTTGCTGGCATTCATCGATACCGGGATTTTCATGTCAAGTCCGAATGTCTTCTTTACCTCTTCCTGCATCTCCTTGTTCTGCTTGCTGGGATTGTTGGAGATTATCTCTGCTAGATGTTTCAGTTCAGCTTCATCTACAATTTGACGGAGCTTTTCGCCATTGAGTCTTTCTCGCAGCTGTTGTACAGAACTGGCATTGATGCGGATGATGTTTTGCGGTGCTGCGTTCTCATCGTGGTTCAACTTGACTGCGAAGTCTTTATCTGTGATATTTACGATGATGCGGGTCCTGACGAGTAGATAGCTGCCTTTTGTCTTTCCCTTCTTCACCTGAATCAGTTTGCAGAGAGGTTCGGGTTGAGGAAGGGCTGGGACGTCTTCCGTCAGTATCCTGGTAACGATGCTGTCGGTATCTCCTTCCAGTACAATCTCGTAAGGTTGCCCTGTACTGGCTGGCTTTTTCCTGTTCATCCCCGTTAAACCGCAACTTGTCAAGAGGAGAAATATCAGGCAGAACGGGAAAAGAAACGTTATCGTATTTCTCACCATTATGCTATGTTCTTTTCGTCTACTCTTTTTTCTCTTCGTCCTCATGCTGGCGTATTTCGCCAATCTTCTTCGAGGTACTCAGCAAGCCGCAGGCTGCATAGATGTCTTGTCCACGGCTGGCACGGATGGTTGTAAACACGCCGTGCGAGGTAAGGTAATCGCGGAACTGCTCCATCTTTTCGTCATTCACGCCCTGCAGTGGAATATCTGGAATCTGATGAAAGCGGATGAGGTTGAAACGGCAGTCCAGTCCCTTTACCAACTTGATGATTGCCTTGGCATGCTGCATGCTGTCATTCACTCCCTTGAATACGATGTATTCGAACGAGAGGCGACGCTGGTGGGAGAAGTCGTAGTTCTTCAAAAGCTCAACCACCTGCTCAATACCCATACCTCTTTCTGCAGGCATCAGTTCTGCGCGCTCTGAAGGAATAGGATCGTGCATGGAAATAGCCACATGGCATTCGCTCTCTTCCAGGAATCGCTTCAGCTTGTTCTTGATGCCTACAGAACTTACAGTGATACGCTTTGGACTCCATGCCCAGCCATAGTCGGCTGTCAGAATTTCCGTAGCACGAAGCACGTTGTCGAGGTTGTCCATTGGCTCGCCCTGTCCCATGAATACGATGTTGGTGAGCTTGTCTACCTCTGGCAATGAGTAAATCTGGTTCAGGATGTCGCCGGCAGGCAGACTTCCCTCGAATCCCTGCTTACCTGTTTGGCAGAAGAGACAGTTCATCTTGCAACCTACCTGCGAAGAAACACAGAGCGTGGCACGGTCTTTATCTGGAATATAAACCGTTTCCACAAACTTGCCGCTTCGGGTAGGGAAAAGATACTTGATGGTACCATCCACAGAATGTTGTGCATCGGAATATCCGAAGCAACCTATTTCGTATTCGGCAGCAAGTTTTGCACGGTTGGCTTTCGAGATATTGGTCATCTCGTCAATGCTCTTTACATGCTGCTCATAGAGCCACTTCGCCATTTGTCCGCCGGTGAAGGCAGGCATGCCGAGATCCTTTGCCACCTGCTTCAATTCGGCAAGTGTAAGGCCTAAAAGATATTTTTTTTCATTATTCATACTGCAAAGATAGTGTTTTTTGCCGAAAAATTGTTATCTTTGCCACATATTTTAAGATAATAAGTTGAAATAAAGATAAAAAACATAGTTTGATGCCCCCAAATGGGACGAAAAACGAAAAAATAGAAACAAAGAAATGAGACAAAAAATAGACCTTTTCTTGCCTTGTGAAGACCAGGATGTTGCCCAGGAAGCACTCTTGGAACTTCATGACAACAAGACAGTTCAACATATCAATCTCTTGGTGAGTGCTGATTTCGCTGCTTCTCATCAAGTGCCTGATGGTTGTACATTTATCGTTGTCGACCGATTGGAGAGTTCCAATACTGTTAGTAGTATTGCTGAGAACACCGATGCCGACTATGTAATCATTTGTACCAAAGCTACTCCTATCCGTTGGGGATTGTATGCCTTGGAACGTTTCCTCCGTACCGCTGATGATACGGGAGCGGTCATGGTATACTCCGATCATTACTCTGTTCAGGAGGGTAAACTGGAGAAGCATCCGGTCATCGATTATCAGGCTGGTTCACTTCGGGATGACTTCGATTTCGGAAGTCTCTGGCTTGTGAAGGCACAGAATCTGCTCGACTATGCAGCGCAGCAGGACAGACAGGAATATCAGTTTGCTGGACTCTATGACCTTCGTCTTTATCTGAGTAGAGTGGGAGAGATATTCCATATCAATGAATTCCTCTATACGGAAGATGAGCTCGATACCAGAAAGAGTGGAGAAAAGCAGTTCGACTATGTGAACCCTCGCAACCGGGAGGTACAGATAGAGATGGAGAAGGCTTGCACCCATCATCTCGAAAAGGTGGGAGCCTTGGTTGATACCAATTACTATCGACAGCCTGATTTTGATGAGCAGGAGTTTGAATACGAGGCTTCTGTCATTATTCCGGTATTCAACCGTGAAAAGACGATAGCTGACGCAGTGAAGAGCGCACTCAGTCAGAAGACCAGCTTCAAGTTTAATGTTATCGTGGTAAATAATCATTCTACCGACCGTACGGGCGAAATCCTTTCAGAGATTGCCCATGAGATGGAGGAACGGAATGATAAGCAGGCAGGACGCCTTGTCCAGATTGTGCCTGATCGCAACGACCTTGGCATTGGTGGCTGCTGGAATATGGCTATCAACAGCGACCATTGTGGTAAGTTTGCCGTCCAGCTGGATAGTGATGACCTCTATTCTTCCCCTAAGACGCTGCAAAAGATAGTAGATGCCTTCCATAAGCAGAAGGCTGCCATGATGATCGGCTCTTATCGCATGTGCGATTTCGATCTCAATACACTGCCTCCTGGATTGATAGACCATAAGGAGTGGACCGAAGATAATGGCTGTAATAATGCTCTGCGTATCAATGGATTGGGGGCTCCTCGTGCCTTCTTTACCCCATTGGTCCGTCAGATTCAATTTCCTAATACCAGTTATGGTGAGGACTATGCCTTGGGATTGGTGTTCTCTCGTCGCTACCGTATTGGCAGAATCTACGATGAACTTTACCTCTGCCGTCGTTGGGGAGGAAATAGTGATGCTGCCTTGAGTATCGATAAGGTAAATGCCAATAATCTTTATAAGGACCGTCTTCGCACCATGGAGTTGAAGGCGCGCCAGCAGATGTTGCAGGGCAAGGCTGATATAATGGAAGATAGCAGTATCTCCCGTTTCTTCAATCGCCAGATGGAGAAATGGGCTGATGCCCGTCATCGCTTCCGTGATCTCAAGCATGTGGAGACCCATCAGCTTTCCGACCAGTTGAAAGTGCAGTGGAATCCGGCACGCATCGTGAGCACCGGAGCCAAGATTGATAAGAAGACATTGGGTGATCGTCCTTGTTTCCTTTGCGACAAGAACCGTCCTAAGGAGCAGATTTCAAAACAGATAGATGAACGCTTCCTTCTTTTGGTGAATCCGTTCCCGATTCTGCCTGTTCACTTTACGATTCCTGCAAGAAAGCATCAGCCACAGTCTATCTATAAGAATTATGGTGAGATGCACCGGTTCCTGAGCTTGCATAGCGAGTTGATGGTGTTCTATAACGGTCCGAAGTGTGGAGCCTCAGCTCCTGATCATCTTCATTTCCAGGCAGGTACCAGCGGCATCTTGCCTTTGCAGGCTAATTGGCAGCGACTTTCTCGCAACCTTACTGATATCATTTCTCTGAATGATGACGAAAAGATTGCCTTGATTCATGACTTTGTTGTTCCAGCCTTTGTCATCATCTCCAAGAGTGAGGACAGCGATGAGGCTCTTTTCCAACGTCTCTATAAGTCGATGCCTGTTCGTGGTGATGAGACTGAACCAATGATGAATATCATCGCATGGCGCAAGGGGGATGAGTATATCTCTGTGGTTATTCCTAGAGAGAAACACCGCCCTGAGGCTTATTTTGCAGAAGGCGATGCACAGATGATGGTTTCTCCTGGAGCCTTGGATATGTCGGGACTCATCATTACTCCCCGTGAGGAAGACTTCCGTAAGTTGACCGAAGAGAGTGCTACTGCCATTCTGCAGGAATGTGGTATCTCTACGGATAAGATGAACAGCATCGTTACCAAACTCAAGGCTTCAAAGGAAGCTGAACTGCAGGTCGGTACTTCTGCCTTATACAGTTATGATAAGGAACCTGAGGTGAAGGTGGGTATTGTGAGCGGACAGAAGATTCATTTCTCTCTCAATAAGCCTTATCTGGCTAAGGGCGAGACTGTAATCGGCGAACAGGAGGTGGAATTCTCAGAAGGTGGAGTGCTCTGGAACGGTAATCAGTATAGTTCCTTGACTTTCCATCCACAGAGTGCGGACGCTTCCTTCTCGCTGAGCGATGTTACGATTGGTGTCAACTTCCATTGGGAGCGCAAGGAAACCCAGACTTTCCTCGGAACATTGCGTTTCGTGGTCGAGTCGGATAAGATTTGTGCTATCAACGAACTGCCTGTAGAGAAGTATCTGGAGAGTGTAATCAGTAGTGAGATGAGTGCCACTTCCAGTCTCGAACTCTTGAAGGCACATGCCGTTATCTCCCGTTCCTGGCTTTTGGCGCAGATGAAGAAGCGTAGGGATGTTGCAGAGAGTGGTAACAATTTCTTCTCTTTCACCAAGAAGGAAGATATGCTCATCCGCTGGTACGATCGCGAAGACCATACCATCTTTGATGTTTGTGCAGATGATCATTGCCAGCGTTACCAGGGAATCACGAAGGAAACTTCTCCACATGTTGCTGAGGCTATTCGTCAGACCAAGGGACAGGTGCTCCTGGATGGTGATGAGATATGCGATGCCCGATTCTCTAAATGTTGCGGTGGAGTCACAGAGGAGTTCCAGTACTGTTGGGAAGATACACCGAAGAATTATCTCACTGCGGTGAGGGATATTGCATTAGGAATAGAATCTACTTTGCCTAATCTGACAAATGAGGAAGAGGCTGAGAAGTGGATCCGCTTCAACCCTCCTGCTTTCTGCAACACGCAGGACAAGAGAATCCTCTCACAGGTGTTGAACGATTACGACCAGGAAACGGTAGACTTCTATCGCTGGAAGGTAACCCTTACTCAGGAGAAACTGCAGCAGCTCATTGCTGACAGACTGAAGATGGACTTGGGTTCTATCCTTGATATGAAATCCGTAGAACGAGGAACGAGTGGAAGAATCAGTAAACTCCAGATTATTGGTACGGAGAAAACCTTCACCATCGGTAAGGAACTCGAAATCCGCCGCACGCTGAGTGACAGTCATCTCCTCAGTTCTGCCTTTATCGTGGATAAATATGATATAGATGAGCAGGGAGTTCCTCAGCGTTTCGAACTGATCGGAGCTGGATGGGGTCACGGAGTAGGTCTCTGTCAGATTGGTGCAGCCGTGATGGGCGAGGAAGGCTATCTGTATGATGCCATCCTTCTGCACTACTATCAGGGTGCTGAAATCAAGAAACTCTATAAATAGTGATGTAAAATGGTAACAAAGAAAAATAGTCGGAATCCATGGGCTTGGATTCCGACCCTCTATTTTGCAGAAGGACTGCCTAACGTTATCGTGACAGCCCTCTCTGTCGTGATGTATATGCAGTTGGGCTTGACCGATGCCCAGGTGGGTCTCTATACCGGATGGCTGGCTTTGCCATGGGTTATCAAACCCTTGTGGAGTCCTTTCATCGACTTGCTGAAGACCAAGCGCTGGTGGGTATTGACCATGCAGGCACTCATCGGAGCTGCCCTTGCCGGCATTGCTTTCTCGCTGCCTACTGCCTTCTGGTTCCAGGCAACGATGTGCTTCTTCTTCCTCATCGCCTTCTGCAGTGCCACCCACGATATTTCGGCGGATGGCTTTTATATGATAGAATTGGATGAACATACACAGACCAAGTTTGTGGGACTGCGAAACACGTTCTATCGCCTCGCCATCATCTTTGTGAATGGATTCCTGGTGATGCTGGCAGGTGTTCTCCAGGTGATGTTCCGCAACCAGATTCGCTTCTCATGGGCGCTCATCTTCTACGGTCTGGCAGGTATCTTCATCGGATTATGGCTCTATCATAGCCGATTCATGCCACGTCCTAAGGAGGATGTGCAGACGGACAGAACGGTGGGTGAAGTGGCTCACGAACTGAAGAATATGTTCCGCACCTTCTTCGTGAAGTTCGGATTGGGAGAAACCATCTGTGTGATGCTCTTCCTCTTGCTCTACCGATTCCCAGAAGCGCTTCTGAACACCATGACCAAGACCTTCATCCTCCGTCCTAATTCGCAGGGAGGACTGGGACTGTCACCTCAGGAATATGGCTTTGCCAATGGTACTGTGGGATTGATTGGTTTGCTGCTGGGTGGAATTCTTGGTGGTATTCTGGTGAGCAGGGATGGAATGAAGAAATGGCTCTGGCCTCTGGTTTGCGCCATCACCTTGCCTGATGTGGTTTACATCTATCTGAGTTACTCGCTCAACAGCAACCTCATCGTGGTTTCCAGCTGTCTTTTCGTCGAGCAGTTGGGTTACGGTCTGGGCTTCACGGTTCTTACCCTTTACATGTTGTTCTATAGTCAGGGCAAGTTCAAGACTTCCCATTATTCTATCTGCACGGGTATCTCTTATCTCGGATTGATGTTGCCTGGTATGGTTTCGGGATATCTGAAAGATATGGTAGGCTACCGCATGTTCTTCATCATCGTGATGGCATGTTGCGCCATTACCTTCCTGGTTACTGCTTTCCTGAAGATTGATCCTAATTTCGGAAAGAAAGAGAAAGAGGAAATCGAGGAGGAAGAAATGGAAGTGATAGAATAGTAATCCTATATATAAATAGGTGAAAATACAGGAAAAGGTCGTTGGGATTCGTCTCAACGACCTTTTCACGTTAAACTAATTAAAATTTTGGGTTCCTTCTCTTGTGATATAATTTTAATATCGTATATTTGCGATATCAAAATGATATCAACATCAATAACGTAATAAATAAAGTAAAATTATGGAGAATAAGGAATTTACGTATCAGGG
>ERZ1034680.1033-NODE-1033-length-11439-cov-5.150826_pt1 | contig 11439 bp, 7 predicted proteins | sample MGYA00520639_ERZ1034680 | MGnify/ENA primary metagenome ERZ1034680 (study PRJEB33766, sample SAMN09781760) | gut metagenome | biome: gut microbiome | host: Homo sapiens | place: Madagascar | study: EMG produced TPA metagenomics assembly of the PRJNA485056 data...
GCCTTGTGGGCGGCTACAGCCTGCCGCTGGGCGTCTACTATGACACCGAGAGCGTTGCGGGCGGCCGCGCCAATGCCATCAGCGCCGCCGAGCGCACGGCCTGCGCGGTTGCCTTCTGCGAGACCATCCGCAACGCGGGCTACCGTGCGGGTGTTTACTCCTACGCAAGCTGGTTCTACAACGCGCTGAACTTTGCCAACATCAGCAAGTACAACATCTGGATCGCCCAGTACCGCGATAAGCTCAGCTTCAACTACAAGTATAACATCTGGCAGTACACCAGCTCCGGCAGCGTCAACGGCATCTCCACGCGTGTGGATATGAATATCGGATAAAATAAAACAGCACCTGCATCAAGCGGGTGCTGTTGTTTGTTATAGGGAAAAAGGCGGCTGCGGGCGGGCAATGCCCGCCCCTACAAATAAAAGCCCGACCGGCTTTTATGCTTTGGGGTAGCAGCTCATTCTGGCGCTGCTGCCGCCGCGGGTCTGGCCGCTGCCGTGGATGATGTACTTGTAGGTGCACAGCTCGGCAAGGCCCATCGGGCCGCGGGCGTGCAGCTTCTGGGTGCTGATGCCCATCTCGCAGCCGAGGCCGAACTCTCCGCCGTCGGTAAAGCGGGTGCTGGCGTTCACATAGACCGCCGCACTGTCCACACAGGCGGTGAACCGCTGCGCCGCAGCCGGGTCCGCCGTGATGATGGCCTCGCTGTGGTGGGTGGAGTGCTTCGCAATGTGCAGAATCGCGGCGTCCACATCGTCTACCACGGCCACACTCAGCTTGTAGTCGAGGTACTCGGTGTCGAAATCCTCCGGCGCGGCGGGTACACCGTCGATGATGGCGGCGGCGCGCTCGTCCAGATGCAGCTCCACCGGGGTCAGCCCGGCGGCAAGGCGGTCATCCACAAGGCGGGCCTTCAGCAGCGGCAGAAATTCCGCGGCCACATCCCGGTGCACCAGCAGCGCTTCCTCCGCGTTGCAGACGCTGGGGCGGCTGGTCTTGGCATTTTCCACAATATCCACGGCCATGGCCAAATCCGCGGCCTTGTCCACGTAGACGTGGCAGATGCCGGTGCCGGTCTGGATACAGGGCACGGTCGCATTCTCCACGCAGGCGCGGATTAACCCGGCGCCGCCGCGGGGAATCAGCAAATCCACCAGTCCATCGGCGGTCATCAGCTCGTTGGCGCTGGCGTGGGAGGTATCCGACAGCAGGCTCACGGCGCACTCGGGCAGGCGCACCTTGCGCAGGCCCGCCCGCAGTGCCTCCACAATGGCGTGGCAGCTGGCCCACGCATCGCGGCCGCAGCGCAGCACACAGGCACTGCCCGCCTTGATGGCCAGGGCGGCGGCATCGCTGGTGACGTTGGGGCGGCTCTCATAGATGATGGCAATGACGCCCATCGGCACGGCGGTCTTTTCAATCACAAGGCCGTTGGGGCGCACGATCCGGCGCAGCACCGCGCCCACCGGGTCGGGCAGGGCGGCAACCTCGCGGATGCCCTTGGCCATATCGGTCAGGCGGCCGGGGGTCAGGGCCAGACGGTCCAGCATCACATCGCTGATGCGCCCGCGGGCGTTCTCCACGTCCAGCCGGTTGGCCTCCAGAATCTTGTCCTGCGCCGCAATCAGCGCCACGGCCATGGCCTCCAGCGCGGCATTCTTGGCGTCGGCATCGGCCAGCGCCAGCGGCATTTTTGCGCCCTGCGCGGCGTGCAGCATTTCCTGTGTGGTCATTGGGGTCAAACCTCCTTTATGCGGCATTGCCTTATGCTTTCCGGCCCACAAAGCGGGTGCCAACGGACTTGCCCTCGACAATGTCGTACAGCACCTCCGCATGGGAGCCGTTCGTGATAATCATATCCACGCCTGCGGCGGTGGCGCGCTTGGCGGCTATGACCTTGGTCAGCATACCGCCGGTGCCCAAGGACGAGCCCACGCCGCCGGCCAGCTGCTCAATCTCGGGGGTGATTTCCTCCACCACCGGGATGAGCGCTGCCTCCGGATGGGTGTGCGGGTCAGCCGTGTACAGGCCGTCAATATCCGACATCAGCACGACCAGATCCGCGTGGATGCAGGTGGCCACCAGTGCGGCCAGCGTGTCATTGTCACCCAGGGAATACTCCTCGCAGGCGACGGGGTCATTCTCGTTGATGATGGGGATGGCGTGCAGCTCCAACAGGCGCTCCAGCGTGTTCTGCAGGTTGCGGCGGCGCTGTGGGTGGTCAAAGTCCTCCCAGGTCAGCAGCATCTGGGCCACCGTGTGGTTGTACTGGCCGAACAGCCTGTCATAGGTGTACATCAGCTCACACTGGCCCACGGCTGCCGCGGCCTGTTTGGTGGTGATGTCACCGGGCTTCTCAATTTGCAGCTTGCCGACGCCGAGGCCGGTTGCCGCCGAGGAAACAATAATCAGCTGGTGGCCGGCGTTCTGGATATCGCTCCACACCTTGACTAGATCCTCGGTGTGGCGGATGTTGAGCAGCCCGCCGGGATGCGCCAGCGTGCTGGTGCCTACTTTAACGACAATACGCATAGTTTACTTCTTCCCCAAATCCTTTGTCTTTTCATACGCGGCCAGAACGGCGTCGGTCACGGCACCGCGGAAGGCGCGCTCCTCCAGCAGGCGCACACCCTGAATGGTGGAGCCGCCGGGGCTGCAGACGGCATCCTTCAGCTCACCGGGGTGCTTGCCGCTTTCCAGCACCATGCGGGCGCTGCCCAGCAGCATCTGGGCGGCGTACTCCTGTGCCTTGGCGCGGGGCAGACCGGCCGCCACACCGCCGTCCGCCAGTGCCTCAATAAACTGGTACGCCCACGCAGGGCCGCAGCCGGACACCGCGCTGGCGGCGTCCATCAGGCTCTCGGGCACTTCGTCCAGCCGCCCGGCGGGGGCCATGGCGGCCAGCCACTCGGCCATGCGGGCGGGCTCCACATCGTCATAGCAGTACTGAATCATACCGTCGCCCAGCGCCACGGGTGTGTTGGGCATCATGCGGATGATGGGGTAGCCGCTGCCCGCCATCATCCGGATTTGCTGCATCGAAAGCCCCGCCGCCATCGTGACCAGCACAAAGGGGCGGCTCTCGGCGCGGGATTCCAGCACAGGGGCCAGCTCGTCCAGCATATCGGCCATCATCTGGGGCTTTACACCCAGAAAGATAAAGTCGCAGATGCTGGCAACCTCCTCATTGGTGCCGCAGGCGCAGCCCAGCTCGGCGGCCAGCGCCTGTGCCTTGGCGGGTGTGCGGTTGGCCAGCAGAACATCCTCCGCCCCGGCACCCTTGCAGACAGCGCGGGCCACCGCACCGCCCATATTGCCGCAGCCGATAAAACCGTAATTCATTGGTAAACCCCCTATTTACACATTATAATAAGTAATGGTAGTACACCCCACGGAATTTGTCAACGCCTAAAAATGCCGTCTGCCGGGAATGCGGGCGGATATGGAATCCGCCCCTGCGGCATAGCGCAATAGCGGCTTTTATGCTATAATAGGCAGAACAGAGCGAACACATTGCAGGGAAGAGAGGCAAAGCTATGCAATACGTTGATTTTGGCAAAACAGGTCTGAAAATTTCCCGGCTGGGCTTCGGGGGTATCCCCATCCAGCGCATCGACCAGCCCGGCACGCGGGAGCTGCTGATTGCGGCCCATAAGGCGGGGGTCAACTACATCGACACCGCCCGCGCCTACACGGTCAGCGAGGAATGGATCGGCCAGTCGCTGGAGGAGGCAGGTCTGCGCGATGACTTCATTCTGGCCACCAAGTGCCGCGCCTTGACCAAGGCCGATATGGAGGCGGAAATCGCCACCAGCCTGAAGAACCTGCGCACCGACCACATTGAGGTGTTCCAGTTCCACAACCCCAGTCTGGAGGGGCTGAAAACGATTCTGGCCCCCGGCGGCGCAATGGAAGCCCTGCTGGAGGCCAAGGCCAAGGGTGTGGTCGGGCATATCGGCATCACGGCGCATCTGGCGGCGGTGTTTGAGGCCGCGCTGGACATCCCGGAAATCGAGACGATTATGTTTCCCTACAACATCGTGGAGCAGCAGGGCAAGGAGCTGATCGACCGCTGCGCCGCGGCGGGCAAGGCATTTATTGATATGAAGCCGCTGGCGGGCGGCGCGATTGAGGACGGCCATCTGGCGCTGCGGTATGTGCTGTCCAACCCGGCGGTCACGGTGGCAATCCCCGGTATGGCCACCGTGGAGGAGCTGAACGCCAACGTGGCGGGCTCTGCCGACACCGCCCCGCTGACCCCCGCGGAGGAAGCCGCCTGCCAGGCGGTGCGCAACGCGCTGGGCACCCAGTTCTGCCGCCGCTGCAATTACTGTGCCCCCTGCACGGTGGGCATTTCCATTCCCAGCGTGTTCCTGTTCCAGGGGTATCTGAACCGATACGGTCTGCAGCAGTGGGGCCGTGAGCGCTACGCCACCCTGCAGACCAAGGCCGGTGCCTGCATCCAGTGCGGCGCCTGTGAGCCGCGCTGCCCCTACAACCTGCCCATCCGCCAGATGATGAAAAAGGCAGCGGAGGACTTTGGCGAATAAATAAGAAATAATAAATAAATTGGGTGGGCGGTTGCCCGGAAATGGGCGAAAACTCCACCAAATTTACTATTTATTATCTATTATTTGCCCACTCTCATAATCCCTTTTGCCTTTCCTTTTTTGGGAAAGGCTTTTTTGTGCAAAAATATTGTTTTTTGATTGGCGAACGTGTATAATTTAACCTGTATAACTTTGCGTAAAATGTGAGGAATGAGTGCTATGCTTTCCGATTCCCAGCTGCATTATCTGGATAACGCCGCCACGTCCCGGGTGGACCCGGCGGTGGCACAGGCGGTCTCTGCGGCGCTGACAGAGCTCTGGGCCAACCCCAGCAGCCTGTATGACCCGGCCGTGGCCGCGCAGGATGCCATCGCCACCGCCCGCGCCCGGGTGGCCAAAACGCTGCACTGCCGCAGTGACGAGATTTACTTTACCGCCTGCGGCAGCGAGGGCAACAATATGGCCGTCACCGGCGCGGCCCGCCCGCGCAGGCACTGGGGCAACAAAATTGTTGTGACCGGCTTTGAGCATCCCAGCGTGCAGCGGCCCATCCGCGCCTTACAAGAAGAAGGCTTCACCGTGGTTGAAGTGCTGCCCGGCGCGGACGGCTGCATCGACACCCAGAAATTCCTTGCGGAAATCGACAAGAACACCGTGCTGGCTGCCTGCATGGCCGTCAACAACGAGACCGGCGCGGTGCAGGACATTGCCGCGCTGGGCAAGGGCATCAAGGCGCGCAACAGCCGCACCCACTTCCATGTGGACGCCGTGCAGGCGTGGCTGCGTATGCCGATTGACTTGCAGGCGTGGCGCGAGGTCGACACCCTGTCCGTCTCCGGCCATAAGGTGCACGCGCCCAAGGGCGTGGGTGCGCTCTTCATCCGGGACAGCCAGCGCCAGACGCTGAAGCCGCCGTATCTGGGCGGCCATCAGGAGCGCGGCCTGCGCCCCGGCACTGAGAACACCCCCTACATTGTGGGTCTGGGCGTTGCGGCGGCGCAGGGCCAGCAGAAGCTGCGCACCCGCACGGCACATATCGCAGCGCTGAACCAGCAGCTGCGCGCGGGCCTGGCGGCGCTGGACGGCGTGACGCTGAACTCCCCCGACAATGCGGTGGGGGAGATTGTGAACCTCTCCACCAACTGCATCAACAGCCAGACCTTCATCAACTATCTGAACACCCGCAGTATCTATGTCTCGGGCGGCTCCGCCTGCGATAAGGGCGAGCCCAGCCACACCCTGCTGGCGATGGGCTGCGATGACCTCACGGTCCGCACCGCCCTGCGCGTCAGCTTCTGCGCCGACAACACGGCCGAGGACGTCGAGGCCCTGCTGGCCGGTCTGCGCGACGGCCTGCGCGAATTACAGCATATTTAATTGATACCGCTTTAATCGGAAAGGAATATCCCAATGAAAGAAATCATCCTCGCCTATCAGGGCGAAATGACGCTGAAGGGCCTGAACCGCGGCAAGTTTGAGGCGCGGCTGGCCAAGACCATCCGCTGGCGGCTTGAGCCGCTGGGCAAGTTCAAGGTCTATCAGGCCCAGAGCACCGTTTTCATCGAGCCGAAGGAGGAGGGCCTTGATATGGACGAGGCCTTCCGCCGCGTCTCCCGCGTGTTCGGCATCGTCAAGCTCAGCCGTGCGGTCGAGTGTCCCAAGGACTTTGACGCCATCTGCGAGACCGCCGAGGCCTACCTCGGCGAGACGTTGCGCGGCCTGCGCACCTTCAAGGTCGAGGCCAAGCGCGCCGACAAGACCTACCCGATGAAGAGCCCCGAAATCTGCCGTGAGCTGGGCGCGTATCTGCTGGACAAGCATCATCATCTGCGCGTTGACGTCCACAACCCCCAGCTGGAAATTATGGTGGAAATCCGCGACCACGCCGCCTACGTCCACGGCCCCAAGGTCGAGGCTGCGGGCGGTCTGCCCGTGGGCACCAGCGGCCGTGCGCTGAATCTGCTGTCCGGCGGCATTGACAGCCCCGTGGCCGCGTGGTGCATGGCCCGCCGCGGTCTGGCGCTGCACCACATCCACTTTGCCAGCCCGCCCTACACCAGCCTGCGTGCCAAGCTGAAGGTGCGCGACCTCGCCCGCGAGCTGGTGGAGTACACCGGCAACTGCACGCTGTTTGTGGTGCCCTACACCAAGCCGCAGGAGTACATCCGCGACCACGCGCCGGACGTGCTGTTCACCGTGCTGATGCGCCGCAGTATGCTGCGTATTGCCAATCAGGTTGCCAAAAAGCTGGAGCTGCAGGCCCTGATTACCGGCGAGAGCCTGGCACAGGTTGCCAGCCAGACCATGGCGGCGCTGGCCTGCACCGACCAGGCGCAGGATTTGCCGGTGCTGCGCCCCTGCATCGGCATGGACAAGATTGAAATCATCAATATATCGCGCAAAATCGGAACGTTTGAGACGTCGATTGAGCCGTATGAGGACTGCTGCACGATTTTCACCCCGCCGCACCCCAAGACGAACCCGACGCTGGATGAAATCCTTGCCGCCGAGGCCGCTATGCCTGAGCTGGCCGCGCTGGAAACCGAGGCCGCCGAGAACGTGGAAAAAATCTTTATCCGTATGGGAGAGGATGATTTGCTGTGACCGCTGAAATCATCTGTGTCGGCACCGAGCTGCTGTTGGGGGACATCGTCAACACCAACGCGCAGTTCCTGAGCCGTGAGCTGGCCGAGTTGGGCATCAGCGTGCTGCACCAGCACGTGATTGGCGATAACCCCGCCCGCCTGAAAGAGCTGGTGCTGCAGGCCAAAAGCCGCAGCGATTTGCTGGTGTTCTCCGGCGGCCTTGGCCCGACCGAGGACGATTTGACAAAGGAAACCGTGGCCGAGGCGTTCGGCGATACGCTGGCCTTTGACGAGGCGGAGTGGCAGAAAATCCTTGATTTTTTTGCCCGCACGAACCGCCGCCCGACCGAGAACAACCGCAAACAGGCCATGTGCCCGACCATCGGGCATAAGCTCATCAATGACCATGGCACCGCCCCCGGCGCCTGGTTTGAGGACAAGAACGGCCACTGCGCCGCGCTGATGCCCGGCGTGCCGCGGGAGATGAAGGCTATGTGGGCCGAGCAGGTGCGCCCGATTCTGCAGGCGCGCCAGAACTGCACGATTCACAGCCGCACCCTGCGTGTGTTGGGCGGCGAGAGCGCGATTGCCAGCAAGGTAGCCCCGCTGTTTGAGGCCGCCAACCCCACCGCCGCCATCTACTGCAAGACCGGCGAGTGTGAAATCCGCGTGACGGCCCGCGAGGCCACCGCGCAGCAGGCGGAGGACGCCTGCAACGCCCGCATTGCGGAATTTAAAGAGATACTGGGCGCGGCCGCCTATGACGTGGACGTGCCCGCGCTGGAATATACGGTTGTGCGCGTCCTGCGTGAGCACGGCCTGCACGCCGCCACGGCGGAAAGCTGCACCGGCGGTATGATTGCCGAGCGCCTGACGAACGTGCCCGGCTCCAGCGAGGTGTTCGGCTTTGGCTTTGTCACCTACGCCGAGGCCGCCAAGCAGCAGCTGCTGGGCGTGGATGCCGCCGTGATTGAACGGTACAACGTAGTATCCGGCCCGGTGGCCGCGGCTATGGCGTTCGGCGCGGCGAAAGCGTCCGGCGCAGAGCTGGCTGTGGGCATCACCGGGCTGGCAGGCCCCGGCGGGGCGCTGCCCGGCAAGCCGGTGGGCACGGTCTATCTGGCCGGTGCCGACACCCGCACCAATCAGGGTTACCTGATGCGGCTGACGCTGGGCGGCTATCAGGACCGCGCCATCATCCGCACCCGCGCCACGCTCTACGCGCTGGATATGCTCCGCCGCATGGCGCTGGGTCTGGACGTGCCGGACAGCGTGAAGTTCACGCCCGCCACCCCGGACGCAGATTTGAATATTTAAGACTCCAATCAACAGAAAGGCTCCACTATGGTCAACACTCAACTGAAAATCCTGCGTGTTTTCGGGCCTACCGGCGCGGAAGTCTCCGCCGTACTGCGCGCCATCCGGGACGATGGCTGCCCCGGTCTGCGCCTGCTGGAACGCGACGGCGAATTTGCCATCTGCGTGCAGGTCAGCGCCCCCAACCGCGCTATGGCGGAGCAATACTGTGACAAATGGGCCGCACGGCTGCGCGCCAAATTTGGCGATGACGTCTTTGCCGAGGGCGAAACCAGCCTGGCACAGGCCACGCTGGACGCCATGCTGGAAAAACGTAAGCTGCTGGTGGCTGTGGACGAAACCACGGGCCGCCTGCTGGGCACGCTTTTGCAGCCGCTGCCCCACAGCGAGGCCGTCTTTGACTTTGGCACCGAGAGCTACGCCGACCCGCAGAAGGCGCGCCGCATCACAATTCCCGAGCAGCTGCTCAAGCGCTTCCCCGGCGATGTGGTGCAGGCCGCGGCGGGCCGTGCGCTGGCCGCTTTGCAGGTGACCGGCGCGGACTACGCCGCCGCCTATATGCCCGCCAGCGTGGGACAGTGCCCCTTTGTGCTGATGTGCGACCGCCGCGGCGCGGTGGCCTGCGCCCTGCCGCCCGATATGAACGATGTTTTCATCGGCAACCAGATTCTGGATCTGCTGCGCCGCCGCCTGTTTGGTTTGCAGCTGACGGATTCCTGCATCACCTTCCGCCCGGGGCATGACCGGCCGCTGCTGGTTGTGTCGGAGGCAGGCCGGAGCCGCGGCAACACGGTGCGGTTCTCGCTGCGCCGCCGCACGCCCCCCACGCGGGACGCCGACCACACGGCGGATTTTGAGCCGATGCTCGACTTTGACGCCCCGAAGCCGGTGGCACCGCCCCCCGCACAGGATGCGCCAGAGCCCCGGCACCGCACGCTGCGCCGCCACGAGGCCGCCCCCACGCCGCCGCCCGCCGCGCCGGAAGTCTCCGAGCCGACCGGGGTTATCCGCTTTGAGAGTGAGGTGGACGCCGCCCCGGCAGAGCCCGCCGCGCCCGACCCGCTGGACATTCAGACTGCCGGGCCCGAGGCCGCGCACCATGCCCGCATCCGCCGCGCACGGCCCATGACAGCCCCGCCCGCCGAAATGCCGGTGCAGCCCGCGCCCGGGGCGGACGCTGCCCCGGCACGCTCGGTGCTGGATGACGATATTCCTGACTTCTCTGCAGACCTTGACCCCGCCGCCATCGCCGCGGCACAGGCGGCGGACGATGCCGCCGAGGCCGCAGGGCACAGCGCCAGCGTGGAGGACTTTACCCGCGCCGCCACCCAGCTGTTTGACACGAGTGCGGTCGAGGAGGCCGCCCGCGAGAAAGCAAAGAAAAATCATCATAAGAACGAAGATGATGCGGACGACCTGCCGCCGCAGCCCGCACGCCAGCCCGCACCCGGCAGCATCAAGAACCGCAGCCTTGAAATTATCGAAAAGAGCGAGGCCCGCCGCCGCCGCACCGTGACGATGATTCTGGTGGTCCTTGTGCTGGCCGCGCTGGTCGGCGCGGGGGCGCTGTGGGTGTTCTTCCGCAACGATCTGGGCGCACGCCCCGCCGCCAAGAGCTACGGCACGGCGCTGTATGACAACACGGCGGAGAGCTATCTCGGCAAGGCGCTGAAAAAGCGCCCCGGTGTGGTGGCGTATTTGGGCTGGCCCGGCATTGACGGCAGCTTTGTCTATTCCGCCGACACGCCCACCCCGGAAACCGAGGAGAGCGCCGCGCCGCAGAGCTTTACCCGCTTTGCCACGCCCAGCGCGCTGGACGCCGCCGCCCCCGGCAACACCGTGCTGACCACCACCGACCCCGCGCTGGCCGCGCTGGCGCAGGAGGACGGCATCCGCCAGAACAGCGGCTTTACGCTCTACACGGCGGGCAAGACCTACCGCTTCAAGGTGCTGGCGGTCTACTACTATGACCCCGACGAGCAGGGTGAGGGTGCGTTTGATTTGTACGGCAGCACCGACCTTTCCAACTATTATGATTACCTGACCTTTGTGGCGGGGATTCAGGCCCGCACGCTGTACGATACCGGCGTGGACGTGGGCGACGAGGCCCGCTTCCTGACCATTGCCGGGGACAGCGGCGTGGACGGCGCACAGCTCTGTGTGACCGGCCGCCTGATTGAGGACGGTGAGGCCGCTGTGCTGAACACCGCGGCCATCACCGCGGCGGATGCCCCACTGCTGACCGCCGCCCAGTACATGAGCAAGGGCCAGCCGATGCCCTCGGTCAGCGAGCTGATGAAGGCCAGCGTGGATCGCTACGCCCAGCAGAGCGCCGCCACCCAGGCCGCCCGCAAGAACGGCACCGGGGACAGCGCGGTGGATATGGACGAGCTGAACCAGCAGGTCAACGATATGCAAGCCCTAACCGACAGCCTGCTGGCCAGCACCGATAAGCTGATGGCCGGCCTGACCGACATTGCGGGCTCGGCCAACGCGACCGAGACCGACCTGAACAAGGGCGCCGAGGGCTCTCTGCCGGAGCAGACCATCACGGTGGACCAGCTGACAAGCAGCACCGCCACGGCCACGCCTGCCCCCACACCCGAGTCCACAGCTGCCCCGGAAAGCAGCGACAGCAGCGCGGACAACGCTGTTGAAACGCCCGCGCCCACCGAGGCCCCGCAGCCCGACAACAACGCCGGGACGAGCGCCGCAGGGGAGACCATCAACGTGACGATGAACGGCACCACGCAGTCGATGGACCTTGTGCGCTGCCTTGCGATGGTGGCGCAGAACGAGCTGGGCCCCAACGCGCCCGCCGAGGCCTACAAGGCCCAGTGCGTGGCCACCCACTGCTGGATTCTGAGCCAGTCGGGCTATCCGTCCGTGCTCGGCGCAGAGCCGGGCGCTGCCGCACTGGCCGCCGCGCAGGAGGTTGCCCATGTGCTGGTGACCTACAATGGGCAGGTCTGCTTCACGCCGTA
>ERZ1034680.1038-NODE-1038-length-11385-cov-7.876964_pt1 | contig 11385 bp, 5 predicted proteins | sample MGYA00520639_ERZ1034680 | MGnify/ENA primary metagenome ERZ1034680 (study PRJEB33766, sample SAMN09781760) | gut metagenome | biome: gut microbiome | host: Homo sapiens | place: Madagascar | study: EMG produced TPA metagenomics assembly of the PRJNA485056 data...
TCTCTATATATTATATATAGTTGTGACGCCGTTGGATATTATAGTGGAAAGCACTGGACAAATGCAAGTGCTTCTAATGCAAGCGTAGATTCTGACTTTGTTATATATACATATAAACTTTCTGGACAAAGTAACAAAACCACATGTACTTCCTCCTGTATTACCTTAAAATGTTCTGGAAATCTTGATACTTATGTTGAAGTTGGAAATGTAGGAATTGTAAAGATTACATCGCAAACTTATTCAAGTAAAACCAATTTCTATGCTTCAAGTTATTTATAATAATGAAAAAAAGATATATAGTGATACTCGTTTTGCTTATACTGATCTTACTCTATAATAGATATGGATCTGGTGTCTAAAATCATTTAAGTGCATTGCTTAGCTTTTCTCCCATTTGCTACCTCCCTATATGCCTATATAATAAAACATGTGTTCGATTATATCAAATAAAAATTATTGCCAAACCATCCTCAACTGTCCGACCTGCTCCTCCACAATCCGCCCCAACCTCTGCTTCATGACTCTCTGCACAATCCGCCGCCTCTGGTAAAAACAATTCCGGCTGATTTGGAAAATTCCGTGGTGCACATTCACTTTATTTCTTGTGTATTTTTGTGTATTTTAGTTGACTTTTGTGTAGTATTGTGTATGATATAATTAAAGGAGGTACATAATGAATCCAAGGCAACAAACGATTAAACAACTCAGTGCTTCCGGTTATGAATTGAAACGCCACGGTGCTAATCACGACATTTACTACAATCCGCAGACACACAGCACCGTACCTGTCAAACGACACGATTTCAATGAAAACGACATGAAGTACATCTTCAAGGAAGCCAATATTAGCAGGATGCATTAAATATGTTTCCTGCTTCCAAATAGGAGGGTTACTATGAAATATATTTATACAGCTTTGTTTACACCTATCGAGGACGGATCTGGATACTACGCAAAAGTCCCTGATCTTCCTGGATGCATCACTACTGGCAATAGTCTTTCTGATGCAATTGACCAAATTACCGATGCAATGAGCGCATGGCTTGTTGTTGCAGAGGATGAAGGCGAACCAATTGCTCCTCCATCACCACAGGAAAAATTAAGTGTTGATGCCGGCACAATCTGTTCCCTGATTTCCGCAGATACCATTGAATATCGTGCCCAGACAGATACTCGCGCCGTTCGAAAAAATGTTTCTCTTCCAAGTTGGATGGTCCGTCTTGCTGACAAGCGCGGAATCAACTGCTCACAAGTCCTTCAGGATGCCTTACGAACACTTCTTGATAACTCCACTATCGCACATACTCATTAACATTATCCCTTAAAAACCAGTTATCTATATGGGTAACTGGTTTTCTCATAAAACAAAAACTGCCTCTCCATCAACCATAACTCAAAAGAGAGCCTGTTTCCTGACTCTTTCCCTTTTATCCCCTATTACATAAATAGTCTCTCGGAATCTCTACAGTATGGGGCCATGCAGATATTCCATACAAAATAATTAGTGCCTGCTGAGCAAGCAGACACTAATTATAAACTCCATTATTTATTTGCTTTTTTCTTTTTCATTACAACAATAACAACTCCTGCCGCAACAACTACCACTGCTGCAATCAGAACAATAACAATCGTCATGACCGCACCATCCTGTTTTACAAGTACAAGTGCACTGATACCATCCATTGTATACTCGCCACCCTTGATTGTCTCGATGGTCTCAACGCCAGCTTTCTGTCCGTTTATGCAGACTTTCCATTTTCCTTCCGGAATTGTAACTTTTGCCTTGTCAGTGTTTGCATTAAAAAGAAGATACATCTCTTTTGCACTTTCGTCTTTCTGACCGCCCTTTATATTAATTCCTACAATATTATCCCCAAGTCCTTCTACGGATTTTACATATTTTTTCACATCCTCTGATGTAGATAATCGAAGTGCCGGATGTGCCTTTCTGAACTTAATAAGTCCCTTATAGTATTCAAATACATCCGCGTATTTCTTGTCGGATAATGTATCCCACTTAATGCTGTTTACTTCGTCTCCTGCATTGTATGAGTTTGAATTGAATGTTCCATCATCATTGACCTTTGTGCGAAGCATTTCCTCTCCTGCCTGCAAAAATGGCACACCTTCTGCAGTCATATAAAATGCTGCTGCAAGATTATTCATCTTTATGATGTCCTCTTCACTCGAAGTTGTTTTAGAACCTGCAATTCTGTCAAAAAGTGTGTTATTGTCATGGCATGATGCATAGTTGATAATCTGGCTTGGCTCCTTGCACCATGACTCGTTTGCCATGAATGAATCTGCCATTTTCTTCTCTGCATTCGTTGCTCCTGATACGAATCCGAATGTTGCAGTATCAAATACGCTTCCTTTTAATCCATCACGAATATTGTCGTTGAAAAATGCGAAATCCGGAGTAGAAGCGGAATTTCTCTGTGTAGCCAATGTCACATTATCTTTTGTGACACCGGTCTCCATGGTCCATCCTTCCCCATAGAAAATAACATCCGGATGTGTCTTGTGTACTTCCTCTATAATCTCATTAATTGTATCGGTATCTAAAAGTCCAACCAGGTCAAATCTAAAACCATCCATATGATATTCATCTGCCCAGTAGCATACGGAATCCACAATATATTTCCGTACCATGTTTCTCTCGGATGCTGTATCATTTCCACATCCTGAGCCGTTTGAATACGAACCGTCTTCATTGATACGGGAAAAATATCCCGGAACAAGTTTATTGATACAGAAATCATCTGCACTCATAACATGATTGTATACCACATCCATTACAACGCTAAGTCCGTTATCATGCATAGACTTAATCATCTGTTTTGCCTCTTTTACACGCACATCCCCATTGTGTGGATCTGTAGAATAGGAACCCTCCGGTACATTGTAGTTAACCGGATCATATCCCCAGTTATATAAATTCGACTGATCGTTTCCTTCATCTACGGAACCAAAATCATAGATTGGAAGTAAATGCACGTGTGTAACACCAAGTTCCTTAATATGATCGATTCCAGTTGAAATACCATCTTTGGTCTTTGTTCCTGTCTCTGTCATTTCAAGGAATTTGCCAACATTTTTTATGCCAGAACTTTTGTCTGCTGATAAATCACGCATCTGTAATTCGTAGATGATCGCATCATTAATGCTCTCTCCTGCATGTGGATTGGTATCCTTATCCCAACCATCCGGATTTGTCTCTTCAAGATTGATTACCATGGCACGCTGTCCATTTACACCAGTCGTTCTGGCATATGGATCACAGGCTTCTTTTGTTGAACCATCGATTGTTGAACTGTATGTGTAGTAGGTTCCATTTAAGTCCCCATCCACTTTTGCAACCCATGTTCCATTCTTATCGGCATTCATCTCAATGCTTTCTTTCGGCTCTTTATCGTCAGGATCTCCTGTCTCGTATAAATTAAGCATAACTTTTTCAGAAGTAGGTGCCCACACCCTAAATGTTGTGCTGTCCTTACTCCATGTAGCACCAAGATCATCCCCATCATATGTATACTCATCTTCAAATTCTTTTGTTGAATATATGATTGGCATTCTGATATCACTTACGGTACCATCATATGTAATCTGGTAACTCTTTGAACTGTCAAGTTCCTCTTTCAGAGTAAGTGTATAGGTAGAATCATCTCCCTCTTTTACATCTGCTATCTGAATTTCCCCATCTTTACCTTCTACCTTAAAGGCATTTTTAAGTTCTCCTTCAATATCACCAGTCATTGTGGCTGTGATCGTCTTATCCCCATTGTACTTTGCAGTATTAAGCTTTATTCCCCTTACTGCATCATCGCCGTATTCCTTTGTATAACCCTCAACACCTGATTCGACTTTAACGATCACGGTTCCTGATATCATTTCTGATATATCAATGAACTGATCCTCTTCATAATCCTTCGCCCAATCCTGTGTTCTTACAACAAATCCTACGGAAGTCACACCGGCTGGAATTTCAATTCTGGCAACTGCATCCCCATCCTTAGCCTCTAAAGGATAGTCATTTCCTTCCTGTCCCTCGGCCCACATCCATACAGACCATGGATCATAATCACCATCTGCCCTGTGATAATGAAATTCTATCACAGGTCCTCCATCCGCTTTGACCGGTACGGTATCCAGTATTACCGTACTGATTGTCATGATAAGCATAAGAATTGCCATCCCCAATGCGCTTATACGTTTTCTTGTCATTTTCGTTTCTCCCTTCATTACGAAATTTTACGAAATTTCTTTTTGTATAAATTAGCATATATTTTTATATTTTTCAAGTCTAAATTGTATATTTTTGAGAAAAACCGTTATTTTTTACCATAACACGGTTATTTGCTGTACGGAAACTTGGAGCATCCCTGCTTATAACCATAAAAATAAAAACGAACAGCAAAACCGGATTTACACCAGTCTGCTACTCGTTTGATGATTATAATATTTTCTTTTCTTGTGCCATTGCAACCAGTTATCGGACAAATGGCAGGAACGTAATGCTATACTTTATTTTCCAAACCGGCTGATTTCTTTCGCATATGATATTTCCGTTTTTCCTCATACATTTTCTCATCCATATGCATTAAAAAAGTTTCTGCGTCATCTTCTGTCCCAAATTCCGTGTATCCCATGGAAACACTTAAACGAAACGGTTCTATACCGGATTCATTAAACCTGGACAGATTATGGTTAATCTCCTCCATTGTCGCTAAGACACGCTCCGTATCAACACCTGACAGCAGCACAATAAACTCATCTCCCGCATACCGGATTGCCATACCAGCATCCGGTATGGATCTGATGAGTATATTTCCCAACGTACAAATAGCCTTATCACCCGTACTATGACCTAAATTGTCATTAATACACTTGAAATCGTTTACATCCATCATGATTCCATATAAGGATTTCTGGCTTGCAATTTTCTTTTCCGCAAGCACCGCATTAAAATATCTCCGGTTGTATAATCCGGAAAGCTCATCCATATACAAACTCTCTGCGTATGACTGCATCTGCACAAATATCAATGCGACCGCAACCAGCACCCATGATGATGTAATTCCATAAAAAAGGAACTGGATAACCACGCCTGCAAAACAAGGTCCAACGAAATAGATCACCGGGAAAAAATTCAGGTTAACCCCTTGTTTTTTGGAATGATACACCAGATAGATACTGTAAGCAAAATATATGACAAGCGAAATATATCCCACCAGCGCACCGGCAGTTCTCTGGTATACATTCTCCCCGGATATTTTAAACATAATCCCTGTTCCAAACAGATTACATAAAACAATAATTACTTCTACCAGCCAGGGAAATATCTCCACTCCTGCTTTTTGAACCATTCTTTTATAATTTCGATAGATACGCAATTCCACGTACATACACCAAAGCATACCCATACTGACTGTCCCTATAAAGCATATGCTGTTAGAGATATAATTAATCTGCCGGCTGCCAGTAAACTGTTTTCCATCTACGAGAAAAGCAATGGTTTCAGACAATGCACCCACTAAATTTACGATTGCTATTCCATCATATATTTTATCTCCCACATGAAGGCTCTCTCTGTTCTTTCGTCTGCAAAACAAAAGGAACCACATCATTAACACGGTCAATCCGTTTGCCATTAATATTTCTTCTAAAACGATGATTGTTATCCCCTCCATCATTCACGGTATAAACTTATTTTTACTAAAATGAGTTTTATTATTATACCAAATTAAAACCGGTTTTTGTCTTTTTCGACATGAATTACAGTTTTTTTAACGTGAACGATGATTTTTTATGTTTCATCACTTTTCACAACCTACTGCAACTGTGAAAAACCCACGGCTTACAAAGTTAACAGTCTTTGTATCGGAATCATAATAAGATCCCGGTATCTTAACTGCTGCACCGTATTTATCAATTTTATATGCAAAAATCTTTTTGTCTTTTTCCTTTTTCGAAGCATTATAGGAAACAGCGACCCTGATCCGTCCCTTTTTCAGGACAGACGACTGCTTTTTCTTGATTCCTGTGACGGAAAAATCATAAACCGGACGTTTTCCAATAATTTTCCCTGCCCTGGCAGAAAGATTTTTCTTGTCAGCCTGTTTCATTTTGATAACCACAGCTGTATTCATTTCTTTCTTTAATTCTTTTAATGCCTTCGAATCAAAGGTAAGATTTACATCGCCACCATTGACCTTCAATTCTTTTACATTCTTTTTGACAAGTAAATTTACCGCCTGCTTATCCATTTCAAGATGCAGATTCTTCCAGTTTTTAGCTTTTCCTGTATCAAAAGTTATTTCAACAGACAGATCCTTTATCCTGCCACCCTGTTCTTTTTCTGCCTTTGTAATTTCTTTTTTCAAAACTGCTGCAATATTCTTCACTTTGACCGTATTATTTTTAACTGCAGATTTTACTTTGACATTAAGATTCTTAACAGAAACGGGCGTGTCTTCTGCGGATGGCGGTGTCACATTCCCTGGTTCTTCTTTTGCATGATCCGGTGCCGGTAATGTGCCGGAATCCGGTGAAACATTGCCAGACGATCCGTCCGTGCTTCCACCGGCATTTTCACCGGAGCCTCCGCCGGAGCTGCCTCCGGAACTTCCACCCGAACTGCCGCCAGAACCGCCACTTGAACCGCCTCCGGATATTCCGCCGGAACCTCCACTTGAACTGCCTCCGGAACTTCCACCAGAACCGCCCCCGGTCTGGGAATGATCCGCCGTTACACGGACCTTGCAATCTGCCTTACTTCCTGTATAGTTGCCATTCCCATTATAACATGCGGTGAACGTATATGTTTTCGTTTCATTCGGAAGCGTTGCCATCCAGTGATCCGTTCCCTTTTCTTCTAATGTGATCCCGGAAACATCACAGGTTACTTTTATCCCGGCATCTTCCGGAATCCCCTGTCTGCAAAGCTGTAATTCTACTGTCCCCGCACCTTTGACCGTATCGTTTTTTGCAGTCAGCTGCATGCTGGTGGAAGCCTTTTCGATTTCCAGGACAGCCTCCCCGTATGTTGGAATAAAAGATGCCTTTTCCGCTTTAAAATAAATCTTATACTGGCCTGCTTCTGTGTAAAACGGCATCTCCGTTTGTGTATACGATCCGTTTTCTGTCAAACTGTAACGGATCTGTACACCATCTTCCTGTTTGATATCAAATGTATGGGGTTTTCCATCATAAGTTACGCGGACAGGTACGGTTTGTATTTCCGGCATCTCATTGTTTTTCCGGTAATAATAAGTGATCTCCTGGCGATCCTCTGTGATGTTTATTTCTCCCTGATTTGCACTGTTTCCTACACATGTATATCCATATAAATCCGGACTTCTTAACGTATACGCAGAATTCTTTGGTACATATACTGTCGCGGGTGCCGTATCAGGCACTGTTGTTTCGGTCCCGTCTTCGTTTTGCAGCATATAACGAATGGTTACGGTACTCCACGCCTGTCCTGCCGTCTGATTGTCAGCCAGAATTTTCCCAGTGTCCTCATCTATGATCTTTCCTTCCAGTCTGTCCCCGGAAACCAGACCAGTTACCGCAGGAAGTGTGACAGAAAGGGACTCTCTGGCAGCATCCGGATCATACCAGTTACTGTGTGGCGGAACGGTATATGTTTCTTCTTTTTCATATTTGACTGTATTGTCTGCTCCAATAATGCGGAAAGTAATCTTCAAATGCTGCTCGGCATCCACTATATTTTGTACGACTGTACGGAATTCCAGATCCTTTCCATTTGCTTTTGTGATATTTGTCTCATCGATCCGGTATTGGTCACTATCCCTGTCAAGTGTTCCTGTCCTGGTATGTGGAATTGTAATTTCAGGATCGCACACATAAACAGATGCCTGCCTGCTGACATAATCACGGTTATTTAATCTCCGCGCCAGTTCCATTTTACACACTTCACAGAAAGGATTCCCAAGATCCCGCATCATGCAGACGCGGCTCGGCGCAAATACTGTTTCTGTTCCTGCTGCCGTTATTCCGATTCCACGGAACCCAAGCATCTTATGCCATTTAATTTTATCCGGATCCGAGGTATCGGAAATATTTTCTCCCTGCATCTTTTTATCATATTCATCGCCTAATCTTCCGATGCTGTGGGAAATTTCATGGGTCATGACATCCCCCTGCGCATTCTCACCCGAATTTGCCGAAAAAGAAAAGAGTGCATTGGAAGAAGAACCAATATTCGCAGTTGTATTACAAATGATATGGATGGTTCCAACGGCTGCACCGGTATCCAGATATCTGCTCTCCAGTTCTGCCCTCAGTGCCCTGGCTTTATCTTCCCCGTCCTTTGCAAAATAGCAGGATTTTCCGAATGCCTGCACATGAAAATATGTGTCCGGGTTCGACTCCCCATACATCACGCCCACACCAGTTTCATTGGATACCGTCTGTACTGCATAAATATTGATCCTGTCGGAATACTCTTTATAAGGGGACCACTTTAGCAGCCCCTGTGCTTTTGCCGTTGCATCCTTTAAAAATTGTTCCTGTTGTTCCTGGGCATAGCCCTCACCCATGATAACAATCACAAAATTTTCCTTATCATCACCTGTCTTGTGAATGGTATAAACGGAAGCTGCCGCCGTCTGGTCTGCCGCCGTCTGGTCTGCCATCACAGGATATGGAAACACCAGGGAGAGCAATAACATCAGGCTAAGTACGATTGCCCCAAACCGTTTTCCATCCTTCTTTTTTACATTCATCATATCATCCTCCGTACTTTACATGACCGGAAATACTGGTGCTTTCCCTCTTCTTCCCACAGACAAACTCCCGGGAAACCATCTGCCGTAAGGCTTCTTAAAGCACGATTACCGCAGCATCAAACCCCTCTACATTTCCATCAAAGGTGTTTTCGGTAAGCAGATTGTACTTCTCGGTGTACTCATTAAATTTTTTTGCACTGCTGCTGCAGTTAAAAATCATGGCAATGGTCTCTTCGCCATTTTTTCTGATCAGGACAACTGTCCCTTCCTCATCTTCCGTAACGATCCCAGCCAGTTCGCCTTCTACAATGCATGCATGGCTTTTCCGGACCTGAATCAGCCGCTTGTACCATTCATACATCTCTTTGTCCTGGTATTCTTCGTCCCAGTACATGCCCCGTCTGCAGTCCGGATCGTTAGCTCCCGGCATCGCGTACTCATCTCCATAATAAATCATAGGCATTCCCGGCAGTAACAACTGAAAAGCGGCTGCCAGATGCTGCTTTTTCTTATTGTCGTTACACAGATGTAAAAATCTTGCAGTATCATGGCTGTCGATCAGATTCCACATAAGGGGATAGCAGTTTTTGTGTAAGCGTCCCTTCAAATATCCAAGATTTTGTACGAACTGGCTGACCGTAATCTTTTCATCTGCAAGCAGATCAATCAGGTTCAGGTAAAATGGATAATTCATGACCGTATCCCATTCATCCCCCTCAAGGAAATCTCCAGCATAATGCCAGATTTCCCCAATGATCAGCAGATCTTTCTTTACTGCCTTGACTGCCTTTCTGAAATTCTTCCAGAAGAAATGGCTGATTTCGTCCCCTACATCCAGTCTCCATCCGTCAATATCGCATTCCTTAATCCAGTAGCATGCAACATCCGTAATGTATTTTTCAACTTCAGGATTTTTCAGGTTTAACTTTGGCATTCCGCCATAATAACCAAAACATTTGAAGTTTGGGATCTCTCCCCATTCGCTTTTAAGTGGGAATCCGTCAATAAAATACCAGTCCCGGTATTTGGATTTTTCGCCATTTTCCAGAATATCCGCAAATGCAAAAAATTCCCTTCCCGTATGATTGTATACCGCATCCAGGACTACCTTCAGACCACGCTCATGCGCTTTTTGTACCAGCTCTTTGAGATCCTCTGTTGTTCCAAAAGACGGGTCTATCTTGTAGTAATCCGTGGTATCATACTTATGGCACGAATTTGATTGAAAGATAGGTGTCATATACAGCACATCGATTCCCAGATTCTGAATATCATCCATATGTTCGATGATTCCCCTGAGATTTCCATGCAGATCATCCATAGGCGTAATCGGTGCTTTATACCACAGTTCTTTGTCTACCGGCTCCGTTGCTGCAAAACGGGATGGGAAAATCTGATACACGACCTTGTTTGCCGCCCACTCCGGCACCTCAAACATCTCTTCCTCCCGGAGGTTCTGCGGACAGTCAAACATTCTGTCCCTGTTTGTAATGCATTCCTTATCAAACTCATAATTTCCATAATATACCGTTTCTCCCTGCGTGTCCGTAAATTCGAAAAAGTAACGCAGGCAGATCAAATGCATCTTTATCTGTGCTTCATAATAATCATGAAACTGTGAGACAGCAACCTTCTTCATCGGAACTGTCTTTCTGGTATCCTTACGCTCCATAGGTATATACTTGTCCTCATAGTGAAGGATTACCTCCTTCATATCATCCTTTTTTACCTGCACGCGTATCACAAATAAATCCTTATCAACCGCATAGCTAAACCTCTTATCCATATCATGAAAAATTGCTGAATATTCCATAAAATTTCCCCTTTACACTTGTTGTTTTCCTGTATTTTAACTTACTTTTTTCAACAATTCTATCACTATATCCACGATATTTTTAACTTTTTCTACTTTTATGCTTTTTTGCGATGATATTACTGTTCATATATTTTAAAAATGTGCATTATCAGTTTAAAACCAATAACGCACATTTCCTCATTGCATCCTTTTCCCGGATTTATATATGTCACGAGTCAAATTATAGTTCCTGCCTGCGACAAATTTATATGTAAATTCATCATCAATAATTTTTTGCACCGTTTTTAATTTTTATTTTCTGCAACTTTAAATTTCCGGATCATTTCACGCAGATTTTCCGCTTCACTGCTCATCTCCTGACTGGCTGCTGCACATTCTTCAGATGTTGCCGAATTCGTCTGTACGACATCATTGATCTGTTCAATTCCATCATTAATTTGTTGGATTTCTGTTGTCTGTGTCTCTAACGTTTCTGCAATATTTGTGACTTCTTTTGTAATGATCTGGGAATTCTCAGCGACCTCCTGCAATTGTGATGCCGTCTGCCCTGCAATCACCATACCTTTTTCCACGGCTTTCACAGAGGTTTCAATCAATGTTGCTGATTCCTTTGCTGCCTGGGCACTCTGGTCTGCCAGCACATTTACCTGATTCGCTACAACCGCAAATCCCTTTCCTGCCTCCCCTGCTCTTGCAGCCTCAATGGAAGCATTCAATGCAAGCAGATTCGTCTGGGACGCAATTTCATTGATTGTTGCAATGATCTTGTCAATCTCTTTTGATGCCCCATTGATCTCATTCATGGAATCAACC
>ERZ1034680.1040-NODE-1040-length-11373-cov-5.616717_pt1 | contig 11373 bp, 6 predicted proteins | sample MGYA00520639_ERZ1034680 | MGnify/ENA primary metagenome ERZ1034680 (study PRJEB33766, sample SAMN09781760) | gut metagenome | biome: gut microbiome | host: Homo sapiens | place: Madagascar | study: EMG produced TPA metagenomics assembly of the PRJNA485056 data...
GAATGTAACGTTACGGTGACGACGCGCAGCGGCATAACAGTGGAGTCGTATCCCGTAAAGTTCGAGTTGACAACGCCAGACACGCCGCCCGTGTTTACGGGAGTTACTGTAGGAGGAAAGTTATACACCGGCACGTCCAACGAAATTTACGACGTTCCGCGAAGCGGGGTCATCAAAGTGGGATTCAATCGCACTATGAAGCAAACCTTGGTGTTCGTGAACGGCACGTTGTATATGCCTGAATCAGGTAAGGAACTGGTGTTCAGGTATTGGGATTCCGCAGCCGGAGGCGTCATTAACATGGCGTTTCCTGGAGGAACATTCAAGGACATATATGGTGCTGCATACCAGCAGGAGCTTTCGCTGACCTTGCATATAACGGAGGAGAAAGAGAAGTATCATCGCCACCCCTTCAACTTCGTAGTGGGTCGTGACGGCGACATCAATAAAGCCATCAATGCCGCCAACAAACACAACTATTCTGACGGTCACCGCTTCTACATCTTCGTGCCCGACGGAACGCATCATCTTACGGGCAATGCCGAATCAGACATAGCCGGCGTGGGCTTCATCAATAACGGTGTGACAAGAATAGACTCGTCCAAGGTGTCGCTCATTGGTCAGAGTAAGGAGGGCACCATCCTCTACAACGAGCCGAAGTACGGCGGTAGCGCATGCACAGCCACCATTGCCTTGAACGTAGACGTCAACGACTTCTATGCTGAGGAGCTAACCTTGGACAACCGCTTCGACTATGTGAAGGCAAAGGAGGAGAAGCTAAACACGCAAGCCATTGCGTTCCGCGACCGTGGAGACAGAACGGTGCTGAAGAACGTGGCGCTAAGAAGCTATGAGTATACATACAACTCAAACAACCCCGCTGCCAGCTCACGTGGCTACTTCGAGAATTGCGACATCACGGGAGCTGTGGATATGGTCATGGGCGACGGCAATATATGGTTTGAAGGATGTAATCTTGTTCTGCGCGACCGTGCCGCTAACAACATCGCAGCGCCTACCACACAGACCATTCAGGAATGGGGCTACGTCTTTAACAACTGCACCATCAAGCCTGAGACCTCCCAGCCGTCACTGCTGAAGGACGAGAACTGGACGCTTGGACGACCGGGCAACAACTCGCCGGCTTGCACATTCCTCAATACAAGGATGCTCATCGAGCCACGCCCGTACGGATGGACGAAGAAGAAGACGGGGCTAAAGGTGCGTTTCCATGAAAACAACAGCATGAACGCGGCTGGCAACAAGCTGTCGCTCGGTGCCCGCACCATCGCAGTCTGCGCACCTGCCGCCGGCTCAGACGAGTGTGTGCTTAGCGACGCAGAGGCTGCATCGTACAATGTGCGCAACGTCCTCGGTGGCGACGACGGCTTCAAGCCGGACGAACTGTGCTGCCAGATAGACGCGGCTTCGGCTGCTGACGAGGACAAGGACGCCAACAGCCTGACGTGGACAGACAACATCTCCATAGAGGACGACCGCCTTACGTGGGACGATGAAGGAAAGGCAATGTGCTACTTTGTCTTTAAACAGAACGAGGAAACGGGCAAGTGGACTTTCGTGGACAACATCACAACCAACTCTTACGACCTTTCAAAGTGCGAATCGGGATATTATTGTGTACGTGCAGCCAATATGCGTGGCGGCTTAGGTGCTGCCACAAAGAGCGTATGGTATGAAAAACTCGAACCCTACGTACTCACCATTCATCAGACCGGCGACGAGACAGTGGACGGCAAGCCGTACGGATGGAGCACCATCTGCCTGCCATTCAATGCCCGTGTGCCTGAGGAAGTGAAGGTTTATGCTGCCACAGCACATAACAGCCAGAGCGCAGACGACAAGGTTAACGACTACATCATGACGCTCACTCAGGTCATGGTGACTGACAGTCTGAAGGGTTACGTGGTGTACGGTCCTGCCGGCGACCACAGCTTCTCCCCCACCTCGCAAACTTCCGGCAAGCCCACCATCCTTGAGGGCAACGCCACGGACTCTCCCCTATCCGCCCTCAACATCCCCTGCTACGTCCTCTCCAACAAGACGTGGGGACTGGGCTTCTATAAGTTCACCGGTTCTTACCTCGCCGCCCACCGTGCATGGCTCCCCCAAAGCGTAGTGACAGACCAGGTGAACAGCGAATTGTCTGCAAGCTCGCGAGCCATCTGCTTCGAGATAGACAACGCCACAGCCATCTCGCCCATCCGCTATGACAAACCGGACAACACCGTATACAACTTGTCAGGACAGCGTGTCAACGGAAACACACCAAGAGGAGTATATATTATAGGGAAAAGAAAAGTGGTAATGAACAGATAGACGGATCAGCTGATATCCCCTGAAATTGGGTCTACATAACAGACCTGATTTCAGGGGATACGCTTTTATGTCACATTATTTATTTGTAAATATTTGATTATTCTAATTTATTGCCGTATCTTTGCCTTGAGCTATAATACAATTAGTTATGAGACAATCAGAAGAACGATATATCAATCTGTCACGCCTCGACAATCGTCCGTCGTCTTTACGTGAAAAGATATTCACCAAGTTGTTTGATGCTGCAGCCATAGCCCGATTCTCCCCTAATGAGTTGCGCGAATACGAGGACAGTCTCAAGGCTTATAGGGACATTAAGAACTCCTTGGATACGGCAAAAGAGGAAGGACGTGCTGAAGGAAGAGAAGAAGGACGCGCCGAAGGAAGAGAAGAAGGACGCGCCGAAGGCATAGCAATGGTTGCAAAAATGATGTATGCAAAAGGAATAGACGTTGATGTTATTGCATCAATGACCGGTATGACAATAGACAAGATAAAAGCTCTGTGTCGGCAATAAAAAACGAAATATCCCAATTCGCCACGTCACCCTCGACAGAAATACCTTCTGACAGTGAAGGGATTGGCTGTATATGACAATATCTACAGCCCGTGCCTGTAAGCCACTGGCGACACCCCCACTTGCTTCTTGAAGAACGTGCCGAAAGCAGAGGCATTGGGGAAGTGGAGGATGTCGGCTATTTCCTTTATGCTCTTGTCCGTAGTGGACACGAGAGAGATGGCACGCTTCGTTATCGCCTTAAACACCAGCTGCTGCACCGTGCTGCCCGACACCGACTTAACCAAGGTCGTGAGGTATTTCGGCGACAGACACAGACGGTCGGCATAGAAGCGGACGCCTCGCTCACGGTCATAATAACGGTCGACGAGTTGCATGAACTGCATGTAGGTATCGAGCTTGCGCGTCGGAGCATTGTCGTCATGCTTCGAGAGTTCGTGGAAGATGCTGCACAGGCGGTATGTCAGCGAGAGGAGCAGCAGACGGCGCTCATTGGCGGCGAAGACATTGTCGTCACTATTGCCGACAGCCAAGAGTTCGGAATACTTGGTCAGCTCGTCCTCATGCCCCGTGTGCATTACGCGGCAAGCACAAGGATTGAGCAGTTCTACGAACTTCATACCCACCACCGTACTGCCAAGAATGTCGCGAATGGAGTCCACCCGATACAGTATTATCACCACCGCACAGTCGTCGCTGTGACTGCAGATGGAGAAGTAAGCATCGCGCGAGAGAAACGCCGTCTCGCCCTTACGCACCTCATACTCCACATCCTCACAACAGAACGAGAAGCGTCCTGACGTACACACGATGATGCCAACGTCAGCCACGTGGAAGCTTTGGAAGAAGGCTTCCGGAAAAGAAGTTATATTGCCGCACGAACAGCAGATGTCCTCATTATTGGCCATCTGCTCTTCCAGCGTATTTATGCCGTTAATGTTGTCTTTCATTACCTATATAGTTTGTCCAAGGCGAAGTTACTAACTTTTTATCAGAAGCGCAAAGCCATAAAGAGAAAATATGAACAACTTGTGATATTTTATGAATATGCCTACGCCACGATTAATACGTAACTTTGCAGTCGGAATATTAATAAAGGTATGAAAAGACTATTGTTCACATTTTCCCTGACTCTTCTTGCCCACTATTCAATGGCGCAGGAAACATTGTCATTGGGCCAATGCCTACAGATGGGCATTGAACGAAACCTCAACTTGAAGACTTACGAGGGCAACGTACTTAAAGGCAAGCACAACATCAGCGAGAACCGTGCACGACTGCTGCCGCAGATAAACATCGGCGCCGTGCTGAACGACAACTTCACGCCTCCCGTATCGGTAACGGACGGATCGGCTTACGGCAAGCCGTACAACGTGACGAAGACGCTGCAGTATAACTCGTCGGCGAGCATCCAGCTACAGATGCCGCTCTACAGTCAGACTGCGCTGACGGCTCTCGACATCTCGAAAACACTCGACCAGCTCAACACACTCTCTTACGCCAAGGCGAAGGAGGACCTTATCATGCAGATAAGCAAGATGTATTATCTGGCGCAGAACACGGAGGAGCAGATTGGCATCATCAAGGACAACATCAAGCGCTTGCAGGAACTGCGCGACATCACGCAGGCTTTCCATGACAACGACATGGCGCTGGGCGTGGACGTGAAGCGCGTGAACGTCAACCTTGAGAACCTCAGCGTGCAGTATGACAATGCCAAGGCTATGCTCACCCAGCAGTATAACATGCTGAAGTACGTCATTGACTATCCCGCTGACCAAGCCATCGTAGTGGAGAAAGCTAACGTGGAGACCATCGACTTGGCTGCGCTTACCGGACTGAACGAGAATCAGTACGAGCTGCAACTCCTTCAGACGCAGAAGACATTGGCTGAACAGCAGAAAAAATTAGTGAAGGACGGATATCTCCCGACGCTTGCCCTTACCGGCAACTTCACCTACTCTGCCTTCACGGACAAATTCAAGAACTGGTTTCAGTCGGGCGAGTCAAATCATTGGTATAACTCTAACGGCATCGGCATCTCGCTGCGCATCCCCGTGTTTGACGGCTTTGAGAAGCGATCGAAGATGAGAAAGGCACAGATTGACATCGACAATGCCAAGCTCTCTTACGAGAATGCGCTAAAAGGTATGCAGACACAATATGCCAACGCCGTGAACGACCTCGCCAACAACCAGCGCAACTTCAGCAAGCAGCGCGACAACTACCTGCTCGCGGAGGATATCTATAAGGTGACGAGCGACCGTTATCGTGAGGGTATCGCCTCGATGACGGAGGTGCTGCAGGACGAAATGAGCATGAGCGACGCACAGAATAATTACCTCACCGCCCACTTCAACTATCAGGTGTCGAACCTGACACTGCTGAAACTCACAGGACAGCTGGAAAAACTCATGAAGTAGACAATACAAACTGTAGGAGCTGCGGGCATTCCTGCCCGCAGCATTGCAGCAAGACACTCTGCAAGTTACAGCAGCTTGCAGTGACGATAATTATTTTGAATTAAGAAAAGAACAAATAACAATGGAAACAAATAACAATACAAACAACAATAACACAAACAACGAGACTGAGGCAGCTCAGTCGTCACACGAAGTAACCGCAAAGCAGCTCAAGCGCCAGCGCATCCGTCAGATCATCGTCAGCCTCATCGGTGTGGCAATCCTCGTATGGGGAATCGTAAAGATTGGCTGTATGTTTATGGACTATAAGAGCAACGAGAAGAGCGACGACGCTCAGGTGGAGCAATACATTTCGCCCGTAAATATGCGCGCATCGGGATACATAAAGAAAATATACTTCAAGGAGCATCAGGACATCAAGAAGGGTGACACACTCCTCGTGCTCGACGACCGCGAATATCGCATCCGTGTTATGGAGGCAGAGGCAGCGCTGAAGGACGCTATGGCTGGTGCCAATGTCATTGACGCCTCGGTGCAGACCACACAGACCTCAGCAACAGTGTATGAGGCATCCATCGCTGAGATTGAGATTCGCCTCGCCAAGCTGGAGAAAGACCGTCAGCGCTACAAGAACCTGGTGGCTCGCAACGCTGCCACTCCCATACAGTTGGAGCAGATTGAGACCGAATATAACGCAACGAAGAAGAAGCTCGACGCCGTTCGCCGTCAGCAGAAAGCTGCTTACTCAGGCGTGAACGAGGTGCAGACACGCAAGAAGAACACAGCTGCTGCCATCGAACGCGCTCAGGCTGCCCTTGAGATGGCCAAGCTCAACCTCTCTTACTGCGTCGTTACGGCTCCGTGCGACGGAAAGCTCGGCAGACGCGCCCTTGAGGAAGGTCAGCTGGTTAACGCCGGACAGACCATCACATACATCATGCCCGACACTCAGAAATGGGTGATTGCCAACTATAAGGAAACTCAGGTGGAGAAGCTATACGTGGGTCAGAAGGTCATCATGACCGTGGACGCCTTCCAGGGCAAGGAGTTCGAGGGCAAGATAACAGCCATCTCTGGTGCAACGGGTTCAAAATACTCTCTCGTGCCTACAGACAACTCAGCAGGCAACTTCGTGAAGATTCAGCAGCGCGTGCCGGTACGCATTGAGTTTGAGGGAATTTCGAAGGAAGACAACGAGAAGTTGGCTGCCGGAATGATGGTAGTTGTAAAGGCTCAGCTTAATAAATAATGACACAAGCAGAAATATATACGGCGGTGCCCGAACACCTGCCTAAGAATTTTCCGTTCTATAACTGGGTGCCAAAGCCACTTGGCATCGCCTTCCTCGTCATCCTTTTCATACCTATCATGACGGTTAGCGGTGCCTACACCGTGAACAGTAGCGAGATGGTGGGCGGGCTTGGCATCCAGTCGGAACACATCGCCTTTATAAGCTTCGTAACGTCCATAGGCATGGCGGCGTTCTCGCCGTTCTTCTATGCCTTGGTGAGCGTGCGACGCCAGAAAATGATGAGCCTTGTGGGATTCTCCCTCTTGGCTGTGCAGAGCTATATCTGCGCCAACACGGACAGCCTCTTCATACTGGCTCTCAACAGCCTCGTGATGGGATTCGTGAGGCAGACGTTGCTGATGTGTAATCTTTTTACGCTCATCAAGTATGGCTTCGGCATTGAGGCTACACGAAACGTCACGCCGGGCAACGAGCCGAAGGACGAGAAGGGATGGGATGCCCTTGACACTGAGAAGAAGGCAAGCCAGCCCATCATCTATTTCTTCTTTATGCTTCTCGGACAGATAGGCACGTGGATAACGGCATGGTTCGCCTACAACTATCATTGGCAGATGGTGTATTACGCGATGCTCGGCGCCATCCTCGTGGCATTGCTCATCACCTTGGTTTGCATGCCTTACAATCCCTACCCCACGAAGCATAGCCCGCTGTCGTTCTCGAAGTTCGGCAATGTGGTGGTGTTCTGCCTGATGTGCTGTTCATTTGTCTACGTGACGGTTTACGGCAAGGTGTACGACTGGTATGACAGTCCGAACATCCGTTGGGCTACAGTGATATGCGTGGTGTCGTCCCTGCTGTTCTTCTATCTGGAGAAGACGCGCCGATCGCCTTACTTCATGCTCAAGGCTTTCAAGTCGCGCAGCATACAGGGTGGCATCCTGCTCTTCATCGGACTGATGATATGCAACTCCAGCTCCATGCTCGTCAACATCTTCGTGGGCGTGGGTATGAAGACGGACCAGATGCAGGTGGCAGTACTCGGCAACTGGGTGTTGCTCGGTTACTTCATCGGACTGGTTACCATCCTGATTCTCAATAGCAAGGGTGTACACTTCAAGTGGTTCTTCGCCATTGGCTTCCTGCTCATCGGTGCCGCTTCGCTGTTTATGTATTTCGAGGTGCAGACAGACGGTATGCTGGAACGTATGAAATGGCCGGTCGTAATCCGCGCCACGGGAATGATGCTCCTCTATTCGCTCATCGCCGTATACGCCAACCAGCGTATGCCGTACAAGTTGCTCTCCACGTGGGTGTGCATCATGCTCACCGTGCGTATGGTGATAGCACCGGGCATCGGCTCGGCTCTCTATCAGGTGGTGTTCCAGCACCGCCAGCAATACTACATCACCCGCTACGCCCATGACTATGACCGCACCAATACGGAGACTGCCATGACCTACGACATGACTGCCCGCGGTATGCAGTATCAGGGCAAGAGCGAGACGGAAGCGCAGAACATGGCAGCCATGTCAGCAAAGGGCAAGGTGCAGATACAGGCCACTCTCTCCGCCATCAAGGAAATGTCAGGATGGACCATCTACGCCTGCATCATCCTCGCCGGACTGATGCTCGTAGTGCCATGGCCAAAGCGCGACATATCGAAGGACACAAAGGAAGGGTTTGTTAATTATTAATTATTATTTTTTAATTATTAATTGGGCTGCGCCCTTACAAATATAAAAGAGGCTAAAGTCAAAACTAAGGAATTGAGAGGAATATACATATATTTCAATTCCTTAGATTTGACTCAGCCTCTCATCATATTAACTTTCCTCCAAATAATAATTAAAAATTAATAACTACTAATTGAATCATTATTTCTTACTCTTTACGTCATCATTCTCGATGCTGCGCTCAGCTTTCTTCACGCCCGACGACAATTCGCCGATGCGCCAGCTTACACTCAGTCCGAAGCGGCAGGGATTGTATGACGAGTCGGTGCGGTTGAGGAAGTTCTCGCCCGTTACGGTATGCTTGCTGTGTTTCTCCGTTTGGAAGAAGCTGTTGGCGTACATGTAGAAGTTGAGGCGGTTATTTAGGAACGACTTCTGTGCTGTCATGCTGTAATAGTAGTTGCCGTCGCTCTTCGACTGCAATCCTGTGCTTCTTGTCCAGCCACCGAAGTTAAGGCTCAACTTCCAGTTCTTCGGCAGAGTCTGCTGCACGCCACCGTTCATTGATCCCGACCAACCATAGTTATGCAGCGACTGGCGGTCATCATAGTCAGAATAGTCGCCCCAAAGGTTAAGGTTAAGACGGGTGTTGCGAAAGACCGTCCAACTCAGATATCCCGACAATGACGCCATCTGCGTGCGTCCGATATTACGGTATGTGGTGTAGTTGACGAGGTTGCCCGTAGGATTCTTTACGCTCTCAATCGTACGGTCGTCCACAAGCGTCGTCACGCTCGTTATGTTATTGTTAGTGAGGCTGTAACGCAGCGTCCAACTCGTGGAGAAGCGAGAAGCGAAGAGATTATACGTGAACTGCACATTATGGTTCTTCTCACTCACAAGGTTAGGGTTGCCCTGCGACAGACTCTCGGGATTGGTCTGGTCCAGATAAGGATTGAGCGACCAAATACCGGGTCTGTAGATACGCATATTATAGCCAAGGCGCAGACTCTGAGCATCGTTAAGCCTATAGCCAAGACTTACTGACGGCACAACATCGTCGAAGTCGGTGGAGAAGTTCTCCCCCACTCCAAGCGCATACTTTATTTTCTGGAACGTATGCTCATAGCGCACACCGAGTCTGCCGGACAATTTGCCGAGCTTCAGTCCGTAGCCAAGATAAGCGGCAAGGATGTCGTTCTCGTGACGGTAGTGCGTGGAATATTCATCGTCAAACACGTATTCATCAGACGTACCATTGGGACGAATATATCGGTCGTCGTTCGATCTGTTGTCGCGGAAGATATACTTCACACCCATCTCCATCGTATGTGCCTTGGCTATCGGCGTTGTATAGTCCACCTGCAAGGTATGCTCCATGCTTCGTCCGTCATCATCGCGGCGCTCATCACGAAGTCGGTTCATAAACGCACGCCAGTCATCGGTCACCTCCATAACGTCGTAAGCCGAATTATAGTCGCCTTTGTCCGTTCCACCGTTCAGCTTATACGACAATGTCAGCATGCGCCCCGGAAGCTTGAAGAGTCGCTGATAGTCAATGCTTCCGTCCATATACATATAGTCGCTGACCGAACGTCCGCTGTTGGTGTAGGCGTAAAGCGGAGCGGCAGTCAGTGGCGACGTGGCATTGGTGATGTATGTATTGTGCGAACGCGAACGATTCGACCATATTCCCAACGAAGCCGTTACCAGTCGGAGCGTGTCGATGTCGTAGCTCGCCTCGAATCCTCCCGAATGCGTATGATTGTACGAACGGCTCTTGCCTGTCTGCATACGGTTATAGGCAGACGGCGTATGCGGGTCGCCGGTAAACTCATACAGATTGCTGCTCTTGCGGTTACGCGAGTCATAGTAGTCGTATGAATAATTGGCGCTCACGGTCAGCTTGCCCTGCTTCACCGTGGCATACATGCCTGCATCGGCAGCCGTGTTGCCGCCGCCCGCATTCATCGTAACAGAATAGCCCTCAATGCCTTTGCCCACAGTTACGATGTTGAGGATGCCACCCACACCCTCCGCATCATACTTCGGTCCGGGGTTTGTGATCACCTCTATCTTCTTTATGGACGAAGCCGGCATGCTCTTCAGCACATCCTTCGGATTCTTCGACATCATATTGTTAGGTCGTCCGTTTACGTATACCTTGAAGCCGGCGCTACCGTTCAACTTTATGTTCTCGTCACCGTCGACGGTCACCATCGGCACCTTGCGCAACATCTCCAGCACGTTATTGGTCTTCGAGTCAGGGTCTTCCTCGATGTCGTACGTAATCTTGTCTATGTCAGCCTTGACAAGCGGTTTCTGCGCCACTATCTCCACACCACCAAGCACATTCGTAGCCTCCTTTATATATAAGGTATCGAGCAAGGCTTGGGGATGACCGGCAGAGACAGCAAACTCACGCACAACGGGCTGCTTGCCCATCGCATTCACCATAATACGATATCTGCCCGCCGCCTTCAACGTCATGCTGAATCCTCCGTCGCGCTCCGTAACAGCAAGCGCTGCCGTAGCGGTAGAGTCTGCCACGGGAGTGATTTTCATGGTGGCATACTGCTCACCCTCCTTCGTAGCCTCATCAGCCACCACGCCCTTAACCACAAACTGGCCTACCGACTGTGCCACAGAATCCGTAACGGAGAGAAACAACGAACAGAATATAGTGAAGGAAAACAATAATCTTAAGATCTTTTTCATACTAACAATGCAGATTAAATTTCTATATAGCGGACAAAGGTATATATAAAAAACGTAACAAACTAATAAAATGAAAGCAAAGCACTTTCTTAACCTTACTTTATATTAACCTTTTCGACGCTTCATCCTCAGTAGTCCCACTATTATTTACAAATTCTTTTACACAAGGGACTGAGGGTGAAGCTTTTTTTTATTAATTTAACCCAAATCGATCATTAGGACTTGGAGTTAAACATGTTTTCGCACTCTTCAGTAGTTCTGCCGAATACAATATTTGCATCTCTAATGCTCAATACTATGAGCTGAGCGCACAACAAAATCTTTGGTGCGAAATTCTTGAGTTTTGAGCGTTTAGAGACAATGCGCTCATACACAGTGTGTTATGCGGTTTTCGGGAGGCTTGTGGTTCTTGTGGTAAAGGAAGTTGATAAGGCGTACGATAACCTTGGCATC
>ERZ1034680.1042-NODE-1042-length-11350-cov-4.952545_pt1 | contig 11350 bp, 9 predicted proteins | sample MGYA00520639_ERZ1034680 | MGnify/ENA primary metagenome ERZ1034680 (study PRJEB33766, sample SAMN09781760) | gut metagenome | biome: gut microbiome | host: Homo sapiens | place: Madagascar | study: EMG produced TPA metagenomics assembly of the PRJNA485056 data...
GAATAGAAGGAAGGAGGAAAACAGGATGAAAATTTGGCTATACGGAAAGGTGATGAGTGGTAAAACTACTTTCGCTTCACAATTTGAAGGAGCTAAAATAATTTCAACAGACGGTAACGCAGAATATACTTTTGATGAAAAAGATATATTTAGAGTTAGAAATTATGCTGAATTAGACAAAGCTATTTCAGATTTGAAAGCGATTAACCCTAAATGGTTAATAGTAGACACAACTTCATACTTAATTGACTACTTGAGATTTTATTGGTGTGATAAAAACAAAGTTGAGCACGAATCAGAAATTGCTTATAAAGGATACACTATGCTTAGAAGTTTTCTATGGGAAAGTATAGTTATGATAGCAAATAGTTTTGAAAATGTAATGTTTATCTCACATGAACAAGAAGTAATCGAGAAAAATAAATTTGGTAGAGAAATCTCAAGATTTCAACCAGTATTCGAAGATAAACTTAGAGACCAAATGTCTGGTTTAATGGGTGTTATAGCAAGAACAGTTAAATCTATTTCTGAAGACGGAACACCTAGGTATGAACTACATATTGGTAACTCAGATGATGAGTTTGGTGGAACAAGATTAGCGGTAAAGTCAACTTGTATACCATTAACAAAAAAAGATTTTGACGAAAACTTTGTTAAAGACAGAAAAAAATTCGACGCAGCTAAAATTATAGCTGGAGAAATGAGCGAAGACGAAGTATTAGTTGAAGAAAGACCAAAAAGAAAATCTGTAATAGGATAATTTATTTAAAGGAGGAATTTTATAATGGCAATGGACAGAGATGATTTATCAGAATTAAACGCTATCTTCAAAGATATGGGTGGTGTAGACAAAGTAGAAGACTATACAAATAGTTTTGAAAACTTACCAGATGGAGAATACATAGGAGAAATAGAAAAATTTGAAACAAAAAATTCAAAATCTTCAGGAAAACCAATGGCTGTTATAACAGTTGCTGTAGAAGATGGTAAAAAAGAATTTAAGTATTTAATGCTTGCAGGTGAAGACCTAAAATCAACACAAACAGCAGTTGCTAGAGCGGTTACACAGTTAAAGAAACTTGGAGTAGAAGGTGTTGAACTAGGAGACTTCTTAACTAATGCAGAAAAATTAGTTGGAACAAGAGTAAGATTAACTATTAAAACAACAGTTTCAAAAGCAGGAAAAGAATTCAGAAATCAAGACATAGAACTTGCTTAATGTTATATGGTACCGACAGAAATGTCGATACCATTTTTTATTTTAAGACGCATATATGTAATTCTGTTCACATTGCTGTTCATCAATCTGTCATAATTTGTCGAATGATGTCGAATCTTGTTGTTATCTGTCTAGTTCTTCATCGACTTGTTTTTGGAGTTCTCTTTTTGTTTTTGCTCTATTATATTTTTCTTTTTTCTGCTCTCGCTCGCCTATATGAAATTCCGTAGCTCTTATTTCAAAATCTAAATCTAAATCATCTACAAATACTATTTGACATTCTTGCGATTGTTTTTTATATTCTTGAAATATTGCGTTCATTGTCGCCTGGTCTTGTAAACTTTGTTTATGAAACCAAGCATGATTTTCAGCAGATAATAATGCCCCATTTTCTACTGTTGCTCTCCCACCATCTTTTTTCATTTCAATATGATGATATGTCAATTGTTTCATTCGTTTTAGTTGGCCTTTACCTGTATATCGTCTTGGCTTGTCATCTCTTCTTAATTTTAATTTTTCGATAAAGCACTCTGCTCCATATTTTTTGATAAGAGCCTCTTTTGCTTTTTTATTACTACTCATAATATCCTCCATTTCTGTTCATATTTCTGTTCACATTTGGCTATAAAATGTCGTTTTTTGTCGAAACTTAATCTAAAGTGCAAAAATTGCACTTTAAATTGCACTAAAAATAGCAAAATCGCTGTGTAAGCATTACAATGCCCATACAGCGATTTTAGGTCTCAAACGACAAAGTTATATGTTTTTAATATTAAAATAGCTCTAAACTCATTCTGTGAGGTCATTTTTACTATGAATTTTAATTTTTTCATCATTTTCTACAATTTTTGATTTTCGTCTTTGAATCTCTCGATTCAAATACCAAGACGCCTTTTCCAAATCTTCAATTGTAGAATTTTTATATTCTGACCTACATAAATATTTTATAACACAGCCTAATGAAAAATTTAATTTCCAATCTTCAATAACATCTATTGCTTCTATTTTACCTGCGTTATAATGATGAGGATGATTTATTTGTTCACTCATCTACATTCACACTCCCCTTAATAATTTAAACTTAATATTTTTTGAATATCAATTGATAGCGCATAAGTTGTTACCACAAAATTAGTTTCATCTGTATACTCTGAAATAACACCTAATGTTCCAGATGGGTCAAACAATAATAAACCTTTTCCTATTTCTCCAGTGAGAATTGTTATATTCTCACTAGTTGTAAATGGAGTTGACACTCCTAATTCTGTATTTAAGATATGTGTTGTTTTCCCTATATTATTAACCATTAGAAATTACCTCCATAAAACAATTTTTTAACCTCATAATCGTCTGTATCGTCATTTAGGTCTGGGTTTACTTTTGTTATCATTCCTATACAGCCATCTTTATCAAATACAATAGTTCCTACTGCGAATATACCATTGATAGGGCTTGTGTTACTTCTTGTTATTATACCACTATGCAAATTATCACCAGTTATTACTACACTGTTTCCTTTTTCGTCAATAGATACATATATAGCTGTAATAGTAGCCACTCCATTTTTCATTATTATTGTAGGTGTTGGGTCATATATGTTTTTGATTACACCCATTGGGTCTTCCCAGTAGTCAAATTGCATTCTATCCTGAATAGGGAGTGTGTCTGCTGTAACACTGTTTACTTTCTCACCTTCATAATAATATCCGTCCCCCAGTATCTTGCCCTTTTATTACTGTTAATTTGTAATGAGTTTGATAATGAGCAGTTGCGTACAAGGTTCTGTCGGTCAGAGTAATATTAGTAACTATACTTGTAGGGTCTTCAATAGCGTTTATACAATCATTACCATCCGCATCTACACAGGTCCATTTTATAAACGTGTAGTGTTTATCGTCTGTATCTTGAAGATTACCTTTTATTTCATATGTACCTACATATTTTTCTCCACTACCATCACCATTTATAACAACTATATCATATTTGTCAAGTTCTCTACGCTTCATTTCGATGTTCAGGTCGTCTTCTACCATTGTAAATACTGTCGGATTGTTTGTTTTTATAATATCGGTTACACCTGCTTGTTCAAAATTTCCCACCCAATGGTCGAATGTATATCCAACTGTATCTGGGTCAGCAGTTAATGTAATTTCAGTTCCGGCTGGCATTTTTATTTGTGAACTTTCCTCTGTGTGTTCATTTCCTTCTGAATCTGTATAAGTACCTTTTGCTATACCATTTGCCACTGTAATAGTAAAAGTTGGTAATTCTCCAACGAGTGTATATTTTGCACGTAATGTTATTGAATGACTAGGTATTATAACTGAATTTTCTTTTAGTGTTAAATCTGGATTTACTAAAAATTGTGTATCTCCATACCATTTATAAAATTCATAACCCTGACTTGGCGTATTAGCTCTGATTGAAATTTGTTGGCCAGTCTTATAACTTCCACTTTCAGGATAACCATTATATACAGTTAATGTATAATATTGTGGTGCTTCTGGATAGTAATATGTGGCAATAAGCACTGCGTCTTTTTGTAAAGCATTCGTAGTAGTTGTTGAAGGAAGTGCAGAAGATAATATGTCTATATCTCCTTCCCAAGCAGAGAATATTGTTTTGTCTGGTGCAACTGGTGCGATGATGTTTACGTGTGTACCGTATTTATAAGTTTGAGTTGAGACTAAACTTTCAACATTAGTATCTGGGTTTCTAAACATTATCGTAAGTGTTTTATCAGGATATTCAACGATACCCGCTGTGAGTGTCGCGTCTCCGTTTCCAACTGTGAAATATGTTGAAGTAGCAGCTACATTTTTAATAGTACCTGGTCCTACTTGAGACCAACCATTATCAAATCCTTCGTATGCTTTTAAACTTCTTGTTCTTAGTTCATATTGTCTACCTTCTTCTAACACAGCACTTGAACTTCCGTTTATTGTTCCGTCTACAACTGTGATTGTCCATATATTCACATAGTTAGGAGTTAACACCCCGTCACCATTACCAAATGTGTAAGTAGTTGTTTTTGAATTAGAGGAAGATAAACTTCCTTGCCCTGATAAACTCCAACCAGTAAATCTTTTTCCTGCTGGTGCGTCTTCTGCTGTTATAGATATTTTTGAAAACTCTGCTTGTGAATATTCAACATCTCCACTCAGTTGTTTCACTACAAGCTTATGGGTATTTATCGGTCTATACACAGCTGTAATTGTTCTATCTGATGTACCCATACAAGTACCTGTTTTAACTCTGTCTGTATGAAATACGTTAGTGTCCCATAACCATGAGCTATTAAATGAATGTGTATCTCCTTCCCATTTATCAAAGGTTTGGCCGTCTGGTATAGGATTTGCGTCAACGGAAAAATAATCATAAGACTCTAGCGTTTGAGTTGTTGTTCCACTATGAGTAGTGACTGTTAACTCGTGATATTCCAATGTTCTATAAGTTGCAGTTACAGTAGTTGCAGTAGTACCAATTACTACGGTTGCATTAATTGACGTACTACCAGAAATACTACCTCCTCCGTTATGTGACCAATTTCTAAACACTTGTCCTTCTGTTGCTGAATTAGCGATAATTGTAACTTTATCTCCTTGTGTAAAATCTCCTTCTTGTTCACCAGTAGAAGCAATTACACCGTTCACAACTTTAAGATGGACATTTGTAACTGGTGGAGTTATCCAATGAGCAGTAATTTCAATCTTAGCAACGTCTGGTATTTTAACTGAATTATATTCTTGAGTTTTATCGCCAGTCAAATATTGAGTATCTCCTGTCCAGTTTGTGAATGTAGCATTAGTTGGCTTTTTTGAGCTAACGGAAGCATAAGAATCGTATTCATATAATCCAGAACCATTACCATTATTAACAACTAATTGCTTTTGCCCTTTGGTTATATATACAGCAGTTAATGATACTTCTTCGTTTGGCATAGTAAAATGGGTTGTAGCAGCTGGTTCATATAAATTATTACTATATTGACTTGGTTCAACTGCCCAGTGATGAAATACTCTTCCTTCTGGTGCAGGGTCTGCTTTAATATCAATTATACTTCCCATCGCTAACATATGGGTTTTTGTGCCACCTGTATAAGTAGTTATACTTAATTTATGAGGAATAGTACCGGTATAATTAGCCTGAATTGTAGCGTTCTCATTCGGCATTGTGTAAGTTGTTCTCATAGCAGTTGCTTCACCAATATTCTCCAAATGGTCTCCACTCCAATGACTAAATATTTGTCCATCATCCGCTGGGTCTGCTTGTATTGTTACAACTGTACGAGCTTCATAATTACCTGAACCAGAACCTTTATTTACGGTTAGAGTATATGTGTCTGGTGGTAATGGCTCTTGCGTTGCCAGATTATGAATATTTCTTTCCAACCAGTTTGCTAAATTAAAGTCCATATTAGTGATAGTTGCAATTGGATACCATTCTAAATCAGACCTTGAATAAGTATATAAATTATTCATAGGATTGACTATCATATTGTTTAGTTGTTCATATGTAATAATATCTTGTTCTGTCCAATCTAATTTCACTGAAATAGTAAATGGTTCTTTTAAGATACCTTTTTCATACATACGCTCAGCTGCATATTTTAAATTATTACATACACGATTTGCATCTGTATAATTCCAAGCGCCTTTATTTTTATTTATCAAATCATTTTGATGAGTTTTAGCATACTCAACATCTGCTTGAGTTCTATTCATAATTGGGGTAATATAGCTAACTGTTGCCAATAGTAATCACCTCCATTTCTCCACTATCTCCACTTTCAGAATATGAATTTCTTAATACATATCCAACACGGCTTGGCTTACCGTCAGAGAAGGGAGTTTCAAAATAAATTATATCTCCTGCTTTAACCAAATATTCATTTCTAGTTTTGCATTTATATTTAAACTTTGCCCCATACCAATCTGTATAATAAAATATTTTTGGGTCTGGGTTAGCTGGTCGTACTAAATTACTAGGGGTGGTCAAAGCTAAACCTGAATCTAGTAGCAAAGTATTCATATTTGCTGTTTTAGGCATAGTTTGAGTAGTATTAGTTTTACGACCAATAACTTTTAGTTTTATTGGAGGTGTTGCAGCGTCAGTCCAAGTCAAAGTGACAAATGCGTGTTGAGAGTATATATCAGTTGTACTAGTAAGTTGCGCATATTGATTTTGCAATTCGAGACTATCAAATTGAACACTTCCCATAACTGCTGGGAAACTAATTCTAACTGGGCTTTCTTTCATTGAAATATCAACAGTTGCTACCTCTGAGTATGCGTCTTCAACTGCTGTATCATACGTGTACATTGCGATATTAGTTGTATTAGCTAATGCTTCTGCGTTTGGTTCTTCAAGTAACACTGCTGCGGAATTAAATGGTTCTGGCTGGTTAAACATGAATTTTGGTGTGCTAGATATAGGTATAATATTTTTTTGTGAAAATATTATATTATTATCATCATCTACAGTAAGTGTCGCTCCACAAGAAAAAGCTAATCTCTGAATAATCTCTCTAACAGGTTGTTCTGGTAATGGTATGTTTATTTCATAATTTGAAAATTCATTTAAAATACATTTGCTTGTGCTAACGCCTGAAAAAGAAAGCAATTCAGCCATTACTTGGGCTAGGTTTCTTTTTTGACCTAAATAAATGTCGTGGTCAAAAGTTTCTGTTAATACGTCTAGTATTGAGCCACAACTAAACGTAACTATTCCTTCTGATGTAGTTGAAATATCAGTTAAATTAAAGGTTTTTGTAGGAGCATATTTCCATAAACCATTCACTTCCATTGAGAAAGTGAATAATACTAATGCGTCTTTATAATCCTTTGGTATTTTATTACCAGGGTTATCTATATTATAGTCACCATCATAATTTATAATGCTGTATGTTAAAGTTTTTGTTGGAATGCTATCCGCAACAAGTGAAGCTTTATCGTCTATACTCCAATCTTGTAAATAATAAGAATTTACTTGCTCAGCTTTTCCAAACATTATCTTATTTAATCTTGAACGTCTATGAGGGCATACTGTTCCTACAAATTCAAATTGTAATTGTTTTACATTACTATCATTTATTTCTGCTATTAATAGAGGTAAGCCAGACTGAGTTGCCATATCGTAACTATGTTCATTTATTTTTGTTCCATCTTCATTATAAGTTCTAATCTTAAATATTTTTGGATAACTTGTATCTATCCCACCAGCAAATTTTATAGAAAGATATTTTATTTCTGGTGCTACTGATGATAATTTAACTGTAATAATTGGGTTAGTTGTATAGTTTCCATTATCATCTGTATATTCATCTGATATATACCCAGAATAACTATTTCCTCCTTCTCCATACGCACGTGTTGGTGATATAAAGCTCCCATCCAATATCCAAGAATTATTTTCAAATGTAGCAATATTTGCTTGTGGTAAACTTGAAAATTCAAGTAATGTTTGTAATTTTGTTGTATAATTTAAAGATTTTGTATTTAGTGTTACTGCATTACTTGGGAAAGAGATGTTTTTATCTGGTAAAAACATCATTATATCTACGCCAGTTAATCCACGTAATGATTCATTTAAGTCTGCTTGTGTTAAGTTTAAATTTGACATAGTCTTTCTCCTCTCTTTCCACTTTTAATAATCATTTGGGCTTTGTTTATCGCCATGATAAGGTGGGTTAATTGAGTGTGGGTCACACCAATTTGGGTCGCTTGGTTTCAAATAAGGCTCTCCACAATCAATTAAATTCACTTTTACATTTATATAATACGAAGGTACTAGTAAATCTAAATCAGTATCTCTGTAAAACTTCCAAGGTTCGGCTGAAAAATCTCCCCAATAAAACTTTTTCGTAACAAATCCTCCAGTAGTTTGAATACCAGTAGAATAGTTATTACCACTTATAGGTTGGTATCCAGCTCTATGGTCCCAAAATGTAACATAACAATAAAATTTTTCTATCTGTTCTTGCAACCATCTATAATCACTTTCTGGTAGCAATGGCCACTCAAGATTATTAAATTTCAATAAACGTTTTCCAGTAGAGTTGTCATAGGCCTCTCCTACTTTTTTTGCTACAACAACCCCTTTGGAGTTTCTTTGTGATTTTACTAATTGCTCAGTATCTTCTGTGTATCCATATTTAAAATTATCAGGCGGAATATGCTTGTTTATTAAGAACAGAGGCATATGCCTATGGTCTTCTAGTTGATATTTGGATAATCCGCCCCAACCGTTATCTGGTATGTATTCTGACATATTCATATACCTCCTTTTTATCTTGCATAAGAAACATTACTTAATAAGTCTGCTCCAGTTTGAGATTTAGTTTTATTTACAACTGCTACCAAATCGCTTCCTCTTTGTATGAATTGTCCATTAACTGGAATACCTTGTTTCATAGTATTGTCTAGTGATTTCATTGTGTTCATCATTTGATACATGTAGGCTTTTTCTTCAGCACTTAATCCTGAATTATATGGTTGATTATATTTCTTAGGTATAACTGCTTCACCTTGATGTAAATAGGCTAATCCGTCATTAGGTACGTAATTTGTTCCTTGTTCATATTTTGGTACAAATCTTGGTATTTCAACTGGTTGCAAATTAAATCCCCATCTTTGCCCTCCAATTCCAGGTACCCAATCTGGTACTTGTACGCTTAACTTATTTATTGCTCCAATAACTAAGTTAGCCATATATTCTACTGCTGACACTACAAAATTTACTAACTTAGTAATACTTCTGCATATTGCGTCTACAGTATTTTCAATAGCTGGTCCAATATCATGACAGAAGTCTACAATAGATTTTAATAAATCTGGTACTGCTCCCATTATGGCGTCTATAATACCAATAATTACATCTCCAGTAGTTTTTATAACTGTACGTATGGTTTCTCCTATTTCATGAACAATTGTGCCTGCTAACTCAATTACTTTACCAATGATACCTTCAATGAATTCTAGTATTGGTGTTAAAACTTCATAAATACCATTTGCGATTGCTGAAATAACTGTTGCTATACCAGTTGCTATTGTATTGATTATACCCATTATAGTATTACCAATAGACGTTATAATTATAGCAATACCTTCACAAATTAGTTTTATTCCTGCTCCAGCTTCACCCATAGCTTTAACTAATTCAGCTAAAGCTAAAATTACTAACGATACTACTGCAATTATTCCTGCTAAAGCTACAATTGCAAGTGCTCCAACACCAGAAGCTATGGCGGCTGATAATACCACTAACAATACACCAATTGCAACAGCTATCGCCATAAATGCCCCAGCTAGCAATAATAATCCATTGAGCATATCTTCGGTTGTTAAACCTTTTATAGCTTCAACGAATGCGGATAATGCCCATATAACTGGTGCAAACGCAGCAATTACTACGGCTAATGCTAACATTTGTGGTGCTAGCATACCTAGCGCACTTGCTATAAACATCAAACCTCCACCTGCTAGCACTAAAGCCGCAAAGCCACCAGCCAACATTAGTAAAGATTTAACAATGTCCTCCCAATCCGCTGATTTCATACATTCAACAAAATTAGTAAGAGCTTTTGTGAATTCAGTAAATGCCCAAATAAGAATTGCCCAACCAACTGCTTTTTCTAAGAATGAGAATCCTTTTGCGATAGTTTGTAGTGGGTTGCTTCCTCCAGTAAATAATCCTATCAACCATTTAAGTGCTAAGAAGCCTACTAATGCCACTCCTGCTAAGGCTAGCCAATTCCAGAAATTCCAATGAGATACTGTATCAATAATTTTGCCAATCTTTTCTCCTATACCTTCTAAGAAGTCATTCAACCCTTCCCATTGTGGGGTATAAATATCCCCCATTAGGTCGTTCGCAGCAGAATTATCTGAGCCAATATCATGAAGTTCATCAAAACCTGCTGATACATTAGCTGCCGCTTCCAAATCTTCTCTCATTTTTTCAGCATTTGCCGCACTTTGGTCGAATAAATCCCATTTTTTGCCGAATGCTTTTCCTAATCCTTTAATCAAAGCATTAGCTAGACCTATAATGTTCACAAACTGTTGTGCCAACCATTGCATAAATGGTCTAATAATAGCTCTAATATTATATTTTATAACGTTCATTGTTCTTTGCCACTTAACATCGTAACTAGCAAAATCACTAAATGCTTTTTTAATCAAGTTTATTGGATTTAGCATCATCATCCAGTTTTTTATAATTTGACCTATATGACGAGCCATCAACTGAAATGAATAACTTAATACTTCAGCAGTTCTTGTTTGAAATTTTAGTGCTTTTCCATTTTTGTCTAATCCTGCATTTATGTTTTTAATTATAGTGTTATTTTGCATTAATTCAGGCATAACAAAACCTAAATTTTGAAGTATATCGTGCACACTTCCGCCAGTATGTTCAACAACTTGGTCTACCATACTAACTTCCGCTAATACACCTCGTAATACTCCTTTTTGCTCTTCCAAATCTGCAAATAATTTTTTAGAAGCACTTGAAGAATCATCTGTTATATATCCATCACTAGTAAATTTAGCTTCTCCACTATCTTCCATGCCATGTAAAGTAAATTCTTTAGACTGTATTTCTTGGAGTAGTTTCATTACTTCGTTACGTACATTCGACATAACTTGATTCAAACCTTCTGCTTCCGCTCTTGATTTTTCAAGTGAAGGCATACCCAAGTATCCTGTAAATGAGCCAACGAAATTTCGTAATGCACCTCCTGTTTGGGCTTTAAACATCTCAGGTCCGGATAATACTTTATTCAAACTACTCATAATTTCATCAGTATTTACATCCTCATGAGGTGTTAATTTTACATTCTGGAATAAGTTTTTATTATCTTTATCGCTGTTATAATTCCAACCAAACATTTCTTTCGTACGTCTAATTGAAGCTATATCACCAGTGTCAGTTAAATCTCTACCTCTGTTTAAACCATATTGTTTAATACGTTCTGCACGCATTTTTGATTGTTCTTCTGCTGTAGCAGCCATTATTTTGTCTACTGCTGAGCCAGAAGAAAATGCGTTTTTGATTACATCACCAAATACTTTTGTGATTTTATCTTGACCTGGTAGATTATCTACTAATTTACTATAACTATCTTTATAT
>ERZ1034680.1054-NODE-1054-length-11298-cov-15.492929_pt1 | contig 11298 bp, 11 predicted proteins | sample MGYA00520639_ERZ1034680 | MGnify/ENA primary metagenome ERZ1034680 (study PRJEB33766, sample SAMN09781760) | gut metagenome | biome: gut microbiome | host: Homo sapiens | place: Madagascar | study: EMG produced TPA metagenomics assembly of the PRJNA485056 data...
CGCAGGAGTGGAGCCGGAACCGGGAATTGCTCGAGCAGAACGGTGTTCTGCTCGGTGCAGCGGAGAAACCGCCTGTGCGGATTTCTCCTCGCGCATGAGTGGAGCCAGAATCGGGAATTGCGCAGGAATGAGCAGCGGAAGTAAAAGAGGATTTTGCCATGCATATTGAAGAACTGGTAGCGGAGGCGGCCGGAAGGCGCGCCTCGGACATACATCTGATCTGCGGCCTTTCGCCGAAGGTCCGTGTGGACGGGAAGCTTGTCAGTCTCCGACCGGAGGTATTGACGGATGCGGAGTGTGAGGCGCTTGCAAGAGAGCTTGCGGGAGATTCCTATGAACAGATTGCAAGGATCGGTGAGCTCGATTTCGCAAGAACGCTTGCGGGAGAGCGTGTCCGCGTCAATCTGTTCCGGCAGCAGGGGCATGTGAGCGCGGCACTTCGTATTCTGAGCAACCGGATTCCGGAGCTGAGTACGCTCGGACTTCCGAGGGCGGTCTCTGCTTTTCCGGGCTATCAGAGGGGAATTATTCTGGTGACCGGCGAGACGGGCTCCGGAAAATCGACCACCCTTGCGGCCATCCTGAATCAGATCAATCATACGAGAAGCGAGCATATCATCACGCTCGAGGATCCGATCGAGTATGTGTATGAACCGGATCAGTGCATCATCAATCAGCGGGAGATCGGAACCGATACGGAGTCCTATGCGGATGGCCTCCGCGCATCGCTTCGAGAGGATCCGGATATCATTCTGATCGGTGAGATGCGGGATGCAGAGACCATTGATACGGCCATGACGGCAGCGGAGACGGGACATCTTGTTTTTGCAACGCTTCATACAAACTCGGCGGTGGAAAGTGTGGACCGCATTGTCGGCACCTTCCCTGCGGAGAAGCAGCCACAGATCCGGATGCAGCTGTCGACCACGCTTCAGGCGGTTCTGTCCCAGCAGCTTTTGGAGCGCACGGGCGGCGGACGCGTGGCGGCCTGCGAGTGCATGATTGTGACCAATGCACTCCGGAATCTGATTCGAGAGGGGCGGACGCCTCAGATGGCATCGAGCATGCTGACGGGTGCAGAGATGGGCTCCATCACCATGGACAACTGCCTGATTGATATGGTTGTCGACGGTAAGATTGATATCCAGACCGCCATCGAGGCGGCGCATGATCAGGATTATGTTCAGAAGAAGCTGAAATTCTGAGAAGCTTCAGGGCGCGCTGCGAGGGAAAAGTGTTTTTGCGAGAGCAGGGGCTTTGGAGATGCTGGAATATTGGGGGTGAGGGACGTTTTTTAGCCAGGTCAGGTTCTGATGACGCTCGGAGCATCCCTATTTGCAGAAAAGTCTGTGCAGGGATGCCTTTCCACGGAAGAAATCATCTTAATTTGCAGAAAAGTCTGTGGAGGGATGAATTTCCACGGAAGAAGTCATCCCTAATCGCAGGAAAGTCCGAGCAGGGATGAATTTCCACGGAGGAAATCATCCTTAATCGCAGGAAAGTCTGTGGAGGGATGCTTTTCCACGGAAGAAATCATCCCTAATTGCAGGGAAGTCTGCGCAGGGATGAATTTCCACGGAAGAAATCATCCCTAATCGCAGGAAAGTCTGTGCAGGGATGAATTTCCACGGAGGAAATCATCCTGATTCGCGGGAAAGTCTGTGCAGGGATGCTTTTCCACGGAAGAAATCATCCTTAATCGCAGGAAAGTCTGTGCAGGGATGAATTTCCGCGGAAGAAAGTATCCTTATTTGCAGGAAAGTCTGTGCAGGGATGCTTTTCCATCGGAAAATGCATCCCTGCATGGAGGAATTGCTGTTCCAGGATGCTTTGATGGTGGGAAAAGCATCCCTGCAAGACAAAAAGCAAATTTCAAGATGCTCCAGCGGTCAGAGCGGCCAGAACGGCCAGAGCGGACAGAACAACCAGCACCATCAGAAAAGCCAGAGCAATCAGAACAACCAGCGGCCAGAACAACCAGCGCCATCAGAAAATCCAGCACAGCCAGTCACAGCATAAATTACAGAAACGGGAAGAGATTATGTCAACATTCAAATACAAGGCACTGACAAAGGAAGGCATGCAGATCAGCGGTGTGGTGCAGGCCTCGGACCAGTACAGAGCGGCGGATCAGATCCGGACAACGGCCCCGGTCATTCTCTCGCTGACACCGGTTCGTGAGAAGGGGGATTCCTTCTGGACCCGCGACATCGGCGGGAACCGGGTCAATCTGAAGAACCTGTCCATTCTCTGCAATCAGATTGCCATCACGCTTCGCGCAGGTGTCCCGATTGCCAGATGCCTGGACATGATCGGCGGGCAGACGGAGGACAAGCTTCTTCGGAAAATTTTTCTGAAAACAGCGGAGGATGTTGCGGGCGGTGCAGGACTTGCCAACAGCATCCGAAGGAATGGCCCGCAGCTTCCGGCGACTCTGATCGAGACGATCCGCGCAGGTGAGGAATCGGGCAATATTGAGCGGTCCTTTGAGGAAATGGCACAGTACTATGAGAAGCAGTACAAGACCCAGTCGAAGATCAAGTCGGCGCTGTCGTATCCGATCTTTGTCGTTTGCGTTGCCATTGTCGTTCTGATTGTTGTCATGGTTGTGGTCATTCCGACGCTGACGCAGACCTTTGCGGAGCTTGGCGGAGAGCTTCCCATTATGACGCAGGTCCTGATCAGTACCTCGGAATTCTTCTCGAAATACTGGATCTTCATGGTGATAGCCATTCTGGCACTGGTCCTTGCCTGGAAGATGTATGTAAAGACCGACAACGGAATCATGACGCAGGGCAGAATGCAGCTGAACATGCCTGTCCTTGGGAAAATTCATCGCATGAGCGGCGCGGCAGAATTTGCAAATACCATGAGCATGCTCCTGAGTTCCGGACTGAACGTAGACCGGGCCATTGACATTACGGCGAAGACGCTCAATAATTCGGTCCTCCGGAAGGAAACGGAATCCATGATCGCAAGGATTGAGGAAGGACATCCGCTCGGAGAATGCATTCGCGACTGCAAGAATTATCCGAGAACGCTGCAGGAGATGTGTGCGATGGGTGAAGAGACCGGCGAACTTGACTCTTCGCTGAAGGTGATTGGGGATTTTTATACAAACGAAGCAGATACGGCGACCAAGGATGCCCTTGCAAAGCTTGAGCCCACCATGCTGGTGCTGCTCGCTGTTTTTGCAGGCTTCATTGTCATTTCCATCTATCTGCCGATGTTTACCATGTACAATCTGATGTGACGGGGAATAAAAAGTCGATTAATTGACATTATAGCCATTCTTTCCTTGCAAGGGGTTTAAGGTAATTTTTCTTTAGATCTCGCTCGTTTCCAAAGAATGATAGTTCGGATTTTGATAATTGCTTTGTATCCATTTTGAGCTTTACTAAGTGCATGGTACAAAACAGGTCAGCAACCTGAAAGAGTTTGTAATCGGCTGGAACAGTTTTTCGAAAATAAACTTCCGGTAAGAGGGCATTAAAAACAGAAGACAGTATTTTACTGACTTCAATCTGACCGTTATCGTAGTAGATTTTCACGCAGTCAAATTCCAAAAATTCGTTGTAGTGGCTATGAATAAATGTTGAAATAAGCTTTGAAAGTTTCCCTGTGGCTTCAATTGAGTCAGAAATGTGTCGTTTTTCAATGGAAAAGCACTTGTATCGGATATCAACCTGTCTGACGAAAGCAACCATTTTGTTGAAAATTCGTCGGCGTTCGCTGATTTTTAGAAGGGAATAATTTTCTTCCTTACGAATAATTGGACCTGTGTGAATACAGTGATTTGGTAATTTTAGATAATTCAGCTCTTCGTCTAAGCGGGCAAGCGCTGAATCAATAGACGAACTTTGATTATGGAAAACCATTGTAATTATGTAATAGGGTGAATGATAATTGTATTCTCCAAAATCGCCAGATTCGTCTATGAAGATACTTAATTCTCTCATATACTAATCCGCCTGAAAATGGCGGGGAACTTCCCCGCCCATGATGGACCCGGGTCTTGCGACCAGCCCAATCAGCCGAAGCTGATTTATATTATTATCATACTGGAAAATTGAAAAATTGTCATGTGGTAAAAACATAGTGAGCATAATGATGCTGGAGTTCATACTATAGGAAAAATACAGTCGTGAATCAAACGAGGGGGGATCACACGATGAAGAAGCTGACAACAGGTAAAATATGGCAGTTTGCCGCGGGGCAGTTTGGGTGGGCCATGCTGTCCGGAATCATTTCGAACTGGCTGGTGTATTTCTATCAGCCGGATGAGGTGGCAATCTCGCAGGGACAGATCGTGTTCATCCCGCAGGGGCTTGCCATTCTCGGCATCATCACGGTGATCGGCGGAATCACAGCGTTGGGACGCGTCTTTGATGCCTTCACGGATCCCATGATCGCATCGCTGTCCGACCGCTGCACATCGAAAAACGGGCGGAGAATCCCGTTTCTGAAATGGGCGTCGCTTCCGCTGGCTCTTGCGACGGTGCTTGTTTTCTGGTCGCCGGTGAATGAGAAGAGCTGGATCAACGCGGTCTTTCTGCTTGTGATGGTCCTTGCTTATTATCTGTTCATTACGGCTTACTGCACGCCGTACAACGCGCTGATTTCCGAGCTTGGGCATACGCAGCAGGAGCGTCTGAATATTTCAACGGCGATTTCCTTTACCTTCATCGCCGGAACTGCGGTGGCCTATCTGGCACCGGCCATCTGGGGGATTTTTGTCCCTGCTCTTGGAAGAATCGGAGCAATCCGTCTGACCTTTACCGTCATGGCGGCCATCGCGTGGCTTTGCATGCTGGTGCCGGTTTTCTGCATCCGCGAGAAGGAGTACGTCAATACCGTTCCGGTGCAGGAATCTGCATTTCATTCCCTGGCAGCGACCTTCCGGAACGGAGAGTTCCGCAAATTTGTCGGCTCGGATATTTTCTACTGGATCGCGCTGACCATGTTTCAGACAGGACTCCCGTTCTTCGTCACAAGCCTTCTGAAGCTTCCGGAAACGATGACCACGCTGTATTTCGTGGGCATGACGGCGCTGTCCGTTCTGTTTTACCTTCCGGTCAATAAGCTGACTCCGAAATTCGGGAAGAAGCGGATGCTTCTGTTTGCCTTTGTCATGTTCAGTACGGCGTTCTTTTACACCGGCTTTATGGGAAAAATACCCTTTCTCTCCGCGGCGGCGCAGGGCTTTGTGCTGATGGTGTTTGCTGCGCTGCCCATGGCGATTTTCGGAATCCTGCCGCAGGCGATGGTTGCGGACATTGCAGAGAGCGACTCCGTGACAACCGGCAGCAACCGCGAGGGCATGTTCTTTGCGGCCAGAACCTTTGCCTTCAAGCTCGGTCAGAGCCTGTCGATGCTGATTTTTACGGCAGTTTCCACGATCGGTACCGGCACGGGCACCGGATATCGGGTCGCAGCCTTCGGCGCGGCGCTGTTCTGCGGAATCGGCGCGGTTCTGCTCGTGTTTTATAACGAAAACAAGATCAATGCCGTGATTGCGGGAATGCAGAGCGGGAAATAAGCAGGGAGCAGAAGAATACAAAATACTTGCAGGAGATGAGGGCGCAGGATGGAGTGGATTCACGAAGCACATTATGCGGAAGAAATGGAGAAGACGGCGGAGCCGTACCTGGAAAAGAGAAGAAAAGACCTGTCGGCGGAGCCGTATCTGGCAAAGAGAAGGAAGAATCTGTTTTTCCCGGTACAGCAGAAGGAAACTGGAAAAGAACGGCTTTTCCCGGTTCAACAGAATGACACGGAAAAGGCCCCAAAGCTCCATGTCGTCCGCTATACGGCGGATCAGCCGAAGGGCGTTCTGGTCATCAGCCACGGCTTTACGGAGAGCGCACCGAAGTATGAGGAGCTTGCGTTTTATTTTCTCCAGGCGGGATACCACGTCTATCTGCCGGAGCACATGGGGCACGGGAGCAGCTACCGCATGACCGAGGATCTGTCGATGGTATATGTGGATCACTGGAAACGGTATGTGCAGGAGCTTCTGCAGGTATGTCATGCCGCGAAGAGCGAAAATCCGGGGCTTCCGCTGTCCTTGTTTGCGCATTCCATGGGCGGCGGAATCGGCGCGAGTGCAGCAGCGACCGAGCCGGAGCTGTTTTACCGCGTGGTTCTGAGTTCGCCGATGATCCGTCCGCTGACCGGGAATGTTCCCTGGCCGCTTGCATGGATCATTGCGGAGGGCGCCTGCCTTCTTGGGAAGGGCAAAACCTATGTACCCGGCCAGAAGCCGTATCAGGGAAACGAGACCTTCGAGGAGAGCGCCTCCACATCGGAGCCGCGTTTTGCCAGATATCATGCGATTCGTGATGCCCATCCGGAGTATCACATCAACGGAGCCTCCTATGGCTGGCTTGCCAGTGCCATCCGCATGAGCCTGTTCCTGCAGCACCGCGGCTGGAGGAGCATGAAATCGCCGATGCTGATTTTCCGGGCGGAGAGCGATCAGTACGTTTCGCTTGATGCGTTGAAGCGTTTTGCAGAGAAAATACAGAAGCACAGGATCGTTCCGTGCGAATATGTGATGATCCCGGGAACGCGGCATGAGCTGTATTCCACGCCTGACGCGGTGCTGCAGGATTACATGGAGCGGATTCTCCGGTTCCTGTCGGAGGGATAGACCCGGTGCTTCCGGGGGCTGGATTCCCGGCGCTCCCGGGAGGTGAGATTCCCTGGTTTTCCGGAAGATGATTGACGGGAACATCGGAAGTGCTATGATAGAGCCTCGAAAAAGAAGCGTGAAAGAGGTGGGGTCCATGCAAATCAGTTTATTGCTCATGCAGGAGATCGTGAAGCTGTTCGTGATCATGCTCATGGGGTATGTCGTTGTGAAGGCAGGCCTGATGAAGGCATCCGACAGCAGGAGTATCTCGGTTGTCCTGGTGTATCTTGTCATTCCGTGCGTGATCATCCATGCATTTCAGGTGGATTGTACGCCTGATGTACAGAGGGGCCTGATCCTCGCAGCAATCGCAGCGGCTGCAATTCATATTTTATTCCTTGCAATTACGGTACCTTTGAAGAAGCTGCTTCAGCTGGATGTGATTGAGCAGGCAACCTGCATTTATTCCAATGCGGGGATTCTGGTGATTCCGCTGGTGCAGGTACTTCTTGGCGAGGAGTATGTGATTTACTCCAGCGCATTTATTGCCGTGCAGCTGATTCTTCTGTGGACACATGGGAAAAACCTTCTCTGCGGAGAGAGTCATCTTGAGTGGAAGAAGGTGCTCCTGAATGTGAATATCCTGTCCATCCTTGTGGGGATCTGCCTGTTTCTTCTGCAGATCAGGCTTCCTGCCGGAGTGCAGGATGTTCTTGGCATGATGAACAATATGATCGGACCTCTCGGAATGCTCCTTGCCGGAATGGCCATTGCGGAAACATCGCTGAAGTCGGTCTTTCTGCGCAAACGGAGCTATCTGACGGTAGTGCTCCGGCTCATCGTCTATCCCCTGCTCGCGCTGCTTCTGATCAAGGGAATTTTTCCGGCATCTAATGCCGGAGTCAGCGATGCGGACTCCATTCTTCTGACCGTGTATCTGGCAGCGATCACCCCTGCCTGTGCGACCATCACCTCGATGGCACAGCTCTATGAGTGCGATGCGGCGTATTCCAGCTCGCTCTATGTCCTGACAACGATTCTCTCCATTGTGACCATGCCGCTCATGGTGTTCCTGTATGAAGTGATTTGATTTGGAAGAAAGTCAATCAAAGGGAAGCCGAGAGGGTAATGGCTTCCAGATCATTGACCGCCTTCTGTAAGGATTCCAGGGCATATTCAATGCTCTGAAGAGACATCTGCTCTGCGCTTCTGATTCATTTCTGTTCTCCCTGTTTCCGTTTTCTTCCGATGCCTGCATCCCGTGGATCAATCCTTTTGTTATATAATATCTGCAGAAAAGGAAGCCTGCTCCCACCGCAGCAGTGTGAATCTTCGGCCGAAGTTATCTCTGCGCGCGGGAAAAGGTATAAGGAACAGTCAGGAAAAACATCAGGCGGGGTCAAAGATCACAAGTGAGAAAACAAAGACGAAAACCGAAAAGGAGAATACAGTGGTGGCAGATCATTGGATTTCTTCTCTGTATGTATTACCTGGCTCCGTCCTTTTCCAACATGGGACGGCTTCTTCTGCATTCTGTTGGAGAGCCGGCGCTGCAGCTCCTGTCGGATGAGGATTCGGAGACTGCCCTGTCGCTTGCGGGAACGCAGGATATCGGAAAGGGGAACATCTGTTTTGTCCATTTTCAGGATGACAAATACAGTGTAGATGGGTCGCAGGCGGTCAGTGCGGATGCTGCGCAGCGGAAGGGTATTTTCCTCATGGAGCAGCAGTACAAGGAATTCGATGCCACCGCCTTTCCTGCCTATACCATTACGGATTCGATGGGCGTCAGCTGCCTTGCCTACGATCAGAAAACGATTCAGAAGATGCAGCAGATTCATGAGGAATGTCAGAACTGGTGCGGCGAGCATATGCCGTCCATTGTGCCGAACGGGACCGGGGAAGCAGAGGCGATTCGTCTGTGTGCGGACTGGGTTGCGGATTATATGAGCTATGATGATAAGGCACTGACGGACGATGAGCTTTCCATGTTCTATCAGAATGCAGCCATCGGATTCGGCACAGGGAGAGGTGTCTGCACAACATATGCCACCATGTTCAACACCATGGTCACCTGGCTTCCGTTTCATCCGGACAGCCAGGTCGTTGATTATCAGGCCGAAGATGCCGACCATATCGACACGGTCATTGCCAGCAATGATGTCCATGCGTGGTCCATGCTCCGGAGCGGCGGCCAGTGGAAGCAATATGACATTACCTATTATGACGGTCACGATCTGATGCGGCAGCCGGAATATCTGGATATGCAGTATGCCGAAATGCATGACGGAGATCACGAAATTACGAGTGAGTTTACCTTAAATTATATTAATCATGACAATTAAGGAAATCGAAAACACTCGAAATAACGAAAGAACCGGCCGAAAGCTACGAAAATCCCTCCGCTCCGGCATTTTCTATTGATTAATTTTTTGCTAAGAAGTAGAATTGATTTTATCAAAAAAGCATACGCTTTTTAAAAACTAGTATCTGGTAATTAATTATTTCCTTTGGGAGGAGACCAAAAACATGTTCAAGAAATTTCGTAAAAACGAAAAAGGTTTCACACTTGCTGAGCTGCTGATCGTAGTAGCAATCATCGGCGTCCTTGTTGCAATTTCGATTCCGATCTTTACGAGCCAGCTGGAGAAGGCAAGAGAGGCAACTGATGCTGCAAATATTCGTGCAGCATACGCAGAGCTTTCTGCGGCAGCTATTACTGGGGAGACAATTGCTACTGATCAGGTAAATGGAAATATCACAATTAAGGCCGTTACTCCTGCGGAGACTGGTAATACAGACTATACTGCTACTGTTCAGCTGACGCAGCAGCAGAAAGGATGGCAGTCTGATTCTTTAAAGGCAGATGGGGCAAAAATTGGAGGTATGGCAGCTGGGGAGCCTAAGGCAAAAGGAACAGCAACGATCATAGTTCCTTCTGATGGATCTCCTGCTACGCTTACGTATTAATACTATCAAATAATGATATAGAGCCCACCCTCCTCACGAGGGGGGTTCCTATGCCCAGATCCATCCTGTTACACATTCCAGCAGTTCACTTCCAGCCCACAATTTCTCATCCAATCCCTCTTTCTGTCCTCGTAATTCTCTCGCATATGAGTTTCGCTCGCCGGTTGTTTTTTCAGACAATTATACCTTGTGGCAAAACACATCTCACGAAATCATTTTGTGGATATCTCGATAACCTTGGGGCAAAAGCGCTTGTTTCGCCAAATGGGTTATAACCTTTTCACGAAAGTAACCGTTTTGCCGAAAGGTTATTACTTTTGCGCGAAAGGGGGCAGTACGTGCGGATGAGAGGCGGGGAAGGACAGGACAAGAGAAAGATAGAGCAGCGGCCGGAGAAAAATCCAGTCACTGCCCTTTTGCGTGTTACAGAATATTGTGATTGCGGATGCCTTTCATTACAGGCACCGATCGCAGACTTCTCTTGCCATCCGCTGTGCGGTTTTGATTTTCTCGTTGTCTGATCACTGAGCAGATTAAATCAGAGCATATGCGTGGCAGTATCAGGACATTAGGCAGAGTTATGCGAAGACTTAGGATGCCACTTATTTCCTTATTCTGATTCTTGATTACAATAGAAATCATAGAGTGGAGGATTAAATATGGGAATCGAAGATCGTGATTGGTATCAGGAATCCTATCGCAGTAAGGAACGAAAGGCGAATGGGAGTTGTTATCAGAATACATTTGGTTGGTATTATAAGTTAAGAGGACAGACATTTGGCCCTTGTGACAAGGATAACATTTTACGCTTGATTCGTGAGCACACCCTCGATGAGCATACACTGGTAAAACACGAAGGACTTCTGGATTGGACACCAGTTGGAACTCTTAGTTATGAATTCCCGCTTCATACACCTCGGAGGAATAGAAATGGAAATTTCAATAATTGTACAGCGCTTCCGAAAAATGACTGGGCGTGGTTTCTCGCAATAATGCCAATTTATTGGATTTATATTAATTCAATTTTGGAGAAATACGGATTTCCGGATATCGTTCAGGTTATTGCCTGCGTCGCGTTGGAAACAGTTGCAGCACTTCTGGACATGAAACGCAACAGAGATGTTGGATATGACACGAAAGATTGGCTCTGGATTATATACCTGTGGACACCGTTATATCTGATTCAGCGCTCTCGCAAGACAGACCACAAAAAAGGATATGTGATTACGGCAATTCTGATGAGTGTGGCATACTTTTCTTTCTACGGATTTATCTTCTATCTGGAGGAGGGATATATTCGCTAGGCATGCGCGAAAACGATTCTCGAGTATTCAACGCCTATTGCCTTTGATACGATATGCCTTTTGACTTCATAGATCCGGATCTGACCGTCTGTGGTCTGCTTAACCTCAGCTGCAACGAGCAGCTCAGCCAGACTAAATTATGATATTCGATCATTTTTTCAGGGTGATTTTAAGGCTGAGCACATGCAAAAACGGAGCGACGAGATTGATTTTCAGTGAATCAGTCTCGTCGCTTTGACTTTACCTGCAAAAAGATGGTTGTTGACAGGATGCATGATGATTTGAAGACGGATACGTTGGCGGCGGACAGATGAGCGATGCGAATGACATGGCGGCTAGTAGATCAAATAAAAATTAACTAGCCACATTAGATGAAGTTTCTTCTGATGA
>ERZ1034680.1056-NODE-1056-length-11262-cov-5.314803_pt1 | contig 11262 bp, 18 predicted proteins | sample MGYA00520639_ERZ1034680 | MGnify/ENA primary metagenome ERZ1034680 (study PRJEB33766, sample SAMN09781760) | gut metagenome | biome: gut microbiome | host: Homo sapiens | place: Madagascar | study: EMG produced TPA metagenomics assembly of the PRJNA485056 data...
CTGCTTTGGAGTGCCTGCTATGATTGAATAGCTCAAATCCTTAGTATGACTCCACTTTTCTATTTCTTCCGGCCACGTGCTCTTTATTACGCGCACAGGGCCAATGATTAGAACCTTTTCTATGTCGATTAATTTTAGAAGGCTGATGATCGTTAGCGTGGTTACTGTCTTGCCAGCTCCCATAGGGAGTAGAAGGCCACACTTCTTATGATCCAGTCCGAAGTTGATAGCCTTCTTTTGATAGTCATGAGGTTTAAATTCTGTCAAAGTGTCGCTCCTCCGGTATGATTCCAGATCGCATCAGATTTGTTAATTCGTCCACCTGGGCCTTTGTGCTGATGCAGTATACTTTCATACCTGTTGCCCGTATTTGGGCTACTGTGGCTTTCTGTAGGGCTCTAGGCTTGCCGCCTGGCCTTTTTACTTCTACAAAGAAAGCCTTTGAATTATATGTGATCAATCTATCTGGCACGCCTGCGTTTCCTGGGCTTACAAACTTCCAGGCTTTACCGCCTAGTGCTGATACCTTTTTGATCAGATAATTTTCTACTTGATTTTCTATCATTTCTGGAAGAACTTCTTTTGAAGTTCGCGGTACCGCTCGGCGCATTCTGGACACAAATCCTTGTTGTCAATTGTTGTGATCCATCCGTCTGGAAGTCCTTTCCAGGTTTCGATTGTTTTTCCGTTTTCAATCTTGCTCTTTTCGATCCCGACTGATGTTTCTTTTCCGCATCGGTCGCACTTGATATACATTCTATTTTCTTTCATGTTCTATTCCTCCTCTAGTCTTCTTCTTTGTCTTGCTTGTTTCGAATCTATATTGATTTGAATTTCAGCGTGAGTGATATTGTAATACTCTTTTAGCTGATCCATGCAAATTATCACATCCGCCATTTCTTCGATCAGGTTATGTCTTAGTCCTTTGAATTCTAGCGGCTTTGTCTTTTCTTCCGGATTGCGTACCAGTTTAGAAATCGCCTTTTGCAGTTCTGATAGTTCTTCCATAGCGACCAGGCTCTGCCTTTCGATTCCATATCGGTACATGGTTTTTTTATTGATCTCATCATCTATTTCCTGCTCAAATACATGAATTATTCTATATGTGTTGTTTCTTTCCATTTCTGTGTCTCCTTTTCTGTGTCTCCTTTTCTGTGTCTCCTTTTCTAGTTGATTTCTGGTCCTGGAAACGGATACGTTCGGATACGCCTTCCAAACTCTTTATATATATACTATATTTTCTCGCGCGCATATACATACGCATATACTGTATTACACTATATATATTATATATTCATTAAGCTAGTAATATTTCTGTTTCCAGTGTTTCCAATAGCTTAGAAAGCCTTATTTTATGCGGTGATTCCCTGGAAACGCTCTACGATTTTAGCGTTTCCATGTCCGTTTCCACCGTTGCCTTGTGTTTTTTTATAACCGTTTCCAGCGTTTCCACGCTTTGAGATTAATGTCCAATCAATTTAGGATTCAAATAAACCCGTTGTTTGCCATAGCAGGCTCCTCTTTGTCTTGGTGCTGGTCCTTTATTCCACCCTAAACTTTCCATGATTGCCTTGAGCTCTCTCTGGTCCACAGGTGTAAATTTATTCTTTGCGCCATTTAAAACTTCGCACCAAATTTCGAGTAAACTTACGCAGTCTCTGATGTCTTCTCCCTTGTTCTTCGGGTCCTCTAGCCATTGGGTTCTGGCGTATAAATCCATATCTTTCCAGCCCTCTGGTAGCTTTCTGTCTAGATAGTCGCGGACCATGTCTTCTCGGACACTGGTGAACGTATGCTCTTTTTGCATCTGTTCGGCTCCTGTCAAAGCTTCGCCCTGAAGGAATAGCTTTTCTCCTTCCTTGAACCTCTGCTTAGCTTCAGCCCAGATCTGGTCTCTTTCTTTTGGTAGATCATCAAACACGACTTTCTTTGCCTTTGATATATCCGTATTTATCGGCCAGAATCTTCGGTTTCCTGTATAGTCTCTTAGGAATTCATCATCGTTCGTGGTACCAAAAAACACGCACTGTCTCGGGTTGTCTGTAACTCTCCTTGCGTAGGCTTTTCTGTATCGGTCGTCCCTTTTACTTATAAACTGCTTCATGGACTCGATATCGGCTTTTCTGGCTGCCGATAGTTCGGACCATTCAATCACCCAGGATCCATGCAGAGCTTCGTAGCCCTCTTTGCCTGCAATCGTGGTTATGCTGTCACTGAACCAATCTCCGCCCATGATGCTTAGCATGTGGCTCTTTCCGATTCCTTGGTGTCCTACAAGTACAGGCATGTAGTCCATCTTGCATCCCGGCGTGTATATTCTGGCCACGGCTGCGGTAAAGGCTTTCCTTGCGACCGCTCTGCTGTACTCTGAGTCCTCGCTTCCTAGATAGTCTATAAACAGCGTGTCTAGTCTTGGTATGCCGTCCCACTCTAGTGTGTCTAGATAGTCTCGTACTGGGTGAAAGCTGTTTCTCTCCTGGACGTAAGCTATGGCGTCATCCACTTTTCCTTTTGCGACAAGGTTGTATTTCTTTTCCAGATAGTATCTGAAACTTGCGTCGTCCGTATCCGTCCAGGTCGGGTCGCTTGGGTTGTAGTTCCACCAGGGCAGGTTTCCCTTCTTGACAGGTTTCTGTGCGAATTGGTCGTTTCCTCCTACTCCGTTTTTAAGTTTTGGATCATTTAAAAGTATGCGGACTATGTTGTCTGTAGTTGGCTTGAAGTTTCCCTTCTTGTCCATGTCCATGGCATCCAGCCAGTCCTCGTTTACTTCTTCTTTACTGTCTTCTACCCCTTGCGAACCCCTCGCGGTGTCGTCCTTAAAGTCGTCCCAGTCCTCATGAATCCGTTCTTTCTTGTCATCTATAAGCTGCTTCCTGGTGCCCTCGTCGTGTTCCATTAGTTCGAGCATGTGTTCTGTGCTAGCTGGATCGTCTGGCCACTTGTGTATCCTTACAAGGTCATAGGCGTTGCATAGCTGCTGCCCTGTCGGGTCCGTGTTGTGGTTGCTGTATGCATACTTGTCGTCGTAAATCACCAAGCCTCCGGCTGTTGATCCGTTTGCGTAAGTCCAGCGGTTCGGGTCCTCTGTCGGCGTGTATTCCTCTGGTATGAACTTCTCAATCGCTTCTTGGATCGTGTAGGCCCTGCAGAAAGCGCCAATCCATCCGGACTTAGATAACGGGTCCTTTTGGTGTCTTATGTCTCGGTGATGCAGTTCTGTCTCTCTGTTAGAGCGAGGCCAGTAGCTGATGTCATGCCAGTCTCTGTACTGCGCCAGGATGTCATCTGGGTTCAGGTACGCGTTTCTGTCTCCTAGTTGTTCACAGATGTATTCTCCGTCCTTACTGGTGCTAGGCCAGAACATCATTCTTGCTGGCTGATACGTTGTGTCGTCGAAGTATTCCATTCCGATAGTACTTGCAATCCTTCGAGCGGTTGCTTCGTATTCTTCCGGTGATACTCCTCTTTGTAGGGGCAGGATCCATCTGTATTTTGGCTTTTCCGGTGTGTGCTTATGCGTTGAGTAGATCACGCTGCAAAAGTCGCACGTTATTCGGATCAAGTCTAAAAAGTCTTTGTCTGCGAAGTCAGCGTCCAATGTGATCATGCTACGTGATAGAACGCTTTGGTTGTTTCTCCTGCCGTCCTTTAGTTCTCCGGCTACGAATCCACCGACGTCTTTTATATTGGACTGCTGGTCCTTCGTCATGTTCTTGTACTCTTCCACCGTTTCTTTTGTTCTGGTTGTGAAAAGCAGTTTTTTTGTGAATTCCTCCCAGGGCATTTCCTGGTTGAAATATTGCTTTTGTTTTCTATTTTTGCAGGTTGCTATTTGCACATCCTTCAGCCTCCTGTCTATTCTTCCGCTAGAATATAAAAGATTCTCTGTTTTCTTTTGTAGTTACTCATTTCATATTTCTCCGGTATACCACTTTTTGAAGCTCATGTTTGATACTTTGCTGTGTTCCTTGCTGGAGTGTCCCATTGGCCTTGATTTCTTCTAGAAGCTTTATAGTGTGCGCAGCATGCTTGCCGGCTCCCACTGCATTGCTTTCCATATCTCTACAAATTAAAGCTAAAGCGTTTGCGATATTGTCCAGTCTGTTGCAGATACGGTCTGCGGCCTGGTTAATCGCTTTTTCTAGCATGTCCGCATTGTCGAAGCTGGCCATGTCTTCCTTCCGTCTTTCTTCGGGTGGTTTGTTCAAGTAGGTCAGGCGCTGCTGTATAGCGCTCTGCGACCTTCCCCTTAGAACTTCTCTGTAGCTTTTGTATATGGCTGCGCTCGATAAGCCTATGGCGCTTAGTTGTCTTAGCAGATTGTCCTCCTGCTGTGTCCATTTCATACTCATGTTCTATCCTCCTAGCCTTGGCACTTGTGCTATATCTAAGCCGAACACTTCCTTCAAAATGCTTAGAATGATCAGTGCTGCGGTGATATAGATCAAGGCTATAATTAAATCTTGCTTATCTATCATTTTTTAGTCCTTCTTGTAATAATCGGATATAAATCCATCTCCTACTAGAACCAAGTCTGGCGCCCAGCTGATCGGCTTAGCCATTACGTCTAGCAGTTGTTTGAATTTCGTTTCTTTTTCTTCTGTCGGTACTTCGCATATAACCTCGTCGTGCACGTGCATGATTGTCTTAGCTCCGATCTCGTCGCAGCCCTTTAGCGTTTCGCATAGGCAGTCCCTTGCGATAGCCTGAACCACGTTCTCTGTTAGCTTTCCACCCCATGTATTGGTCCATTCCCACTTTCGTGTTGTCTGGTTCAATCCTAAAAAAGATACCTGGCCATCCTTGATTCGGGGACTAACGTAACTGATAACTCTGGTGTTAGGCAGCATGATATGAACATTGCCATCCTTCTTGTAGACCATCATGTTGCGGTCGAGCGCTGTGGCTTTTCCGTTCACGGCATCCTTGAAGGCTCTTTCTAACCTGTACCAGAAATCGTAGATTTTTGGCGACGCCCGTCTCCATTTGATTACAATCTCATGCTGCTGTTCTGGGCTTAGTCCCATCTTACTCGCTCCGAAGGCTTCCAGTGCTGCCGTTCCGCCTCCGTATCCAAGAGCAAGTTCGGCAATCTTTCCCTTTTGTCTTAGATGTCCATTGATTCCGTGCTTTTCTACGGGCACTCCGAACATCTGGCTAGCTGATGCGCAGTAGATGTCTCCGCCGTTTTTGAATACTTCCTGGCGCCATGTTGTTCTCGTTAGCCAAGCAATCACTCGGGCTTCTATGGCTGAGTAGTCGGCTACTATGAAGGACTTTCCCTCTGGTGGTGTGCTTACGGTTCTTAGAATCGTAGCGAACACATCGTTCATGCTTGGATATATCAGTTCTAAGAGTTCGAAGTTGCCTTCCTTCACGAGTGTTCTTGGCTCATCTACCTCGTCAAAGCTTGGCCGTGGGAAGTTCTGCGGTTGGATCAAGCGTCCGGCCCATCTTCCGGTTCTGCCTCCAAAGAATTGGAAGGTTCCCCTGATGCGGTCATCTTCTCCGCACGCTCTCTGGAAGGCGTCGTATTTCTTGACGCTTGTTTTTCCTAGCTCCTGGCGTATCTCTAGCGCTCTTCTTGTTTCTGGTCTTAGTGTGCCTTTTAGAAGGTCTTTCACGGCTTCCTTGTTCAAGCTTTCGACGTCATGGCCTTCCTGGTCAAAGATCCACTTTTTTAGCTGTGCTACGCTTTGCGGATTTTCTAGGCCTGTGATGTATCTTGCTTCCTCCATCAGTTCCATTCCATGTTCTAGGCTGTAGGACTGAACGTTTTTTATGATCTGCGTATCTACGTGGATTCCTCTGTCGTTTATCCTCTGGTCTCTGTGCCAGTTTTCCCATTCCTGATCAGATACGGGTATCAAGTTATTTAGCTTGTTATAAATGGCTTGTTCTGATTCCACGTCGCGCTTGTTGTATTCTATGAAAAGATTCCATTTCTCCGGATCATGCTCCGGTAGGTTCTTCCATCTTCCGCCGTTGGCTTTTGTTGGTTTGCAAGGCTTGCAGAAATACTGGATCAATCTTTTACCGGTAGCCAGTTTCACCTTGTCTTCTTCAATGCCTAATGCTGGTCCTAGTTGTCCTAAGCTTGAAGGGTAGCCATTCTCTGCGGCCATGATCATAGTATCTTTCCATTGCTCTGGTGGTAGGAATCCATCCTCTGTTAACTTCTTTTTTACTGCTTCTCCTAGAATATCTCGCTTCGCGTACTCCTTGACATATCTGGTTAGGCATACCCGTTCAAAGTTTGCGTTGTGTGCCACCTTCGTTATGCTTTCATCCGCTAGCGCTGATACTAAAGAAAAAGGCAGATCTTCTTCCATTAAATTTAAAACTTCTACTGGATCATTGCCCCAGGCGTATCCGAATAGAAGTATTTTGAAATCTAAACTCTCTGCGTATTTATAAACCCCGCAGGCTGCAAGGTCGACGCTGGAGTAGGTCTCCAGGTCGATATGCAGTATGGGCTTTTTACAATAAGGCACTTAGGTCGTCGCTTCCGGCCTCATCGTCAAATTCAGAAGCGTCGCCGAAGTCTGCGGTTACACTTGAGTGTCCGCCTAATGGTTCTCCGTCTTTCACTTTTAGAACGCTGTTAAGGCCTGCCGCGATTCCCGTTCCTACTGTGTTAAATGGGTACAGATTAAAGTTGATAGCTCCGTAGCATCCAGAGTATACGTTTTCTTCAATCTCTTCTTTAGATGAATAGGCGTATGTAACTCCGTTTTTACGGTAGCCTACAGACACCGGTCTATTACTTTTAGCGCATAGCATGTATTTGTTCTTGAATTCTGGCGCGCTGAATTTCTCGTCTGCGTCGCAGTCAGTGATTATACCTCTTGAACCGACTCCTGGCGCTTTTTTTAGCGGTGTTACTTTTCCTTTGAAGGATTGGCCGAACTTCTCAATTCCTTCTTGTACAGCTTCTTCGTAGGCTTTCTGGATACGTGCTAACGTCTCCCTGTCTTCCTTGTCGATTAAAATATTAAGGCTGTACTTCTTGTCCTGGCCTTCTACCACTGCACGTGGCTCTGCTAAATGGCAATAGCAGAATCTAACTAATTTTGTTTTTACTTGTGACATCTTTCTGTTCCTCCTAGTTTTACTCTTTGTCGCATTACGTTTTTAAGCTGTCGCTTTAGATCGTTTCTGTGTGGTCCTGGTTTACTGTTTCGAATCTCGGCTCGGATGCGGACCATCTTTTCTTCGAGCTGATTGATATCCTCTTTTGAAATCATCTTTTAATCCCTTGGGCTTAAATCCCCACATGTGTTCTGAAGGCGACTGGATTCCTATAAGTCTTTTTATCCTTCTAATCAATGCCATCTTTAAAGTCATTTGCTACACTTCCAAGCTCTGGGCGCTTGTCGCTTACTGGCACTAATGTAGGCTTTCCCTGCGGCTTCTCGATATATTCACCAACGATTTCTGCAAAGTCTTTCTTTCCGACTAACTTTTCTAGGGCAGTGATAGTCTGAAGCTTTGGCTTTGTCATGATCTGGTCGAAGTCGAAGCCTGCGTTTTGAAGTGCTTCAGAGGCCTTAGGCTCGTCTGTGATTTTTCTTCGGCTTGTTCCTTCCACTACTTTATATCCTTCGTAGTGTGTTCCTTTTAGTGCCTGATCCAGTGCGAACTCTTGTACCTCTTTGGCCCAGTCAATAAGTCCAGGCAGTTCTGGCAAAAGCTCCGCGATTTGCTGATCTGTTAAAATCATTCCGCACATGCGCTGATATCTTTCATTGATTGCTTTCATCTTGGCGGCGTGTGCTGCGCATTGTGGTTTTGCCTTGCAGAACTTGCACCAATCTCCAGCTTGCTGTTCTCCGTCTCCGTTCCAGGCTTCTTTTGCAGCTGGTTTAACTACATTCTCCATCCAGTCTGCCAGTTCTTCGGTAGTAAGTTCCCAGGTGCTGATGTGATCCCGTCTAGGCTGTACGATATGAAGCTGAACTTTTTCAAAATCGTATAGACAGTCGTATAAGGCCATAACTCCTGCTGCGTAAATGGTAAGCTGCGGATTGTGTGGAGCATTTACTTTGACGCCTTCTCCGTATTTAAAATCAATAACGTGGAGCGTGTGATTACTTACGATCACAGCGTCGCTTGTTCCGAACCCTTCCGGAATCCATGGAGTCAAATCAACTTGTACCTCGATAAAAAGATCCGCGATATCGCTTCTCTTTTTTTCTTTGTTGTACACCTCTAGAACGTAGTCTTTATAAACGTTTGTAGCCTCGTCCATTTCTCCGTTGGCCGCCTTTACTTTTCTTCTTGGATGTCCCTCGATCCAGTTACGAAGTTTCTGTTCTGCTACACTGTGGGCTTCGGTCCCCTCTGCTGCGTAAGCACTTGGCTTTTCTTCGAATAGTTCCTCCAATCTAGCGGAAGGGTGGCAGTGAATCCATTTGCTGGATCCACTGGCAGAAAGGACTGCGTGTTGGCTAGGCATGTAAAGCCTCCCAGGCTTCTTGGTATTTCTCTTTAGGAATGTCGCAGATCTTGCTTGCACCCATCTGAGTTAGGAACACCTTAAGTACGGCTACGCCTTTTTCTTTGGCAAATGCAACGCCGGCTTTCTGTAAATCTTCCAATGTAATTGGTTCTGCAGTCGGATCAGGTTTAGGCGTTGGCTTTACTGGTTCCGGTGTAGGCTCATCCATTGGCACCCAGTCTTTGGCTCTTGGAATTGTAGGCTCCTCCTGCTTTGGTGCTTTTTGTTTTGGCGTCTCTTCTTCCCATGGGAATGTTTCAGGCTCAGGCAGTTTTTCCTCTAGCCCTGCGCGCTTTAGGTCTAGCTCTTTGGCTAGCTCCAACACTTTTTTAGCGTCGTCGATTTCGCTTGTTGCGAATTGCAATGTTAATTGGTAATACATTTTCTAGTCCTCCGTTTCTTCTATTTCTGCGCCTTCTAGGCTTTCGCTTAGATTTACTACCTGCTGTACAAGGTCTTTGACTGTAGCCTTTGCAGCGTGTGTCGTGATATCTCTGTACTTCTCTGGGCTGATGTCTAATGTATCAAGAAGCGCCATCATTTCCGCTCTATGTCCTTTCACGTTTGCGCTTACGTGAATACCACTTTCATCTCCTGGTGTCAGTACGATTTCTACTGAGAAAAGCTTCAATTCTTTCTTTGCTGGTTTTTCCTTTTTGATATTGATCATGTTTAGTCCTCCTCTTTTATTTCACAATTTGCTACGATATCTTCAATCGTTGCATCCTTATCAACGCCTTTGAAATACCCTTTTTTTCTCATCTCGATTAAAGCATTTATATTTTTGAGCTGGTATCTGAATGGGTGGCCTTTTAAAAAGCTTTGTAATAAATCATATTCAAACTGCGTTAGTTTAATTGCGGGGTCTTTATAGGGCTGTTTTAGCCACTCCGCTGCCCTCTTATAACATTTTGTTGTTTTGTCGTCATAAAATTCGCAGTCATGGCAATTAGTTTTATTGCATGGCTTAGGCCTTCCCTTAACTACTGCTAAATTCCACACGCAATCTTCTAGAATTTCATGTTTGAAATGATCTAGATTAGTTTCCTGATTCTGTTCTTTATACTGTTCTCTATATTGCTTCAATTCCTCTAGCCATTCTGCAAGTTGCTTAAAGTTTTCTCTACAAAGATCACTCATGCACTGATTTTCAGATGCTTCTTTTGCGCGGACAATCAATTCATCTATTGTCATTCTTTCTTTTTCCTCCTTGTATTTTTGAACACGTGCTGTATAATATAAGCGTGTTCTATTGCTAGAGCCTTATTCGTTTTCGAACGAGGTCTTCTAGCCTTTTTTTATAGAACGCTCGTAGGATTCTACGATATTCTTTTGTGTGAGGCCTAGATACTGAATAGCACGCTTGGTTAGAATAATGTTGCTGTCGATATTTTCTAGGCCCTCTTTTTTTATGTCTTCCATGATCTTCTGGAAGATCTTGCTTCCTTTTTTCCTTCCGCATCCTAGAAACTTTGATAGTTCGGATTTGTTCATGTATCCTTTTTCCATCATCTCGTATCTGTAGGCTGCTAGGTTTTCTACTTGCAAAGCTCACCACCTCCTTTAACAAAGCATTTGATAGATCATGATCCAAATTGCTACGCTTAGCGTAATGATCAGGATTATGAGCGCCATGTTTAGCGCTGTTACCAGTCCAGATCTGAATTTCTGTTTTCTGATTCTTTTTTGTTCTGCATAGAAGGCTTCCAATCTTAGTCTTTCTCCGTGAAGGTTGATACCCTCCGCAAAGTCTGGAAGCTCTGCGCCTGTTGCTTTGTGTTCCATTTCTCTTTCTTCCTTTCGTGATACAATCTCCTATGAAAGGAGGTTAATCTTTTATGAATCGATTAAACGTTATACTTGCGATTGCTCTTGCTTTGTCATCTATAGTCTCACCGATTTTTACGACCTGGCTGAATAATAAGCATCAGTTCAATCTTCGTAAGCTTGAGATTGAAGCAGATAGAAGAAAAACTGATATTCAATCCAGGAAGGACATCTATATGGGCTTTCTTCAGTATGCTGGCAAATATTTATATTTAGGCCAGGCTACAGCTCTTCAAGAACTCGGTGAATATATCTATAGGCTTCTTCCTCTGGTTTCTCCTGAACTTCGTGAAAAACTGATTCAATTCGATAAAACCGTCGCTAATAATCGGTTACAAGCTCACAACTTACTAGATGATCTGATTCCAGATATCAAGAAAGAGCTTGAAGAATTAAACTAGTTACCGTAAAAAACCAAATTAGAACCGCGTATATCCAGTACCAGGAATTATCCGGTTCTAGTTTTTTCATTGTCGGGATTCCTACTGCTGCGGCTACCGTTATAATGACGATCCCGAATATTGTTAGTCCGTCCATCTACTTCACCCCCTCCTCCTGTTTTTCTGGTTCCACCTTTCTAGCCGTCTATCAAAGATCTAGTCGGATATTCCCAGGATTACCATGATAAATACGAATAGACAGAACACTGCTAGTGCTATAGCGACTATGGTTTGTATTGTTTCAGGCATCTACTTCACCCCCTCCTGTTTCTCTGGTTCCTTGGCTGCTGGTGCTGGCTGAGCGCTATTCATTTGTAGGCCTGTCAGCATTCCTTCTAGAAAAGCTCGAGGCTCACCTTTTAGCTCCTTTACGTCATCCAGTAATAAGCTCGCATTTGCTTTAGCTTTGTTACGATCTTCTATTTTCATGTTTTTTATCACCTCAACTTTCTATATTCAAGTTCTGATGCTATATTACTTTACTTTTTAATG